>ERZ834382.154-NODE-154-length-104717-cov-15.088771_pt1 | contig 104717 bp, 103 predicted proteins | sample MGYA00519692_ERZ834382 | MGnify/ENA primary metagenome ERZ834382 (study PRJEB31850, sample SAMEA3708751) | human gut metagenome | biome: human gut; feature: human-associated habitat; material: faeces | place: China | collected 2014 ...
GCGGCGGCGACAACGGCGGCGGCGACAACGGCGGCGGCGACAACGGCGGCGGCGATAACGGCGGCGGTGATAACGGCGGCGGCGATAACGGCGGCGGCGATAACGGCAACGGCACCGACCCCAACAATCCGGGCGGCAAAGACCCGAATGGCAATGATCCTGACGGGAATAATCCGGACGGCAATAATCCGGACGGCAATAATCCGGATGGCAACAATCCGGATGGCAACAATCCGGACGGCAACAATCCGGACGGCAACAATCCGGACGGCAGCAAGTCGAACACCCCCAAGACCGGCGACACACGTCTGATCTGGCTGGTCATTGCGCTGGCAGTGATCTTCGTGGCGACCTTCGCTGCGACCTACTACAACCGCAGGAAGAGCAAGCACCACGGTGCCTGATCTTCACTCTCACGCAGTTAAAATGGGCAGCGTCAAATGACACTGCCCATTTTCTTATCAGGAGTAATGTATGAAAAAAACCGTTCTCATCGTCATCCGCGTCATCTGCATCGTCGGCTTTCTGGTATGCGCCGGTGTGCTCGGCTGGTACTGGCACAGTGACCGCAGTGACCGCGCCGTTGCCGAGGCACTCGCCGCCGCGCATGACGCAGCCAGTGCGGAGGCCATGGAGCAGGTGCGCGCAGTCGCCGCCGACAATGCGGATACGATCGGCTGGCTGCGCATCGACGGCACCAACATCAACAACGTTGTCATGTTTGCCCCCGACACGCCGGGCAAGTACCTGCATATGGACTTCTACGGCAAGTGGTCGTACCGCGGCACGCTGTATGTCGCCGAAAACTGCGATGTGCGCACGGCGGACAACATCCTCATCTACGGGCACCACATGAAAGACGGCAGCATGTTCGGCTCCCTGATCTCCTACAAGGATGCGGCATTTCGCGCTGCGCACCCCCTTGTGCAGTTTGACACACTCTACGCCTCCCATTCGTATGAGGTCGTGGCCGCGATTGAAACGGAAATCCCCGCCGAGGGCTCTGACGCCTTTCGATATTATGACTGCGTCGGAACGGACGCGCAGCAGTTTGCGCAGTATTGCGCATTCATTGAAGAAAACCGCTGCTACGACACCGGCATCACCATCCAGCCCGGCGACCGACTGCTGACGCTGTCCACCTGTGCATACCACACCGCAAACGGCCGCTTTCTGGTCGTGGCGCGGCAGATCGACTGAACGGGATCCGGTCCCTTATGCAGCAAAAACCCGCCATCCGATCGGATGGCGGGTTTTTTGATACAGTCTTACAGGGCAGCCTTCGCCTGCTCGCACAGAGCGGTGAACGCAGCGGGATCATGGATCGCAGTCTCGGAGAGCATCTTGCGGTTCATGTCGATGCCGGCCAGCTTCAGGCCGTGCATAAAGGTGGAGTAGTTCATGCCGTTGGCCTTGCAGCCGGCGCTGATACGGGTGATCCAGAGCTGACGGAAGTCTCTCTTCTTCTGCTTGCGGCCGACGTAAGCATAGCGGCCGGACTTCATCATCTGCTGGTTGGCCATCTTGTAGTGGCGGGACTTGTTGCCCCAGTAGCCCTTAGCCAGACCGAGAATCTTTTTTCTATGTTTGCGCGTCATCATCGCGCCTTTGACTCTTGCCATTGTTGTTTCCTCCTATTGTGCGGTCAATCCTTATTTATAAGGAATCATTTTTCTGATGGTCGCTTCAGTAGTCGCATCCGCATAAGTGGTGGAACGCAGACGACGGCAGCGCTTGGTGTCCTTCTTCGTGAGAATGTGGCTCTTGAACGCATGGGCACGCTTGACCTTGCCGTTCTTGGTGAGATTGAATCTCTTTTTCGCGCCACTGTGAGATTTCAGTTTGGGCATTGTATTGGCTCCTTCCTTGGTTTGCTTACTTCTTATTATTGGTGTTCTGCGCCTTGGGCGACAGGAACATAGACATATTGCGCCCCTCGAGCTTGGGCTGCTTGTCGAGGTTGGCGATATCCGCGCACTTGGCAGCGAAGTCGCGCAGCAGCTGCTCGCCGATGTTGGTGTGTGCCATTTCACGGCCGCGGAAGCGGATGGTCACCTTCAGGCGGTCGCCGCCCTGCAGGAACTTCTGGCCGTTTTTCAGCTTGGTGTTGAAGTCGTTCTCGCCGATGCCGGGCGACATGCGGATCTCCTTGACTTCGATCACATGCTGGTTCCTTCTGGCCTCCTTCTCGCGCTTGGCCTGCTCAAAACGGTACTTGCCGTAATCCATGATCTTGCAGACCGGCGGATTCGAGCCCGGAGCGATCTTCACGAGGTCGAGGTCCTTTTCAATCGCGATCTCGAGCGCGGCAGCAGAGGACATAATGCCCAGCTGCGCACCGTCGGCGCCGATGACGCGGACTTCCTTGTCGCGGATTTCTTCGTTGATCTGATAGTTTGCAGTTGCGATACGAACACACCTCCATTGGTTGCATCGGGAGCGATCGCTCCAGAACAAAAAAGCACGGATGCCAAACACATCCGCGCGCATAAAACACATACAGCTCCCGTGGGGAGCAGGTTTTATTGACCGCGGACCGCCTTTGCGGCCGGGTGAGGCAGTCCCTAGGACGCCCACTTTGTTGTCAGCTTTTATACTATAGCAGTCTCCACGCGGTCTGTCAAGTATTTTCTGTGTCAAAGCGCAAAAACGCAGTCAAAGCGGCTGGGAGCGGCACACCGGTGTGCCGCTCCCCTGCTTATGCCGGCTCAGTAAGTCGTGTCCTGCGTATCTTGCGCGTCCGGAGCGGCACCGGTCTGTGCAGCCTGCTCCTGCGCCATGGCGATCTTCACGACGCGGCTCGTGCCGAGACGGTCGGCGCCGAGGCGAATGAACTCCTCCGCATCGGCGAGGCTCGCGATGCCGCCGGCAGCCTTGACCTTCACATGCGGCGGGCAGCAGGCGCGCAGCAGACGTACATCGTCCGCCGTGGCGCCGCCGGTGGAAAAGCCGGTGGAGGTCTTGATATAGTCGGCTCCGCTGTCGGAGACGATGCGGCAGAGCATGCGCTTTTCCTCCTCGGTCAGCAGGCAGCACTCGATGATGACCTTGAGGATACAGCCGCGGCTGGCCTCACGCACGGCGCGGATATCGGCCGCGACATCGTCCCAGCAGCCGTCCTTGACCATGGCCAGATTTACGACCATGTCCACCTCGTCAGCGCCGTTACGGATGGCCTCCGCCGCCTCGAACGCCTTGACGGCCGGAGTGTTGTACCCATTCGGGAAGCCGATGACCGTGCAGATGCGCAGCCGGTCACCGACATATTTCTTCGCCCCGGCGACATGGCACGGCGGGATGCACACACTGGCGCAGCCGTAGCGCATGCCCTGGTCGCAGACAGCGCGGATCTCCGACGCGGTGGCGTCCACGCGCAGGAGCGTGTGGTCGCAGCGGGAAAGAATCTCTCGAAGTTCCATGATCGTTCATCCTTTCTGATGAGGCACAAATGATATTTGGTTATATTATACCGCGTCCGGCAGCTTTGTACAAGACGCATATTTTCCGCCGCCGGCACATAGGCTGTGATACCCAACAAGAGAGGTGCAGCACATGGACGAACTGGAACGAAACAATTATGCCGAGCTCTGCGGCACGCTGGCGGCGCCGCCCGCGCTGTCGCACGAAAACCGGCAGGAGCGCTTTTTCACCTTCCCGCTCGAGATCCAGCGGCTCTCGGGCACGGTCGACCGCGTGAACGTCGTCGTGCGCGAGCGGCTGCTGGCCGAGATGCCGCTGGAGGAACCGGCGCGGCTGTGCGTTACCGGTGATGTGCGCTCGTTCAACAACCGCCGCGGGCCGGGCGCAAAGCTGGTCATCACGGTGTTTGCGCGCGACATCGCGCCCTGTGACGAGCCGTATGACCGCAACCTGATCCTGCTCAGCGGTACGCTCTGCAAACCGCCGAACCTGCGCACGACGCCGATGGGCCGTGACATCTGCGACCTGATGCTGGCCGTGAACCGGCACTACGGCCGCAGCGACTACCTGCCGTGCATCACGTGGGGCGCGCGCGCGTGCGAGACCGCGCTCTGGGACGTGGGCACGCGCGTGTCCCTCGAAGGGCGGCTGCAAAGCCGCAGCTACATCAAGGTGCTGGACACCGGCGCCGTCGAGCGTACGGCGTTCGAGGTGTCCGTACTCGACATCTGCCGCCTGTCGCCGCCGGGCGACTGAACGCACATACCGGCCAACAAAGCGCGCCCCGCAGAAAGATCTGCGGGGCGCGAGTCATTTCATCCGTTTTATCATCCGGCAAGCGCGGACACGAGCACTTCGAAGTACTGCACGCTGCCGTCCGCCGCCGTGCCCTGCCCACGCAGGACATAGATCGGATAGAGCGAGTAGTCGCCCTCGGCATTGAACCCGGCGTTCATGTAATACGCCTGCTCGACCCCGGTGATCGTGCAGTCTGTGAGCTCCTGCGCGATATTCGCCGAGAAGTCGTGTGCATCCAACCGCGCCTGTACGGTCTTAGCGTCCGCCAAGCGGACGGTTTTGGTGCCGCCATCCTTGAGCGGAGCATACTGCTGCGTCAGCGCCGTCACATTGCCGTCCCGGTCAAAGGAGACGGAGATGTGATACTTTCCATACACCATCCGGCCGTTGACCTCCGGCGTCACATTGACCGTTTTGCTGCTCACGTTCGTCTCATAGGTCGCGCTGCTGAAGACGATCCGGGACGTGTCGGCGAGCTCCGGCGCGCCCTTTTTCAGCCGCTCGCGCACGGTCTGCTCGAGCTGCGCGTCCGTCGGAAATTCGCTCAGGTCGCCCGGCGTCAGCTCCTCGGTCGGCGTGTAGTACTGGATGTAGCCGGTCTGCGCATCATACGAGAGCCGGCCGGCCAGCTGCGTCTGCATCGTGTCCGCGTCCATATCCAGCAGCGCGGCCGCCAGTGCCATGGAATACGCCTTGTCCACATAGCATTTGTAAACCGTATCCCTTCCCTTATCCGGGAGCGTGATCGTATCCGGCAGCGTGAGATCCAGCGTCGGTTCCATGCCCGTGGTCGCCAGCACCAGCTTGCTGCGCGCGCCACAGGCACTCAGCGCCAGCAGCAGCGTCAGCACCGCCAGCAGCAGGCAGAGTCGTTTTCTTCGCGTCATGTTCGGTCGCTCCTTTCTGAAGAACGCGCAAATTCCATTTCGCTTCCAGCTTCAGAATAACGCATGTGCCTGTATTTGTCAATCTGTTTACCAAAAAAACACAGAAGTCAGGAAGCGGCTTCTGTGTTTGATGCGCTGTTCACTTTTCCGGCACGATCTCGATCCAGTACCCGTCCGGGTCCTCGATGAAGTAGATGCCCATGCCGGGATTTTCAAAGCAGATGCAGCCCATGGCCGCATGCTTTGCGTGCGCGGCGTCCATGTCCGGCACGGAAAACGCAAGGTGGAACTCCCCCTCGCCGAGATCGTACGGCTGCGTGCGGTCACGCAGCCAGGTCAGCTCCAGCTGAAACGGCGAGTGCCCGTCGCCCAGAAACACGAGCCGGAACGAGCCGTCGGACGCGTCCTTCGTGCGCACGGGCTCCAGGCCGAGCGCATCATGATAAAACTGCACGCTGCGCGCAAGATCGAGGACGTTGAAATTGAAGTGATTGAAGGTAAACATACCGCGCCTCCCAAATAGAATCTCTGTGTCACAAGTATAGCGTCCGGCGCGCGCGTTGTCAAAGCGTGCGCGCAAAAAACTGTTGGAATTTCATGCCGCACACGGTATAATATTTATATCAGACTGGGATATTGGAGGCGCGCCATGAATACGACAGGACGCGCGCCCGGCTTTTTGACGAAGTCGGAGCTGCAGGAATTCCATACCGGTGCGGCCGCGCACGCTTACCGCACGTTCGGCTGTCACGCCCTGCCCGGCACAACGGGGCACCGCTTTGCCGTCTGGGCGCCGCACGCGCAGCGCGTCGCGCTCGTGGGCGACTTCAACGGCTGGGACATAGACGCGACGCCGATGGACCGGCTGCCGGACGGCACATGGGTGCAGACCGTGGACGGGCTGCACGACGGGGCGCTGTATAAATACGCCGTCACCGGTGCAGACGGGCAGACGGTGCTCAAGGCCGACCCCTTTGCCGCGCACTGCGAGACAGGACCTGCCACGGCGTCGAAGGTCTGGTCGCTCGAGGGCTACGTCTGGCACGACCGGAGCTATCTGCGCCGCCGCGCCGAGCGTGATGTGTACCGCGCGCCGATGAGCATTTACGAGGTACACCTCGGCTCCTGGCGCCGGCCGGAGACCGGGCTGCCGTGGTACCGCTCGGTCGCGGATGAATTGGCAGACTACTGCCGCGAGATGCACTACACGCACGTGGAGCTGCTGCCTGTGACGGAATACCCCTACGACGGGTCGTGGGGCTATCAGGTGACGGGGTACTATGCCCCCACCAGCCGCTACGGCACGCCGCAGGACTTCATGTATTTTGTCGACAAGCTCCACCGCGCCGGCATCGGCGTGATCATGGACTGGGTCCCGGCGCACTTTCCGAAGGACGCGCACGGGCTCGCGCGCTTTGACGGCACGCGGCTCTACGAGTGCAAGGAGGCGCGCATGGCTGAGCACCCGGAATGGGGCACGCTCATTTTTGACTACGCCATGCCGGAGGTGCAGAGCTTTCTCATCTCGTCGGCGATGCTGTTTTTTGACCGCTACCACATCGACGGCATCCGTGTGGACGCGGTGTCCTCGATGCTGTATCTCAACTACGCCCGGCGCGACGGCGAGTGGACGCCCAACCGCGACGGCGGCAACATCAATCTCGGCGCGGTCGCCTTTTTGCAAAAGCTCAACACGACCCTGCTCACGGCATGGCCCGGCTGCATGACGATTGCGGAGGAGTCCTCCGCCTACCCCGGCGTGACAAAGCCGCCCTATGACGGCGGTCTCGGCTTCAGCTTCAAGTGGGACATGGGCTTCATGCACGACACACTCGACTATCTGGAGCTCGACCCCTACTTCCGCAAATACCATCACGACAAGCTGACGTTCTCGATGATGTACGCCTTTTCCGAAAACTTCATCCTCGCATTTTCCCATGACGAGGTCGTGCACGGCAAAAAGTCGATGCTCGACAAGATGTACGGCACGTATGAGCAGAAGTTTGCCGCGCTGCGCGCGCTCTACGGCTATCAGTTTGCACATCCGGGCAAGAAGCTCACGTTCATGGGCTCGGAATTCGGCCAGTTCATCGAGTGGAACTATAAGCAGGGGCTCGACTGGCTGCTGCTCGACTACCCCATGCACAAGGCCATGCAGCACTGGTGCAGCGCGCTCAACGCCTGCTACCATGGCAGCCGCGCGCTCTGGGACATCGACGACGGCTGGGACGGCTTCACGTGGCTGAACGTGGACGATGCCGAGCGCAGCGCCATCGCCTTTCTGCGCACGGCACGAAACGGACGCCGGGTCGTGTGCGTGTGCAACTTCACGCCCGTGCGCTATGACGGCTTTGTCATCGGCCTGCCCAAGCGCGGCGTGCTGCGCGAGCTGCTCTCGAGCGACGCGGAGGACTTCGGCGGCACAGGCATCCGCAACGCACCCGAGATCCGCAGTGAAGATGCGCCCTTCGGCGCGCTGCCCTGCTCGGCGCGCGTGACGCTGCCGCCGCTTTCGACCGTATACTTCACCTTCACGAACCGGTAAAGGAGGGACGCTATGAAACCCGAACTGCGCACAGCGCTCGCCGAAAAGGGGCGCTGCGACCTGCCCGGTGTGCTGCTGGCAGCCGCCGAATGTGCACCGCTGGCCAAGACCGGCGGTCTTGCAGACGTGGTCGGCACACTGCCGAAGAGCCTCGCGGCGCTCGGCTTTGACGCGCGCATCATCACGCCGTATCACCGCGTGATCAAGGAAAAATACGCCGCTCAGGTCACGCACCTGACAGACTTCTACATCGACCTCGGCTGGCGGCATCAGTACGTCGGCATCGAGCGGCTGCTGCTCGACGGCATCGTCATCTACCTCGTGGATAACGAGTTTTACTTCGGAGACCGCATTTATCTCGGCGGCGAGGCCGAGGGCGAGCAGTACGCCTTTTTCGCCCGCGCGATCCTGGAGGCGCTGCCAAGGCTCGACTTCACGCCCGAGGTGCTGCACTGCAATGACTGGCATACCGCCGTGCTGCCCATGCTGATGAAAACGCAGTACGCCGGCCGGATGCAGTCGCGGATGCAGACGCTGCTGACGATCCACAACATCGCCTATCAGGGCAAGTTCAGCTTCGAATTCGTGCAGGATCTGCTCGGCATCGACGCACGCTATTATACGCCGGAGTTCATGGAGCTCAACGGCTGCGCAAACCTGCTCAAGGCCGGCTGCGTCTTTGCCGACCACATCAACACCGTCAGCCCGAGCTACGCGGGCGAGATCCGCACGGCTGCCTACGGCGAGGGGCTCGAGGGCATTCTCAACGCGCGGCAGCATCAGCTGTCGGGCATCCTCAACGGCATCGACACCGCCGTCTTTGACCCCGCGCACGACAGCGGCATCACCGCGCCCTACTCCGTGGACGACATGAGCGGTAAGGCGGTCTGCCGCGCCGCGCTGTGTCAGGAGCTCGGGCTCGAGATCGGCGAACACACGCCCATCGTTGCCATGGTCACGCGCATGACGCCGCAAAAGGGCTTCGATCTCGTGCAGTGCGTGCTCGACGAGCTCATGGAGGAACAGGACATGGCGTTCGTGCTCCTCGGCACGGGCAACGCCGAATACGAGGACTTCATGCGCAGCGCCGAGTGGCGGCACAAGGGGCGGCTGTGCGCCTACATCGGCTATGACGAGGCGCTGTCGCACCGCGTGTATGCGGGCAGCGATTTCCTGCTCATGCCGTCGAGCTTTGAGCCGTGCGGCCTGTCGCAGATGATCGCCATGCGCTACGGCACGCTGCCGATCGTGCGCGAGACCGGCGGTCTGCGCGACAGCGTGCAGCCGTATAACCGCTTCACCGGTGAGGGCACCGGGTTCTCGTTTGCAAACTTCAACGCCTATGAGCTCGCCGAAACCGTTCGCCGCGCGCTCGCGCTCTATCACAACGAGCACGATGCCTACCTCCGCGTGCAGCGGCAGGCCATGGCGCAGGATTTCAGCTTCACGCGCTCGGCGGAGGATTATGCGCACCTGTACCTGCTCCTGCTGCCGGAGGACACCGCGCCGAAGCACGACGCGGGCGACGAGGCGTTCCGCCGTCCGCTCGGCGCGCTGGAGACCGGTACGACCGTGCGCCTCGCCTTCACGGACACGGAGTCGTTCGTGTTCGACGCCGCCGTTGAGCTCTACGGCGATGCGTACAGCGACACCGTCGCCATGGCGCAGACGGCTGCAGGCTTTGCCGCGTCCGTGACCGTGCCCGCAGCACCGCAGGCGCTGCGCTACCGCTTCCGCGTCGCGTGCAGCGACGGCGGCATCCGCTACCTCTGTGCCGCGCCGGACGGACGGCATGCCCGCCTCTGTGACGAGCCGGAGGACGGCTGGCGGCTGACGGTCTACCGCGCCGGCTTTGCGACGCCGGAGTGGTTTCGCACCGGCGTGATGTATCAGATCTTCCCCGACCGCTTTGCGCGCGACAGCTCCGCCACCGCGCAGCGCGGCATGGAGCACCACCGCCGCATGGAGCAGACCGTGCATGCGCACGCCGATTGGGAGGAGCCGGTCGAGTGGCAGGCCAACACCCCCGAGGGCGAATATGCGCCCGTCGACTTCTACGGCGGCACGCTGCGCGGCATCGCGGACCGGCTGCCGTATCTGCAAAAGCTCGGCGTGACGGTGCTGTATCTCAACCCCATCTTCGAGAGCGCCTCCAACCACCGCTACGATACCGGAGATTACCGGAAGGTCGACCCGATCCTCGGCACGAACACGGACTTCAAGAAGCTGTGTGCTGCCGCCGGAGCGTGCGGCATCCGCATCGTGCTTGACGGCGTGTTTGCCCACACGGGCGCGGACAGCCGCTACTTCAACCGCTTCCGGCACTATCCCGGCTGCGGCGCGTATAACAGCAGCAATTCCGTCTATGCGCGCTGGTACGATTTCGCCCACTACCCCAATGACTACAGGTGCTGGTGGAATTTCCGCGACCTGCCCGCCATCAACACCGCCAACCCCGACTGGCGCAAATACATGATTACCGGCGAGCACAGCGTGGTCAGAGCATGGCTGCACGACGGCGCGTCCGGCTGGCGGCTGGACGTGGCCGATGAGCTGCCGGACGACGTGCTGCGCGATCTGCGCACCGCCGCCAAGCAGGCCGATCCCGACAGTGTGCTCCTCGGCGAGGTGTGGGAGGATGCCGTGACGAAGGTCAGCTACGGCGCACGGCGGCAATACGCGCTCGGCGATGCGCTCGACAGCGTCATGAACTACCCCCTGCGCGACGCGCTGATCCTGTTTTTGACCGGGCGCAGCACGGCGCGCGCGCTCGCAGACCTGCTGCTGAGTCAGCGGCTGAACTATCCGCAGCCGCTGTACTACGCGCTCATGAACCTGACGGCAAGCCACGACGTGGCGCGCACGCGCTCGGCGCTGGCGCTGGACTTTGACCCCCGCAGCCGCACACGCGCACAGCTGGCAGCGCTCGACGTTACGGACGCCATGGCAGCGCGCGGTGCGCAGCTGCAGCCGCTCGCGGCGGCCGTGCAGTTCTGGCTGCCGGGCATCCCGTCGATCTACTACGGTGACGAGGCGGGGATGCAGGGGCTGTGCGACCCCTTCAACCGCGCACCGCTGCAGATGTGCGATACGCAGATGCTGCAATGGTACGCCAAGCTCTCGGCACTGCGCCATGCGCATCCGGCGCTGCAGCGCGGCGAGATCGCCGTGTTCGCCCCGGCGGGCGACGTGGTGTGCATCCTGCGCATCATCACGGGCGGGCACGACGCCTTCGGCGCTGAGGCCGAGGATGAGGCGCTGCTGCTGGCCGTCAACCGTGCGGCGCACACGGTGCGCTGCCATGTGGAGCTCACCTGCCCCGGCGCCGGTCTGAACGAGGAGACACGCCTCTCGTTCGTGCGCAGCAGTTATGACCGTGCGCTCGAGTGCGTCACGGGCGCGCGCGCCGCCATTCACGACGGCGTGGCCGCGTTCGACCTGCCGCCGCGCAGCGCGCAAATCTACAGATTGGAGAATCGACATGGAACTGAAACTGGATCGTAATAAGACCTATGGTCTGGCGCTCGAGGGCGGCGGCGCAAAGGGCGCCTACCAGATCGGTGCATGGAAGGCGCTGCGCGAGGCCGGCATCCGTTTTTCCGCCGTATCCGGCACATCCGTCGGCGCGCTCAACGGCGCCATGATCGTCATGGACGATCTGCAAAAGGCCGAGGATGTCTGGAATAACATCCACTTTTCCCAGGTCATGGACGTGGACGACGAGGAAATGCGCCGCCTGATGAACCGCGACATTCCCCTCTCGGAGCTCAAAAACACCCTGCGCAGCGTGGCCGAGATCATCCGCAACCGCGGCTTTGACGTAACGCCGCTGCGCAAATGGGTCGCAGAGGTCGTGGATGCGGACAAGGTCTGCAACTCCGACACGGACTTTTTCATTGTTACCTACTCCCTGTCCGACCATCAGGAGCTGGAGCTGCGCGCCTCCGACCTGAGCCGCGATGAGCTGTGCGACATGCTGCTTGCCAGCGCCTATCTGCCGGCGTTCCGGCTCGAAAAGCTCGGCGGCAAGTATTATGCCGACGGCGGCGTGCAGGACGTTGTGCCCATCCATGCGCTCGTGGAGGACGGCTGCAAGGACATCATCGCGCTGCGCATCTTCGGCTTCGGCATCGAAAAGCGCTTTCGCATCCCGGACGATGTGCACGTGACGACGATCGGCCCGACGGTCGACCTCGGCAACATCCTGAACTTCGACGCCGAACAGAGCCGCCGGAATATGCGCCTCGGCTATTTTGACGCACAGCGCGTGCTCTACGGGCTCTACGGCAGCACGTATTATATCGACCGCACCATGTCCGAGGACACGGCGCGCCAGCAGCTGCTCGAGTACATTGGGCTCGGCGAGCACTCCCTGCGCACGTTCCACGAGAAGGCGCTGCCGCAGATCGCAAAGGCGCTCAAGTGCGACGGGGATTATTACGACCTGCTCATCGCCGTGCTCGAGCATGACGCGCGCGCGCTCGGCATCGAGTCCGAGCGGATCGTGACGGACATGGAGCTGCTCCAGACGCTGCTCGCGCAGCCGGAGCCACCGGAACAGACGCCGGAGGCGGAGACCGAAGCGCCCACAGCACCGGATGCACAAGCGCTCGCAGACGCGGACGGTGACCCCTCCCCCACCGACGAAGTTGCGGCCAAGGCCGCCGAGCTCTCGCGCGACATTGAAAAGCAGCTCAACCGGCTGCTCGGCAAAATGCGCACGCGCCGCAGCCGCTCGGACACGCCGGAAGCCCCGGAGACGGAAACCGAAGCAGACACGAACGGCGAGCAAGCCTGAGCATATCACAAAACGCGCAGCAGGGGCGGCCAATGGCCGCCCCTGCTGCGCGTTTTCTGTATATCTGCGGCGTCAGGGCTGCTTTCGTTTGCGCGGTCTCGGGAGCGTCGCCGCATAGCTCCGCTCCAGCAGCAGCCGGAGCTGATCGTCCGCCGCGCTGCCGTCCAGCGCCACGGAGAGCCAGCTATCCTTGTTCATGTGGTAGGCCGGGAAAATCCCCGGCTCGCCCCGCAGCGAGCCGATGAGGATCGGGTCGCACTTGAGGTTCACCACGTCGATCATCTGTGTGCCGGGCAGACCGAGCTTATTGCGCGGCACGTCCAGAACCAGCGCAAACCATTTCCGGTTGCCGCCGTGCCGGAACACGGCATGGTTCGGCGCATCGGCCCACGGATAGTCCGGCTCTGTGCTGTAATGATCGAATATATACCGCTGCAGCTCGTCTCTGGTCATTGCGCGCCCTCCCCGCTGCGTTACTCCGCCGTGATCGCCACCTTGATGACGCCGTCAAGCCGGTTTTCAAAGATACGATACGCCTCCTCGATCTCGCTGAGCGGGAAACGGTGCGTGATGAGCGGCGTGGTGTCGATCTTCCCCTGCGCGATCAGGCGCAGGATCTCGGCACAGTCGCAGCCGTCCACACCGCCGGTCTTGAAGATGAGATTCTTGCCGTACATATCCGGCAGCGGCAGCGTCTGCGCTTCGTCATAGAGGGCGACCACCGTCACGATGGCGTTGGGGCGCGCGCAGCGCCACGCAAGCTCGAAGGTATCCTTCGCGCCCGCGACCTCGAGCACCACATCCGCGCCGCCGTGGTCGCTGTGTGCGCGCACAAAGTCCTCACACGCCTCCGGCTGGCAGAGCAGCACGTCCGGATAGTGCTCGCGTACGAGCGCAATGCGCGTCGGGTCTTTCTCACAGACAATGACGCGCTTGGGCTGCTTGAGCAGGACGCATGCCAGCGTGCACACACCGGTCGGTCCTGCACCGATGATGAGCACGGTGTCCTCCGGCGTGATCTCCGAAATGCGCGCAGCCCAGAAGCCGGTGGCCAGAATGTCACCGACGAACAGCGCCTGCTCATCGGTAACGCCGTCCGGGATCTTATCCAGCCCCCGATCGGCGTAAGGCACGCGCACAAACTCTGTCTGCCCGCCGTCGATGCGGCAGCCGAGTGCCCAGCCGCCGTTGGGGTCGGTGCAGTTGTTCACCCAGCCGTGGCGGCAGAAGTAACACTCGCCGCAAAAGGTCTCCACGTTCACCGTCACCCGTTCGCCGGGACGGACGGTCTTTACCTCCGCGCCGACAGCCTCCACGACGCCGACCATCTCATGACCAACGGTGATGCCCGGCACGGCGCGCGGCACAGAGCCGTGCTTGATGTGCAGGTCGCTGGTGCAGATCGAACCGAGCGTCACACGCACAACGGCGTCACGCGGGTCGGTCACGACCGGCTTCGGCTTTTCCGTCACGGCAAAGCGGCCGCGCTCGAGATAGGTCAGTGCTTTCATAGGTCTCCTCCTGATGCATGCATTCCGACGCCCGTCGCTCCGGCATCGGTTATTTTAATGGTCAAACGCTGCGGAGCTCATCGGATCTCCCACACAAAAACTGCGCTGTCGCTCACGTCGATATCGTCCGGTTCGATCGCCATGTCCGCCGACGCCCTTGATGGTGATCGTCCGATTCATAAGTACCTCCCAGATTCATTCAGTCATAGCCGTCGCCGCGGTTTCCACCAAATTCGCAGCCGTAGACATGGCCGTGACCATAGTACCAGCGGCCATAGCGATAGCCGAAGTGCGGCGGACAGTGTGCACAGTCGCCGGTGCAGCGCCCGCCGTGCCCATCATCGCCCGGTGCGCCGAGCAAGGCGGCGCCAAGCAGCGTCCAGAAGCCGAGCTTCGGCTCGCGTCTGCGTTTCGGCGGCGGAAACTCCGCTTGCTCAGGCTCGTCTTCTTCCTCTTCTTCCTCTTCCTCTTCCTCGTCGTCATCAAACAGCTTCACGCGGCACCTGCGCGCGGTCTGCTCCAGCAGCGCATCGTCGACAACGCCCCAGAGATCCTCAAGCTGCTCGCGCGTGAAGGCGCAGGTCGAATTTTCCAAAAGCGCATTCATCACCGCCGCATTGCAGCAATTCACCAGCTCGCAGATCTCCTCCGCCGTGAACTGCACGCCGGCTGCAAGCGCCCTGCGGATCAGGCGGGAGGCCGCAGTCTCATCCATCAGCCCCTGCGCGACCTCCGCCACCTCATCTGAGGGGCCGTAGGATGTCAGTGCGCTGAGGCGGCTGATCTGCGTGGACGTTGCCCACTCGTCGAATTTTTTGTAGTACTCGTCCCATTCCATCCACCGCACCTCCATCGCGCACCGCAGCACGGTGCATTTCCAGAAGCATTGTAGCACAGATCCGCAAAAACCTCAATCGCCCGTGCAAAATTTGGAAAGAAAAACCCGGCGCATTTTTGCGCCGGGCAGTCGGATAAAGAAAAAAGCCCACCGCAATTTCTTACGGTGGACCTTTGGTGGACGATACAGGACTTGAACCTGTGACCCTCCGCACGTCAAGCGGATGCTCATACCAGCTGAGCTAATCGTCCGTGTCAGCTTGCTTATTCTAACGCATCTGCAGCGCTTTGTCAACCCCCTTTTTTTCGACGGCTCTGATTTTTCAGAGCCGTCGAACCGGGGTGCGTTATTTTGCCGAAATATATACCGTGCAGTCAGCCTTTACGCCGCCGCACTCGGCCGTGATCGTCGTCGTGCCCTTGCCGACGCCGGTCACAACGCCCTTGTCGCTGACCTTGGCGACAGACTCGTCCTTGCTCGACCATGTGACCGTCTGGTCGGTGCCGGTCGGATAAACCGTTGCGCTCAGCTGCACCTCATCACCGACCTTGGCCGCAAACTCCGTGCGCTTGCTGCCGAGGAATGTGATCGTGACGCTCGTGACCGAGGGCGTCGGCGTCGGGGTCGGCGTCGGCGTTGGGGTCGGGGTCGGCGTCGTGACCGGTGCGGCGCTCGAAACGGTCGCCGGCGGAGTCGGATCGACCGCAGCGGACGAATTTTTCTCTGCATTCAGGCTCACGGTGATGAGCACGATGACAGCCGCGACGACCGCGATGAGCAAAATGCCGCCGAACAGCAGCTGCCACTTCGTGTTGACGGCAGCATGCTCCGCCGCCGGCGTGCCCGCATTTGCGCTCGATGTGCGCAGCGGGATGCGCTCAGCAGATTTCTTGCGGCTCGTGCCGCAGTATGGGCAGCGGCTGCGCAGGCCGGAATATTCACGGCCGCAGCGCCGGCATGTGATCTTGGGAATGACGCTCATAAAAAGCCTCCAGTAAGTAAAGAATCCATATGTTTTTCCTGCCTTATCATACACTGTTCGGTTTTTTTCGTCAAGAGGGAGCACTCGCCCCCTCTTGACAGCGGATCAAAACTGCGGCTGTACACTGTCGAGTGCGTCCAGAAGCCGGATGCGCTCCTGCTGACCGCTGCGGGCATTGACGGCGATGATGCAGCGCTGCCCGTCGTCCGTCTCGCACAGATATTCATAGCACAGCCTTTCACGCGCGCCGCAGAGCCGCAGCAGCGCCGCGCGCGTATCCAGGACCTGCAGCGACCCGGGCACGGCAGCGCGCCCCGCCTCCGCGCCGATCACGTCCTCCGGTAGCGTGCGTGCCCGGTGCGTATCAAGATACTCCGCCGACGAAAAGCCGCAGACGGCACCGCTGTCGAGCCGGATGCGCACGCGCAGCCGGTCCGCCGTGCACAGCACGCCGTCCTGCACATAGCAAAACGTGCAGATGACCGACCGCCCCGCATCCTCCGTTTCGAGCAGGCGCATATCCGTGTAGCCGCGCGCGCGCAAAAAATCTGCCGCTGTCTCCGCCGCCTGCTCCGGGGAGAGCACCGGCTCGCCGCCGTTACACGAGGAGTAGTAGCGCAGCACTTCCCCGCCCTTCACCGTGAGCGAGATATAAGACGCGTCGTCCCCGTCATCGATATCGAAATTCCAGCACGGGACAGCACCTTCCGAGCGGCCGGTCGCGCGCAGGCGCGATGCGTCCATGTCCAAAAACACCGCAGCCGCAGTCTGTGCCTGCCCCTCCGTGACGTCATCACGGCCCGCCAGCACGGCGTACTCCGCCGCCGTGCGCTCACAATACGTGCCGTCAGCGATCGGCAGCGGCAGATCCTCAAATGAATCTGCCAGCGCCGCAAGCTCTGCCTCGAGCGTATCGGGCAGCTCCGTCTCTGCGTCGAGATTCGCCAGCGACTGTGTGCTGCGCACGCGCGCCGCCGTCGTGACAGCGCCGTCAGCGAGCGACGCTCCGAGCGCGCCGAGCCGGACGCTCAGCTGCGTCGTTGTCTCAGAAAGCGCGCGCAGCTGCGCAAGCTCCTCGGCCGCAAACGCTCTGCCCTCCGCCGCGCTGCGCGAGAGTGTGCGCGCATAGTCTCCGGCAATGGCGATGTTGCGCGCGATGCGCGCGAGCGCGTGCGACTGCACCGGCAGCACACCGAGCGCCATCTGCGCCGTCTGCGCATGGCTGTAAATGTCCGTGCAGACGGTGCACGCCATGGCCGGTGTCGTCGCATAGAGGCTCTTTTGCAGGGCGGCGTCGAGCTCCTGCACGGCGTTGAGCACCTCGCCATAGGCATGGCGATAGTTGGCATCCATCGCCGTCTGGCGGCGATCGGCATCCGTGCGGCAGGCGATGAGCCCGACGGCCAGCGCCGCAACGAGCGCGGCCGTGTAGGAAATGACGAGCACACGCGTTTTCTTTTTCATAGCAAACCACCCCTTCCGGACTATTGTTGCCGGAAGGGGTGGTTTTCATGTGCAATTTTTCTCAGCCGGTGATCTGCAGCGTCTGCGCCGAGGCGAGCAGACTGTCATACCAGCTCGCCGGTGCGGTACCCGCATGGCAGAGCACGACCGAGATGCAGCCGTTCGCCGTCGGGATCAGGTACGCCTCGAGCTCGCGCTGTACCGTGACGCCCTTGGCACCGTAGGCAGTCAAGCCGCCGAGCTTGACCTCGCCGAGCGTCTCCATGCTCGCAATGGTTCCGTAATCATTCAGGAGCGTGCCCGCAAGCGTCTGCGCGTCCGCGCCCATGTGATAGCCGATCTCGAGATAGGCGTCCATGCTCGCATCGTCCGCGCGGGCAAAACAGCACTTGCCGTCGAGCTCCGTGCTCAGAAACACGCCCTTGTCAAGATAGAGCGAGAAGTCCGGGCCGCCGCGCTGCGCAAACGAGCCCGTGACCAGTTGCATGGTCTTGTCCTCCCCGTCGACCGGCACGGCCTGCTCCGCATCGCGCGCAGGCGTCTCGCCGCTGCCGAGGATGAGCTCCGGCTCATCGCCGAACGGGAACTGCGGCAGCGTTGTCTCGACCGGTGCTTCCGGCCCCGCAGCCGGCCGGCGAATGCGGATATCGGCCACGTTGACCACAATCAGCGCGATCGCGAGCAGCACGACCACGACGGCCATGACGATGACCGCCCGCTCCACGCCCGTGCGTTTTTTCATACCGTTCACCCTTCCAGCTTGGCGATGCCGACGTCGATCCGGCGCAGGGTCTCTTCCCGGCCGAGAATGCGGCAGATCTCCACCGCGCCGCCGGGCGTCACCGCACGGCCGGACACCGCAATGCGCACCGGCCACATCACCTTGGCGTTTTTCACTTCCAGCCGCTCGGCCAGCTCCTTCATGGATGCGAGCAGGGTCTCATCGTCCCACGTCGGGAGCGCCGCGAGCAGCGGACGCACCGCGTGCAGCATCTCGAGCGAGACGGCCGGATCGGTCTTGGATTTCTTGTTCGTGTAGAGCGCAAGATCATACTCCGGCAGCGCGTCGAAGAAATCGACCTTTTCGGGGATATCCGTGAGCACCTCGCAGCGCTGCTGCAGCAGCGGCGCGATCTGCGCCGGGTCGATGGCGGGATTGTGCACCGTCTGGCGGATGTAGGGCGCGGCCACGGCTGCAAACTGCTCCGGCGTCATGGCGCGGAGATACTCGCTGTTGAAATACCTGAGCTTGTCGATATCGAAGATCGCCGGGGACTTGGAGATGCCCTTGATATCAAACGTCTCCACGAGCTCGGGCAGCGAATAGATCTCCCGCTCGCCGCCGGGCGCCCAGCCGAGCAGCGCCACATAGTTGACCACCGCCTGCGACAGATAGCCCTGCGCGATCAGATCCTCATACGACGGATCACCGTGGCGCTTGGACATCTTGTTGTGCTGGTCGCGCATGACCGGCGAGCAGTGGATATACTTCGGGATCTCCCAGCCGAAGCCCTCATAGAGGAGGTTATATTTCGGTGTCGACGACAGATACTCCGACCCGCGCACGACGTGCGTGATGCCCATGAGATGGTCGTCGACGACGTTTGCGAAGTTATACGTCGGCAGACCGTCGCGCTTGATGAGCACCTGATCGTCGAGCGTGTCGTTGTCGACCGTGATGTCGCCGAAGATCTCATCATGGAACGTGGTCTTGCCCTCGCGCGGGATCTTCTGGCGAATAACATAGGGCTTGCCGGCCGCGAGATTTGCCGCGATCTCCTCCTCGCTCAGACGCGAGCAGCGGCCGTCATATTTGTGGATGACCGCGCCGTCGGAAACATTTTCTTCTGCAGCGTCGTCCTTATCGCAGAAGCAGCGGTAGGCATGGCCGCGTGCGATGAGCAGCTCGGCATATTCCTTATAGAGCCCGCGCCGCTCGGTCTGGACGTACGGGCCGACCGGACCGCCGACATCCGGCCCCTCGTCGTGCGTCAGGCCGCAGGCACGCATGGTGCTGTAGATGACATCGACCGCGCCCTCCACATAGCGCCCCTGATCGGTGTCCTCAATGCGCAGGATGAACTTGCCGCCGGCGTGCCGCGCGATCAGATACGTATAAAGCGCCGTGCGCAGATTGCCGACGTGCATATACCCCGTCGGGCTCGGCGCGAACCGCGTGCGCACCTCTCCGTGCGGGATGCGCAGCTCCATGTCTTCAAACCACTTTTGATCTTTCATATTTTGATAGCCTCCGGATCACTTTGCTCAGATTATTTATATCTTATTTTACATCACAGGGATTGTCAAGGGAACTTTCGATGTTGTATTCCACAACAGGTTGTGGTACAATATTCAAACAAATGCGAATTTTCAGCAAGATAACTAAGGAAGTAATCAACTATGGAAGAAAAAACTGCAAAGAAAGTCATGCTCTCGGGCATTCAGCCCTCCGGCGACCTGACGCTCGGGTCTTATCTGGGCGCGATCAAAAACTGGAGCGAACGCGCCGAGATCTTTGACTGCTATTATTTCATGGCCGACCTGCACTCGATCACCGTGCGCCAGAACCCCGCCGACCTGCGCCGGCGCACCGTTGAGCAGCTCGCGCAGTACATTGCCTGCGGCCTTGACCCGGAAAAGAACACGCTCTTTATCCAGAGCCATATCCCCGCGCACACGCAGCTCGGCTGGGTGCTCAACTGCTACACCATGTTCGGCGAGCTCTCGCGCATGACGCAGTTCAAGGACAAGAGCGCCAAGAACGCCGAGAACATCAACGGCGGTCTGTTCACCTACCCCGCACTGATGGCGGCGGACATCCTGCTCTACCAGCCGGACTACATCCCCGTCGGCAGCGACCAGAAGCAGCACGTCGAGCTCTGCCGCGATGTGGCCACCCGCTTCAACAACATCTACGGCGACGTGTTCAAGATCCCCGAGCCGTATATCCCGACGGTCGGCGCGCGTGTCATGAGCCTCTCCTCGCCGGAGAACAAAATGTCCAAGTCCGACAAGGACCCCAACGGCACCGTGTACCTGCTCGACCGTCCGGAAGACATCATGCGCAAGTTCAAAAAGGCCGTCACCGACTCCGACACCGAGCGCTGCGTGCGCTTCGACGTGGAGAGCAAGCCCGGCGTGGCCAACCTCATGAGCATCTACTCTGCCTGCACCGGCAAGACCTTTGCGCAGATCGAGGCGGAGTTTGAAGGCAAAGGCTACGGCGCGTTCAAGCCCGCAGTCGGTGAGGCCGTCGTCGAGACGCTGCGCCCCATCCGCGAAGAGACCGAACGTCTGCTCAAGGACAAGGCCTACCTTGAGAGCGTGTACAAGGCCGGCGCGGAAAAGGCATCCTACATCGCAAACAAGACGCTGCGCAAGGTCTACAAGAAGGTCGGCTTCGTCGCCAAATAATCTTTACATTATTGGAGATCGATTCTCATGTTTCTTAACACTGCTGTCTGGATCAAAGTCATGCTCGCGATCCTCGTCGCCTTCGTGGTCAGCATTGCCCTGACCCCGTTCGTCAAGCGGCTGGCCGTGAAGGTCGGCGCCGTGGACGTGCCCGGCGAGGCGCGGCGCGTGCACGACCATCCCATCCCCCGCATGGGCGGTCTGGCCATTTTTCTGGGCTTCATCGTCTCGACGCTCCTGTTTGCGGACATCACGCAGGAGGTGCGCGGCATTCTCATCGGGTCGATCATCATCGTCATCACCGGTGTGATTGACGACATCGTCTCGCTGCGCGCGTGGACAAAGTTTCTGATCCAGATCCTCGCCGCCGTCATCGCCGTGCTGCACGGCGTGGTCATCAACGTCGTGTCGAACCCGAACGTGTTCAGCAATCAGGAGGCCATTGTCCTCGGCTGGGTCGCGATCCCGCTGACCGTGCTGTGGATCGTCGGCATCACCAACTCCGTCAACCTCATCGACGGACTCGACGGTCTGGCCGTCGGCGTGTCGACCATCAGCTGCGTGACGATCCTTGTCGTGGCGCTGCTCGTGTCCGAGCCGAACGTGGCGCTCATCGTCGCGGCGCTCGCCGGCGCATGCATCGGCTTCATGCCCTACAACCTCAACCCCGCCCGCATCTTCATGGGCGACACCGGTTCGCTGCTGCTCGGCTATGTGCTGGCAACGGTGTCGGTGCTCGGTCTGTTCAAGTTCTACGCCATCGTGACATTCGTCGTGCCGGTGCTCGCACTGGCTGTGCCGCTGTCGGACACGCTCTTTGCGTTCTGCCGCCGCATCCTGCACGGCCAGAGCCCGTTTCACGCCGACCGCGGGCATTTCCACCACAAGCTCATGGATCTCGGTCTGAACCAGAAGCAGGCCGTCGCGATCCTGTATGCTATCAGCGCCACGCTCGGCCTCGCCGCCGTCGTGCTCACGACGAAGGGCACGATCCGTATCGCGCTGCTGATCCTTGCGCTGCTGATCGGCTTTGTCGTGTGCGCCTTTATCCGCAAGAGCGTGCACAAGCATCACCTTGACGTGGAGCTGCAGGAGGCAAAGGCCGCAGCGGAAGCGGAGACTGCCGCAGCAGCCGAAAACACTGCGCCTGTACAGGAGGGCAATGATGAGCAAACGCATTAAAGTCATGTCCGTCTTCGGCACACGGCCGGAGGCGATCAAAATGGCGCCGCTCGTGCTCGAGCTGCAAAAGCATCCGGCGCTTGAGGGCGTCGTGTGCATCACGGCGCAGCACCGGGAGATGCTCGACTCCGTCATGGACTGCTTCGGCATCCGGGCGGACTATGACCTGAACATCATGCAGCAGGGTCAGGATCTGACCGCGATCACGACGCGCGTGCTTGAGCGTATGTGCGACGTGCTCAGCGAGGTGCAGCCGGACATCGTGCTTGTCCACGGCGACACCACGACGACGTTCGCCGGCGCGCTCGCCGCGTTTTACGCCAAGATCCCGGTCGGCCATGTGGAGGCCGGTCTGCGCACGTATGACCGCTGGTCTCCCTTCCCGGAGGAGATGAACCGCGCACTTGTCGGACGCATCGCCACGCTGCACTTCGCGCCGACCGCGAACAATGCCCGCAACCTTGAACGCGAGGCCGTGGAGGGTGACATTTTCGTCACCGGCAACACCGTCATCGACGCCATGAACTACACCGTGCGCGGCGAGCAGTTTGTCTCCGACGAGCTGCAGCAGGTCGATTTCTCGCACCGGGTCATCGCCATGACCTGCCACCGGCGGGAGAATTACGGTGAGCCCATGCGCAACATCTTCACCGCCGTGCGCCGTCTGGCGCTCGACTACCCGGATGTGGAGATCGTCTATCCCGTGCACCTGAGCCCCGTCGTGCGCGACACGGCCAGAGAGCTGCTCGGCGGTGTGCCGAACATCCGGCTCATCGCGCCGCTCGACGCCGTGGATATGCACCGGCTCATGGCGCGCAGCTACATGGTCATGACCGACTCCGGCGGCATTCAGGAGGAAGCCCCCGCGCTCGGCAAGCCCGTGCTCGTGCTCCGGCGCGAGACGGAGCGTCCGGAGGCCGTCACCGCCGGCACTGTGAAGCTCGCCGGAACGGACACGGAGAACATCTACCGTCTGGCCGCCGAGCTGCTCGACGATCCGGCCGCCTATGACCGCATGGCCAAGGCCGTCAACCCCTATGGTGACGGACAGGCCTGCCCGCGCATCGCGCAGGCGATCCTGAGCCACTTCCTGCCGGATGTACAGCCGCCCGAGCCGTTTGCACCCGCACGCTAAAGAAACAGCATCCCGCCGAGGATGAACAGCAGCTCCTTGTCGCCGCTCTCGCGGTAGAGGAGATACAGCACCAGAATCAGCAGCAGGTCCTCCGACTCGAGGTCTGCAAGCGAAAATTTCTGCAGCAGCTGCTGCAAGCCGCCGCCGGTCGTACCCGGCGGCGGCTTTTGCTTTGCAGCCGGCGGCATGCTCGGCCGCGGGCGGAACTCCGCATGCGGCGCGTCCGGCATACGCTCCACCTGTCCGCTGTTGCCCTGATAGCGATTATACATCGTCGTCCTCCCCCATCTCCCCGGCGGCTAGCTCCGCGAGCGATGCGAGCCGCGCGAGCTTCATGGCGCGGTCGATCTTGCGGCGGCGCTTTTCGGCCAGATACGGCTTCATGGCTTCGAGCAGATGGCGGCTAGCAGAGTCACGGCCGCTGCCGCGCACAGCCGAGAGCATCCGGCGCAGCTGTCCTGCGTCAAAGCCGGGCTCCGGCTGCGGCTCGGACGGCGGCTGTGTCTCACCGCCGTCGCCCACGAGCGAGGACGCCAGCTGTGCGATCCTGCCGAGCTGCTGCGGGTCATGCAGCAGCGCGTCGAGCTTTTCGCCGAGCTCATCCATCCTGCATCGCGTCCTTCACTTTTCCGGCCAGACGCTGCCCCGCGTCCGTGCTGAGCACCTGCGTGAAGATCTGCCGCAGCAGCTCGGTGTCGCCCGTGCGCGCCGCCTGTTCGATCTTCTGCGCATCGAGCGCATCGGCAAACCGCTGCCCATCGGTCGAATCGGCGATCGCCTGCAGCCGCTTCAGGCGCCCGTCGCGCGCGAGCTCCTGCTTCAGCGCATCCAAGTCCTTCATATCGGTCACGCTCCAGTCGGGGCGGCTTGACTTTGCAGGCCGCGTCCCGTATAATGCGGATAGCCCGGCAGTACCGGGTATCCTGCTTTATTGTATTCTATGACCTATACAGAGGTGACTTGCCACGAAGGTGCTTGTTTTTTCCGATTCTCACGGCCGGACGCTCGGCATGGTGCGCGCCATCCGTCAGCAGCAGCCGGACGCCGTGTTCCACCTCGGCGACTGCGAGCGCGACACGCAGCGGCTGGAAAAGGAGTTTCCCGATCTGCCGCTCTACCGCGTGTGCGGCAACTGCGACCGCGAGCCGGTCTATCCCGAGGTGCTGCAGTGCACGCTCGACGGCGTGAAGTTTTTCTGCACGCACGGTGACCGCTACGGCGTGAAGTATACGCTCGATGCACTGCTCAACGCGGCCTACTTCGCCGGGCCGGATATCGTGCTCTTCGGCCACACGCACCGCGCGCTCAGCGAGACGATGCAGGGGCTCTATGTCGTCAACCCCGGCACGGCGGGCGTCGGCGCGATGTGCACCTACGCCTGCATCGAGACGCGAGACGGCGCGATCCGCAGCGCCGGCATCCATGCCATTCCGGAAGTATAAATCATGCGCCCCCGGCCTGCCGCCGGGGGCGCATGAATTCTCATGTCTACTTTTCGCGAAACGTCACATAGAGCGTGTGGTTGCTGTCGACGTTCATAAACGAGTAGCTTGTCAGCGGCAGGACGGTCATCCCGTCGATGACCAGCGTTGCGACCTCATAGCCCTCCTTCGGGGTGATCGTGAACGACACGCTGCCGCCCTCGGCCACCTTCTGATTCCCGCTCGGACTGACACTGCCGCCGGCGCCGCACGTGACCGTGACGGTGAATTCCTTCTTCTCCGGCCCGTTGGAGATGGTGACATAGATCGTCGTGCCGGGCTTGACCATCGTACCGCCGACCGGGCTCTGGCGCGCAACGGAGCCCTTTTGCACATTGTCATCGTAGGCCGTGCCGTTTTTCTCCACAGTGACGCCGAGGCTCTTGGCCGTCGCCTGCGCCTGCTCAAACGAGAGGCCGACAAAGCTCGGGATCGCGACCGGGGTGTCCTCCGGAGCGGTGGTCTCCTCCTTCGGTCCGAGCGAGACAACGAATGCAACTGTCTGCCGGTGCTTGAGCTGCGTGCCCTCATTCACGTCCTGACGGATGACGATGCCCTTGGTCTCACTGCTGTTTTCATAGGTAATGCTCGGCTCCGCGTCAAGCTCCGCAAGCTGCGCCTTGGCCGACTCCTCGGTCTGGCCGACGAGGTTGGGCAGGATGCGCTCGCTGCCCTTGTGGAAATTAAATACGCCGGACAGTGCACAGATCACGACCGTGACGAGCGCGAGCATCGCCGTGACCGCGGTGACTGTCAGGCGCCGGCGCTCGCTCATGCGCCGGACGCGGTGGCGGCGTGTGGTTTTGAGTTGACTCATTTTTTCCCTCCGCATCAACAGGATGGATAGAAATTTCGATGAAACAAGTATATAATAGCATAGACGCAGCGTTTTGACAAATGTTCGTTTTTGGGAGGATCTTTGCATGAAAAAAATCGCACTCGTGACCGGCGCATCGCGCGGCATCGGCAAGGCCGCCGCATTGGCGCTGGCGCGCGACGGCTGGACAGTACACGTCAACTACATACAGTCGCAGGCGGCTGCCGAGGCAGTCGCGGCGCAGACCGGCGGGCTTGCCATCCGCGCCGACGTGAGCGATGCGCAGGCCGTCGCCGCCATGTTCGAGCAGACGGGGCCGGTCGATCTGCTGGTGAATAACGCTGGCATCGCGGTCTACGGTCTGCTGACGGATCTCGACCCCGACGTGTGGCAGCGGCTCTTTGACGTCAACGTCACGGGCACCTACAATTGCTGCCGGTTCGCCATCCCGCCGATGGTGCACGAAAAGGCCGGGCACATCATCAACCTCACCTCCATCCTCGGTATGAACGGCGCCTCATGTGAGGCGGCCTATTCGGCGACGAAGGGCGCGATCGTCGCGTTCACGAAGGCGATGGCAAAGGAGCTCGGCCCGTCCGGCATCCGCGTTAACTGCGTCGCCCCCGGCTGCATTGACACCGACATGATCGCAAACCTCAGCCCCGAGGACAAGGCGGAGCTCGCCGAGAGCACGTCCCTCGGGCGCATGGGCACGGCGGAGGAAGTCGGCGATGCGATCGCGCTGCTGGCGAGCGAGCGCGCCCGCTTCGTGACCGGGCAAGTGTTCGGCGTGGACGGCGGACTACTCATCTGAATCAGGCGCAAAAAACAGGTGCATACCGGATCGGTATGCACCTGTTTCAGCTTATCAAAGAGCCTCGCAGAGTTTCGCCGCCGCAGCGGCGAAAGAAAGTCCAATCATTTTCTTCGGCGACATGCGCGGCGAAGAAAATACCGCTCAGGCTGCAAGTGTGGAATTTGTGCGCCGCCGGCGCTCAAATTATGCGCGCAGCAGACTGCAGCCCTCTTTGTCAAAAAGTAACACTTTTTGACACTCGCAGATCGGTATGCACCTGTTTCTATTTTCATTCTGCCTTCGGCGTGTCGGGCGCGGTATTGCCGGGCTTGGCATTGCCGGGCGCTGCGGACTTGTTGCGTCCACGGCCGCCGCGATGCCGGCGGCGGTGATTGTCCGCGCGCTTTTCGCCGCTCTGCGCAGCGCCGTCAGCAGGCTTGGCCGCCGGAGCTTGCGCACGGCTGCGCTCCGGATGCTCACCTGCCGGTTTATCACCGGGCTTGCGTGCGCCGGGCTTGCGGTTGGACTGCGACTTCTGGCGCTGCGGCTGCTTGGGCTTTGCGCCCTCCTTCGCACCGTCCTTCGCGCCCTCCTTTGCGGCGTGCTCCGCCTTCGGGGCGGTCTGCGCATCGGCAGGCTTCTTCCCGCCATGACCGCGGGAGCGGCGGCGCGGGCGCTTTTTCTTCTCGCCCTGCTCGGTGTTCGCGCCATCGGGCTTCTTGTCACCGTAGACATCATCCGCAAACAGCTGCGGCAGTGCCCACGGGTCCTCCTTCGGCTCCTCATCGCGCACCGGCTTCGGCCGATCCTTGAGCAGCGACGGCAGCGGTTCGCCCGGCTTCGGACGGCCGCCGGGGATCACGGCGATCTCATCGGCCTGATAGCTTTTGAACACATCCTCACCCTGACCGTCAAGCTTGACCTTCAGGCTGCTGCGCAGGATGTTGACCGACGACACCGTGCCGTAGCCCGCAGGCGTCTCGACAAATGCGCCGACCTTCGGCACAGCCTTGACCAGATCCTCATACGCCGCCTGCTCATAGCGCAGGCAGCACATCAGGCGGCCGCAGGCGCCGGAGATCTTTGACGGGTTGAGCGACATGGACTGCACCTTCGCCATCTTCGTCGAGACGGGCTGAAAGTCGTCCAGAAACTGGCTGCAGCAGTACGGACGGCCGCAGATGCCGATGCCGCCGAGCATCTTTGCCTCATCGCGCACGCCGATCTGCCGCAGCTCGATGCGGTTGCGGAACACAGAGGCGAGATCCTTGACCAGCTCGCGGAAGTCAACGCGCCCGTCGGACGTGAAGAAGAACATGGTCTTGTTGCCCTCGAAGCTGCACTCGACGTCCACGAGCTTCATATCCAGACCGTGCTCGGCGATTTTCTGCTTGCAGATCTGAAACGCCTCTTTTTCGCGGCGGCGGTTGATCTCCTCGATGCGCAGGTCGTCCTTTGTGGCGATGCGCGCAAGCGAGCGCAGCGGCTGCACGACCGTCTCATCCGGCACGACGTGGTTTCCGAGAACGCACTCTGCCAACTCCAAGCCGCGCGAGGTCTCGACGACGACTTTGTCGCCCGTGCGCACGGCGATTCCGTGCGGGTCAAAGAAATAGACCTTGCCGCGGTTTTTGAATTTCACACTGATTACTTCTGTCAATTTGGTATCCTCACTTCTGAACACGCGCCTGCACGCCGGAAACGGACAGCAGGCCAAAGATATGCTTCACGCTGACGTTGGCGCGGCGGTATTGCTCACAGGTCTCGATCAGGCGCAGCTGCTGCGCGCACAGCGTCTCCGGCAAAAGCGTCTGCCCCGGCTGCGCCAGCAGCTCCACGAGCCGGTGCTGCACCGCGGGCAAAAACTCCGCAAGCGTCTGTGCCTCCATGCCCTCGTGCGCGAGACACCAGCGCAGGAGCGTGATGCGATCCTGCGACGCGACCGCGTGCAGGTAATCGTCCACCAACGTGCGCATCTCCTCCGATTCCAGCGGCTGCTCGGTCGGGTCGCGCAGCAGCGCGCAGCGCGAGCGCACCGTCGTCAGCAGCGAATCCGGGCTTGCGGCCGCAAGGATGAACGCCGCACTGCGCGGCGGCTCCTCCAGCAGCTTCAAAAACGCATTCTGCGCATTGAGATTCATCAGCTCTGCCTGACGCAGAACGTAGACCTTCTTTTCCGCCTCGCTCGGCAGGATGTATGCCGTGGCCGCAACACTGCGAATCTGATCGACCTTGATCACAGGGATCTTGCCGCTGCGATCCGGCTCGACATAGATCACGTCCGGATGCACATGGTCATAGACCTTGCGGCAGTCCCGGCACGCGCGGCACGGGCGCACGCCGTCACTGCGGCAGAGCATGGCCGCCGTCAGATCGAGCGCCAGCCGCTCGCGCGCCTGTTCAGACTGCGACACGACGATATACGAATGCAGCAGATGCTCCTGCGGTTGAAATTGCAGCATACGCGCGCTCCTTTCCAGCATACATTGTTTATTTTACCCGCTGCGGCCGGTTTCGTCAATCACATTTGCGGGTGAAAACAAAAAAGCCCGCGCCCGCAGGCACAAAAAAGCAGACAGCACGGCGGCTGTCTGCTTTTTCAGATGTAAGTGCTCAGGTGTTCTTCTCGAGGTAATCCACGACCTGACGGACGGTGGTCAGCTCGGCCGCCTTCTCGTCTTCGATCGTGATGCCGTAGGCATCCTCAATGGACATGACCAGCTCCACGACGTCGAGCGAATCCGCGCCGAGATCGTCCGCGATGTTGGTGTCCATGGTGATGGTGTTTTCGTCCACTTCAAACTGGTGGGCAAGCAGTTTTCTCACTTGTTCGAACATAATACCGTTTCCTCCTAAGTCTCTCGTCAGCTCCACTCGCGGCTGACCGGTTTGTTGCTGGGGCGCTGCGGCTTCTCATAGGAAACCACAACGCGGCGGTTCGGCTCGGTACCGGTCGAACTCGTCGTCACGCCTTCGTAGTCCTGCAGCGCCGTGTGGATGACGTGACGCTCATAGGAATTCATCGGCTCAAGCGCCATGCTGCGCTTGTACTTGACGGCCTTGGCGGCCATCTTCTCGGCCAGACGCACGAGCGACTCCTCGCGCTTGGCGCGGTAGCTCTCGGCATCGACGCTGATGTGCATGTGCTTATCGCTGCCGCGGTTGACCGCATAGTTGGTCAGGTGCTGGATGGCATCGAGCGTCTCGCCGCGGCGGCCGATGACGGCGCCCATACCGCTGCCGGACAGATTCACGTTCACACCGCCGTTGTCACGCGCGGTGATGTCGATCTGCGCCTGAATGCCCATATGCTCAAGCAGGCCGCTGACGAACGTGCGGATGCGCGCATAGCTCTCCGGCTCGTCCGCCGGTGCGGCGGGCTCCACGCTCGCCTCCGGCTCGGCGGCCGACGCCTGCGCCTCGGCGGGCACAGCCTCCTGCTCCGTCTCCTCATCCGGCGCCTCATACTGCACGCGGATCACCGCAGGGCTGGCACCGATGCCGAGGAATCCGGACTTGGCGCGCTCAACGATCTCAACGGAAACATCATCCCGGTCAAGGCCAAGCTCCTCGAGCGCGGCGGCAATGGCCGCCTCTTCCGTCTTGCCGGACTTTTCCAGTGTTTTTAACATCATTCAGTACTCTCCTGTTTTCCTTCGGAACCCTCGGACACCGGCTGCTCCGTCTGCGGAGCGGCGGTCGCGTCCGACTGATAATGATCCCGCGCATAGGCACGGCCACGCGCATAGCGGCGGTTGCCGACCTGAGACTCCGGCACAGCATTCGGCTCGACGCCGAGACGCTCGCGGCGGGCGGCGCGCTCTTCACGCATCGCCGCAGCCTTGCGCTCGTCATCCTTCTGCTTCTGGCTGGCCTGGATCTTCTTCTTACTGGTGTTGGGGTTGACGACGGTCTCACCGGCAGCTTTCAGGCGCTCGGTCTCGAGACGCTTGCGCTCAAGTTCGGCATCACGCTCTTTTTCGCGCGCGATGCGCTCAGCATCGAGCTTGTCGAGCTGCTTGTTGAAAACCTTCGTCAGGCTGACATCACGCAGGATGCCGAGGATGCTGTTGACGATCCAGTAAATGCCCAGAGCGGCCGGCATCGTGTAGCAGATCCACAGCGACACGAGCGGCATCATGAGCATCATGGTCTTGTTGGTCGCAGCGGCCTGCTGGTTGCCGGCGGGCTGCGGGGTCATCGACGTGCTGATCTTCATCGACAGCCACGACAGCAGCGCCGAAATGATCGGGATCAGGAACAGACCAAGCGCCGGAAGCCAGACGGCCTTGTTGCTCCAGTCAAACGTCCAGATCTTGAACGACGGCTGCTGGCCCATGTTCAGGCCGATGAAGGAATAGTCCAGATCCAGCAGCTTGCCGGAATAATCGCCGAGGGCGCCGGTCACGGCGTCCCAGTTCTGATGGATCAGGTCGGCGATCTGGATCTCCTGATAGGCGGATTTCGCCTGTGCGACATAGCCCGCATTGGTCGTGACCCAGTCGGTCAGCTGCGTGACTGCTTCCGCGCCAAGGCCCATCATCTTCGTCAGCGGCTGACGGATGACGCTGTAGAGCGCGATCAGGATCGGGAACGGGATCAAGCTCCAGAGGCAGCCGGACATCGGGTTGATCTTCTCCTCCCGGTAGAGCTTGGCCATCTCCTCATTGAGCTTTTGCTGGTTTCCCTCGTGCCGGCGCTGAAGCTCCGTGATCCGCGGCTGAAGGCGGCTGGTGCGCATCATGCTCTTCTTGCTCTTGGCCATGAACGGAAGCAAAATCAGGTTCACGACGACGCCGAAGAGGACGACCGCCCAACCGTAGCTGCCGGTCAGATCGTAGAGCGCTTTGAGCAGCCAGGCAAAGGGTGCAGTAATCCAGGACATAAGACGACTCCAATTCTTAAATTCTTAGGATTTCCCCGGTCATGGCACCGGGTCGTAAAATTCGTGCTCGCCCGTATGGAACGGGTGGCAGCGGCATATGCGCTTGACGGCGAGCCACGAGCCCTTGAGCGCTCCGTATTTCTGCAGAGCCTCGAGCGCATACTCCGAGCAGGTCGGAATGAACCGGCAGCAGGGCGGCTTGAGCGGCGAAATGTACCGGCGGTAAAACTTCACGAGGGCGATGAGCAGACGCTTCATGCGCCGCCATCCCCTTCCGTCAGCAGGCCAAGCTTGGCGCAGGCCGACAAAAACGCCGTCTCGAGCTGATGATAGTCCGCCGCGCACGCGCGCACGCGCGACACGACGACCAGATCATATCCGCGCACGATCTCCCGCTCATGCAGGCGATAGATCTCCCGCAGGCGGCGGCGGATGCGATTGCGCACAACGGCATGGCCGACCTTGTTGGACACGGTGTAGCCGATGCGGCTGCGGCCCGAATGGTTTTTCCGGCAGTAGACCACCAGATAGGCGTTGGCGCAGCTTTTCCCCTTCGAGTACAGACGCCGGAATTCATAGTTCTTTTTGAGTGTGCTGGTAAATTCCAAAAGTCTCCCCCGATTCTCTCCGATGCAGCTTCCGGACAAATGCCTTTAGGGCGGAAAGTTCCCGCCCTGAAAAACATCATTAAGAAGTCTGCCTGCTCACGCGCAACAACTCAGTAGGTGAGCTGCTTTCTGCCCTTCGCTCTGCGGCGGGACAGAACCTTGCGGCCGTTGGCAGTCGCCATTCTCTTGCGGAAGCCGTGCTCTTTTTTGCGCTGACGCTTCTTGGGCTGGTAGGTACGGAACATGGTGATTTCTCCTTTCGATCATACTCAACAGCGGCTTGTGCCGCCGTAGTTGGCAAAAAGTATCCGACGCCAGACGTCTGACGCCGGATACATATTATACTATACAAAATTCCGGTCTGTCAACCTTCATTTTTCGCATTCGCCGCACCGTGCAGATCCTCGCCGGTGATGTACTTTCTCAGCGGCTTCCAGAGCAGCGCGCCGATCACGAGCACGAGCACCATGTCGATGAGCATAAAGCTGCCGTTATACAGTGCCGAGTAGAACCACGGCGTCGTCATCGTCAGGCCGAAGAAGGTCTCGGGCATGTATTCCGCCCAGACCGTCGCACCGACGACATAGTGCACGAGAAAGCGAGCCACGCTGCCCACGACCGTGCCGTAGAAAAAGCCGCCCTTGAGCTTCGCGCACGAGCCGGCAAGACCGAGCGCCGTGAATGCGAGCAGATAGTCGCCGATGAGCGACTGCCATGTCCACGCATACGTGCTGCTCAGCAGCGCCTGCAGAATGCTGTAGGCAAAGCTCGCGAGCATGCCGGGGCCAAATCCCCAGCGCGCGCAGTACAGGAAGATCGGCAGCATCTCGATCGTGATCGAGCCGCCCTGCGGCAGCTCATAGAGTTTGAGATAGCTCAGCACCTGAGCAAGCGCGATAAAGATCGCGCCCTCGCACAGCGCGCGCAGGCGCAGATGGGACTTCGTTTGGGTCATATCATTTCCTCCTCAAAGAAAAAACTGCATTGCCGAAACAATGCAGTCCATAGAAAACGATAAAAATGTATAGATTTCGTTTCCTACGCCGGCATTATCCGGATCAGGTCTGCGGGTCTCGAGCTTCGCTTCGCTCGTCTCAGCCGGGAATTACCCAGCCCCCCGATATTCCGTATTCATTTATACACGCACGCGTGCGCTTTGTCAAGTCACTGCGCGTCGGATCGTGCGTATGTGTCCGCGATGCGCGCGAGCATCTCCTGCATTTCCTGCCGCGCGGACGGCGGCGAGAGGATCTCTACGTCCGTGCCGAAGCCGAAGAGCCACGCGTAGAACTTTGGGCTCGTGACCACGTTGAGCGAGACGGTGAAATGCTCCGTCCCGTCGGCGACCACGATCACGTCCTTGCCGAAGCGGTCAAGCACCGAGCCGATCAGATGATTGGCAAAGCGCAGACGTACCGTGCGCTCCTCGCCGGAGAACATACTGAACACCTTTTTGGTGTATGCCGACAGGTCCTGCTCGGAAAAGTCCTCCATGCCCTCGCGCGGCGCATCGAGCGCGGAGATATCCGTCATCTTGTCCACGCGGTAGTGCTTGCGCAGCTGCGCCTCAGCGTCCCATGCCAGCAGATAGTAGTTTTCGTTATCCCACATCAGCGCCATCGGGCTGACGATGTAGAACGCACCGTCCTTACGGTAGTGCCGCTGCTTGTCGATCGTGTACTCAAAGTAGTGGAAGCGGATCTGCCGGTCGCGGGAAATGGCATCGGCGATCTCGTCCACATTATAGTATACGCTCTCGTTCATGCTCTTGACGCGGCCGCGGACATAGACCTGCCGCTGCAGGAGCTGCGCGTCGTAAATACTCGCAAGGCCTTCGATCTTCTTAATGAGCGCCAGCGTCTTCTTGTGCGTGATGAATTTCGACGACTGCACGCTGTCGACCAGCAGCTTGAGCTCCGGTACTTCAAACGAGCGTGCGCCAATGTAATACCCGGTCGTGCGCGACTTCGTCTGCACAATGTCCAGCCCGAAGGTGCGCAGGGACTCCAGATCGTTATAGATGCTCTTGCGCTCCGCCGCAACGCCGTGCCTGGCAAGCTCCGAGATCATCTCCGGCACGGTCATCGGATGGCGCTCATCCGTCTGCTGCAGCAGGATCTCCATCAGGTACAGCAGCTTTAATTTCTGATTCGGTGATTTCGGCATAGCTCCCTCTCTTCTCTGCTTCCGCGCACATATCCAGCTCATGGAATGGTTGCATTTTATCACAAATATCTGTCACAAAAAAGCACCCATGCAGAAAGTGCGCAGTTTTCTGCATAATTTACATCGTTTTTGGCACCCGGATACAGTTTTCGGAGACGGCTTCCAGCATGATCGTTCCATTTCTGCATGCAGCCGCGCTCTGCCTCCCTCCCCGGTTTCCCACATCATAGCAAAAGGAGAGTCCTATAATCAGGACTCTCCTCTTGCCATCACAAAAAATGACAAAAAGCGGGCAGCGCATACGCACCGCCCGTCGATCAGATCGGAAGCTGTTATTCAGAAGCTGCAGCCGTGCTGCGCCTGTGCCGCAGACGCGCGCTGCCCACGTCAATACCCCAGACGAGCAGCACGAAGCCGAGGAAGATCGCGCTCACATCGCTCCACGCATACTGGTTCATGGCAAATATGAGCGGCGCACCGATGCCGCCCGCACCGACCAGCCCGAGCACGGATGCCTCGCGGATGTTGACATCAAACCGGTACAGCACCGCCGAAGCGAGCGCCGGCGCGAGCTGCGGCAGCACCGCATAGCGGATGCGCGGCAAAAGCGACACGCCCATGGCACGCAGCGCGTCATAGGCGCGAAAATCCAGCGCCTCGATCGCCTCGGTGAAGCGTTTGCTCAGCAGACCGATGCTGCACACCGCCAGCGTCAGCACCCCGGTGAACGCCCCCGGACCGGAGACGCGGATGAAGATCAGACCGTAGATCAAAAACGGCACGGAGCGGATCGCCACGATGAGCACCCGAAACAGCAGCGCGACCGGGCGCGGCAGCAGCTTCGGCGTGCTCAAAAACGCTAAGGGCGCGGCAAGCAGCGCGCCGAGCCCCGTTCCGGCCAGCGCGATGCCGGCCGTCTCAAGCAGCAGCCAGCCGAGTCCGTCCTTGCCCGTGCCGAAGAAAAAGCGCCAGTCCGGATGCAGCAGCCCCGTGCCCATGGCCGAGAGCACAGACTCGCTCGTGTGCGCAAGGTCCGGCGGGTCGATGCCCACCGTGCAGACGGCCACGCACAGCAGCACCGCCGCCCAAAGAACGCGCTTTGCCGGGCGCGAAATGCTGCGCTCACCGCGGATGATGCGTCCGAGCGCATGGCTGAGCCACTCGATGCAGCACACGGTCACAAACAGGCACATGAGGATCGCGCCGACGCGGCCGTATTCCCGCCACGAGATCTTCTCGTTGAGCAGCAGACCGATGCCGCCCGCGCCGACATAGCCGAGGATGGCGCTGTGGCGCACGTTCGTCTCGAGCAGATAGAGCGCGTTGGTCAGATAGCCCGATGCGATCTCCGGCACGACGGCGCGCGCATAGGCCCGCGCCGGGGACGCGCCCATGGCGCACAGCGCGCGGTAGGGCGCGAGCGAGAGCGTCTCGATGTCCTCATAGGTCAGGCGCGTCATCACTGCAAGCGTAAAGACCGTGATGGCAACCGTGCCGGAAAACGTGCCGAGACCGAACAGAAACGTCGCCAGCAGCGCAAGGATCAGCGCCGGGAACGAGCGCAGCACCTGCACCAGAAAGCGCAGCACCGCGCGCACCGGCGCGGGACACGGCAGATTATGCGCGCACAGCGGCGCGAAGCCGAGCGCCAGCGCGACGCCCAGCGCCGTGCCGGTGACGGACATACGCAGCGTCGCCAGCAGCGGCGCCACGATCGCGGACAGGTAGCTCCAGTCCGGCGGGAAAAGCTGCGCGGCAATGTCGCGCAGGTGCGCCCGCCGCGCCCAGAACACCGCTGGGTCGCAGCCCGTCAGCCAAAAGGCAAGCACAAACAGCGCGAGCACACCCAGTGCCCGCGCCCAGCGTTTTGCACGCGCACGCGTCATGGCGCGGCCTCGCTTTCCGCGCCGCCGTAGATGCGCGCAAGATCCGCGTCCGTCACGGCATCGGGCGCGCAGTCGAGCACGATCCGCCCCGCATGCAGACCGAGGAGCCGGGAGGAAACCGCCCGGCTCTGGTCGAGATTATGACTGTTCATAAGGATGGCGACACCCTCGGTGCGCGATATATCCTGCAGCAGCGCGAGGATCTGCCGCCCGGTGACCGGGTCGAGCGAAGCGACCGGTTCGTCCGCGAGCAGCAGCGCTGGCTTTCGCATGAGCGCACGCGCGATGGCGACGCGCTGCTTCTGCCCGCCGGACAGGCTGCAGACCGGCTCGCCGCACTTATCGGCAAGACCGACACGCGCAAGCAGCCGCTCTGCCTCCGCGTTCTGTGCGCGGGAAAACAGCCCCAGCAGCGCCGCCTGCAGCGACATATCCGGCAGGCAGGCATTGAGCACGTTCTGCCGGCAGGTAACCGGCTCGACGAGCGCAAAGTCCTGATAGATCGTGCCGATGCGCTTTTGCACCGCACGCTTTTTGCGCCCGCGGGCACGGGAAAACGGCTGGCCGCCGATGCACACCTCGCCGCTGTCGCACGGCAGCGTGCCGTTGAGGATGCGAAAGAGCGTCGTCTTCCCGGCACCGGACGGACCGATGACGGACACGAACTCGCCCGCCTCCAGCCCAAAGGTCACATCCGTCAGCACCGGCGGCCGAGCGCCGAAGCGCTTGCAGATGTGTGCAGCTTCCAGCAGCATGGTGTTACTTCCCCGCCGACTTGAGCATGGCCTGCGCGTCGCGCTCGCCGTCATAGTCGGAGTCCTTGCCCCAGGTGTAACCGACCTGGCTGAAGACGCTGATGATCTGCTTGCCCTCGTCGGTCTGGGCGATCTCAATGAACGCCTCGCCGAGCGCCTTGCGGAACGCCTCGTCCGCCATGAGATCGGAGTGCTTGCTGTAGGCGATCATGTCGTTGTAGATGCCCTCGGTCACGCCGATGACGCCGGTCTGCTCGACCATGGGCGCCGTACCGCCGAACTTCTCCTGCCAGTTGGGCGCGTTCTTGATGCGGATATGGCCAAAGGAGACCATCACATCCGCCTGACCGGTGGCCAGACGCGCAAGCGACGTGCTGTGGGAATCAGACTGCACCACGTGATCGAGATCCGCAATGGTCTTGCCGTAGTGCTCCTGCAGCCAGAGGCTCGGATAGATGTAGCCGGACGCGGACGTCGGGGCAAGCACGGACCAGGTCGCACCGTTGAGATCATCCCACGTCAGTTCCTCGCCGCTATTGACCTTTGCCAGCAGCGCCTGACCCTTGGCGCTCGGACCGGCCAGAATGATCGAGCGGTAGTAGGTGGTCATGTCCTGCGTGTTCTCCTCGAGCGTGCCGTCGTTCCAGTCAGCGGCGTTCTCGGAGTCCTTGTTGATGCCGTAGCGCAGCGCCGTGAGCAGCACGTCGCAGTCATCGGAAAACAGGACGTAGTTGCCGCCGGAGATGAAGCCGATATCCGCGCTGCCAGCGCTGAGCGCCTCGCCCACGGCGGTGTAGCTCGTGCCGACGGTCATATCGATGTTCTGCACGTCATAGCCCTTTTCGAGGAGCTTCGCCTTGAGCAGCGCCTCAAGCGGTTCGGTCGCCGTCGTGATCTGGTCGGCGTCCGCATACGGGGAGAACGCGATCTTCAGGCTCTCGACCGTCTTTGCGCCGCTGCCGCTGCCGCTGTCCTTCTGGCCACAGCCGGCCATCAGGCCGAGCGCCATGACCAGAGACAACACCATTGCCACTACTTTTTTCATGTACATACCCTCCAGATAAATTCTTTCTCCCGGCCGCGGGCATAAAAAACGGCATATGCAGCGCTGCATATGCCAACCCGACGACCGGCAGACGCTGAGAACCCGCCCCTTACGGACGGATTTGGTCGGTCGATCTTCCCTGAGATCCTCTCAGCCCGGAACACGGGCTCCCTCGCGATCTGGTTTCGTCATCACTGTTTTGTTGAGCGCGGCGCCAGGGAGCTCCCCCTTTCGCCGCATTCCGGAAACCACCGACAGCTTACCACACCCAACGTGAGAATGCAAGCGCTTTGTAAAACATACGTAAAACTTCCGGATGCGGCGGCGCCTCATATTCCCGGTAAGGCTTCATATACTGAATTACGCAAATATGGGGAGTGGTGTCAGTGCACACGGACATGGAAGCACGCGCATGCGATCTCGCGGAATATCTTCTCGCCAACAACGCCACCGTCCGCGCCGCCGCCAAACAGTTCGGTGTCTCCAAATCGACCGTCCACAAGGATCTCACGGAGCGGCTGGAGAAGATCGACCCCGCGCTCTATCAGCAGGTGCGGCAGCTGCTCGACCGCAATAAGGCCGAGCGGCACATCCGCGGCGGCATGGCGACGCGGCGAAAATACAAAGGTACATAATCCGGACCGCGGCACATCATTTCGAAAAAACCGGGGATACTATCGCCGAAGGTGATCCCGTGAAAGGCAAACGTATCGGACGGCAGACCGTGCAGTTTTCGACCCCGCCCGTGATCCGCGCCGCCACCAGCGTCGTGGGCAGAAAAGAGGGCGAAGGTCCGCTGCGCGACCGCTTTGACAGCGTCAGTCAGGACACATATTTCGGCGAAAAGAGCTGGGAGCAGGCCGAGAGCGCCATGCTGCGGCAGTGCTTTGCGCGCGTTTGCCGCAAGGCGGCGCTGCCGCCGGAGGCGCTCGACTATGTGCTCTCCGGCGACCTGCTCAACCAGTGCGTGGGCTCGGCCTACGCCATGCGCGGCGTCGGTGCGCCGTATCTCGGGCTGTACGGTGCGTGCTCGACGATGGCTGAAGCGGTCAGTCTGGCCGCGATGCTCATCGACGGCGGCTGCGCCGAGACCGCCGCCGCGCTCACAAGCTCGCACTTTTGCTCCGCCGAGCGCCAGTACCGCTTTCCGCTGGAATACGGCGGTGTGCGTCCGCCGACCGCTCAGTGGACGGTGACCGGTGCGGGCGCGCTCATCCTTGCAGCAGCCGGAAGCGGGCCGCGAGTGACCATGGCGACAACCGGGACGATCGTGGACGCGGGCATTACGGACACGAACAACATGGGCGCTGCGATGGCGCCCGCCGCCTACGAGACGCTCCGGGCGCACTTTGCCGACACCGGGCGCACACCGGACGACTATGATCTGATCGTGACCGGCGATCTCGGCAAGATCGGTCACGCCGTCGTTCAGCGGCTGTTTGCGGACGACGGCGTGGATCTCACCGGCAGGTACAACGACTGCGGGCTGATGATCTACGATCTCGAGGCGCAGGACGTGCACGCGGGCGGCTCCGGCTGCGGATGCAGCGCATCCGTGCTCGCAGGGCATCTGATGAAGCTGCTGACGGGCGGGCAGATCCGGCGGCTGCTGTTTGCGGCGACGGGCGCGCTCATGTCTCCAACGGCGTCCATGCAGGGGCAGAGCATCCCCGGCATCTGTCACGCCGTGGCCATAGAAACGCAGGTGAACGCATGATCGCAGAGTATCTGAAGGCATTTTTCGTCGGCGCGGCACTGTGCATGATCGGTCAGGTGCTGATCGACAAGACGCGGCTGACGCCGGCGCGCATCCTCACGCTGTATGTGGTGGCGGGTGTGCTGCTCGGCGCTGTCGGCGTCTATGAGCCGTTTGCGCACTGGGCGGGCGCAGGTGCGAGCGTGCCGCTGACCGGCTTCGGAAACCTGCTGGCAGGCGGCGCCCGCAAGGCTGTCGCCGAGCGCGGCGTGCTCGGCGCGTTTACAGGCGGCTTCACGGCCGGTGCTGCCGGGATCTGCGCGGCGATCTTTTTCGGGCTGCTCGTCGCCATGCTGTTTCGCTCAAAGGACAAGCAATAAAAAAAGAACCGATCCGCAGATCGGTTCTTTTTGCGTTATGGGTAAGCTCAGCCTCTTGCAGCGGCTTCGCCGGCCTCGAGTGCCTTCATGTTGCCCTCGAGGAACTTGGCCTTCTTCTCGCCAAGCTCGATGCGGATCGCTTCGCCGAGGATCTCGTTGGAGACGACCGGAGCCTTCTCCATCAGAGCGCCGAGGATCGCAACGTTCGCGCCCTTCGGGTTGCCGACGGACTCGGCAATGCCGTTGGCGTCGCAGTAGACGACCTGAATGTCATCACGCTCGGCCTTGCGGTCGATGATGGAGCTGTTGATGACGAGGACGCCGCCCGGCTTGACGTGGCTCTCGAACTTGTCCAGAGACGGACGGTTCATCGCCACGACGCAGTCAGCCATGTCGACCAGCGGGGAAGCAACCGGATCGTCAGAGACGATGACGGAGCAGTTCGCCGTGCCGCCGCGCATCTCGGGGCCGTAAGAGGGCAGCCAGGAGACGTGCTTGCCGTCGAGCATGCAGGCCATAGCCAGGAACTTACCGATCAGGAGCATGCCCTGACCGCCAAAGCCAGCAAAAATGTATTCTTTCTTCATGTTATTCAGCCCCCTTGTCCTTCTTAACGCCGAGCGGGTAGTACGGAATCATGTTCTCTTCCAGCCACTCCATCGCCTTGATCGGGCTCAGGCCCCAGTTCGTCGGGCAGGCGGACAGGACTTCGACCATCGTGAAGCCCTTGCCTTCCATCTGGTAATGGAACGCCTTGGAAATGGCTTTCTTCGCCTTGACGATGTTCGGGGTGTTGTTGACGGCGACGCGCTCGATGTAGTAGGAGCACGGAACCTCAGCGAGCATCTCGGAGACCTTCAGCGGAGCGCCGCACCAGTCCTCATCACGGCCGTAGGGGCTCGTGGTGGTCTTCTGGCCGACCAGCGTGGTCGGAGCCATCTGGCCGCCGGTCATGCCGTAGATCGCGTTGTTGACAAAGATCGTGGAGATCTTCTCGCCGCGGTGCGCAGCGTGAACGATCTCAGCAGTGCCGATGGACGCGAGGTCGCCGTCGCCCTGGTAGGTGAAGACGAGGGTGTCCTTGCCGACGACGCGCTTGGCGCCGGTGGCGACTGCGGGTGCACGGCCGTGAGCGGCTTCGTACATATCGCAGTTGAAGTAATCATACGCAAAGACGGAGCAGCCGACCGGCGCGACGCCGATGACCTTGCCGTCCAGATTCATCTCATCAATGACCTCTGCGACCAGACGGTGGATAATGCCGTGGTTGCAGCCCGGGCAGTAGTGGAACTGCTTGTCCGTGAGGAGTTTGGTCTTTTCAAAAACAACAGACATTTACTTGCCCTCCTTCATGCTGATAATCTTCGCGACGATCTCTTCGGTGGTCGGCATCTGGCTGCCGAGGTGGCCGAAGAAGTCGATCGGCTTCGCGCCGTTGATCGCGATCTTGACATCCTCAAGCATCTGGCCCTCGTTGAGCTCGACGTCGAGAACAGCCTTCACGCCCGGAAGCTCGGCAGCCTTCTTGACCGCGTCGTACGGGAACGGCCAGACGGTGATCGGGCGAACCAGACCAACGTTGATGCCCTGCTCCTTGAGCTCGGCAATGGCGGACTTGGCAATACGCGCAACCGTGCCGAAAGCGGTGATGACATACTCAGCACCCTCGAGGTTGTACTCTTCCCACTGCTGCTCGTTGGCAGTGATCTCACGATAGCAGGCCTGCAGCTCGTCGTTGTGGACGGACAGGGTCTCGGTATCGATGTAGATGGAGTTGATGACGCCGCGCTTGGCCGGATCGTCGCCCGGTTTCCAACCGGTGCAAGCCCAGGGCTTCTTCTCGGGATCGATCTTGTAGTCGACCATCTCGGGCATCTCCACGGGCTCCATCATCTGCGCGATGATGCCGTCGGCGAGGAAGAGAACCGGTATACGGTACTTCTCAGCCTTGTCGAAGGCGTACATCATGATGTCGATTGCTTCCTGCACGGATGCCGGAGCGTAGGTCAGCAGGTGATAGTCACCGTTGCCGCCGCCCTTGACAGCCTGGAAGTAGTCGCCCTGAGAAGCCTGAATGTTGCCGAGGCCGGGGCCGCCGCGCATGACGTTCAGGATGACAGCCGGCAGCTGCGCGCCTGCGCAGTAGGAAATACCTTCCTGCTTCAGGCTGACACCGGGGCTGGAGGAAGAGGTCAGCGCACGTGCACCGGCACCGGCTGCACCATAGATCATGTTGATAGCCGCAACTTCGCTCTCGGCCTGCAGGAAGCAGCCGCCGACTTCGGGCATACGTGCGGACATATATTCAGGAATCTCCGTCTGCGGAGTGATCGGATAGCCGAAGAAGTAACGCGCGCCTGCACGAATCGCAGCCTCAGCGATAGCTTCGCTACCCTTCATAAGCGTCAATGCCATTTTCGATGTACCTCCTTAATCTCTCACAATGCTGATTACCACGTCCGGGCAAGTGCGCGCGCAGGAAGCGCAGCCGATGCAGGCCTCCGGATTCGCGACGACGGACGGATGATAACCCTTTGCGTTGAGTTTGTCCTTCGCCAGCGCCAGGACACCCTTCGGGCAAGCTCTGACACAGAGACCGCAACCCTTGCAAAGATTCTCGTTGATGGTCACCTTTACCATTTTTGCTACCTCTTTTCTGTTCTGTTTTGCGAAATTGCCTATGTAAACCGCATGCGCGGGTTACGCCTGTTTCTTCTCCGACAAGCTGTGGATATAGCTGTCCCAGTCGCGCTTCATGATGATGTCGATGGGGACAGGCTTGCCGATATACTTCGGGTCATGCCCCTCAGCCAGGAAGATGTCGAGCATCTCCTTCTTGCCGGTCGTGTACATGACCGGAACGCCTGTCCGGTCGCTGACCTCGCGCAGCATCTCATAACCGTCGCGCAGCTCCGCCGGCGTGGTCATGGTGGCGAGGTTGGTGTTATTGATCATGCCCGTGATCTTCAGATGGGAATGGATCTCCATCTGCTGCTGCAGGTCGATGATCTTCTCCACCGTTCCGGCAAGCGGGCGGCGGATATTGACGACATTCAGAACCTCCAGCTGTTCCGGGCCCATGGCCATGAAGTCCTGAAAGTCCTCATAATAGCGGCCGAGCGCGGTGGAGCCGACGGCGTCGCCGCCGACGTCAAACACGACAGTGTCCCAGTTCATGGCAAATGCAGAAGCGACCTCCGCCGGCAGCGACAGCGTCTCCACGCCGGAGCAGGCATAGTTCGGGGAGATGAGACGGATCTCTTTCTGCTCCACGAGCTTGCCGCGCTCAGTCAGGCGGAAGTAAGTATTGACCAGGTCCAGGTCAATGAGTTCTGTCTTTCCGGTTTCAGCCGCTTTAAAAGCAAAATTCAGCGCAAGCTCACTCTTGCCGCTGCCGTAGTTGCCGATCATAACGTATATCTTTTTCAAAACAAAGCTCCTCCCCTCGAGGGGTATTCAAAATGTGCAAATGGGTATTAAAAATCAAAATATATCCATTCAAATATTCAAATCTCAACGGTTATCATCATAGCACAATCGCGCGAATTCGTCAACAAACGTTGTTTGGCTTTGTGGAACGTGCCTAATTTCTGCGCGCATTTCTGGACAAGTTGCCAGTTATCTGAAATTTAACAGCAATGTTTAGGAATTAACGCTATTTATTTCCTTTTTCAGGTAGAGATACCACGCACTCACGCCGACCAGAAGCCCGCCGCCGACGAGATTGCCGAGCGTGACCGGCAGCAGATTGCCGATAAGCGCCCTGCCCCACGTCAGCCCTTCGGCAGCAGCGCCGGTCTGCCCCGCCGTGAAGAGTCCCGCCGCAAGGTAGTACATATTGGCGACGCTGTGCTCAAAGCCCGCGACCACAAAGGCCATGATCGGGAAAAAGACGGCCGCGATCTTCCCGCCGACAGTCTTTGCGGCATTGGCCATCCAGACGGCGATGCACACGAGGAAGTTGCAGAGGATGCCGCGCACGAACGCATCGCCGAACGTCAGCCCCGCCTTTGTCTGCGCAATGGTGACCACCGACGCCGCGAGCTTGCCGCCGAACGCGGAAAAGACGTGCCCCGACACGCACAGCGCCGCAACGAGCACCGCGCCCGCAAAGTTGCCCAGATAGACAACGAGCCAGTTGCGCAGCATCTGCCGCACCGTGATCGTGCGCGCCAGAACGCCCATGATCATGAGATTGTTGCCGGTGAAGAGCTCGCTTCCGGCCACGATGACCATGGCGAGGCCGGCCGGGAACACGCAGCCGGAGACGAGCTTTGCCAGCGACGGATCGCCGACCGTCGCCGCGGCAGCCGTGGACGCGACACCCGCAAACGCGACGAACGCACCCGCAAGGCAGGCAAGCAAAAACATCCGCCCCAACGGCAGTGCAGCCTTGGTGCGGCAGGCGGAAAGATAATTCTCCGCGATCTCTTTGGGTGTGCACATAGGTAACGTCCTCCGGCAAAGCACAAGATATGTGATACGCATTATCTTACTATCATGTATCTTGTGCTGTCAAGTGCACAGGCAAAAAAAGCAGCCGGAGTATTCTCCGGCTGCCTAGGCATCCAGCCACACGCGCATACGCTCCACGGCGCGCCGCTCGAGCCGCGAGACCTGCACCTGCGAGATGTGCAGGAGCTCGGCCGCGCGCTGCTGCGTCAGGCCGTGATAAAAACGCAGCGCGATCACCTGCCGCTCCCGCTCCGGCAGGCGGCGCAGCGCCTCGCGCAGGTCGGCATATTCGACCATACGCGCCTCCTGCTCGTAATCCCCGAGCGTGTGCTCGAGCGTAAAGCCTGTCTCGCCATTTTCCCTCTGCAGGGACTCCGTAGGGCCGGTGGCCGTCTCCGCGGCCGCGATCTCCTCCGGCTCGAGCCCGGTCTCGGTGGCAAGCTCCGAGAGCGTCGGCTCGCGGCCGAGCGCCTGCTCAAGGCGGGTGCGCGCCGTGCGGATGCCCTGCGCGCGCTCCTTCATGCTGCGGCTGACCTTGACCGCGCCGTCATCGCGCAGAAAGCGCCGGATCTCCCCTGCGATCTTCGGCACAGCGTACGTGGAAAAGCACGTGCCGAACTGTTCGTCAAAGCCCTGCATGGCCTTGAGAAAGCCGACGCAGCCGAGCTGATACAGGTCGTCCGGTTCGACGCCGCGGCCGAAAAAGCGCCGCGCCACGCTCCAGATGAGTCCGGTGTTTTCCTCGACCATCCGCTCCGCCGCCTGCACGTCACCCGCCTGCGCGCGCCGCAGCAGCGCACGCGTCTCTTCGGCGATCATGCGCGGCGGCGGATGCGGCGGCACATCGTCACGGTCGTGCCGCGGCCGGGCACAGACTTGACCCGCAGCGTGTCCATAAAGCTCTCCATGATCGTAAAGCCCATACCGCTGCGCTCCTCCCCGCCGGTGGTGTACATCGGCGTGCGTGCCTGCGCCACATCCGCGATGCCGACGCCGTGATCCTTGACGGCGATCTCCAGCCGCTCGTCCGGCAGAATGCGCACGCGCACCTGCACCGTGCCGATCGCGTCCGGATAGGCATGCACGACAGCATTCGTCACGGCCTCGGACACGGCGGTCTTGATGTCGCCGAGCTCGGCAAGCGTCGGGTCGAGCTGGGCGGCGAAGGCCGCCACCGCCGCGCGCGCAAAGCCCTCGTTCACGCTGCGCGCCGGAAACTCCAGCTTCATGTAATTCTTTTGCGTCAACACTGTTCACACTCCTTTTCCCGGTCGTCAAGCACCGGGACGATCTTCGTCAGCCCCGCAACATCCAGCACCCGCCGCACCTGCCCCGGCACGCCCGAGAGCGCCAGCGCGCCGCCCGTCTGCCGCAGGAGGCGGTCGGTCTTGAGGATGACCGCGATTCCGGAGCTGTCCATAAAGCTCACCCCCGTCAGGTTGAGCACGCAGCGGCGCGGCAGATATTCCTCCACGGCGTCCTCGATGCCGGGCATGACCGTCTGCGCCGCCGCATGATCGAGTTCGCCCATCAGCCGCAGCGTCAGGCAGCGGCCGTCATCATGCGTTATGATCCGCATCTGCTTGTCCCTCCTATTCTAAAAGAAAAACACCGCATACGGCCGAAGCCGTATACGGTGTTATTGTAGCGTAATGCCGCTGTGGTTTTTTGTCGGACGCGGGTGCTCAGCCGAGGTTTTTCAGGCTGGCCTCGAGATTTTCCACGAGCGCCTTCGCCTTCTCGGCGCGCTCGCGCTCCGTCTGCACGACAGCCTCCGGCGCGCGGGAGATGAAGTTCTCGTTCGAGAGCTTGCGCATCTGACCCTCGTAATTCTTGCGCGCCTTTTCGAGCTCCTTTTCCAGACGTGCGCGCTCCTTGTCGAGGTCAATCAGCTCAGCCATCGGCATGAAGAGCTTGGCCTCCTCCGTGACGACGGAGACCATGTGCTCGGCATCCGCCGGCAGCTCGCTGCTGATGGTGATCTGCTCGGCATAGGCGAGCTTCGAGATGTAGCTCTCGCCGCAGCGGAAGGCGTCCTGCCGGTCGGTCGTGATGAACAGGTGCGCCTTTCTGCTCGGCGGCACGTTCATCTCGGCGCGGCGGCTGCGCACGGCGCGGATGGCGTTCATGACCATCTCAAAGTCGCGCTCCTCGGCCGGGAAAGCGAGAGACTCGCTGTACTCCGGATAGCGGGCGATCATGAGCGCCTCACCGTCATGCGGCAGCGCCTGCCAGATCTCCTCGGTGATAAACGGCATGAACGGGTGCAGAAGCTTGAGGATATCCGTCAGGACATACAGCAGCACCTGCTGCGCACTGCGTGCGCGCGCTTCGTCACCGCTGTTGAGACGGGGCTTCGTGAGCTCGATATACCAGTCGCAGTACGTGTCCCAGATGAAGTCATAGATCTTCGCCGCGGCGATGCCGATCTCGTACTTATCGAGATTCTCGCACACTTCCTTCGAGAGCGTGTTGAGCTTCGAGAGCACCCACTTGTCCTCGAGCTCGAGCGTCTCGGGCAGCTCGTTTTTGTCGATTGTGAGGTTCATCATCACAAAGCGCGATGCGTTCCAGAGCTTGTTGGCGAAGTTGCGCATGGCGCCGCACTTCTCAACGTAGAAGCGCATATCGTTTCCGGGGCTGTTGCCCGTGATGAGGTTGAAGCGCAGCGCGTCGGCGCCGTAGGTGTCGGCCATCTCGAGCGGGTCGATGCCGTTGCCGAGGGACTTGGACATTTTGCGTCCCTTATCGTCGCGCACGAGGCCGTGGATGAACACTGTCGGGAACGGGATGTCCTGCATCTGCTCAAGGCCGGAGAAGATCATGCGCGCGACCCAGAAGAAGATGATGTCATAGCCCGTGACCATGACGCTCGTCGGATACCAGAACTTGAGATCCTCGGCGCTCTTATCCGGCCAGCCGAGGGTGGAAAACGGCCAGAGCGCGGAGCTGAACCACGTGTCGAGCACGTCGGGATCGCGGTGGATATGCTTGCTGTGGCAGACCTCGCACTCGCAGGCGTCGGTGCGCGAGACGGTGACATGGCCGCAGTCGTCGCAATACCATGCCGGGATCTGATGACCCCACCAGAGCTGACGGGAAATGCACCAGTCGTGCACGTTCTCCATCCAGTTATAATAGGTCTTGCTGAAGCGCTCGGGCACGAACTTGATGCGTCCGTCGCGCACGGCCTCGATGGCAGGCTCGGCCAGCGGCTTCATCTTGACGAACCACTGCGGGCTCGTCATCGGCTCGACCGTCGTACCGCAGCGGTAGCACGTGCCGACGTTGTGGTTGTAGGGCTCGGTCTTGATGAGGTAGCCCTGCTCCTCGAGATCGGCCACGATGGCCTTGCGCGCCTCGTAGCGGTCGAGACCGTTATACTTGCCGCCGTTGATGACACGGGCGTCCTCGTCAAAGATCAGGATCTGCTCAAGATTATGGCGCAGACCGACCTCATAGTCGTTCGGGTCGTGGCAGGGCGTCATCTTGACGCAGCCGGTGCCGAAGTCGAGCTCGACATAATCATCGGCCACGATGGGCAGCTCGCGCCCGACCAGCGGCAGGATCGCCGTCTTGCCGACGAGGTGCTGATAGCGCTCGTCCGCCGGGTTGACCGCGATGCCGCTGTCGCCGAGCATCGTCTCGGGGCGCGTGGTGGCGATGGTCAGATACTCGTCGCTGTCCTTGAGCGGGTAGCGGATATACCAGAACGAGCCGGGCATATCCTTATACTCGACCTCCGCGTCGGACAGCGCCGTGCGGCAGTGCGGGCACCAGTTGATGATGCGGTTGCCCTTATAGATCAGGCCCTTTTCGTACAGCTCGCAAAACGTCTCGCGCACGGCCTTCGAGCAGCCCTCATCCATGGTGAAGCGGCTGCGGTCCCAGTCGCAGGACACGCCGAGCGACTTCTGCTGCTCGACGATGCGGTTGCCGTACTGCTTTTTCCACGCCCAGACGCGCTCCAGAAACGCGTCGCGCCCGAGATCATAGCGGGTCAGGCCCTCTTCCTTGCGCAGCATCTCCTCGACCTTGATCTGCGTGGCAATGCCGGCGTGATCCGTGCCGGGCACCCACAGGGCGGCATAGCCCTGCATGCGCTTATAGCGCGTGAGGATGTCCTGCAGCGTCGCATCGAGCGCGTGGCCCATGTGCAGCTGACCCGTAACATTCGGGGGCGGCATGACGATGGAAAACGGCTTTTTGTCCGGATCGGCTTTGCCGGCAAAATAGCCGCCGCGCATCCACATGTCATAAATCTTCTTCTCGACCTGTTTGGGGTCGTAGACCTTCGGAAGCTCTTTCATGGTTCTCCTCCTTTGCTTCATAACCAGTCCATTATCGCGTATGGTCGGTGCGGTAATCTCCAGCTGATCCGGAGCGTCCTGCACCGGCTTGCGGATTTCCTCCTCGCTCATTTCTGCCGGAGCAAATTCCTTATAGACATCCAGCTGATACTGGCATTCCTTGCGAATGTCATCGCGGTCAGCCGGAGCAGCTTCCATTGCCTCACGCGTCTGCTTGATTTCCTTCTGGATGATGGCGTTCTCCTCTTCTTCGGTCAGATCTTCACGCTTGTCCTTTGCCTTCGCCTTGAGGGCGGACAGCAGCAGCGACAGCGCTGCCGTTCGTTCTGCATCCTTCGCCTTCGTTGCAGCCATCATCTGCTGCTGAACTTCTTTTGTCTTAGACATGATACTTTCCTCCCATATCATTCCTGTGGGGGCTTATTTTTCGCCAATCAGAACGCCCAATCTGCATCGTCGCAGCAGCCGCGTCAAATAATCCGATGCCAGATATGCCGCGGCAGCAATGCCAATGCACAATACCCACGGCTGTATATCCCGCTGTCCCAGCCAGACATACAGCACATAAATGATCATTGGATGAAACAGATAGATGCCAAATCCATTCTTGATTTGCTTTTTGACCCATGCACACTGCATGATGTGCTTGGGCATATAATATGTTGCGCCGATGGCAAAACAGCCGCCGAACAGCGCTTTTATCATGCGCATATGCCAAGCCGTCCGCTCACTGAGCACAAGCAATGCCGCCAGACAAATCACAATGACCGCCGGATGCCTGAGATACTTCATCACAGTGTCATACTGCATGTGAAAACAGTATCCGAAATAGAAAAATATCAGATAAAATGCACAGCTGCTCAGCGAGAAGAAATATGGCGCTCTGCCGGATTCATAGGAAACGACAAGCAACAGCGCAATGGTCAGGACGCACACAATCGGATGCCGCAAAATCTTTCCGCCGGTATGCGAACCGTGCGGCATCACGTTTTTCACCACAGCTTTGACTGCGCCGCACACGACAAACACCTCAAACAGGGCAAGGATATACCGAAGATGCCTGTTATTGTGCGCCAGAACAATGCCGTCCCAGCAGTAGTGCAGATAGGATTGATCGGTAAAGCCCAAGAGGCACATGACCGGTGCTACATAACAAATACCAAAAAACAAATACGGAATCAGCAGGCGAACCGCCTTGTTTTTCAAAAACCGTGCGGTGTCCTGATATTTTTGATAGTCATGAATGCACAGCGCATATACCATACCGGAAATCGACATATACAGCGGCATATGAAACGAATAGATGATATTGGTCAAATGATTGAGTCCGTCACTGGCATTGTATGGAATGACCACGCCGGTTCCCGTATACATTCTGGATGCATGCGCCAAAACGACCAAAAAAGTCGCCACAAATTTTATTGCATCGTAATGGTTTGATTTGTCAGCTGTGTCCCAATGTTGCGTCTTGATTTTCACCCTCTCCTTCTTTCTGCACAAAAGTAACTAAGATTGCCGGGGCGCAAAAAAATCGCCCCGAAACGAACTGTTTCAGGGCGATCAAAACCGCGGTACCACCTGAATTCCACGCAGATGCGTGACACTCTTGTCTCTGTAACGGGAGAACCCGGCCGCCCTACTCCGTTCAGGCAGGCTGCTCCGGGGCGACCTTCATCTCCGGCATCCGAAAGGCTCGCACCAACCGCCTTCTCTCTGACGTCCGCCGGGAGACTACTCCTCCCCTTCTTCGCATATGGATGCAAAAATTATAGGCTCTGCAGCACCGTTTGTCAAGCGTTTCTGAGCCAGCGCACGACGGAAAGTGCCGCGCGGTTGCCCTCGCCGACCGCCGCCGGGATCTGATAGGGTGCGCCGGTGCAGTCTCCGGCCGCGAAAACGCCCGGAATGCTCGCCGCGCAGTCATCATCCACGACGATGTGACCGTTATCCGTCGCCAGGCCGGGCAGGAGCGTATCGGCCGCAAAGCCCGCGCGCAGGATGAAGATGACGTCCGCCGGCTCCACCGTGCCGTCGACCACGAGCGCATCGGCGCGCTCGGTGCCACGGATCTCAAAGCGGTGCTTTTTCCCGTCGTAATAGTGCACGTCGCAGCCGATCTCCCGCAGGAAGCCGGCCTCCTCCGGCGCGTCCGCCGCAAGACCGATGACCGCCGCGCGCTTGCCGCGATAGAGCATCCCGTCACAGGTGGCGCAATAGCTCACGCCGCGGCCGAGAAACTCCGCCTCGCCCGGAAACGTGCCGCGCTGGGCAATGCCGGTCGCCAGCAGCAGCGCCCTGCCCTCCGCGAATTCCTTGCCCGCCGAGACGCCGAACGTCTTGCCCATCGGCATCGCCGAGAGCGCCCGCTCGCGCAAAAAGTCCGCGCCGAGGTCGCGCGCCTGCTGCGCCATGGTCTCGAGCAGCGCAGGTCCGGATACATCCGGCACGCCGGGATAGTTCGTGACATGGCCGGCTTTATGCAGCGCGCTGTCAGCCGCGCCGCCGCAGATCACGCACACGGACAGGTTCCGGTTGCGCGCGGTCATAGCCGCCGACAGACCCGCGGGCCCGCCGCCGATGATGAGCAGATCGTACATGGCTCCTACCTCCGATTCGGTCATTTCTATACGCATTATATATTTCTTTTTGGATATTGTAAACAGAAATCGAATCGTGTATAATACTTCTGCAATATTATCTGGAGTTGAAAAAACACTATGGAAGATACCAAAAACTTTATTGAAGCCTTTGTCGAAGCCGATCTCGCGCCGGGCGGCCGTTTCGCCGGCCAGACCATCCACACCCGCTTCCCGCCTGAGCCGAACGGCTACCTGCACATCGGTCACTGCAAGGCGCTGTGCATTGATTTCGGCACGGCCGAAAAATTCGGCGGCATCTGCAACCTGCGCATGGACGACACGAACCCCTCCAAGGAGGACAACGAGTTTGTCGAGGCCATTCAGGAGGACATCCACTGGCTCGGTTTTGACTGGGGCGACCGGTTTTTCTTCGGCTCGGATTACTTCGAGAAGGACTATGAATACGCCGTTGAGCTCATTAAGAAAGGGCTCGCCTATGTGTGCGAGCTGACGCCGGAGCAGTTCCGCGAGTACCGTGGCGACGTGAACACCCCCGCTGTCAGCCCGTGGCGCGACCGTCCGATCGAGGAGAGCCTCGATCTCTTTGCGCGTATGCGCGCCGGCGAGTTCCCGGAGGGCAAGTACACCCTGCGCGCGAAGATCGACCTCGCGTCCGGCAACTTCAATATGCGCGACCCCGTGCTCTACCGCATCCGCTACATCGAGCACCACCGTCAGGGCACGAAGTGGTGCATCTTCCCGATGTATGACTTCGCACACCCGATCCAGGACGCACTCGAGGGCATCACGCACTCGCTCTGCTCGCTGGAGTATGAGGATCACCGCCCGCTCTACGACTGGGTGGTCGACAACGTGTCCGTTCCGTGCAAGCCGCGCCAGATCGAGTTTGCGCGCCTCGGCATCAACTACACCGTCATGTCCAAGCGCAAGCTGCGCCGCCTCGTCGAGGAGGGCTATGTTTCCGGCTGGGACGATCCGCGTATGCCGACGCTGTGCGGTCTGCGCCGCCGCGGCTACACACCCGCGTCCATCCGCAATTTCTGCGAGCGCATCGGCGTGTCCAAGGTCGCGTCCACGGTCGATTACAGCTTCCTGGAGCACTGCCTGCGTGAGGATCTCAATCTCCACGCCCAGCGCGCCATGGCCGTGCTGCACCCGGTGAAGCTGCGCATCACGAACTATCCCGAAGGTCAGAGCGAGACGTTCGCCGTCGAAAACAACCCCGAGGACGAAAACGCCGGCACGCGCGACGTGACGTTCTCCAACGAGCTGTGGATCGAGGCCGACGACTTCATGGAGGAGCCGCCGAAGAAATACAACCGCCTCTTCCCCGGCAACGAGGTGCGCATCAAGGGCGCGTACATCGTGCGCTGCACCGGCTGCGTCAAGGACGCGGACGGCAACGTGACGGAGGTGCTGTGCGAATACGACCCCGAGACCCGCGGCGGCAACACGCCCGACGGACGCAAGGTGCGCGGCACGATCCACTGGGTCGATGCGCACAACTGCGCCGATGCCGAGGTGCGCCTGTACGACAATCTCTTTGCCGACGCAGACCCCGAGGGCGACGGCAAGGACTATCTCGAGTGCCTGAATCCGGACTCGCTGTCCGTGCTCACCGGCTGCAAGGTCGAGCGGATGCTCGCCGGCGCCGAAGCCCCGGCTGCGTTCCAGTTTTTGCGCCTCGGCTACTTTGCCGTGGACAACAAGGATTCCGCGCCCGGACATCTGGTCTTTAACCGCGCCGTCGCGCTCAAGGACAGCTTCAAGAAAGCCTGAATGTAAATATTTATGATTTATCCCTCCCGTTTGTCACGGGAGGGATATTTTTTGTGGCGAAATCGTGAATTTCTTATTGACAACTGTCGCCCATGGTGGTATTTTACGCAGGATGATATTTTTAAGTCGGTACGAGATACCGGCAAGGTGTCACGGCTAATGGAATCACGGTGGGAGTCACTATGTGCTCTCCCTGCGCGCTGCCACCTTGTCTGGACTCGGACAGGGCGTTTTTCTATGCACGGAGGCATCGCTGTGGAGCTCAAATGCAAGGCGAAGATCATGGATGCGGCCGCCATCGACCGCACGCTCGTGCGCATCGCGCATGAGATCCTCGAAAAGAACGACGGCACGGAGGATCTGTGCCTGATCGGCATCCACACGCGCGGCGTGCCGCTGGCGCGCAGGCTGGCCGGGAACATTGCGCGCATCGACGGTGTGCGTCTGCCGGTCGGTGAGCTGGACATCTCGCTCTACCGTGACGATCTGAGTCCGGCTGCGGATACGCCGGTGCTCAACCGCACCGATGTCCCCTTCCCGGTTGCGGGCAAAACCGTCGTGCTGGTCGACGATGTCATCTATACCTGCCGCACGGCACGCGCGGCACTCGACGCCGTGATGCGCCTCGGCCGGCCGGCACGCATCCAGCTCTTCGCCCTGATCGACCGTGGTCACTCGGAGCTGCCGATCAAGGCCACCTACGTGGGCAAAAACATCCCGACCGCCAAGAGCGAGATCGTGGCCGTCCGCCTGCAGGAGACGGACGGGGAAAACAGTGTCTGTATCCTCGAACGAGGAGATAGAATAGATTAAATTTTCACGGGAGGAAAAAATCTATGAGCAACAAATCCATCGGCACCGAGCCGGTGTACGACGCACGTACACTCGGTGCGCCCAGAATGTTCGTTCTGGGTCTCCAGCACATGTTCGCCATGTTCGGCGCGACCGTCCTCGTCCCGGCGCTGACCGGCCTCGACGTCGCAACGACGCTGCTGTTCGCCGGCCTCGGCACGCTGCTGTTCCACCTGCTGGCCAAGGGCAAGGTCCCGGCCTTCCTCGGCAGCTCGTTCGCCTTCATCGGCGGCTACAACGCCGTGCGCACCATCGGCACGAATCCGGACGGCTCCGCGATCTATAATAATGACTTGCTGGCCTACGCCTGCTTCGGCGTCGCCATTGCGGGCCTGATGTACGTGATCCTGTCGACCCTGTTCAAGGTCTTCGGCGTCAAGAAAGTCATGCGCTACTTCCCGCCGATCGTCACGGGTCCGATCATCATTGCAATCGGCCTGACACTGTCCTCCTCCGCCATCACCAACTGCCGTGCCAACTGGCTCATCGCCATCGTTGCGATCCTCATCGTCATCGGCTTCAACATGTGGGGCAAGGGCATGGCCAAGATCATTCCGATCCTGCTCGGCGTGCTCGGCTCTTACATCTTTGCCATCATCATCGACCCCGCGGAGCGTGCCTCCGTCGCCGCCGCCGTCAGCAGTGCCAAGTGGTTTGGCCTGCCGATCGTGTGGAAAAACAGTGTATTCCATCTCTTCGCCGGCCCGGTCGACAGCGGCATGCTCTGGTCTGCCGTGCTGACGATCGTGCCGCTGTCTCTGGCCACCATGGTCGAGCACATCGGCGATATCTGCGCCATCTCCTCCACCTGCGGCAGAAACTACATGGTCGACCCCGGCTTCCACCGCACCCTGCTCGGTGACGGTCTGGCCACCACGCTCGCTTCCCTCTTCGGCGCTCCGGCTAACACCACTTACGGCGAGAACACCGGCGTGCTCGCCCTGTCCCGCGTGTATGATCCGCGCGTGATCCGCATCGCCGCCTGCATCGCCATCGTCGTGTCCTTCTGCCCGAAGTTCGCCGCGCTCGTGTCCGCCATGCCGACGGCCACCATCGGCGGCGTGTCCCTCGTGCTCTACGGCATGATCTCCGCCGTCGGCGTGCGCAACGTCGTCGAGAACAAGGTTGACTTCACCAACACCCGCAACGTCATCATCGCCGCGCTCATCCTCGTGCTCGCCATCGGCATCACCTACTCCGGCAGCATCCAAATCGGCGTTGTGTCCCTGTCGGGTCTGGCTGTCGCCTCCATCGTCGGCATCCTGCTCAACGCCATCCTGCCCGGCAAGGACTACACCTTCGAGCAGAACGATCAGGGCGCGACCTCCGTGGACTTCAAGGTCTGATTGCAGCACGATCAATATTATTCGTAAAGGCCGCCGCAGCAGCACGCTGCGGCGGCCTCTTTGTTCCGTCTTCCACCGCAGGACGCGATTGTTAAATTTGTGTCCGGTTTTTTCCAAAAAATCAGTTGTAGTTTCTGAAAAAATGCGTTATCATGAATTTGCTTAGGAGCAAAAAGGAACAAGAAATATCCATAAAAACGGAGGAGCAACATGAAATTTTCCAGTAAGATCGAAAAGTGCGGCCTCTCGCCCATGCGCAAATTCGCGCCCTACGCAAACGAGGCGGCGAAAAAGGGAAAGAAGCTCTACCACCTGAACATCGGCCAGCCCGATATCGCAACGCCCGCGGCCTATTTTGACGCCGTCAAGAACTTCAGCCAGCCGGTGCTGGCCTACGCCCCGTCCGACGGCGTGCCGGAGATGATCGACGCCGTCGTCAACTACTACGGCAAGATCGACGCGCCCATCACCAACAAGCAGGTGCTCATCACCACCGGCGGCAGCGAGGCGCTGCAGATCGCGCTCAGCTGCATCCTCGACGAAGGCGATGAGATCATCATCCCCGAGCCGTTCTACCCGAACTATAGCACGTTCGTCACGCTCACCGGCGCGACTATCCGCCCCATCACCACGACGCCGGAGGAAAACTACCGGTTTGCCATCCGTGAGCGCGTCGAGGCCTGCATCAACGAGCACACCCGCGCCATCCTCTTCACCAACCCCGGCAACCCGACCGGCACCATCCTCACCGAGGAAGAGCTCCGACTCATGGCCGACATCGCCAAGGAGCACAACCTGTTCATCATCGGCGACGAGGTGTACCGCGAGTTCGTCTACGGCGGCGAGAAGCTCATGAGCCTGCTGCAGCTCGAGGGCTACGAGGACAACGTCGTCGTCATCGACTCCGTGTCCAAGCGCTTCAGCGCCTGCGGCGCGCGCATCGGCTGCGTGATCACGCGCAACGCAGAGCTCTACAACAACGCCATGAAGTGGTGTCAGGGCCGTCTGTGCGCCTCCACGATCGATCAGGTCGCCTCCGCTGCGCTCTACACCGTCGGCCCCGAATACTTCGACGCCGTGCGCAAGGAGTATAAGGCCCGCCGCGACACCCTCGTCGAAGGGCTCAAGAAGATCCCCGGTGTGATCTACTCCGAACCGAAGGGCGCGTTCTACGTCATGGCCAAGCTCCCCGTGGACGATGCCGAGAAGTTCCAGCTGTTCATGCTTGAGGAGTTTGACGACAACGGCGACACGCTCATGTTCACCCCGGCCGAGAGCTTCTACAAGACGCCGCACACCGGCGTCAACGAGATCCGCATGGCCTACGTCATCAATCAGGACGCCCTCAAGCGCTCCATGGAGCTGCTGGCCAAGGGCATTGAGGCCTACAACAACCATTAAGCACACGCACAAAAAGCCGTCCGCTCCCGATCGGGAACGGACGGCTTTTTATTGGATTCAGTTGGCTTTCTGCCGGCGCTTGAGATTGAGCAGCACGACCGCCGAGAGCACGCACACACAGCCGAGTGCGCTCAGCGGCGTGAGCGTCTCGTGAAACACGAAGATACCCACGAGCGTCGCCACGACCGGCTCAAATGAGGCGAGGATGGACGCCTTGCCCGTCTCGAGCCCCGTGAGACCGTAGGTATAGAGCAGATACGGCAGGTAGCACGTGACAATGCCGAGCGCCGCACACAGGCCGAAGCCCTGCCACGATGCGAACATCACGCCCAGCGGCTGCGCCGCGCCCCAGAGGATCGCCGCGCCGACCGTGGTCAGCAGGCAGGAGTAGAAGTTGACGGTGCTGCTCGAATAGCCGCGGTCGAGCGCATAGCGGGCAAAGATACTGTAGAGTGCGTAGCCGAAGCCCGCGCCGAGGCCGTAGAGGATACCGGCCGCGGAGAGCTTGTGCTCCCCGCCGACGAGCGACACCAGACAGCACCCGGCAAACGCCAGCACAAGTGCGACAAGCTTCTGCGCCGTGATGCGTTCGTGAAACAAAAGCAGTGACAGCACCATGACGACCGACGGGGCGGTATACAGCAGCACGGCCGCCGTGGACAGATCCATGATCGTGATGGCCTGAAAATAACAATACGTAAAAAAGAGGAGGCTGCAGATGCCCGTGCCGAAAAAGCACCAGAAATCCCGCAGCCGGATACGAAACTGCTTCGGGTCGCGCACGAGGATGGTCGCGCCGAACAGCAGCGCGGCAATGCCGCAGCGCAGCACGATCGCGCCCGTCGCGTCCACGCCGCAGGCCGCCAGCGTGCGCGTAAACAGTCCCATCAGCCCCCAAAGGCAGCCGGCCGCGATGACGGACGCCGTATACTTGCGCATTGCGCACCCCTCCATACGAAAAAAATCGTATGCATGATAGCAGGTTTTCAGACCGTTGTCAATTTGCGTCGGGAAAGTTTTTGTGCGGCATTCTCGTTTGCCCACTTGTCAAGCCGCACCGGCTGTGATAAGATAAATGTACCGTCTGTGACGGTATGCGGATACAGCGTTTTGCTCCGCCTCGGGAACCTCCCCGTGGAAAAATAGAGGCTTAAGAGCGGCGGCCGATACCGCCGCTTTCTATTTGCGCCTGTGATGGAATTGGTAGACATGCGAGATTTAGGTTCTCGTGCTTTCAGCGTGTGGGTTCGAGTCCCTTCAGGCGCACCACGCCTCCGGCGGCCGATGCATCGGTCGCCGGAGGTTTTTTGCTTTTGGGGGAACATTTGTACTGTGCGGCCGTCTGACCATACAATTATATAGAAAGGCGGCCTGACCATGAAACGATCCCGACTGCTCCCCGCACTGCTCCTCGCGCTGCTGATGCTCCTCCCCGCCGGCTGCGGCACTCAGACAACGGACGCACCGCAGCAAACGCCCACGCCCACCGAGACCGCGACCGTATCCGGCGCTGCCGGGACGCTGCGTGTGCAGGTTCCGGACGGCTGGAAGTATGAGATCTGCCCCGAAGGGACGCTCGACGGCTCGGAAGCCTGCTTCGGCGTAAAGATCTGGCCGGACAGCAACTCGGACAGCTGTGTGCAGCTGTACTGGTCGGACAGCTTCGGCGTGTGCGGCACGGGGCTGAAGGAAGAATCGCTGACGCTCGCCGGAGGCAGCGTCTCCGCCGGGTATTATGACGGCGACAAAAACTGGACCTTTCTCAGCTATCAGGGAAAAAACAGCGGCATCGTTGCCTGGGCCGACCCGAACGCTCCGTGGTTCGCGGCGCAGGGTGAGCAGGTACTCGCCATGCTCGACACGGTCGAATGGGAACCGGCAGCATAACGTAAATTCTGAGAGAACAGCACGTCCCGCAGCAGAGCTCTGCTGCGGGACGTGTGTTATCATATGAGATTATTTCGCCGCGGCGGGAACGGCGGCGGGTTCCGCAGTCCCGGCCGCTTCAGCCTCCGGCTGCGCGGCGGCAAAGCCCTGCGCAAGACCGTGCTCGCGGATATACCTGCAATTTTTGTACACGCCGACGGTCAGGAACGGAACGACCACGACCGCGATGCCGAGATAGCCGCAGTAGCCATAGCCGTACTTGATGATGTTCGTGAGGCCGGCCATGGAGATGGACACGGACAAAATGATGATGAACGCGGACACGATGGCGCTGCGCACCGGCGCGGACTGGATGCCGCGGAACATCGGCAGCTTCTCAAAGCGGGCGACGAAGCCGAAAATCGTCGTCACACCCGTGGAGATGAGGCAGAGCATGAGGCACACGCCGTAAACTGCGGTGAGGGCACGGATGCCCATGGCGTTGCAGACCGTGAGCGTGGGGATGGTCGTGCCGCCGTCCACGGCGGTGTAGACGCCACGCCAGCAGATGAGCATGAACACGGACAGCACGAGCGCAACGGCATTCATGGCAAAGGAGATCCACATGGCCTTGGCGCAGCCCTGCTTGCTGCGCATGGTCGTGCCGCAGGCGATCATGGTCGGCAGCGTAACGCACTGGAAGCCGGCATAGGTGAAGGCGTTAAAGATCGCTTTGGGGACATTGGCAAAACCGGTCGTCTGAAAATCAGCACTGAGGACGGTGAACAGCGGCGACTCGCTCTTGAAGATGCCGATGGCGTAGATGGTGATGGCCGTGACGAGGATGGCGATGCCCATATAGGTGGACGCTGCGCGGACGATGCCGTCGCCGAAAATGGTCAGGAGCAGGACGAGGCAGCCGACGGCCACGACGCCGAGATAATAGTTCACGCCGAAATAGCTCCGCAGCGCGGACGCTGCGCCCGAGATGGCCGCCGCGACGGCCATGAGCACCATGATGTAAAAGAAGATCTCGAACAGCCACTCGATCTTGTCAAAGGGGTGATAGAGTGTCTCGAACAGCTGCTTGTAGCTCGTCAGGCCGCGGGAATTGTACATGATCATGGCCTCCCGCATCGTGAGCGTGAGCAGCAGCATGGCAGCGATTGCCGACACGATGCCGGCCCAGCCGAGGCCGACGTAATACGTGTTGGCCTGGTTTCCGGTCGCAAAGCCGCCGCCGGCGTGCGCGGAAAACAGCACCGCACCGACCGAAAAGGCGGCAAAAAACGGGGTCTTGGGTATGGTTCTGGTCTTGGTCCGGGTTTTCATGATTCATTCCTCCTGCAAAAGCATAGTCTGATGGTCTGGCAGGAAAAAAGAAAACCCTCCGTCTTTCCTGCCCTTTGGCAGAAGAGACGAAAGGCCGAAAACCCTCCGCGGTACCACTCTTCTTCGCCCCCGCGATCGGGGACGCACTTATCCGGGATACCATCATATCCCTGCACAATAACGGGCGCACCCGTCTGCACCTACTCATCGTTCAGCGCAGCCGCTGTTCAGCCAGTTCGGCAGGTCTGTACGCTTTGTGCCTCGCACCACCCGGCACTTCTCTGAAAGGACGTTCCTGCTTACTACTCTGTGTCTTCGCGTTTGATGGCTTGATGATAACACCCGAATTCGCTGCGCGTCAAGGCACGCATTCGCCGAAAAACGAATCGGGAGCCGAAAAAAGTTTCGGCGATTTCACCAACCGGCTTTCTCCGCTGCGCAAAAACACGCCGCGCCCGTTCCGGGCGCGGCGTGCAAAATACGGTGGTGCGGGTCACTTGACCTCGTCGTCCAGCCAGTCGGCAAGTTTTTCCTCGTCCATACCGAGACCCTTGGACAGAAATGCGAGCATCTCGTTGAAGTTGAGCTTTTTCAGGCGCTCGAAGTTCGTCTCGCCCTTCTTTTCGGGGTCGATCAGGCGGCCTTCGATATAGCCGCACTCATAGCACATGTTCAGTGCGTATTTCCGATGGGTATCCAGCGTCATTTCATGACCGCAGCGGGGACATTTCATCACACATTCTCCTCTCCGAATATGGCAGTTTCGGGTGTGTTTTGCACAGCGCCCTGTTCAATATCTTAGAATATGCTACATGATTATGCGCCAATATGCAAGCATAGTTTACGAATTAACACGGCGCTGCCGCCGCTCCCGGCAGCGTGACGGTCAGCGTCTGCGTCAGGCGCACCGCGCCGCCGATCGACAATCCCGTCACCGCGCCGTCCGTGCGCTGCACGCCGACCTCGAGCGTGCCGCCCGGCTGGCCGATGCCGATCTCCGTGATGCCGTCGGCAAAGTCCGCCGTGAGCACGACGGCCGTGGCGACGCTGCCGGAGGCGCAGCTGTTTTCCGCGACGCAGGACGCGGTCTCGCGCACGAACACGACCGGCTTTATGCTGCCGCATGCGCGGTCGAGAAAAATCGCCCCGACGGCGCTGGCCTCGGGCGCGGCGGCGATGGCGCGCTGCACGAGCATCTCATCCGGCTGCGCACAGTCGATGACAAAGTGCGTGATGCCGGCAAAGGTCACGCGCGCCGCCTGCACGTCCGCCCAGCCGGCCGGCTGCACGGACAGCGGCAGCGGCATCACCGTGGACGCCGTTCCCTCCGCCGTATCCGCCATGACGGGCTGGACGCCGTCCGCCCCACTGATCTCGGCAAAGACACAGCTTTTCCCCTGCGTGCCGTTGCGCAGCGCCTGATAAAAGCCGGCGCAGCGCAGGGCATTGCCGCAAAACTCACCGCCCATCATCTCCAGCCGGATCTCGCCGCCGCTGCGCGGCGCGGTCAGAAACGCGACCTGCTCAATGCCCAGCTCCGGCAGGCGCAGGATCTGTGCCGCGACGCGCGCACGCTCGGCCGCCGGCACGTCCGAGCAGACGATGGCCGTGACATTCCCCGCCGGGTCGAGCACCGCGACGGTATATTCTCTTTTCTGCTGCACAGTCTGCATGGCGCTCACTCCGTGAAATGGATGTGGTTATTGATGTGATCCTGACAGAAGCAGTGGTAGCCCACGCAGCGGGAGCAATACCGGAACTCCAGCTCCGGGTGGTCCGCGTCCGTGCGGCCGCAGACGGCGCACTTGTAGTGATATGGCTTGTTCGCCTGCTCGCGCTGAATACGCCGTGCCTCGCGCTTGAAGTTGACCGTTTTCTGCCGCTGACGCACGTGCGACGGGCGGAAGAAGTCAAACAGCCAGTCGCCGCAGTAGACCAGATAGTTGAGCACCGCCACCACCGGCAGCAGGTTCAGCGGGAAGGACATCGTGATCACGCCGAACACGAACAGCGCCGCGTCCAGATACGCCAGATACTTCACCTTGATCGGGATGATGAAAAACAGCAGCACCTGCACATCCGGATAGAGCGTGGCAAAGGCAAAGAACATGGACAGGTTCAGGTACGTGGTCGAGACGACCACATCGCGGCCAAGGATCGCCGAGAGCACCACACCATAGATCGCCGTGAGCAGCATACCGCTCACGTAATAGATCGTGAATTTGCCGTTGCCCCACTCGCGCTCAAGGCACGAGCCGATCCAGTAGTAGAAGTACAGCATCAGCAGCAGCCAGATGGGCCGTGACTCCGTCGGCACGAACACATAGGTGATCAGCCGCCAGACCTGCCCGTGCAGGATGCCCTGCGCCGAGCCGCTCAGAAGCGACACGATCTGTCCGGTCGTGTCCATCTGCGCCAGCAGCCAGACGGCTGCGTTGCCGATGACGATGATCAGCATCAGGTTCGGAATGCCGAAGCGCGGATGCGTATAGCAAAACCGGTCGATTTTGTTCATCAGTTTTCTCATGGGGTTCCTCCGTAAAAACAACGTATGACCATGATACCTTCTTCCAGGCGCAAAGTCCATAAAAAAATATCCAGAATCGTAATTTGTGCTTTCTAAATGGCGCAGCGTGTGGTATGATGATATCTGTATTATTATGTCGCAAGGTATGGTTATCACATGGAACAAATGCAAGAATTTGAAACAGAAGCGCGCAATGATCTGATCGAAGGCCGCAACGCGGTCATCGAGGCCCTGCGCGCGGGCCGCACGATCGACAAGATCTTCATCGCCAAGGGCGACGTGGACAAGACACTCGGGCACATCGCCTCGAAGGCACGCAGCGCCGGCATCGTCGTCACGGAGGCCGACCGCCGCAAGCTCGACGCCATGAGCCAGACGCACGCACATCAGGGTGTGATCGCGCTGTGCGCCGTCAAGGAGTACAGCACGATCGAGGACATGCTCGCCGTCGCCGCCGAGCGCGGCGAGGCGCCGTTTCTCGTGCTGTGCGACGAGATCTCCGACCCGCACAACCTCGGCGCGATCATCCGCACGGCCGAGTGCGTCGGCGCGCACGGCGTCATCATCCCGAAGCGCCGCAGCGCGGGACTGACCGCCGTCGTGGACAAGGCGTCCGCAGGCGCGCTTGAGCACATGGCCATCGCGCGGGTGCCGAATCTGGTCGCCGCGATCGAGACGCTCAAGAAAAACGGTCTCTGGATCTACGGCACGGCCGCCGAGGGCTCAAACGAGCTGTGGAAGACGGATCTGACAGGCCCCGCCTGCATCGTCATCGGCTCGGAGGGCAGCGGCATCAGCCGGCTGGTGCGCGAAAAGTGTGATTTTCTCGTCAGCATCCCGCTGCACGGACAGATCTCCTCGCTCAATGCATCCGCTGCCGCAGCAGTGCTGCTCTATGAGGCGCTGCGCCAGCGCAGCTGAACGTCCGCGCCCCTCATTATAAAAAGGAGTTGACCATATGGACGAATTTGATCGCTCGCCAGAGGACATTTCTTTTGATCTGAATGCGGAGGAATTCTCCCTGGAATCCATTCTGGACGAATATAAAGATTTTCAGACGGAAAAGCCGGCGCCGCGTCCGCGCCCGGCTTACCGCAGCCGCCCCGTCACAGCGGAAATGATCGAGGAAGCGGAAGCGGCCGACGCCGAGACCGAGGACATCCTCATGTCCGCCGAGCTCGACAGTGCGCTGGACGATGCCGAAAGCACGCAGGCACAAACCGCGCCCGTGCATGAGGATCACGACGTCAAGCGCTATCAGCCGAAGCGCCAGCGCGACCATGCGACCGCGGCCGAGATCGAAAAGTGGAACGAGACGAAGGCCGGCGCCAAGCGTCTGGCACAAAAAGGGCTCTCAGGGCTCAAGAGCTTCGCCTCCAAGCTCTCGGAGGTCGTGCCGGATGAGCCGGTCGAGCCCGAGGACGACCTGCCGGAGGAGGATGCATCCATCCCTGTCTCCGCCCCGCCGGATGTGCCGGAGGGCCTGTATGACGCTGAACCCGAGCCGGAAGAGCCGACGCGCGTGTTCCAGGCCATCACCGAGGACGGCACGGAGGGTGACGACGCTGCCTACGCCCGCGCGAGAAACTACGCGCGCGCCGACGAGGATGACGCGCCCGCCCGCCGCAGCTTTCAGGACTCGGTACTCAACCCGCTCATGGCGCGGCTGGCTGCCGTGGCCTACCGCGTGCGCGCGCACAACAACGCCGTGCATGCCTCGGCTGACGCCGAGGAGGCGCTCGGCCCGGAGCCGAGTGCGGAGGACGCCGCAAAGTATTACGGCGGTCAGGTCAAATCCCTGCGCTTTCGCTGCCGCGCGGCCATGCTCGTGTGCATCCCGCTGATCTACATCTCGCTCGGTCTGCCGGTGTTCGGTGTGCTCAAAAGCAGCCCGACCGTCGCCGCGCTCGTGTGTCTGATGATGCAGCTGACCGTGATGCTCATCGGGCTGGACGTGATCACCAACGGCTTTTTCAACCTCGTGCGCCGCACGCCGGGACTGGAATCGCTCGTGTTTCTCAACTGTGTCTTTTCCGCGCTGGATGCGGTCGTGCTGGCCGTCACCGGTTCGGATGCCGTGGGTCTGCCGTTTTGCGCCGTGTCCGCGTTTTCCGTCGCCTGCTGCCTGTGGAGCGCGCTGAACACCTGCCGCGGCTTTAAGTACACGTTCCGCACGCTCGCCGTCGACAAAGACCCCTACACCGTCAGCGCGGACAGCGAGGTCGTCAAGGACAGCATCACCGTGCTCAAGTCCAAGCGCGACACGGCGGGCTTCATCCACCGCAGCGAGGAGGCCGGCCCGGCCGACACGATCTATGCCGGTCTCGCGCCGTATCTCATCGCCGCGTCCGTGATCCTCGGCCTGCTTGCCACGATCCTCTGCGGCAACTACGCCAACATCCTGCACGTGTTCGCCGCCGTCACCGCGCCGTGTGCGCCGTTTGCGGCGCTGGTCGCGTTCGCCGTCCCGTTCCGGACGGCCGCGCGCAAGCTCGCCCAGACCGGCAGCGCCATCGCCGGCTGGAACGGTGCGAGCGATATCGGCCGCAGCAAGCACCTGATCGTGACGGATAAGGATCTGTTCACCGCGCGCAACATCTCGATCGAGGACATCCGCATTCTCGACGGTGCGTTCCCGGACAAGGTCATCTCCTACACCGGCAGCGTGATCGTCGCCTCCGGCAGCTGCCTCGCCTCCGTGTTCACCGATCTCATGCAGCGCAACAACTGTGCGCTCATGCCGGTCGACTCGTTCACCTGCAACGAGAGCGGCGGCCTGACGGCGCTTGTCAACGGCGAAGAGGTGCTCGTCGGCAGCAGTGCCTTCATGAATCTCAAGGGCGTGCATCTGCCGCAGCAGCTCAACGTCAAAAACGCCGTGTTCGCGTCCATCAACGGGCTGTTCGTCGCAAGCTTCAAGATCAAGTACGTGCCGGTGCAGTCGGTGCAGAACGCGCTCTTCGGCCTGCTGCGCACGCGCATCGCGCCGATCTTCGCCGTGCGTGACTTCAACATCACGCCGCTGATGCTCAGCCAGAAGTTCAAGATGTCCACCGACGGCTTTGACTTCCCGGCGTACTCCAAGCGCTACGCCATGTCGGCCGCCGAGCCCTCGGACTACACGCAGACCGCGGGCATCGTGGCGCGCGACGGCCTCGGTCCGCTCGTCGGCGTCGCCGGAACCGGCCGACAGCTCTTTCAGGCGGTGCGCATCTGCGTCATCCTCGCTCTGCTGTGCACGGTCGTCGGCGTCATACTGATGTTTGCCCTGTGCGCCATCGGCGCGTTCGATTCCGCCACCGTCGGCAACCTCTTCGTGTATATGGGCCTGTGGCTCGTTCCTGTCATATTGCTGAATTTCGGCCTGAAACGCTGAGTTTTCATATTTATGATTGCCAAGAGTTTCGAAATCGTGTATACTTTTATAGTCATGTGTTAAATACAGCACGTGGCTTCCGGAGTTGGAATTTCCGATAGTTAATATAGAAGGAGAGTACACTACATGAGCTACGAAACCAAGAACATCCGTAACGTGTGCCTGCTCGGACATGGCGGCAGCGGCAAGACCACGCTCGCCGAGAGCATGCTGTACCTGACCGGTGCGATCGACCGTCAGGGCAAAACTGCCGACGGCAACACCGTCTGTGACTACGATCCCGAGGAGATCAAGCGCAAAATCACGATCTCGACCAGCATCGCGCCGGTCAATTTCGGCGGCTGCAAGATCAACATCCTCGATTGCCCGGGCTTTTTCGACTTTGCGGGTGACGCTCGCTGCGCCATGCGCGCGGCTGAGGCCGGCATGATCTTCTGCACCGCGAAGGACGGCATCGCCGTCGGCGCGGAGCGCTGCTGGAAATACCTCAAGAGCGAGAACATCCCCTGCCTGTTCTACATTTCCAAGACCGACGAGGATCACGGCGATTTCGCCGGTGTCCTCTCCGCCCTGCAGGACAAGTACGGCAGCGCCGTCTGCGCGGTCACCGCGCCGATGAGCGACGGCACGGGCGTCATCGACCTCGTGCACAACGTTGCCTACCAGACCAAGGGCAACAAGACCGAGAAGATCGCCGTTCCCGCCGCCGACGCCGACATGGTCGAGTCGCTGCGCGAGACGCTCTTTGAGGCGGCCGCCGGCGCTGATGAGGCGCTCATGGAGAAGTATTTCGAGGACATGATGCTCTCCGAGGAGGACACCGTCAAGGGTCTTCGTCTGGGTCTGAAGGACCGCACCGTGTTCCCCGTGCTCTGCGGCGCTGCCGGCAGCGGCATCGGCACCGAGAGCGTACTGCGGGCGATCGTCGATTACGTGCCCAGCCCGGCCGACATCGGTGAGGTCGCCACGGCAGACGGCGGCAAGCTCGCCGTCGATCCGAACGGTCCTGTGTGCGCGTTCGTGTTCAAGACCATTTCCGACCAGTTCGGCAAGTACTCCTTCATCAAGGTGCTGTCCGGCAAGGTCGTGTCCGATCTGTCTCTGCGCAATATGCGCACGAGCAGCACCGACAAGCTCGGCCGTATGTACACCATGTGCGGCAAGAAGAACACCGAGGTCAAGGAAGCCTGCTGCGGCGACATCGTGGCCATCGGCAAGATGGAGTGGAAGACCGGCGACACCGTCTGCGACCCGAAAAACGAGGTCGAGCTGCCCGCCATCAAGCTGGCTGAGCCCTGCTACTCCATGGCCATCAGCCCCAAGACCAAGGGACAGGACGACAAGGTCGCGTCCGGCCTCGCACGCCTGAACGAGGAGGATATCTCCTTCACGCTCGTCAACAACGCCGAGACCCACCAGATGGTCATCTCCGGCGCGGGCGACATTCAGGTCGACGTGCTGTGCGCCAAGCTCAAGAGCCGCTTCGGCGTCGAGACCGAGCTCAAGCCGGCGCGCGTCGCTTACCGCGAAAAGATCAAGGCCAAGGTCGAAGCCCACGGCCGCCACAAAAAGCAGTCCGGCGGCAGCGGCCAGTTCGGTGACGTCTGGATCCGCTTCGAGCCGCAGGATGAGTCCGACGACATGATCTTCGCCGAGGAGGTCTTCGGCGGCAGCGTGCCGAAAAACTTCTTCCCGTCCGTTGAAAAGGGTCTGCGCAACGCCGTGCAGAAGGGCGTGCTCGCCGGTTACCCGCTCGTCGGCCTGAAGGCCGTGCTGTATGACGGCTCCTACCACCCGGTCGACTCCAACGATATGGCGTTCCAGACGGCTGCCCGTCTCGCCTATCAGGACGGCATCCCGAAGGCGAAACCGACCATTCTCGAGCCGATTGGCCTGCTGAAGGTCACCATCCCGGACGCCAACCTTGGCGACATCATGTCCGACATCTCATCCAAGCGCCGCGGCACCGTGCTCGGCATGACGGCGGAGGACGGCATGCAGACCGTCGAGGCGGAAGTCCCGATGGCAGAGATGGGCTCCTACACGATCGATCTGCGCTCCATGACGCAGGGACGCGGCTCCTTCTCGTGCAAGTTCGTTCGCTACGAGGAAGCGCCCGGCAACGTCCAGCAGAAGGTCATCGAGGAAGCAAAGAAAGAGCAGGAAGCGTAACTGCAACTGCAAAAGAAGCCCTTTCCCGGGCTTCTTTTGTCTATCCGGAAGCGAGGGATCCCAATGAAAAACACGAACAAAACTATGCTCTACACCTTCTGGTCGGGCGCGATCTTGCTGTGTCTGGCGCTGGTAGCCGTCGTGCTGGTGTTCACCAACGCCGTCGGCAACACGCACACCTCCAAGCCGAAGGACGACCCCGCCGCCGCTGTCACGCCGACACCGACGCCGCAGGTCAATCCGATCACGCCGATCCAGTCGTCCGCCGCGCTCGCGCAGACGGAGGACAAGGGCAGCACCTACGTCGATCAGATCTATTTTCTGGGCGACAAATCGCTGAAGGTGCTCCAGACGGAGTCGATGCTCACCGGCAAGGACGCCAAAAAGCAGATCTGGGTGCCGGACACCGGCTCTCTGCCCGCCTCGTCGCTCGACACGGCGAAATACAAATCCCCCGTGACCGGCAACAACGTGCCCGCAGATGAGATCTGCGAGGTCAACAAACCCGCCTATCTCGTCATCTGTCCGAGTGCGGACAACATCTCCATGACGAACGAGGAGCAGATCAAATCGGTCTACACCACGCTCATCAACGCCGTCAAGGCCAAGAGCCCGAGTACAAAAATCATCTGCTGCTCGCTGACACCGATCGCGTCCAACTATCAGTACGAGGACATTACCAACGAGCTCATCCAGAAGGTCAACGGCTGGATCGCCGCCGCAGCGGAGAGTACCGGCGCAAAGTATCTTGACATGGCAAGCGGTCTGGTCGCCGATGACGGCTTCCTGCCGCAGAGCTATCAGGACGGCGACGGCATGCACCTCAACGCCGAGGGCATGAAGACATGGCTGACGTATCTGCGCACGCACGCCTACCCGTAATCCAAGCGCAAAAAACTCCCGGAGCAGTCGCTCCGGGAGTTTTTATGCTCTGTCAGCGGATAATCGCCTTGATAAACGGCGCTGCCGGGGGCGCATCCGGGGTGATCGTGTAGCACGCGGTGAGCTCCGCGACCGCCTTGCGCGCGGCCGCCTCGTCGGCTGCGTGGATCGTCGCAAGCGACTCCCCTGCCGCGACCGGCTCGTCCACCTTCTTGTGCAGGACGATGCCGACTCCGTAGTCAATAGTGCTGTCCTTCGTCGCGCGGCCGCCGCCGAGACGCATGGACACGAGGCCCACGTCCGTGGCAGCGATGTGGCGCACATAGCCGCTCGTGGGCGACGGCACTTCCATCTGCACCGGCGCCGCCGGCAGAAGCGACGGGTCATAGATCGCCGCCGGGTCGCCGTCCTGCGCCGCAACGAACTCGGCCAGCTTTTTCAGCGCCGAACCGTCCGCGATCGTCTGCTCGAGCATGGCGCGCGCCGCAGCATCATCGGCTGCGAGCCCCGCCTGCGTGAGGATGCACGCGCCGAGCGTCAGGCACAGCTCCAGCAGCTCACTCTTATGCTCGCCGCGCAGCGTCGCAATTGCCTCCCTGACCTCGAGCGCGTTGCCGACGGCATGACCGAGCGGCTCGTCCATGTCCGTGATGACGGCGACCGTCTTGCGGCCGGCCATCTTGCCGATCTCGACCATCTCGGTCGCAAGCTCGCGCGCATCATCCAGCGTCTTCATGAATGAGCCATCGCCGCACTTGACGTCCAGCACGATGACGTCCGCACCGGCAGCCAGTTTCTTGGACATGATGCTGCTGACTATGAGCGGGATGCTCGGCACGGTGCCGGTCACGTCGCGCAGGGCGTAGAGTTTTTTATCGGCGGGGTCAAGGTTCGCCGTCTGTCCGGCGATGACCATGCCGACGCGGTCGACATTCTCCAAAAACCGCTCCATGGGCAGGTCGATGTTAAAGCCCGGAATGCTCTCAAGCTTATCAAGCGTGCCGCCCGTGTGGCCGAGGCCGCGGCCGGACATCTTCGCCATCTTCACACCGAGGCTCGCCACCATCGGTACGAGCACGAGCGAGGTCTTGTCGCCCACGCCGCCGGTCGAGTGCTTATCCGCCTTCACGCCGGACACGCCCGAGAGATCCAGCGTCTCGCCGCTGTGCATCATGGCCATGGTCAGATCCAGCGTCTCGCGCCGATCCATTCCGCGAAAATAGATGGCCATCAGCATGGCAGACATCTGATAATCCGGGATCTCGCCGCGGGTGTAGCCGTCGACCACGTAACGGATCTCCTCCGTCGTGAGAGCCTGCCCGTCGCGTTTTTTCACGATCAGATCGCTCATTCTCATCGCAATGTGCTCCTTTGCATTTCTTTGCCACGAGTATAGCACGGCGGCGCGGGAATTGCAATTCAGCGTGGAAAAATCAGATACGGCCGCCCATCGATCTCCCGCAGCACGGCCTGCGCGCCGCGCGGGAGGTTCGGCGCATCCGCCGGGATGGCGATGACTGTCCGCTTGCCGTCAAATGTTGTGAGCACGCCGTCCGGCGCGGAATACCAGAGCACATCCAGCCCGTCGTCCGCACACTGCGGTTCGGGCTCAGGCGCAGGCTCGGGCTCGGCCGGAATGTCCCACGCCTCGTCCGCCGCGAACAGGATCTCCTGCGGCAGACGCGCACACTCGAGCCGCGTGAGCCGCTTTTGCAGGGTGAGCGCGCCGCTGCCGTCCGGCAGCATCAGACCGAGATACGCGCGCGAGTGCGCCCCGCACACGGTGAGCCGCAGCCGGGGCGCATCCGTTTTCGCCCGCGCGGAAAACACCGTATGCAGCCCCTCGCGCGTCACGCGCAGCGTGCCGATGGGCTTGTTTTGCTGCAGGATCGGATACTCAGGCATAAAAAATCACTCCCGCACCAGACTATGCGCGGGAGTGATGGATTTAGAACCGGAGTCAGCCGATGCTGTAGCTGCCGCGCACCATGACGGTGGTGTCGGCCGAGGCATGAACGCCCGCGCCGTCCGTCTGCAGGAGATACAGGTGGTTTTCCGTGAGCTTTGCGCCGACGGCAGCCGTCGAGCCGGATGTGAGATCCACGGCGGCGCTCTGCGTCACGGCTGCGACACCGCTGCGCATGAGCACCTCCGTGCCCGCGCGTCCGGTGAGCGTCTGCCCGTTTTCCAGCGTCACGAGCACATATGTACCGCCCGCAGCGGCGACCTGATCGGCAAACTGCGCCTCCATTTCACCAATCGCGCCGTTGAGCGTGGAACGGTAGGCGTCCTCCATGCGCGGCTGCACGACATCCTGCAGATAGCTGGACGTGACGAGCGGGTCTTCCCGCGAACCGTAGTTTGCGACCGCATACACGGTCACGGCGGCGACCATGGCCAGCGCAGCGACCAGTGCGATCGTGATGAGCGACTTTTTCTTCATATCCGTTCCTCCGTTTTTTTGGCGTGGCGTTTACTGCGGCAGACCAAAGCTCACAGCGATCGCACTGTCCACCTGATGCATCGCGGGCTCGTCCAAGCGGCCCATGCGCTCACGCAGGCGCGACTTATCGAGCGTGCGCACCTGCTCAAGCAGGATCACGCTGTCACGCGTCAGGCCGCAGCTGCGCGCTGCGAGTGAGATGTGCGTCGGCAGGTTGGCCTTGCCGGTCTGCGACGTGATCGCGGCGGCGATCACCGTCGGGCTGTGGCGGTTGCCGGTGTCGTTTTGAATGATGAGCACGGGGCGCATTCCGCCCTGCTCACTGCCGACTACCGGGCTGAGGTCGGCATAATAGATGTCTCCGCGTCTGACTGGATGCATAACATTCATCTCCGATGCAATATTTGCCCCGGTCGATATGTAGGGGCACAGTTATTGTCGCCATCGGAGCGAAATTTATACCTCAGTCGATATATACGCGCTGCACGCGCTGACTCATGGCACACAGCAGCTCATACGGGATCGTGCCGGCCTTTTCGGCCTGCTCAGCCACCGAGAGGTCTGCGCCGAAGATGGTCGCCACGTCGCCGGGCTGCACCTCGGGGATGTCCGTGACATCGACCATACACATATCCATGCAGATGCGGCCGACCTGCGGCGCGCGCTTGCCGTGCAGCAGCACATCGCCCTTTCCGGAGAGACTGCGCAGCAGCCCGTCGGCATAGCCGACCGGCAGCACGGCCAGACGCATATCGTGCGGGCAGGTGAACGTGCGGCCGTAGCTGATCGTGTCGCCTGCGTGATGGTGCGTGACTTCGGACACGCGGCTGTAGAGCGACATCGCCGGGCGCAGGTCGAGCCCACCGGTCTCCGCCGCTGGGAACACGCCGTAGAGCAGCAGACCGGGGCGCACCATATCCAGATGCATCTGCGGATAGTTTATCACAGCGCCGCTGTTGGCGCAATGGCGAATGGCAAAGTGGTGACCGCTCGCCTGCTCCATGCGGTCGATTGCGTGCAGAAAGCGCGAGAACTGCAGCTGCGTGTACGGGTCGCCGTTTTCATCCGAGACGGCAAAATGCGTGAACACGCCGGTGAAATTCAGGTGCGGCAGCGACAGCGCCTCGAGCATCTCGTCGAGATGGCTGTCATCATGCACGTCAAAGCCCGTGCGCCCCATGCCGGTCTCCAGCTTCATGTGTGCGTTTAAGCGCAGCCCCGTCCCGGCGAGGAAGCGGTTGAGCTCACGCGCGTATTCGATGCTGCCGACCGCCTGCGTCACGCCGAGGGTCGCAAGGTCGACGGCGATGTTCGCCGACTGCGGCCCGAGCAGCAGGATGTTCATCGTCACGCCGGCGGCGCGCAGCTCCTCGGCCTCGTCATAGCAGTTGACGGCGATCCACTGGCAGCCCGCCCGCTGCAGACGCTGCGCCACGCGCACCGCGCCGTGGCCGTAGGCATTGGCCTTGCAGACGCCGAGCATCTGGCAGCCGTCCGGCAGACGGCTACTGATCTCGCGGTAGTTGTGTTCCAGATCATTGAGACTGATCTCTACCCATGTTCGAATTTTGCGATTCATCGTTCGTACTTCCTTGTTCCAGATTCCATTGTTCCACCGTGCAGTACAGGCACGAGCGTTCATCCACCGACAGCTCCGCGCACTGCGGCACAGTGCCGTCAAGATACAGCCGCACGACCGTATGGTCGTCGGTAATGAGCTGCACGACCAGCAGCCCGTCCTCCTGCCATGTGAGATCGACATAGCCGCTGCGGACGGCATCCACCACATAGGGCAGCGCCGTCAGCGGAGTCAGTCCGGCGGCGTTGAGATCGCCCGCCGGCAGCAGGATGTCATCGAAGGTGAGCGTGCTCTCTCCTCGGCGCAGGTGCGCGCCGACGCCTTTCGCCGTCTCCGGAGCGATGACCGTAAGATCATAGCCGTCGGTCAGCTCCCGGCAGGTGAGCGTGTAGTCCGCGACCGTGTCGCCGTAGTCCGCGCGCACCTGCGCCGTCACGGTGACAAGGCTTCCCGTGAGCGTATCACGGAAGGTCTGAAACGACCGCTCTCCCGCGCCGTGTCCGCACGCGGACAACAGCAGTAGGCTTATCATCAGTGCAGCGATGCTTCTGCGCTGCATACTGCCTCCTATCGGATGATGGTTTTTGTGACCTCCGGCAGCGCCGCGATCACGTCGGTCGGGTTCATGGCATATTCGCCCATGCGTGCGGCGCACACGTCGCCTGCCCGCCCGTGCAGCCAGACTGCAGTCTGCACCGCATCGCGCGCGGGCATCTGGCACAGCAGCGCACCGAGCATGCCCGCCAGCACGTCACCGCTGCCGCCCTTGGCCATACCGGGATTGCCGGCGCGCAGCACGGCCGTGTCCCCGTCCGGGAATGCACAGACCGTCTCCGGCCCTTTGCGCACGACGGTGCAGCCGTGCGCGGCAGCAAAAGCGGACGCCGCCTCTGCCCTGCCGGCCGCATCCGCGCCCGCAAGCCGGGCAAACTCCCCGTCGTGCGGCGTGAGGACGATGGGCGCACGGGCGCGATCGAGCACCGTCACATCCTGCGCGACGGCAAAAAGCGCATCAGCGTCGAGCACCAGCGCTGTCTCCGAGCGCAAAACGACGGCCTGCACCAGCGCCGTGAGCGCGGCATTCCGCCCCAAACCGGGGCCGAGCACGCACACATCGCTCCTGCGCAGCCGCTCAAGCAGCTCCGGCAGCGCGTCCGCCGCAAGCTTACCGTCGGCCGACGGGAGCGGAAACGGCATCGCCGCATCGTTTTTCACGGCGGTGATCGCATAGATCGCCTCCGGCACACCGACGGACACCAGCCCCGCACCGCAGCGCAGCGCGGCATGGGCGCACAGCGTCGGCGCGCCGGTATAGCCGACGCAGCCGCCGACGATGAGCACGCGGCCGTAGTCATATTTATTGGTGTCGGACGCGCGCCGCGGCAGATACGGCACGCACGGTTCGATACGGTGCATGGCTTGCCTCCTGAACGGAAACGCAGTGATTTGTCAGCAAATATTATAGCGTTTTCGAATCCCCACGTCAAATTTTCTTCCCCTTTTACATTGATTTGTTGCGCGAAGTGTGGTATAAATAGCTTTGTTATTGAGTTTATTGCTTGGATCGGGAAAATAGTACCAAGGTTCCGCACCAGAGAGGGACGCCGCCGGCTGAGAGCGTCCTGCGAGAAACGTGCTTCGTTCGCCCGTGAGCTCCGGCCAATCCCCGGCGGGTTCGCCCGTTACTGCGGACAGAGTGCGGCGCACGTGCGCCGAATTCGGGTGGTACCGCGGAAGTTTCCTTTCGTCCCTGTATGCGGGACGGGAGGATCTTTTTTTATCCGCATCCGGCAAGAAACACGACCGACTACGTAAACTTTGCAACGAAGGAGTTGTTTGCATGAAAGAAATGCTGCAGAAGCTGCGCGAGGCTTCTGTCGACGCCATTTTGCAGGCGGACGACATCACGGCGCTGGAAAACCTGCGCGTGAAATATCTCGGCAAAAAGGGGGAGCTGACCGCCATCCTCAAGCAGATGGGCCGCCTGTCGGCGGAGGAGCGCCCAGCCATGGGTCAGTTGGCAAACCAGGTGCGCGCCGAGCTTGAGACCGCGCTTGAGCAGCGCCGCGAGGCGCTCAATGCGCGCATGCTCGAGATGCGCCTCAAGGCCGAGACGCTTGATGTGACCATGCCCGGCAAAGCGCCGGAGCTCGGCCACCAGCACCCGATGTACATCGTGCTCGACGAGATCAAGGACATCTTCGTCGGCATGGGCTTTGAGATCCTCGAAGGCCCGGAGATCGAGGAGGCCGAGTATAACTTCACCAAGCTCAACACCTCCGAGGGGCACCCCGCCCGCGAGTGGTCGGACACGTTCTACCTGACCGAGGACAGCCGCATTCTTCTGCGCACGCAGACCTCTCCGATGCAGGTGCGCGCGATGGAGAGCAAGCCCCTGCCGATCCGCATGGTCGCGCCCGGCCGTGTCTACCGCAAGGATGAGGTCGACGCCACGCACTCGCCCATGTTCCACCAGATCGAGGGCATGGTCATCGACAAGGGCGTCACGATGGCGGACCTGAAGGGTACGCTCAACACGCTCGTGCGCAAGCTCTACGGCGAGAACACCGTCACCCGCTTCCGCCCGCACCACTTCCCGTTCACCGAGCCGAGCTGCGAGATGGACGTGCAGTGCCACAAGTGCGGCGGCAAGGGCTGCCCCACCTGCAAGGGCGAGGGCTGGATCGAGATCCTCGGCGCCGGCATGATCCACCCGAAGGTACTCGAGGGCTGCGGCATCGACACGGACGTCTACTCCGGCTGGGCCTTCGGCATGGGTCTGGAGCGTCTGGCGATGCGCCGCTTTAAGATCAGCGACCTGCGCCTGATCTTCGAAAACGACGTGCGCTTCCTGCAGCAGTTCTGAGAAAGGAGAGGCTACCATGATTTTAAGCAGAAAATGGCTCAATGAATTCGTAGATTGCTCGGCCTGGTCCGATCACGACTTTTCCGAGGCAATGACCCTCTCCGGCTCTAAGGTGGAGACGTTCAAGAACCTGCACGACAGCATCCGAAACATTGTCGCGGGCCGCATTGTGGAGATGGTGCGCCACACGAACTCCGACCACATGTGGGTCTGTCAGGTCGATGTGGGCGGCGATGCGCCGATCCAGATCGTGACCGGTGCACAGAATCAGCAGGTCGGAGACCTGGTACCCATCGCGCTTGACGGCGCGCTGCTGCCCGACGGCAAGCAGATCCACGCCGGCACGCTGCGCGGCGAGGCATCCAACGGCATGATGTGCTCGCTCAAGGAGCTCGGTCTGACGCTGCATGACTACCCCTACGCCATTGAGGACGGTCTGTGGATCCTGCAGGAGGACGGCGTGAAGCCCGGCGACGACATCGCCGCCGTCATCGGCGCGGACGACCATGTGGTCGAGTTTGAGATCACGCCCAACCGCCCGGACTGCCTGTCTGTGATCGGTCTGGCGCGTGAGGCCGCCGTGACCTTTGACAAGCCCCTGAAGCTGCACACGCCCGACGTGCCCGGCTGCGGCGAGGACATCCGCGATCATGTCAGCATCCGCATCGACGATCCCGCGCTCTGCCCGCGCTACACCGCGCGCATGGTGCGCAACGTCAAGATCGGCCCGTCCCCCGCGTGGATGCGCGAGCGCCTGCGCAACAGCGGCGTGCGCCCGATCAACAACATCGTCGACATTACAAACTACGTCATGCTCGAGTACGGTCAGCCCATGCACGCCTTCGACTTCTCGTGCATCGGCGGCAAACAGATCATCGTGCGCACCGCGCGCGAGGGCGAGACCATCGAGACACTCGACGGCAATGCGCGCAGGCTCACGCCGAATATGCTCTGCATCTGCGACGAGCAGAAGCCCGTCGCGGTCGCCGGCGTCATGGGCGGCGCCAACTCCGAGATCGTGGGCGACACGGCCATGGTCGTCTTTGAGGGCGCGAACTTCAACGGCACGAGCGTGCGCCGCACGGCTGCCGCGCTCGGTATGCGCACGGAGGCCTCCGGCCGCTTTGAAAAGGGGCTCGACCCGATGAATACCGTCGCCGCCGTGGATCGCGCATGCGAGCTCGTGGAGCTGCTCGGCTGCGGTGAGGTGATGCGCGGCACCATCGACGTGCTGCCCGAACCCATCGTGCCGAAGACTGTGAAGCTCGAGCCGGAAAAGGTCAACGGTCTGCTCGGCACGGACGTGTCCGAGGCAGAGATGCGCCGCATCCTGCTCGCACTCGGCTTCGAGCTCGACGGCGAGACGATCATTGTCCCCTCCTGGCGCGGCGACGTGGAGCACTACTCCGACATCGCCGAGGAGATCGCCCGCTTCTACGGCTATAACAACATCCCCTGCACGCTCATGCGCGGCCAGACCACCAGCGGCGGCTACAGCGACGAGCAGCAGGCGGAGCGCAGCATCGGCGCGATGGCGCGCGCGCTCGGCTACAGCGAGATCATCACGTATTCGTTCATCAGCCCGTCGTACTATGACAAGATCCGTCTCCCGGCCGACTCCCCGCTGCGCAACTCCATGAAGATCCTCAACCCACTCGGCGAGGATACCTCCATCATGCGCACGACGGTGCTGCCGTCCATGCTTGAGATCCTCACACGCAACTATAACTACCGCAACAAGGCCGTGCGCCTGTACGAGATCGGTAAAGTCTACTTTGCCCGCCCCGACGGTATGGCCGACGAGCCGAAGCTGCTGTGTCTCGGCGGCTACGGCGGCGGCATGGATTTCTTCCAGCTCAAGGGTGCGGTCGAGCGCATCCTCGCCGGTCTGCGCATCACAGACGTGACGTTTGAAGCCGAGAGCGGCAACCCGTCCTACCACCCCGGCCGCTGCGCGAAGGTGTATGCCGGCGGCAAGCTGCTGGGCGTGCTCGGTCAGATCCATCCGCTTGCGGCAGCAAACTACGGCGTGGACACGGAGCTTTACACGGCCGAGCTGCAGCTCGGTGAGATGCTCGCCGAGCGCGGTGCGACACCGGTCTACACGCCGCTGCCGCGCTTCCCGGCCGTGACGCGCGACGTGGCCGTCGTCTGCAGCGCCGACATCCCGGTCGCCAAGCTCTCGCAGTGCATCCTCGCCGCCGGCGGACAGTATCTCAAGGGCTGCGAACTCTTTGACGTGTACACCGGCGCCCCGATCCCGGCCGGCTATAAGAGCGTCGCTTTCTCGCTGACGCTGCGCGCCGACGACCAGACGCTCACCGACGACCACGCCGAGGAGACGATGCAGAGTGTCCTCAAGGCACTTGAGGAGACGTTCCACGCGACCATTCGCTGAGCGTTTACAGAAGCGAAAGGGTATTAAGAAAATATTTAGAACTTTTTTCGAAAAGGGTTGAAAAGTGGCTTTACAGACTTGTGTTTTTTGGTATAATAGGCACAAGAACTTGTATGAGGGAGGGCTTCACATGGAAGACGCAACCAGACGGTTTAACGCGATCGACAACAAAACAGAAATGAAGGAGATCCTCACTTCCGTGTATCATTCCCTTGTTGTCAAAGGCTACAACCCGATCAACCAGCTCGTCGGCTACATCCTCTCCGAGGACCCGACGTACATCACCAACTACAACAACGCCCGCAGCCTCATCTGCCGCCTTGACCGCGACGAGCTGCTGCAGGAGCTGCTGACCAGCTACTTGGACAAGTGAACCAAGCACTGTTATGAAACCAAAAAGGCCCTGCCTCTCGGCAGGGCCTTTTTGCATATCCACGCAGGCTGCTGCCGCGAGGTGGCAGAAAAGGGGCAAAAGCAAAAAAATCGCCCCCGTCAAAGACGGGAGCGATTCGCGTTGGCAGCGGAAGAAGGATTCGAACCCTCACAAACGGAGTCAGAGTCCGGTGTGCTACCATTACACAATTCCGCTACGAACAAATGATATTATACAGATATTTTCGGATTTGTCAACCCTATTGTCGCATATTTTTCATGGAATGAAAAATCTTTGTTCGGGCTCTGCCTGCGCATGCAAGCAGAGCCCGAGCAGCGGGTCAGCAGTCGAGAATCTTGCCATCGACGGAGATCGTGACGACCTGCCACGGAAGGAATTTCCCGCTCGCGCGCAGCGCCTCCCGCGCCGCATGTTCGAGTCCGCCGCAGCACGGCACCTCCATGCGCACAATGGTCACGCTCTGAATATCGTTGTCACGGATGATCTGCGTGAGCTTATCGGTATAGTCCACCGCGTCGAGCTTCGGGCAGCCGATGAGCGTGATCTTCCCTTTCATGAACTCGCTGTGCATATTCGCGTAGGCATACGCCGTGCAGTCGGCCGCAATGAGCAGCTTCGCGCCCTGAAAGTACGGCGCGTTGACCGGCACGAGCTTGATCTGGCACGGCCACTGGCCAAGCTGCGACGGCTGCTGCACGGCAGTCTGCGGCTGCGCGGCCTCCTCACGGCGGATGCTGCGCATCCTGCTGCCGGGACAGCCGCCGGTGTGCGCAGGTGCGCTCTGCGCCTGCTTTTTGCGCATATTCGCCTGCACGGCCGCAGCATCATAGGCAGCCGCCTCGCGCTCAACAAAGTGGATGGCGTCCACCGGGCAGGCCGGCAGGCAGTCGCCGAGACCGTCGCAATAATCGTCACGCAGGAGCTTTGCCTTACCGTCTACAATACCGATCGCTCCCTCGTGACACGCTGCCGCGCACGCACCGCAGCCGTTGCACTTTTCTTCGTCAATGTGGATGATTTTGCGGATCATAATATCCCTTCCCTTTCCAAAAATCGTCCGGGTCCCCACCCGGCGGTCTTGACTTTCTGAGGATAAGATAGCATAATAAAAGCCACAATTCCGTTGTCAGAACAACAAATGGAGCAAAAAATATGAACATTACCCTGACCAGCACGCGCCTGTTTCGCGGGATCGACACTGCGCAGCTGCAGCCGCTGCTGCAGTGCCTCGGCGCTGTGCGAAAGCGCTATGCGCGCGGCGAGACCATTCTCGCTGCGGGTGCACCGACCGAACAGCTCGGTATGGTGCTCTCCGGTATGGCCATGATCGGCCACGATGACATCTGGGGCAATCACAGCCTGCTCGGTCACGTCGCGCCCGGAGAGGTATTTGCCGAACCCTACGCCTGTATTCCGGGGGAACCGCTGCGTATCAGCGTGACAGCCGCCGAGGACACCGAGGTGCTGTTTCTGAACGTCGGCAAGGTGCTCACGACGTGTACGAACGCCTGCCCGTTTCACGCACTGCTCATTTCGAATCTGCTGGCTGTGTGCGCAGAGAAAAACCTGCTGCTCTCGCAGCGCATCCTGCACACCGCGCCGAAGGGCATCCGGGCCCGGCTCCTGTCGTACTTATCCGCGTGCGTGCAGCGCACCGGGCGATACAGCTTTGACATCCCCTATAACCGGCAGCAGCTGGCTGACTATCTCAGCGTCGATCGCAGCGCCATGTGCAGTGAACTGTCACGGATGCAGCGTGAGGGGCTGCTGAGCTATCACAAGAACCATTTTTCCGTGCACGAGGCACTGGAGTAAATCGACGAAAGGCGGACACGACATGACGAGAGAAGAATACGCGAAGCGGATGAAAAAGCACCCCGACTGGGCGCCCGGCTGGGACGCCATCGACGCGGCCTTTGCAAAGCTCTACCCAGAAGCAGAGCCGGTGCGTTTCGAGAGCGAGCTGCACGACCGTGCGGCACTCGGCGGCGAGGAATATCTCGACGGCTTTGCCGTCTACGACACGGGCAAGGGCTATCAGCACATCGTCACCTACGGCTTGAGCGAGCTGTACCCGAGCATGGCGGCCTTTGGCTCGGAATACAGCAAATGGGGCTATGAGCTCACGCTCAAGGTGCGCGAGAGCTATGCCGAGACCGGCACATGGGCGCTCGACCTGCTGGCGCAGCTGGCGCGCTACACGTTCCAGACCGGCAACTATTTCGAGCCGGGCGCATACATCCCCGGCGACGGCGGCTCCCTGCATCCGGAGCTGAACTCGGCCATCACGGCGCTGGCCATCGTCAGCGACACGACCGCCGCACCGATCGAGACCGTGCACGGCAGGGTCGCGTTTTTGCAGCTGGTCGGTCTCACGCAGCCGGAGCTGGATGCGGTCGCGCGCGACCCGGACGCACTCACGGGCATTCTGGAGCGGATGCGCGCAGAGGATCCGGAGCTGGTGCTCGATATGCGCAGAACAAGGTCTTACATATAAACTGCTGCCATATGCAAACCGCCGCACCGTGACGCCACGGTGCGGCGGTTTTGATTTGTGCAAAAAACGCGGTTGCCTTACTTTGCGAGCAGCTCCTCGCAGGCCTCGCCGAGCAGACAGATGCCTTTTTCGATCACCTCGTCACTGCTGTTGGAGTAGTTGATGCGGAAGGTGCTGACGTTGCGCGCCTTCTCATAAAACGGGTCGCCCGGGCAGATGGCCACGCCCTTCGTGAGCGCGACGCGGTAGAGATCGACCGCAGACATGCCGTTCGGGAGCTTCGCCCACAGGAACATGCCGCCCTCGGTCGGCGTGAACTCCACGCCCTCCGGAAGGTACTTACGCATGCAGTCCATCATCAGCTCCGCCTTGTGCTTGTAGAGCACCTTCGTCTTTTCGATGTGCGCGTCGATGTCGTTGTCCGCAAGGTACTGCGCAAGCACGAGCTGCGAGAAGATGTTCGTGTGCAGGTCGGCGGTCGCCTTGTAGCTCAGGAGCTTCTCACGCAGCTCCTTGTTGCGCACGCACACCCAGCCGATGCGCATACCGGGCGCGACGATCTTGGAAAACGTGCCGAGCATGCAGCACTGCTCCCCCAGCTCCTTGCCGAAGCTGTCAGTCGCGGTGCCGGAAAAACGCAGCTCACGGTACGGGTTATCCTCGAGCACGACAATGTCCGTGCCGCGGAAGATCTCCACGACCCGGTCGTGTACCTGCTGGCTGTAGCTCAGGCCGGTGGGGTTCTGGAAATTCGGAATGACGTAGGCAAACTTAACGTCCGGGTTCGCCGCAACAGCCGCCGCGAGCGCATCGCAGTCGATGCCGTCGGGGTTGATGGTGACCGGCAGGATCTCGGGGTCAAAGAAGTGGAACGACTGCAGTGCGACCAGATAGGTCGGGTCCTCGACGATCACCTTGTCGCCGGGGTCGAGCATGCACGCGCCCATCATCGTCAGCACCTGCTGCGAGCCGTTGGTGATGATGATATCGTCGGCCTGCACGCCGAAAACGCCCATCGTCTCATAGCGCTTGGCGATCCACTCGCGCAGCGGCTGATAGCCCTGCGTGCCGCTGTACTGCAGCGCCATGACGCCGTTATGCTCGAGCACCTTGTGTGCCGCCTTGTCCATCTCCTCGACCGGGAAGGAGACCGGGTTCGGAAGTCCGCCCGCAAAAGAAATCAGCTCGGGAGAGGCCGCTGCCGCAAGAATGCTTGCCGTAAATTCGCCCTGAAAATCGGGACGCAGGATTTTGTCAGAAAGTCTGGGATGCATAATTTCTCCTTTCATGGGCGCTTGTGGTATTCTGTATCGTCGACAGTCAAGCCCTCATAGTGTGTCGATTATAGCACGCTGAGATCGTCTGACAAGGGAATTTTTTGATGAGGCACAAAATATGTAGACTTTCACAGAAAGACGCGCGCAGGCGAAATGTCCCGCTGGGCAAAACGCACATCCGTACCGTGCGGACACGGTGCGGATGTGCGGCTGTAAAAAAAGCATCACTTTTGGGGCATATCGGTCTCGTTCCGGTCTCGCAGCGCCTGCGCGACGGCGGCGCGGATCTCGTCAAGCGGCTGCCCGCTCTCGCGCGCGAGCCGCGCCAGATCGTCGTATTCCGCCTTCTCGCGCGTGACGCCGTAGCCCTGCGCCGCTTTGACGCGCACCGGACCAAAGCGCGTCTGCACGGTCTGCGTGCGTCTGGCAAGGCTGTAGCGGGCGCAGGTACGCTCACGCACGCCGAGCGACGTCGTATTGCGAAAGATGCAGCGCAGCATGGCATCCCGCTGCTCCGGACGGCAGAGGCAGGTGAGCAAAACACCCGGGCGGCTCTTTTTCATGCCGACGGCGGTGAAATACACATCCAGCGCGCCGAGCGCAAGCAGCGCGTCCATGGCAAAGGCGAGCGACTCCGCAGGCTGATCGTCGATGTTGCAGCACAGCTCCACGACCTGCTCATCGCCGTTCCCGCTCTCACCCAGGAGCACACGCACGACGTTCGCCGCCGCAAGATCCTTCTTGCCCGTGCCGTAACCGGCGGCGGAGACGCACATCTGCGGCATTGCACCGTAGTCAGACACGAACTGCCGCAGCAGCGCCGCACCTGTGGGGGTGCACAGCTCGCCCGTCACGCCGCCGGCATAGACCGGCACGCCGCGCAGCAGCCGCTCCGTCGCCGGGGCAGGCACAGGCAGCACACCGTGCGCGCACCGAACCTGACCGCTGCCGACATTGATGGGTGAGCAGAGCACGCACTGCGGCTGCAGCGCGTCCATGAGCGCGCACACGCACAGCACATCCGCCAGCGCGTCGAGCGCGCCGACCTCGTGAAAATGCACCTGCTCGACCGCGCAGCCGTGCACCGCGCTCTCGGCGTCCAGAAGGCGCGCATACACCGCCCTGGCGTTTTCCCGTATCTGCTGCGAAAGCGGCACGGTATCCAGAAAGGCCATGATCTCGGCCGCACTCGCGCCGCCGTGCGTATGCTCTGCATGCGGCGAGTCCGCGCCCTCCTGCTGCCCGTGGATGCGCACGGTGACGTGCGTGCCGCGGATGCCGCACTTGGCATCCGGCGCGGCGGACACCACTGCCCTGCCGCCGAGCGCCGCGTTCATCCCGGCGAGAAATGCCGCCGGGTCAGGGTGCAGCTCCAGCAACGCCGCCGTCAGCATATCACCGGCGCAGCCCATGGAGCAATCAATATACATGGTTTTCATTCGCTCTCTGCCCTCGCTTTCGGGTCTAATTGGATGGTGGAAAAGTATTCGGACAGTCCTGCGGCGATCTCCGGCCACCGCGCCCGTGCCGCCGCATGCTGCGCCGCCGGAAGCTGCAGCAGCGCGCCCCCGCCGCGCAGACGCACACGCAGGTCCGTAAAGCCGAGTGCGAACAAAAATGCCTCACTCCGCTCCACCGCCCGGAGCTTTTCCGCCGTGATCGGCTCGCCCGTCGGCACACGTGTGGCAAGGCAGGCATAGGCGGGCTTGTCCCACGTGAAGAGCCCGGCCTCCTTGGAGCGGCGGCGCACCTCCGCCTTGGTCAGACCGCAGAGCCGGAGCGGCGAGAGGACATGCGCCTGCTCGAGCGCGCGCATACCCGGCCGGTCGCCACGGTCATCGCTGGCGTTTGTGCCGTCGAGCACGACGGGATACCCGTCCGCCGCAGCGGCTGCGCAGATCGCGCCGAAGATACGGCGCTTGCAGAAATAGCAGCGATCTGCCGGATTCGCGGCAATAGCATCCTCGCACAAAACGTCCAGTTCCAGCTCGCGCAGCGGCACACCGAGCGCCGCCGCCATCCGCCGGGCATCCGCACGCTCAAACGCCGGCTGAAACTGCGAGCGGACAAAATACGGCATGATATCCGCGCCGCACGCAGCGGCGCTGTAGAGTACGAACGCAGAATCCGCCCCGCCCGAGAACGCGAGCGCGGCCTTCGGATGCTGCGCAAAAAAATCAGAGAGTTCCATGACGCCTCCGTCAGTCGAGATGATTGATCATGCTGGCGAGATAGCCCGCACCGAAGCCGTTGTCGATGTTCACGACGGACATACCGCTTGCGCAGGAATTGAGCATGCTCAGCAGCGCCGCGATCCCGCCGAGCGACGCGCCGTAGCCGACGCTCGTGGGCACGGCGATCACCGGACAGTCGGCCAGGCCGCCGATGACGGACGGCAGCGCCCCCTCCATGCCCGCGACTGCGACAATGACGCGCGCAGACATGATCGTGTCCAGATTGGCGAGCAGACGGTGAAGACCCGACACACCGACATCATACAGGCGTGTGACCGTGTTTCCGAGCGCCTCGGCCGTCAGCGCTGCCTCCTCCGCGACGGGAATATCACTTGTGCCGCCGGTCGCGACGACGATGCGCCCCTTGCCGCCGGGCGGCGGGAGCTCACCGATGATGCCGACTCTGACGGTGCTGTCATAGTGCAGCGGAAGATCCGTCTCCAGGTAGGCCGCCGCCTCCGCCGACAGGCGCGTGATGAGGATCGTCCGCTGACCGCTGCGCAGCATCTCGCGGGCAATGCCGAGAATGTGCTCCTTCGCCTTGCCCTCGCCGAAGATGACCTCCGGCACCCCCTGACGAATGCCGCGGTGGAAATCGACCTTTGCGTACGCGCCGATCTCCTGAAAGGGCTGCATCTTCAGCCGGAGCGCCGCGTCGTCCGGGGTCACGTCGCCGCTGGCGACCTGCTGCAGCAGCTGTGTCAATTCCTGCTTATCCATTGCGTCTGTTCTCCTTATCGCGCGTGGTTTTCCGTCAGCAGCAAAATGCTGTCTGACAAATTACAATATACCGCACAGGCCGCTCATCTGCAAGGGGAAAAATCGCACTGCGGGCGCATCCGGGCAAAGCGAAAACCGGAGCGTTTCCGCTCCGGTTTTCAAAAACGATGGTATAAAGCTTTTGCGCGCCTCAGTGGCAGCCGTGATGACCGCAGCCATGGTCGCCGCAGGTGTGGCCGCCCTCACCATGCTCGTGATCGTGGTGGTCGCAGCGGACGTTCGGGTTGTAGCCGAGATTTCCGGCCAGCAGCGCATGGACAGCCGCGTCGGCATCACCGCTGACGCCGCCGAAGAGCCGGATGCCCGCCTGTGCCAGCGCCTGCTGTGCGCCGCCGCCGATGCCGCCGCAGATGAGCGTGTTCACGCCGTGCTGCATCAGGAAGCCCGCCAGCGCGCCGTGACCGCTGCCGTTGGTATCGACCACTTCGGAGGCGACGATCCTGTCGCCGTCGATCTCATAGATCTTGAACTGCTCGGTGTGGCCAAAGTGCTGGAAGATCTGGCCGTTTGCGTAGGTAACTGCAATTTTCATGTTTGCTTCTCCTTTGTGTTCTTGCATATTCGAATGGGTATCTTCTGATTTTGTCCGGCAGCACTGTGTGCAGCGCGCCTGCTCCTGCCCGCCGCAGATGCGGTAGCTGCCGCCGGTGATGACGAGCTTTCTGCCATATACAAGGCACGCGGCGATCTTGCGCCGGGCGCTCTCATAGATCTCCTGCACGGTGGAGCGGGAAATGTCCATCTGCGCGGCGCACTGCTGGTGCGTGCGCTGCTCGAGATCGACAAGCCGGATGACCTCATACTCATCCAGCGTCAGCAGAATGGGAGCCGCCTCCTCATGTCCCTGCGGGCAGAAGGTGTCGACCTGCGGCGCATCGCAGATCCGCCGGCATCGCGGTGGTCTCGGCATAGCGTCACCTCCAAGGCTGTTATTTTCGGTATATGCCGATTATAATGCCGATGCGCGCGTTTGTCAACACCTTTGTGCACACCGCCGGGCAGCAAAAAAGGAAAGGGCGCTTGCCCTTTCCTTTTTTTCGCGTTTGGCTCAGTGCCGGTCGGCCACGAGGCGCTTGGCCACGTCGGTCAGCATGGAATAATAGCCGAGCTTGTTGACGTGGATGCCGTCACCGCCGCCGCAATCCGGGTTGAGGCCGCCCGTGTCATTGCGCAGGTGCGTCGTGACGTCGATAAACCCATAGCCCGCCTGCTCGACGGCAGCCTTGGCCGCGGCGTTGTAGCGGTCGATCTTATCATTCGAGGCAAAGTTCGACCCGGCATCGATCGGCGTGATCGACGCGACATACAGCTTTGCCGACGGCAGCTCCGCCTGCGTATCGGCAAGGAAGCTGAGGTAATTCTGGCAATAGGTCTCCTCGCTGGTCATGTTGATGTCGTTCATGCCCATGGAGAAGATGACATACTTCGGGTCGATGACCTTCAGCGCCTCAAGCGCGGTATACGTACCGCCGTTGATATCAAATGTATATTCCCGCAGGCTGCGGATGCCGACATTTCCGGTCGCAACGACCATGTCCTTCGGCAGCACATCATAGACGAACAGGCCGCTGCAGATGCTGTCGCCGACAAATGCACAGTCGGACAGCTGCACCAGCTCGTCGTTGTCAAACGAATAGCCGCCATACGGCGGGAGCTCGATCGACGGCGTCGCGCTGACGGTCTCCTCTGCCGGCGGCGCGGTCGGCGTGGGCGTAGTCTCTGCCGGCGTGGGCTGGCTGTGCGATTTCCTGAGTGCCATAATTACCGGGATCGACACCGCCACAAGGACCACACACAGGATGATGATAACATTGCGCGCCGTCTTTTTCTGTTTGCCTTTGCGTTCCACTTGCTGAAAACATCCCTTCCAAACAAACTGTTCTCTTACTATAGCACGCAAAACCGGTTCTGTCGAGGGGTGTCACATATGTTTTCGCGTCACAAAAACGGGATGCGGCAAGCGCGCCGTCGCATGCATCGGGATGCGCCTTTTTCAAATGCGTAATCATTTGCAAGGAGAATCGTTTTGGGGAAAACGACACGACCAACCATTGCGCGTCAACAAAGAAATCCGAGCGATAAGGGGAGGCGCACAGCGGCCTCTTTTCCCTGTGCCGAGACTGGGAGACGAAGGATTTCCCGGCGGCGCATAAAGCCAATCATCCAGCGGCTCAGCGTCCCGGTTCCGGCGAGGACGGCATCCGGCACACGGCGCGCCAAACCGTGGGGGGAGCAAAACGAACATAAACAAGGCGGCATTTTCCCGCTCTCATTGTGATACCATCCGAAATCGCAAAAATGCCTTGAAAAAATATTGTTTTTCTGATCCTTTCGGTCTAATATCACAGTATAAAAACATTCTGCCAAAAAAATCAATTTATCATGGAGGTATTGCTATGCAGAAGCTTGAGAAGCTGTACGAAGGCAAGGCCAAGATGGTCTTTCGCACCGACGACCCCGAACTGCTGATCGTCGAATACAAGGATGATGCCACCGCCTTTAACGGCGAAAAACGGGGCACCATCGCCGGAAAAGGCGTCATCAACAACCGGGTGACCAACCACCTGATGGCGCTGCTGGAGGAGCAGGGCGTGCCCACCCACTTCGTGCGGGAGCTTTCCGACCGGGAGACCCTCGTCAAGAAGGTCACCATCGTCCCCCTCGAGGTCATCGTCCGCAACATCTCCGCCGGCTCCTTCGCCAAGCGGTACGGCGTGGAGGAGGGCATTGTGTTTGACGCCCCCACCATCGAGTTCTCTTATAAAAACGACAGTCTCGGCGACCCGCTCATCAACTCCTACCACGCGCTGGCCCTGAAGCTGGCAACGGCCAAGGAGTTGGAGCAGATCAAGGCGCTGGCCTTCCGGGTCAACGACCTGCTCAAGGGCATCATGAAGGGCATCGGCATCGACCTTGTGGACTTCAAGCTGGAGTTCGGCCGCCTGCCCGACGGCAGCATCGTCCTCGCCGACGAGATCAGCCCCGACACCTGCCGCCTCTGGGACGAGACGACCCACGAAAAACTGGACAAGGATCGTTTCCGCCGTGACCTCGGCAATGTGGAGGGCGCATATCAGGAGATCCTGCGCCGTATGCTCGGCGCGTGACGGGGCGCGGGCCTATGTTTTCAAAGATTCATGAGGAATGCGGCGTTTTCGGCATTTACAGCAGCGGCGAGACAGATGTTGCCGGACTGACTTACAGCGCCCTGTTCGCGCTCCAGCACCGGGGACAGGAGAGCTGCGGCATTGCCGTCAACGACGACGGCGTCATATCGGGATATAAGGACCTCGGCCTTGTCGGTGAGGTCTTCCCTCCCGAGCGCCTGCAAAAGCTCGGCGGAGGCCAGCTGGCGGTGGGTCATGTCCGCTACGCCACCACCGGCAGGAAGAGCCGCGAAAACGCCCAGCCCCTGATCATCAATCATATCAAGGGCAGCATGGCGCTCGCCCACAACGGCAACCTGACAAACGCCGCCGAGCTGCGGGAGGCACTGGAGCTCAACGGCGCGATATTCCACACCACCAGCGACACCGAGGTCATTGCCTATACCATCACCAACGAGCGTCTGCGGGCCTCCTCCATTGAGGAGGCGGTCTCTGCCGCCATGGACAGGATCAAGGGCGCGTACTCGCTGGTCATCATGTCGCCCCAGAAGCTGATCGCCGTCCGGGATCCCCACGGTTTCCGGCCGCTCTGCATCGGAAGGCTGGGAGACGGCTGGGTCTTTGCCTCCGAGAGCTGCGCGCTGGACGGCATCGGTGCACAGTTCGTGCGGGACGTGCGCCCCGGCGAGATCGTCATCGCGGACAAGGGCGGCCTGCGCAGCATAACCACCCATTGCGGCCAGTGCCCCCGCTCGCTGTGCGTCTTTGAGTACATCTACTTCGCCCGTCCGGACTCCGTCATAGACGGCAGCTGCGTCCACAACGCGCGGCAGCGCGCCGGGGCCTTTCTGGCGCTGGAGCACCCCGTTCAGGCGGACGTGGTCATCGGCGTTCCGGACTCCGGCCTGGACGCCGCCCTCGGCTATTCCAAGCAGTCCGGCATCCCGTACGGCGTGGGCTTCATCAAAAACAAGTATATCGCCCGCACCTTTATCCAGCCAGAGCAGAGCCAGCGGGAGAAATCCGTCAACATCAAGCTCAACACCATCTCCTCCACCATCCGCGGCAAGCGCGTGGTACTGATCGACGACTCCATCGTCCGCGGCACCACCTGCGCCCACATCGTAAAGCTCGTCCGCGAGGCCGGCGCGACGGAGGTTCATATGCGTGTGTCCGCGCCGCCGTTTCTCAACCCCTGCTATTTCGGGACGGACGTCGACTCCCGCGAGAACCTCATCGCATGCAGCCACACGATCCCGGAGATCGCGCAGATCATCGGCGTCGACTCCCTCGGATATCTCAGCACCGACAGCGTAACAAAGCTGGCCGAGTACGGCGAGGGCTTCTGCACCGGCTGCTTCACGGGGGAATATCCCGTTGAGGTGCCGGAGAAAAAGGCCAAGTTCCGCTTTGAGCGCGGACTCAGCGAAAAGGAATGACGCCGCTCGCGTGCCTTTACGCCGATGTCAACAAAAAACCGGCCGCTCGCGCATGCAAAACCCCCCGCGCTTGTCATTGCGACAAGCGCGGGGGTGACTTTTTGTGCAGCAGGCGTTACCGCTTGCTCTCCCGGTTGATGCGGATCAGAAAGAACACGATGACCGGAGCCGTCAGGACGATGCCGAGCGCCGCAAGCCAAGGTGCGTCCGCGATCGAGCCGAGGATCCCGACCGCCATGCAGCCCACGCAGGAAAACATCATCCGGCTCATGTCTCTCAGGATCGTGCGCGCATCATACCGTGCCTTTTTCTCCTCCGGGAGCGTATTATAGCCCGCGATCAAAAATGTGCCTTTTCCGCAGGCAAACACGATGCCCAGAACCAGAAAAAGCAGTGCGGCGATGATCTGTGCTTTCATGCGAATTCCTCCCATCAGCGGATGCGTGATCTTGTTCCTTTTCTTTGAATAACAGGAAATCCCCCCCATGACCCAACGGTCACGGGGAGGATTTCTGAAGTTTGGTGGAGACGGAGGGATTCGAACCCTTGACCTCTCGGATGCGAACCGAACGCTCTCCCAGCTGAGCTACGCCCCCACAAGGCTTGTTCATTATAGCACATTTTTCACATTTGTAAAGACCTTTTTTTCTTCCGGCGCATTTTTGTGCGAAAAAGTCCCGAAAAAGAAAATTGCTTCCCGCTCTTGCGCAATCGCCGCTTTTGTAGTAGAATACTTGCACGTGGCCATTGACAAGGCTGCACTAGTCGGGGAGCCAGCGGTGTCCTGTACCTGCAATCCGCTATAGCAGGGATGAATTCCCGCCCCCGGATAGGTTGATGTGTCGTCTGCCCGCAGTAAGCGGCGTTGAAGGTTCGGTCCCGCGCAACGGAGCCTTGTGAACCATGTCAGGCGGGGAACCGAGCAGCATTAAGCAGGTCACTCCGTGTGCCGTGGGGGCGCCGAGCCCGAGCTGGCTGCTGTGGTAACGGGCATGTCGTCTATTCAAAGGTGGGTGTGCAGTCTTGTCAATGGTCACGTTTTTATGTTTTCCGTTCCCGGAGGTGACGCGCGCAAATGATGTATCAGGCGCTCTATCGCAAATACCGGCCGAAGACGTTTGACGACGTTGTCGGTCAGGAACATATTACCGAGACGCTCAAAAAGCAGGTCGAGACCGGACGCTTGTCCCACGCCTACCTGTTCATCGGCACGCGCGGGACCGGCAAAACCACCTGCGCCAAGATCCTGGCCAAGGCGGTCAACTGCGAGCATCCGGTCAATGGCAATCCGTGCAACCAATGCGCCGCCTGCCGCGGCATCGACGACGGGTCGATCCTCGACGTGGTCGAGCTGGACGCCGCGTCCAACAACGGCGTGGACAACGTGCGCGCCCTGCGCGATGAGGCGGTGTTTTCCCCCGCCAGCGTGCGCAAGCGCGTGTATATCGTCGATGAGGTGCACATGCTCAGCAACTCGGCGTTCAATGCTCTGCTGAAGATCCTTGAAGAGCCGCCGGAGCACCTCATGTTCATCCTCGCAACGACGGAGCTGCACAAAGTCCCGGCGACGATCCTGTCCCGCTGCCAGCGGCACAGCTTCAAGCGCATCCCGGTCGACACGATCACCGCGCGCCTGAACTTCGTCGCGCAGCAGGAGCATCTGAACCTGCAGCCGGATGCGGCCGCGCTGCTCGCCCGCATGGCGGACGGCGGCATGCGCGACGCGCTCACGCTGCTCGACCAGTGCTGCGGAAATGAATGCATCTCGACCGATGCGGTCATCTCCGCCATCGGTCTTGCCGGAAACCTGCGCACGGCGCAGCTTTTGCGAAGCGTTGCCGCCGGTGACACCGCAGGCGCGCTCGAACAGTTCCGTGAGCTCTGGCAGGATGGGAAAGACCCCTCTGCCCTGCTCGACGAGCTGAGTATGCTCCAGCGCGACCTGCTCATGCAGGCCGTTGCGCCGCGCGGCGGCCGGGAGCTGCTCTCCGGCGCATATGACCCGGTCACGCTTGAGGAGCTCTCCGGCGCGTTTTCGTCCGCGCAGCTGCTGGCAAACCTTCAGAGCATCCAGCAGACGCTCGGCGCGATGGCGTCGCAGCCCAACCCGCGCATCGCGGCGGAGCTGTGCCTGATCCGGCTCTGCCGGCCGGAGCTGTGCGACGATGTGCCGACGCTGTGCGCACGTATGGACAAGCTCGAGCAGGCCGTATACAGCGGGGCGATCCCTGCGCCGCACGCACCTGCGCCCGCGCCGAAGGCGAAGCCTGAGCCGAAACCGGTATTTGACGATGTTCCCCCTTGGGAGCCGCCCGTACCGCCGGTCTCTGCGCCGAAGGCGAAGCCCGAACCGAAGCCGGTATTCGACGATGTTCCCCCATGGGAACCGCCCGTACCGCCGGTCTCTGCGCCGAAGGCAAAGCCCGAGCCGAAGCCGGTATTCGACGATGTTCCCCCCTGGGAGCCGCCCGCACCGCCGGTCTCCGCGCCGAAGGCGAAGCCCGAACCGGAACCGGTATTCGACGATGTCCCCCCTTGGGAACCGCCGGAGACCGTGCCCGCTCCCATTCCGGAGCCGACCCCGGTACCCGTTCCGGAGCCCGAACCCGAGCCGATCCCGGAGCCGGTGTCCGCACCCGCGCCGGAGACTGCGCCCACAGAAGCGGGCACGTTTGACTGGCAGGCGCTGTGTGCATACATGGAGCACGAGCTGCCGGTCGGCATCTATCATTTTCTGCTTGATCCGCTGCAGGCGGCCGGTGAGCTGGCTGACGGCACACTGACCCTGCACCTGAACAAAGCTCCGGCTTACCCGATGTTCAATAAGCCCGAGATCGCGGAGAAATTCCGCCTGGCCGTGCAGACACTGACCGGACAAAACGTCCGCGTGGTCATGCAGCCGATGGACACGGCGACCCAGATCAAGCAGCGGCAGATCGAGGAGCTGACACGCTTCCCGAACGTAACGATCCGATAAAAAAATTTTTGATTCACAGGAGGATACAAACATGGCAAGAGGCGGTTTTCGCGGCGGTTATGGCGGCATGAATCAGGCCAACATGATGAAGCAGGCGCAGAAGATGCAGCAGGACTTCCTGCGGATGCAGAAGGAGCTGGAGGAAAAAGAGTTCACGGCAAAGGCCGGCGGCGGCATGGTCACGGCCGTTGTCAACGGCAACCGTGAGGTCACCAAGATCGAGATCAAACCCGAAGCGGTCGATCCCGATGATGTCGAGATGCTCGAGGATCTGGTGCTGGCAGCCGTCAACGAGGCGCTGCGCCAGTACGAGGCGGCCTCCGACGCCACGGTCAACAAGATCGCCGGCGGCATGAAGCTCGGCTTCTGATGAAACAGCAGCACGCACCGTTTTTCCAAACGGTGCGTGCCTTTTTATTTGCGCAAAAATGCGTGCTCCTCGCGCTGGACAAGGCCGAGCGCCGGGTCAAAGCAGGCGCGGCCGCGCAGGACGCAGGTCTTGCCGTAGCGGGCACGGAGATTGTCGAGCGTGATATCGAGCCGGCGCGCGCGCGCGCGGCGCTCCGCATCCTCGAACAGGTCCATCTGATGCGGCGCACACGCAGGCTGGAGATCCAGCGCGCGCACGCCGATGCTGCGCAGCGGCTCGGGCCAAAAGTGCGCCTGCTCACACAGCGCCAGCGCCGCATCCAGCACCTCGCTCGTCAGATCCGTCGGATGGCGCAGCGCCATGCGGTGGCTGCACCAGCGCAGGTCCGCCGTGCGCACGCTCAGCTCCACCGTGCGGCACTGATATCCCTCCAGCCGCAGACGCGCACCCACGCTCTCGGAAAGCGACAGCAGCGCCGCGCGCGCATCCGCCTCGCAGATCAGGTCACGCGGCGCGGTGGCGCTGTTGCCGATGGACTTCGGCGGCGGCAGATCCTCCACCCGGTGCACCGGCGCGGGGTCATAGCCGTTGGCATAGGCGTGCAGCTGCACCCCGCTCTTGCCGAAGCGCTGCCGGAGCATATCCGCATCCGCCGCCGCGAGCGCGCCGACCGTGCGGATGCCCAGCCGCTCGAGCTGCCGCACCGAGCTGCGCCCGGCAAAGAGCAAACTGCCCACCGGCAGCGGCCAGACCATGTCGGCAAAACGTGCGCGGTCAATGACCGTCACGGCGTTCGGCTTGCGATAGTCAGAGCCGAGCTTTGCGATCACCTTGCACCACGACACGCCGACGCTCACCGTCAGCCCCGTGGCATCGAGCACGCGCTGCCGCACCGCCTGCGCCGTCTGCAGCGCGTCCTCATGGCCGACGCAGCCGGTCATGTCCAGCCAGCACTCATCCATGCCGAACGGCTCGCACCGGTCGGTGAAGTCGGCATACACCTGCCGCACACGGCGTGAATAATCGTAGTACAGGTCAAAATCCGGCGGCAGGATCGTCAGCTCCGGGCACTGCTGCCGCGCCGCCCAGAGCGTCATGCCCGTGCGCACACCGGCGGCACGCGCCATCTGATCCTTGGCTAAAATGATGCCGTGGCGCAGCTCCCGCTCCCCGCCGACCGCCACCGGCCGGCCGCGCAGCTCCGGATGGCGCAGCAGCTCGATGCTCGCATAGCAGGCGTTGATATCCGAATGTAAGATCATGCGTTCCATGTTCATGTTCTCCTGCAAAGAGATTGCCTTTATTATAAATCTCTTTGCAGGATATTTAAAGCGTTTTCTTCTCTTTTTCGGATATTCTTCTTGTGTTTTTTCGTCGGATGCGATATATTATGTTTGAGGTGCTGCATATGTACAAAACCTTTGGCGAAACGATCGCTTCCCTGCGCCGCGCACACGGTATGCGTCAGCAGGCGCTGGCTGAGGCCATGGCTGAGGCCGGGATGCCGGTGTCGAATCAGGCGGTTTCAAAGTGGGAAAATGACGCCACGCTTCCAAACGCGCAGCAGTTTCTGACGCTCTGCCGCGTGCTGGACGTGGATGATATCGCGGGCACGTTCTCCGGCGGGGATGCCGGCGGTCTGCTTGCGGGGCTGAATGCGGAGGGACGCCGCCGCGCGCTGGAATACATCGCGCTGCTGCGCGAGAGCAAGCGCTTTGCCGCCGCGCCCGAAGTGCCCGCGCTGCGCAGCCTGCCGCTGTACTCGCTGGCCGTCTCGGCCGGGACGGGGCAGTTTCTCGACGGCGAGAGCTATGAGATGCAGCCGGTCGGTCCGGAAGTGCCGGAGGAGGCGAACTTCGGCGTGCGCGTTGCGGGCGACAGCATGGAGCCGCGCTTTCACGACGGGCAGACCGTCTGGGTGCACCAGCAGCCGACGCTCACACCCGGCGAGATCGGCGTGTTTCTCTACGACGGCAGCGCCTATCTCAAACAGCTCCGGCGCGACGGAGGGCGCGTTTGGCTGCACTCGCTCAACCCGGCCTATCACGATCTGGAGATCTCGGACGCCTTTCCCCTGCGCGTGCTCGGGAAAGCCGTGTCCTGACAAAAAGCAGAAAACTCCCTGCGGAACTCAGATTCCGCAGGGAGTTTTCGCATCATGCCTCGTTCCAGTGCAGCAGCCGCTCGCCCAGCTCCGCGACGGTCTGCACCACTGCCGCCGCCCCGGCGGTCTCCAGCTCGCCCGGCTCTGCATAGCCGTAGTACACACCGAGACACGGCACACCGCAGGCAGCGGCACCGGTGACGTCATACTTCCGGTCGCCGACCATGAGCGCCGCCTCGGGCGCGGTCTGCGTCTCGGCGAGCGCGGCCGCAACGACCTCGGCCTTCGTGCTGCGCGTGCCGTCGTATTCGCAGCCGATCACGCAGTCAAAGAGCCGCTCGAGATCGAACCGCTGCAGGATCGAGCGCGCCATCGGCGTGGGCTTCCCGGTCGCGACCGCGACGCGAAAGCCGTGCGCGCGCAGCTGCTCGAGCAATTCCGGAATACCGGGATAGAGCGTGCACTCATAGATGCCGACAGGCAGATACCGCTCCCGGTAGCGCGCGACCGCCGCCTGCGCCTGCTCGGGTGTCATGGCATACAGCTCCGAGAACGAATCGAGCAGCGGCGGACCGACAAACTTGCGCAGACGCGCCGTGTCCGTCTCGTGGATGCCGAAGCCCTCAAGCGCATACTGCACGCTGCGCAGGATGCCCTCACCGGTGTCAAAGAGCGTGCCGTCAAAATCAAATAATATCGTCTTGATCATAAGAATTCTCCATCGTCAGGATGAAAAAAGGATAGCATCCCGGGGCGAAATTGTCAACGGCCGCGCCGGCTGCATACGCTGTAGCAACCATGAAAATGTGAGGTTTCGCCATGAACAACGCACTGGAAACACGCTACTTTCTCAGCGCCATGACCGGCGCGGGCTACTACGCGCTGCACCGGCAGTTCCTCCGGCCGCCGGAGCGCTATTTCTGTATCCTCAAGGGCGGGCCGGGCTGCGGCAAGTCCACCTTCCTGCGCCGCGTCGGCGACGCGGGGCGCGCCGCCGGGCTCTCGGTCGTCTGGCTGCACTGCGCGGGCGATCCGGCCTCGCTCGACGGCGTGTATTTCCCGCAAAAGCACGCCGGCTTCTTTGACGGCACGGCACCGCACACCGTCGAGCCCGCGCTCTTCGGCGCGAGCGGCGAATATCTCGACCTTGGCGCGTTTTGCCGCACGGAGGCGCTCGATCCGGCGCGCATCCGCGCCCTGAACGCCGACTGCGCGATGTTCCGCCTGCGCGCACAGCAGTACCTGACGGCGGCCGCTGCGCTCGATCCGCGCGCGACGCCGGGGCTGGTCTTCCCCGAGGACCGCGAGGCCGCGCGCCGGCGCGCCAAAAGCGTCTGCACGCGCGAATTCGGCACACCGTCCAAGGACGCAAAGCCCGGCCGGTGCGACCGTCTGTTTCTGAGCGCCGTCACGTCTGAGGGGGAAATTTTCTTTCCGGACACCGTCGCCGCGCACTGCGCGCGCGTGTACCTGCTCGACGACGGATGCGGTCTGGCAGAAGAATTTCTGCACACCGTGCGTGCGCACGCCGTCCGGTGCGGTCTGAACATCATCTCCTGTCCGGATGCGCTCATCCCCTCGCGTACGCAGGCCGTGCTCATCCCGTCGCGCGGCGTCGGCTTTCTCGCCGGGACGGCCGAGGATGTGCCGGACGGTCTGTCGCAGCGCCATATCCGGCTCGATGTTCTGCCCGATCCGGAGCGGCAGCGCACGCTGCGCCGCGCCATGCGCAGCGATGCCCGTCAGCAGCAGCTCGCCCTCGAGCGCGCTATCGAGCAGCTGCACATGGCGGCTCTGCTGCACAATGAGCTGGAGGCCGTCTATCGCCCGTGCATGGACTTTGACGCGCTGAGTGCCTTCACGGAGCGGTATCTGAAAACCTTTCCCGGCGTCTGAGCGCAAAAAGCCCCGGCGGAGCACAGCTCGTTCCGCCGGGGTCGTCATATGGATCAGCAGCAGGGGGAAAAGCAGGGGTTGCAGCACAGGTTCAGCAGGCACATATCCGCGCACCAGCTACCGGTGCCGAAGCCGCTGTTCGGATATCCGGCGCTATAGGTCGCATAGGCCGTGCCGCCGCTCTCGATCTGGTGCAGCAGCCGCTGGATATCCGGGTTTGCCGGATCCATCGCAGCCGCACGGCGCGCGTCTGCAAGCGCCTGCACGCGGTTGCCTGCGCCGGAGTTCGCCATGGCACTGATCGCGTACCAGTTGGCATCGCGCTCGGCCAGCGGCACACCGGAGAGCGCCTGCAGCGCCTCGGCAAAGTGGCCGACGTGGATATAGTTCGCCGCCGCCTGATATTCCGGCCGGATACCGGGGTCGCGCTGCGCGCCCCAGCCGCCATAAGCGCCGTAGCCGCCCGCCTGACCGTAGCCGCCGGACGCGCCGTAGGCATTGGCGGTCCCGTTTTTGATCGCGTCATAGGCCGCATTGACTTCGTTCATTTTTTCCGTCGCGCGCGGATCGTCCGGGTTCAGGTCCGGATGATATTTTTTGGCCAGACGGCGGTAAGCCGCCTTGATCTCCTCTTCGCTCGCATTTCTGGAAACACCGAGGACTTCGTATGGGTCTCTCATTCGGCGCTCCTCCCGATCTTAAGTTTTTTCATGGCCGCGTCATACCGCAGCCATACGCCGGAGTACAGAATATTGCGCAGCAGCTCGATATCCTGCAAGACCGGCAGCGCCTCAAACGCTGCCGAGCATTCACCGAGCAGCATCCGCAGCAGCGCATGCAGATCCGCATCCTGCGGCAATGCGCGCAGCGGATTGTAGCGCCCATGGCGGCGGTCCTCCGGCAGGTCGATCACCGCGTCAAGCAGATAAATAAACCGTCCCAGCGCCTCGCCGAACGGCCGCAGGCGGGCATCCCAGAGCTCCCCTGTCACAAACAGCTCGCCCATCAGCCGGCCAAAGCAGTTCGCCGCAGCGTCCATGTCGCCGGTGTCCGCCTGTTCGATCTCGCCCAGCTGCGCCATACACTGCTCGATCACGGCGCACTGCCGCGGCCAGCGCGCACGCGCTGCGGCACATTGGCGGCTGAGCGCCTCGGACTCCCAATACTTCAGCGCGCTGCCGTCATCCTGCCAATCGTCGCGGCAATTGTAATACGCCAGCACGACGTTCATGTCGGCGGCGTAGTCCGTGTAGCGCGTCTGCCAGTAAAAATGCCTGCGCAGCGGGTGCGCGGGACACAGCTCCATGCCGCGCTCCTCATCCGCCTCATACAGCGCCGAGAGCAACAGCACCAGAAACGTCATGTCATATGTCAGCGTCAGGCGGCCGGAAAAGCCGTGGCGCTGCTTGAGCACCCGGCACAGCCCACAGTAGCAGCCCTTATAGCGATCCTTCTGCGGCTGGGTCAAGCCCTCGAGATTTGCAATCACATATCCAAACATCGGCCGTCGCCTCAGGTCTTGCGCTGGAACGATGTGCCGCACTTGCGGCAGACGATGTTAATCTTGCCCTTGCCGCGCGGCACACGCAGACGCGTCCGGCACGAGGGGCATTTAAAAAAGCGGTAGTCGCGCCGCTGATGCCAGCGGTCGACCGCGCCGCGCCACGCGCTCGTCACCTTGTAGCGCTGGCGCAGATACGCACCGTTTTCCTGCTGGCGGCGGTAGACATTGCGCGAAAACATCCGGAAATAGGTCACGATCAGGCCGAGCACGGCCAGCGACCACAGAATGCGCGATGCGTATCCATGCACGAACATACTGACGCACAGCAAAATCAGCGTCAGCACGGACAGGAGGCGGTTGAGCGCGTCCATTCCGTTTCTGCCCATCATCCATTTTGCAAACCGTTGTCTCATGACCGATCACCTTTCCAGGCTGCTGAATTTCATTGTTGTATTTTATCACACGCGTATGAGAAATATATCAAAGAACTGTAAACACCGCGATACATGGCGAAAAAAATACGTTTTTCCTCCCCGCCGCAATGCGTATTCTTCGGCAATCGGCCGCCGGAACGCACACAAAGCCCCCGCCGACTGACACACATCAGGAAGCGGGGGCTCTGTTTTGTTTCGGATCAGCAGATCCGCCGGGGGCGCATTACTCGGCGTCCGCGACGATCGTGCCCTTCTTCTTCGTGGCGGCGCTCACGATCACCATAGCAACGGCGGAAACGAGAATGCCGATAAACGCGAAGTTCAGGGAGGTCTTCATAATCTGCGCGACCGCGCAGCCGACCAGACCGAACACCATGCCGGCAACGATACCGGGCGTCGTGATGAAGTGCTTATTGCGCAGGCCGTAGCTGAGGAACACCGGGCAGGCCAACGCCGCCGCAGAATAGGCGTAGGTATTGGTCAGCCAGTTGAGCGTGTCCGTCCAGACGAGGCACATCAGCAGCGCGATGGCCATGAGCACGGCCGACAGCACACGCGAGATCGTGACCATCTTGCGGTCGGGGATGTTCGGGTTGATGGTGGAGATGATATCGCGGGTGATATTGGTGACGGAAGTCTGCACGCCGGAGGAAGTCGTGGACATCAGCGTTGCAAAGACGAGCGCTGCAAACAGCGCCATGACGCCGATGGGCAGCTTGCCCATGAACCACGCCGTAGGGCCTTTGGCGATCTCTTCAATGTTGAGAGAGCGGAGCGAGAGGCCCATGTAGATAGCCCAGACAAAGCTCAGCAGGGACAGGGCTGCGGAGAGAATGAGGGACTTGTTGACCTGCTTCTCTTCCTTGATGGCGCAGACGCGCTGGAAGTAGATCTGGTTGGTCATGCCGCCGGGCAGAACAGCAAAAATCCAGAGCATGCAGGTCGCCACACCGATATTATCGGTGATGGAGCTCGAGAAGCTGAGCATGGACGGGTCGATCGTGTTGAGGTTGCTGACGATATTGGAGACGCCGCCGCCCATGACCGTGACGAACACAACGCAGACGATGCACATGGCGATCATGAAGCAGGAGAAGATGAAGTCCGTCCATGCGACGGTCTTCAGACCGGACGGCATGACGAACGCCAGCGCGAACACGGCAAACAGCACGCACAGCAGCGTGTAGTCAATGCCGGTCAGGTTGGAGTAGATATTGCCGAAGGCCGTGATCTGGGAGGTCACCCAGCCGAACGGCACAAAGACCGTCATAACACCGGCGACGATACGGATGAGCTTATTTCCGTTCGTGAAGTGCGCGAGCACATCAGGAATGGTGGTGAAGTTGTTGCGGCGCAGCCACTTGGCAAGCACCATAATGATGATGAACGGCAGCGACGCCAGCACGCCATAGATGAAATGGCCGATGCCGCGGGTATACGCATTGCCGACATGCGCCACCAAAATGCCGCCGCCCATTGCGCTGGCAAACTGCGTGCCGATGACGACATAAAGCGGAAGGCTGCGGTCTGCGACCTCCCAGTCGGCCTGAGTGGTCTTTTTGCGTCCGGAGATGATGTAGGTCGGAATCAGTGTAAGTGCGATGACTGCGACCGTTGCCACCAGGATGAGGATCGTGGTTGAGTTCACGTAGGTTCTCCTTTCTAACTTGCGAATTCTGACTCTCTATCTTTGCCCTGTAGGGTATGTTCGGCACACGTGGCGCGCATCCAAAATAATGCAGCGCTTTAACGTGCCAAACAATGAAGAAATTTTAGCACAGGCGTCTATATGTGTCAATAAAAAGGACACAAATCCTATAGACGAAATCCCCTTCAAGAATTGCATATATTTTTGTTGAATATGCACATTTATTCATGCCTGTTTTTTACATCTTCAACAACAAAATATTTATGATATTGCACAATTGACTGTGTCGCAAAACAGCGCTATACTGAATTTCAGCTCGTTTTATAAGGAGGCCCCAGAACATGGCACAACTGAAAATCAGTGAAACGCAGCGGACCAAGGGCGTGATCCTCGCCCTGCTGTCTACGCTGTCTTTTTCTTTTATGATGATTTTTGCGGCTCTGAACTCGCCGGAGATACCCTTGTGGGAGCAGACGTTTTTCCGCAACCTGATCGGTATCTTCGTGGCAAGCTTCATCCTCATCAAGAACCACCAGCCACTCTTCGGTGAGCGCAAATACTGGCCGCAGATGTTCGCGCGTTCGCTCTTCGGACTGCTTGCCGTCATGCTGCTGTTCTACGCGTCCAGAAACGCGCTTCAGGCGGATGTCAGCATCATGAACCGCATCTCCATGTTCACGATCTCGATCGTTTCGGTCGTGTTTCTGCACGAGCGGCTGACGAAGATGCACATCCCGGCCATGCTGATCGCCTTCACCGGTGCGTACATCGCGGCAAACCCGCGGTTTGATTCCGCGTTTCTGCCGCTGCTGGCTGCATTCTGCACCTCGCTGTGCGACGCCGTGTGCTATCCGCTGCTGTCCTACTTTTCGGGGCGTGTCAACGCTTACAGCGTGGTCATGTTCTTCTGTACGTTCAGCACGATCGTGTCCGGCATCTGCATGATCCCGACCTTCGTCGTGCCGAGCGGTCCGGATCTGTTCTACCTCATCATGATCGGCGTCACGGCAGCGCTCGGCCAGATCCTGATGACGCTGTCTTACCACTACGCCCCCGCCGGTGAGCTGAGCATTTATAACCTCATGGGCATTCTCTTCAGCGCGCTGCTGGGCTTTTTCATCCTGCACCAGATCCCGACCGTGCGCACCTTTATCGGCGGCGGCCTGGTCGTTCTGGCGTCTCTGCTGCTGTTCTTCTACAAAAAGCGCTGGCTGAAAACGAACGACTCTTCCGCCGGCTGAAGCCCACGAAAACGATAACAAAAAGCACGGTCGGTGTCTGACTCCGGCCGTGCTTTTTTCATGCTTTCAACTCAGCCGTTGCAGAGCGCAACGAATTCGTCGAAGCCAATATCCTCGCTCAAGCCGAGCGCCTCCATAGTATAGCCTTCCGCCATCACATCACCGACGAGCGCCTCGCCGATCGTGCAGACAGAATCGATCACCGGGGTCGGAACCTTGGCGATCTTGCCGAGGATCTGCACAGAGCGCAGGCTGAACGGCACGTCCTCGAGCAGGTAGCGTACCTGCAGGCTGTTGGGGCCCATGATGCCCTTGTAGCACTCGGCGTTCTTGAGCATCGTGTAGAGGTCGCCCTCATAGCTGTACTCCAGCGCGAAAGCCGCCTCTGCGTCCGGAAGCTTGACGCCATACGCCGCGCAGATCGCCATTCTCTCCTGATCGAGCGCCTTCATGAGCGTGATCTGGCTGGGGACCATGTCATTGTAGTAGTTGAACTTCTCACCCTTTTCGATCTGGGCGGTGTACAGCAGCGTCGGGCCCGGATGGAAGATCAGGTTGAGGTTGTCGAGCGCAAGCTGGATGCTGTTATCAATGAAGTGGTGCTGGCTGAAGACCGGATAGATGGCCTCCTTGATGATCTCGCGCTTGCTGTTGGGGATGGCAACAATGCTCAGCTCCGTCTTCTGGCCGGTGACAAAAACGTCGCCGGTAGTCTGAATGCGCGCGGCAAACAGCAGCGTGCTGGTCGCGGCGAGAGAAATGTCCGCCTTGCAGCCGGCCTCAGCCAGCGCCTTCTTAAACGCAAGGATGCCCAGACCAGAGACCGGGTCGATGACGACGATCTGGCCGTCAACAAGGTGCGGCGCAAGCTTCTGCGCGATGGAGACGTGGTAAATCTCCGGCAGAATGATAAAGATCACTTCGCAGCCGTCAATGGCCTTGGCGATATCCGTCGTCGCAAACTGGATCTTGCCGAAACCGGGAAAGTCGGTGTTGCCGTAGATGTTGACACCGCCGAGCTCATTGAGCTTTGCGACCGTGTCTTCCATCACGTCGAAAATTCGGGTCTGATAGCCCTGATTGGACAGCCATGCAGCCGTCGTCTGGCCGCCGTTGCCGGCGCCGATAATGGCAATGGGTTTGTTTGTCATGCTCTTATACCTCCTGATGAAAGATGAATTCCCGTATCAGCCATTGACGAGCTTCAGGAACTCGTCAACCGTCATATCTTCGCTCAGGCCCAGCGTCTTGAGCGTATAGCCCTCGTCCATGTCGCCGCCGACAAGCGCCTCACCAAGCGTGCAGACAGCATCGATGACCGGCGTCTTGATCTTGGCGATCTGACCCAGCGCCTGCAGCGAACGCAGGTTGTACGGAATGTCCTCGAGCAGATAACGCACCTTGAGCGATTTCGGTCCCTTGATGCCCTTATAGCATTCGGCATTGTGCAGCATATCGTAGAGATCGCCCTCATAGCTGTACATACGTGCGAAGCTGTCCTCGACGTTCGGCGTGTCCACATGGTAAATGCTGCACAGCTCCATGCGCTCCTTATCGATGGCCTTGATGAGCTTGATCTGGCTCGGCGTCATCGAGTTGTAGTAATCGAAAGTGATGCCGCGCTCAATAAGCGAGGTATACAGCAGCGTCGGGCCCGGATGGAACGCCAGGTTGAGGTTTTCCATGGCCGTATCAATGATGTTGTTGGCAAAGATATGCTGGCTGAACACGGGATACATTGCGTCCTCAACGATCTGCTTGCGGTTGCCGGGGAACGCAACAATGCTCAGCTCCGTCTTCTGGCCGGTGACAAGGACATCGCCCGTCTCTTTAATGCGCGCGGCAAACAGCAGTGTGCAGGTCACGGCCAGCGTCACGTCAGCCGTGCAGCCGGCATCGGTGAGCGTCTTTTTGAAAGAGATCGCGCCCAGGCCGGAAGCCGGATTGAGCACGACGATCTGACCGTCCTTGAGATAATGAGCCATCTTTACAGCGATGGAATCGTGATAGTTCTCCGGGAGAATCAGAAGGATGAGCTCACAGCCCTCAATTGCCTTCTCCATATCGGTAGTCGCAAACTCTATCTTGCCGAAGCCGGGGTAATCAGTATTGCCATAAATATTCACGCCGCCCAGCTCATTGAGTTTTGCAACGGTATCCTCCATCACATCAAAGATTCTGGTCTTGTAACCCTGATTGGCAAGCCAGGCAGCCGTGGTCTGTCCGCCGTTACCGGCGCCAATGATCGCAATGGGTTTGTTTGTCATGTGTGTTCCTCCTTAAACGTGGATTCTAAAATGACATCTATCATCTAGATGTGTCCATACTACAACTTTTCAAAGCTCCGGTCAATCTAAAAAATATACAAAGTAATGACTAAATAACCACCATTTGACGGCGATGTGAACGTCGCAGAGATGTATTCGCCCAAAAATATACATGCTTGGCAGGCAATGGCGAGTAATCGTAGCACCTGCGGAAACATGGACGCGGTGCACGGACAAAAGCAATTTCAGCGGCGCAGCAGTCGCAGAGTGCTGAGAGCTGAGTAAAGATGGGTGCGCCGGACTCCGGCAGGCCTGGATCCACACATAGAAAGGACCACACACCAGTCCAGAAATAAATCAGGCAGGTATAGGCGAAGCGGGACCGGATGACGGCTGCAAATGTCAAAAGCGCCGCAGACATTTGTCTGCGGCGCTTTGGCAGGGGAAGAAGGCTTCGAACCCTCGGCCTACGGTTTTGGAGAGGGAACCTAACCTTTTTTTATTAGGCCTATTGAAATCGTTGATTTTTCTATGTTCTATGAACTAGTATATGCATTTCCATTTTTATTGTCAATCAAGCTTACTAAGGGATAATTGTATTTCATATTTCTTTTGCTGAGTCTTGAGTGCTTGATTCACTCGCTTGTCCGCTTCGGACTGGATAAGTGCCAAGTCCTCTTCCTCAGTATAGGTTTTGGGTGTATTCTCTTGCTGCTGATTATTTTCAGCACCGTTTTCATTATTGTTATTGTTATTCATATCTTCTGCCATAATAAAAACCTCCATTTAATAGTTGTTGCGGCCGCCACCGCGCCGCCCCAATAGGTCCCGTCAAGATTTATGCGCAAAATTGTTTGCAGGCTCCGGCTGAGTGA
>ERZ834382.155-NODE-155-length-104637-cov-4.395030_pt1 | contig 104637 bp, 146 predicted proteins | sample MGYA00519692_ERZ834382 | MGnify/ENA primary metagenome ERZ834382 (study PRJEB31850, sample SAMEA3708751) | human gut metagenome | biome: human gut; feature: human-associated habitat; material: faeces | place: China | collected 2014 ...
ATATTATAAATAATATTATATATATTTCTTTTTTCTTTTTGGTTCTTTTTCTTTTTTCTTTATAGCAAAACGAATGTTTGAAAAAAATATTAAAACATCTTTTGTGTTTTCTTTTTGGTTTACTTTTTCTTAGAAAAAACTTGTTTTTTCGGTGCAAGAAAAAGTGACAATACAATCATATTTTTTATATATAAAATATCGCCTTGCTTAAAATTGAGTTTTTGGGGGTGATTTTTGATTTTTATTCTTAGACGATCAATTGGTCATCTGATATATAAAAACGATTTCTAGGTCAAAATGATAGGGATTTTTATAAGTAATTGGGGGTAACATACTTTGACGTTAGATTGAAATATTTTTTGTATGATTGTCCTGTCACTTTTCTTACGGGTGAAGAATTTCATTCTTCCCTCCGAAACCAAGAAAAGTGAATCAAAAGAACCATATATAAGAATTGTCTTTCTTGTGCTAAACTTGATGTTTTTCTTATATTAAAACAACAAAAATGGTGCACAAAATATTATATATCATCTTCTGGATTATACCTGTGATTTGTTCACGGGTATTTTTTATGCGTAAAATTATGGTCAACTGCGTATCGACAAGATTGGCTTATTTATGATGGTTTGTTTGATGTAAAAAATGTGATTTTTATGAAAAAAGCGATTTTTTGATATTTTGTGTAGGAGATATTGGCTTGGTTAAAGGATTTTTACGATAAGGGGTACGATAAAGGGTAGTGGGTGGTGATATGTATTTTTATTTGATTTTATGCGGATGGATGCAGGTGCGCCGATTGACAGGAAAGAAGCTCATATTTTGTTATTGAAGGCTGTATTTTTTATTGTTGTGTGTAATTTGAATAGCCTATAGAAACATTGATTTTATGGGATTCCTTTAAGTTTTTAGTACCCCCTATACTGCGGCAAAAACGCCGTAAAATAAGAATTTTACAGGGAGTTGAAAATATACTTTTTTTGTCGTACTATATGGGTGTAGCAAAGATAGCTACACACGAAAAATGAATAAATATTCACATACATTATGTGAACCCAGCGCACAAACTGGAAATTTTCGTGTAGCACCTTGAAAACTAAATATGTGGGATTGCGGTTGTAAATCTAACCATTAAACAGGAGGTAATTACTATGACAAATACAACCACAATCAAAACAGGAAAATCTCAGTTTAATGCCAAAGAGGCGAAAAACTTTCGCTCCGTCATGGCGAAATATTATGACGCACGCCATGCGCTCAATGATGAAACACTGTTGCGGAACAACCGCATTAAATCGCTGAAAAGCGTTATTGACGTAGATTCCGCTCAGATTGCAAAAATCGAGAGTGGGGAAACCGTAACAGGGCGCACGTTAGAAGAAATCCAGACAGAGATTTCCGAGTTCAACTCTAAAATCAAGACTGAAAAATCTAATTTTGAAACACTGGCGACAGCCCAGAAAAAGCGGTTGATGGACGCAGAAGAACTTGCGACCACCGCCCTGTACAATGCCTATAAAGAGGCAACGCTTACAGACGAAAAACTCCCCGACTATATCAATGGCATTGCTGATTTCTTTACCGTCAACGGTGTAATCGCTGGACAAGATACTTGTGAAATGCTTGCTACTGCAACAGGTCGCAAAAACTCCAGTGCAAAACAGGCGTTCAACTCTGGCAATCTGACGGGAGTAATGGGTATAAATGCGTGGAAAAAACTTTTCCTTGGCACTCTGGCTGATCTCATGGTCGCAGAAAATGTATTCAGCGTATATAAATATACGTTCACACTGCCCGAAAAAAAGAACAAATAATTGCGTTACTTGACACTATAAAATAATCTCAATCCGCAATCCCATATATTTTGCAATGAGTGAAGGCACTCATAACGCAGGTTCGACTCCTGCGGTTGCATTTCTTGTACCTTGGCAACTGAATATGGAAAATATCAACAGTCTTAGACTGTACGTTGTGTAAGTACGCCCTGCGGCTGAAGCAGTAATTTGTCTGTGGATTCCATACGGGTGTAGTGGGCGAAGTCTGAAGCAGTAATTTGTCTGTGGATTGCAGAGCTTGCATTTGTGAACGCATGATGTGTATTGATATTGTCCGATATTCAGCATGGTGGAAGTGTACCTTGACAAAAACATACCGTAGTAAGCATGACCTTTGACGGGGTTAGTGGATTTCGTATCTTAATACGCCGTTTTGTGGTTCTCTATTGCTATAATCTTGAAGCTGTCGCAGGTGGATAGGTGAAGCAGACATCTTCTCATGCACACAAGTATGATTAGATTGCTCTGTCGGTATCTCTGGCATGACGCTACTATTTTGGTTCGTGTCGGGGTTCGCTATCTTTAGGGTAGCGTAAGCACATACAGCGGTTGTCTCCCAATTATGGGACAGATTACCCTAGATAAGCGCGTTGGTGAGAGTATGCGTTTTCGTAGACAGACAGCATAAGTCTATCTATTTCTGAACGATTGAAGCCATGTAAGGCGGCATAGGTCTATCTATATTTTTGTATATAGCGGATGATTGGGTAATTCTGTAGCAGCATTTGTACAGATGTTGTGTCTGTCGGCAAATGCAGAATCACTACGTCCTCATTGCGTCCTGAAATGGGTGCTGAAGTCGAATAAAGCAGAGGAACGGAACAAGGGTCAATAGGCTAAGTATATCTTTGTAGCAAGGTATATATCATGTGTAAATCACACAGATGGAAATGAAAATGGAAGTCTGTATTTTATATATGACAAGGACAAAAAAGGAAGCGTAAGGCAGCTGTGTCTTGCGCTATTTTTATGCCCTTACGAGTGTAAGTCCGTGTATACTTTGACCTCATCTGTCCGTAGGGAAAGTATATTTTAAAAGAGCAAGACGATGAAAACACCACGGCTCTGACGACAATAAAAGTCTACAGAAATGCAAAAGGCAAATCTGTAAGTGGGAAATAACGGCAGAATTTTATGCTGATGGAAGGCAATGGTAGAATGGAAAATTCTATATTTGTGGATTAAACGCAATTAACATCTGGGTTCGACTCCCAGCAGCATAAGCAAGGGGAATAAGATTGTCCTCTGATAATATTTTAAAAGCAAAATCAAAGGAGGTAATAGAAATGAAAGGATATCATGTAGGGTACGGATATATGGGTTATGTTGACGATGGTTATATTTTGTTTACAAGCGAAGCAGAATATATGGATTATATTGCATACCAGATTATCTCCCTGCAATGGAAATCTATGTAGGCATTTGTTTTCATTTCGTGCTATAATAGGCAAAATGGAATCAGAAGGGAAAGTGTATCTATATGGATATTAGAACAAGGGAAGATGTGTTATTAGTACTGGAGCAACACTGGAAATGGCTGGAAAATCCCAAAGTGGGAGCACAAGCCAAATTTGACAATGTCGATTTTGAGAAAATGGAAATAAATTTTTCAGAAATGGATTTGCGTAAAGTATATTTCCGTGAATGTAAGTTTTATGAGATAAACTTTATCAAGGCAAATCTTTCTGAATCACAGTTTATATCTTGCAATCTATCATCTGCAAATTTTGAGAATGCAAATATGAGTAGAGTAACTCTGCAAAGATGTAGATGTGATGAAACTAGATTTATGAAGGCAAATCTGGATGCAGCTTTACTATTAAACCAACATTTTAAAATTTGTGATTTTAGGCAAACAAATTTTGGAAATATTTGTTTGCGATATAGTTGGTTTGAAAGATGTAACTGTGCAGAAAGTCAAATGGAAATAGGATGTGCTTTGCTCACACAAATGACACAGTGTAATCTTACGAATGCAGTCTATCATTTAGACTGCACCCATGGATATATGGAAATCACTTTTGCAGATTGTATACTCCATGGATTTGTAAAAACAATTACAATCAAATATTAAAAGGGAGGAAACTATAATGGAAAAAACGGAAAGAACAAAATTTTACGATGAGAAACGCGATTGCCCTGTGCAGAACGGAGAAGCTGTTTTCAACAGCAACATGGCAGAGTGCTACGAATCTGCCTGCTCTGGTTGCAGTATCTGTAAACACAAGGCATACCTTGGTAATGCATTCAGTCTCCAAATGCTCCCGTCTGACGGGACTGTATCTGTCGAAACTGTCAAGGCAGATGATATCCCTTCTGATGTTGTAAGCTGCATCGGTCATACTGATACAGCAAACGTACTGTCGGACATTCTTGGAATGGAAATTCCAGTCAATAGAACGTCCGTAACACTCAACGAGGGTGACGTATTATACGTTGCCCAAATCACAGGCGGTAGACTGCCCGAAGGGAGTACAACCCTCCCCGAAGGATTTGCCTTCAAGTTCATGAAGGTAAGGTTTACAAAATAAAAAAATGGAAGAAATGGAAAAGGGAGGAACAATATGAACAATAAAAAAATGAAAAGATATCTGGATTTACTGAAGTCCAATGGTTTTCAGTTCAAAAATAAAAACTTCTATGGAAAGGAGGGGCAGTTTTTGGAATATCTTGTTGCTGGAGATAACCTTTTGAAGTCAGCCCTTTGCAACCATTTTAACACCATGTTTAATGAAAACATGGGGGAAGAAGAATACGTCCAAGTGGTTGGATTGTACTGCAAGGAAGACTTCAGCGAATGTGGGTTTTTCGCTGATTTTTCTTGTTGTAAGTTGTCAACAGACAACTTTATTCAATTTGTGGAAAAAGTTTTATGTGAATGACAAGCAATGGCTTGTCACCGACTTGTTGAAATTGTAAGAAGTTAGTTATTAAAAGCGTATCTATGATAGGTACGCTTTTTTTTATTGCCAAAAAATCAGAAAGGAGAATAAATAATGGCAGAGTGGAAAATGGAAATTATCAATTTGGCAAAGGATTTCTGTGTGCCAAAGGCAATTTATAAGGGAATCATAAACCATGTGGAAACACACGATAAAGACACGATTCCTGTTTCTTATCACAAGAATAGAGACAAGTATCTCTATAACATGGCACAAAGGGAATTAAAGAATTATCTGTGGCAAGTATTGGTTTAAAGGAGGCAAAGGAAATGAAAGACGAACGGAACGATGATTTTGCATATGCAAAAAGCAAAGCATATAAAGATATCAACACACGCACGATTGAACATTTACATATTATAGCCAAAGATATCTGGGAAACACATAAACCCTTGTCTTATCAGGAACGTGTTGAGATTTATTGGATATATATGACAGAAATCAACAACAGGTTGTCCCAGATTATTCCTGCACAATTTTACGGAATCAAAATAGAAAACCACAAAGAGATGCGTAGATTCCGTATAACAATCATTGATAAATTTACACATTTTTTCTCTGAAAAAACAAAATACTACATTCGTTTGGAAAGCGAAAGTGGTGCAACGCAGTACGAAATTGTAGATGAGAATGACGTTGCAGATTATTACGTATTAGGGCAACGGTTTTTTGAATAAATGGAAAGGAGGTAAAGGAAATGAGCGAAATCTTAATTGCACTGATTGTGCTTACCATCTTTGCAAGCTACCCAATCTTTACAAAATTCATCTATCCTCACATTGAGGATTGGATGATGGAAATGATGAAATAAAATAAAATAAAATTTTGAATTTCCCCTGAAAAATGGGAAAATAAAACAGAGATATAGATAAAGGCAAATATAAAGGAGGAATGTAAAATGAAAGTAACTAAAGAGGAATTTAACAACTACCTTGACATCAAGGCTGAAATATGCAACTGCATGTCTTGCTGCGAAGCATGTAAACTGTATCAGGCAGCTCAGAAGGCAGGTTCTGCATCCTGTTGTGATTATACAAAACTGGATGTGCTTGATGCAGTTCGTATTGCACAGGAATGGAAAAAAACAAGAAAAGAGAGAATGAGCAAACGGTCTGGTAAAATTACCCAGACAGAACGGAAGGCACTGGAAGAAATAGGAAGGGGGTATATCATCAGAAAACATACTGGTACGTTATTCCATTTCGGGAACAAACCCAAAAGAAAAGTCCGTACATGGATTAGACCTAATGGTGTAGTCCATTGTGAAGTGGACTGGTTTGTCCCTTATTGGGACAGGGATGTCCATATCATCCCAAAGGAATTGCCATTCATGGGGATTGACATGGAGGTAGATCCTCATGAAATCTTGTTCCCGATGATTCACAACGGGGATGATGAACCGTGGGCAGTCTCCGATTTGCTGAAATTGAAAACCGAAGAATAACTTAATAGATAGAAGCCAAAGGGAACGAATATTTTTTCGTTCCTTTTATTGTGTCTATTAAAACACTACAAAAAAGAGAAAACTATAGTGAGGTGATAAAAATGAAAACATTCAGAGATTTACCAAAAGAACTGATTGATGCCGTATGTCAAGATTATATTTCTAACACAATCGGTGTCAACGATATTGCAAGGAAGCATAAAATTTCCTTCGGCACTATGATGAGAATCATAGATGAAAAGCAAATCCCCAGAAGGGGAAATACATCTAAAGGAAATCGTTACAAGAAAAAGGAGACAATACAACCTTTTGACGGCAGACCAACAAAAGAGCCTACGCCAAACACCATTGATTCTTTCTATGATGGTGAAAAAACCAAGACCGTCAAGCCAAAAGTACCACGGTCTAACGCCACAATCACAGATACGAAAATCATCTGTGAATGTGGCTGCAAATATAACCCAAGAAATGCAAAATTCTGCTGTTCTTGTGGAAAACAGCTCAGAACAGAAAAGGAAATGATTCTCATGCAAATTGAAGAATTAACAAGTTACTTCACATTTGCTGCCGAAGGGACGAGAGACAATTTCAGAGATGCCGTTTTGAGCATTATGAAACAGGTTGAAGAAAACTTGAAAGGTCGTGATGAAGAATGAAAATCAAATCTATCACCGACAAAGTAATTACTTTTGACAATGGAGCTAAATTGGTGCAGTATTGCCCGTTTAAAACAGAAACAGGATATGCTGCATTTTCTGAAATTAACAAAGAAGCATTGGAATTTGAATTTCGGAAAACAATCCAGTTTGATGTTGGGTACGCAGGTGGTATCATGTTTGGCAGTGTGAAACGGATGTTTTTTATTCCGTGTTATCGCAAAGCTAAAGAGGATAGTGGCAGTGTCATCATTGCGTTTATAGACGCAAAAGGGCAGAAACATGGTTATGTTTATACCTATGGGGTTTATAGAGAAGAAAGGAAGAATACAGGTATGAAAAATTTTGAAAAATACGAACAGGAATTGAAGTATCTTATGAGCAAGGAAGAAAGAATTTGCGTAACGAAGGCAAACAAACCTACGAAGTGTACACGTAATTGTGAGAACTGTAAGTTCTTTGGGTTTCTTGTAGATTGCAAAAAAGAATTCGTCAACTGGCTCTATGAAGAATATAAAGAAACACCAGTTCTGAATGTAGATGAACGGAGATTCTGTAAGGCAATGAAACACGGTTGGATTGCAAGAAACAGTGGGTGTACTGTTACCCATGTATATAAAAATAAGCCTATTAGAAGAGAAGAAGAAGACGGTGGTGTTTGGTGGCAGTCTGATTACGGGGATGTGGCTTTTCGGCTTGATGTTACGGATTGTTATGAAGTGCCGATTGATATCAATGAAAATCTAAAATTTGACTTCATTAAAGGTGATGATGAAGAACCTTGGTCTATTGAGGCACTTTTGGCATTGGATTGCGAACACTAATAGGCAGAACCAAAGCAGATGAGCTATATGTTCGTCTGCTTCATTGTGCTTACTATGAGTACAAGGCAAACCAATGTGATATGAACAAGAAAGGAAGATGTGTTATGAAAGTATTTTTAGTAGAAAGACCACAAACAGCATATAATCAGGATTATGCAATAGCTGTTATTGCAAAAGATAAACTGCACGCTTTGAACAAAGCGAAAGAGGCTTCCGTAGATTTTGCAACATGCGAGTTTGACATCACAGTGACAGAATTTGATACAAATGTAGAACAGTGTGTTTTAATCGCAAATACTGGGGATTAAACAATCACTATGGATTTTCATACAAAGTGATATTCATCAAGAAAGGGAGATGTATTATGAAAATTTCTCAGGTAACAAACGAAAACATCATTTTTGGAAATGGAAACTGTATCTGGTTTGACTATAGTGAAAAATGTTGCACATATAACTATGCGGATTTTACACAGCTCGAAGAAATGGCATTGGATTATGAGTTTGACGAAAACCTGATTTTTGAATCTGTAGAAGATGCTGGTTTCAGATTTGGCGATAAAGGCATGATGTTTTTCATTCCTTGTTATTCTGACCAGAACGGATATTATTCTTCTGATGTTCGGATTTACTATAACAGGGAAAAGGTATTGGACGTTGATGCCCCTCTTGTTTAAGTTTTGATTGTATATACTGGGGCATAATCACTAATTTTTATTAAGATAAAGAGAAATTAAAAGTGACTTGATTAAATTCGAGTCACTTTTTTATTGCAAAAAAACAAAGAGATTTAAGGAGGAATGTAAAATGAAAAACAGATTTTATTTAAAAACAAAAGAGTCCAACAGTGAACGGTTGTCGCCCTATAATGCGTATAAGGTTTACAAGGGAGGTAATGGACTGTGGTATTTTGAGGATGATGGTGGATATTGTGATGGGTATAAAACCATGTCTGAGATGGAGGATGCAGTGAGAACTAAAGAAAATACAGAAGCAGAAATTATTGCTCTTGCGTCTGATGTATTCTTTTTCAGATACACAGGATATACAAACGAAACGTTTACAAAGGATAAAATCTATGTTCTGCGTTTAAATAAAATTGATTTTAGCGCAGAGAATCCATATAGAAACTGTATTGAAGGTATCGAAGTACCATTGAACTGCGAAGATCCCGAAGTAAAAATAAAAACAGCTTACATCAAAAGATGTATGGAAAGAAATTCTGTTTCACATGCAGTACATGGAGTGTTTGACTGTGTACTTCAGTACAGTTGGGATGCAGAGGTGGAAACTTATACCGAATGGTATAAACAGGAAAACGAATGGAAAATTCGCACAGCAAAAAAATATCCGAAGGCTATCCTGACAGACGAAGAATATCAGTATGTATATGACTGCATTGACTCCCTGTTGCATGAATATCATTATGTTCATACGGCATCTGCCGTTGAGAAAATTATTGAGGAATGGATTTGCAAGAAAGGAGAATTGATTTCTGCCTTTAAATCACATCCTAAATACAATGGGCGTTTCCAGTTGGTATTCAGTGGTGAACAGTACCAGCTCGACACAAATAGAGATGCTGGAAGAAATTTTATCTATTGGGTATTGAATAACGTTCTGGATTGTGACGACCTTCTCGTAGAAAGGGTTGTGAACGGGAAAACAAAAACACAATGGGAAAACATCAAATATGGTTATCTCCCCCACGTGTATCCTATTTGGAACGGGGATACATTGGAGTTCTCCAATTATGAATTATATGAAGAATCTGTAAAGAGAAAGAAGTACGCTACCTTCATGGTTAGCTATTTTGGAGATAAATACACGGAAGAATCCAGATATGCAAGAAGGGTGTACATGGATGTAATAAATTCTATTTATGCCTACGAATCCGACAGGGTGGATGAAAATTTTGCAGCCTTGATTAATGAAAACATTCCCGAAATCAGAGCAAGGGTGGGACAGAAAACCACCAAAGTTGTAGGGAAAATTATGAAATATTATAACATTGACAAACATGCAGATTATACAAAGAAATTTGCAGCATATTGTGATGCTATTAACATAATCAAAATCACAAGGCATACCATTTTGTCTGTTCATCCTTGTGATTATCTCACCATGTCCTTTGGGAACTCGTGGAGTTCTTGTCATACGATTGACAAGCTAGATTTGCGTGGCAGGGGCGGTGATAGTTATGAAGGTATGTATTCTTCTGGCACAATGTCCTATATGCTGGATCAAAGCAGCTTTGTATTGTATACCACAGATGCGAAATTGCCTCCTGATGCAGAAATGCAGACGTACGATAAAATCAATCGTTGCATGTTCCATGTAATGAATGAAAGAATCGTGCAAGGCAGATGTTATCCTCAGTCTGAGGATGGAAACAATGGCTTGTATACACAGTTTAGAAATCTTGTACAAAAGGTTATGTCTGAACTGTGGAACATCCCTAACATGTGGACAATCAAAAGAAACAGTAAGATGGGGGAGCTGATTATGTCGAGCGGCACACATTATCCTGACTATGTCCATTTTTCCGATTGCAATATGTCTGTCTTTTCGGAAACGAAAATTCCAAATAGATATGGCGTTGTAAAAATTGGACATGCCCCCATCTGTGTGGAATGTGGGTGTGAGCACAGCACAGGAAATAACATCAACTGTTGTCATGAACAGTACGGATTCTGCCCTGAATGTGGTGCTGTTGTAGATGATTATAATGATGCAACGGAAATTGACAGGGAATATTATCATAATGAGTGCGTGTTTTATTGTAGCTATCACGACCAGTATGAGCCATTAAGTAGTCGTTACGTATTTGTAGAAGAATATGGAGATATTTGTGAAGATGCTTGGGATACGGGCGACTTTGGTTGCTGTGGAGAATGTGGAGGCTATTATTACATTGACAATTTAGTAGGTACACATAACGGATACGTATGCAATACATGTTTGGGAGAAGAATATATTTGGGTTGCAAGCGAAAGCGAATATTATCAGTATGACGAATGTGTGTACTGCCCAGATTGTGATGAATATTTCCTAACAGATAAGTTAGATGTCAACGAGGATGGAAACTCGATTTGTCCCGAATGTGGACATACCGTAGAGTAAAAAAGGAGGTAAATAATATGAACGGAAAAAATAAGAGAAATAAAAAAATCAATAAATTCAAAGGTCTGTGTAATATCAGCCAGAAGGATTTGAAAAAGAAGCTGGTAAATATTTTACAATCTTCTGGCTACAAGGTACATAATGAAGATGGATTCGTATTTGCACAAGGGGAACTGCCTGTTCTCCTTGTTGCACACATGGATACAGTGCATAAACGGTTGCCAGAAATTATTTTTGAGAAGGAAGAGAACAATAAAACCATTCTTTCATCTCCTTACGGAATCGGAGGAGATGACCGTTGTGGTATCTTTATGGTGCTGGAAATCATTAAGGAATTACGGTGTTCTGTGCTGTTCACAGAGGATGAGGAAATTGGTGGTATTGGTGCGAATAAATTTTCCAAGTCAAAGTATGTAGATGAGCTGAAGGTAAATTATATCATGGAATTTGACAGAGCAAATGCAGAGGATGCAGTGTTTTATTACTGTGATAATCCAGATTTCACGAAGTTTATCACACAGGAATTTTATAACGAAGAGTATGGTTCTTATTCTGATATCGTAGATGTAGCACCTGCACTTGGCGTAGCAGCAGTGAATTTGTCCTGTGGGTATTATAAGGCACATACAATCGAAGAATATGTTGTATGGGAAGAAATGCTTGCGTCTATCAACCAAGCGAAAAAAATCATTGCACAGGACGTTCAAGAACCGTTTGAATATATTGAGGCAGAACACATTTTTGATGATTATTGGGGCAGTGGCTGGGGTAATTACTGGGGCAGCTATGGCTCTTTGTATAACAGATATGAGGAAACCTACCAGACATTCTATATTGTTTATTATGAGAACGGAAATCAAACGATGTCTGAAGTGGAAGCAATGAATAAGGATGCAGCCCTGTTAGATTTTTTGATGTGGCATGATTCTGTTCCTTATAAAGATATTATCGAAATTTTTTCTGAAAGCGAATTGAATAGTTATTAAAAGAAAGGGGGGCGTGATATGTGTAGTGCATTAGATAGGCGAAGTCAGAGAGACTTCATCAGATGGATGATGAAGCATGGATATAAAATGGTTCGCCAGAAAGGCAGCCACATGGTATATATGAATCAGGACATTAACCATTCTGTAGTGATTTCTATTCACTTAAACAGAATGGTTATGGAACGGATAAAAAAAGAAATTATGAAAAAGCTGGTATCTAAGGGTTATTGCAAAAGGTAATGCAATAGCCTTTTTATTTTACAAAAATCACAAAACAGAGAATAAAAGAGAGGAAGATGAATTATGTTGACAATCAAAAATATCGGCAATGTAGACACCTTGAAGGGTATGTTTATGGAGGAAATCAGAAGTGGTAAATTACGGACTTTGAAGGATATCCCCGTTGAACTTCTGACGATTGATACAACCTATCAGACCCCTGTTAGAACGGAAAGAGATATGGGCTATCTGGTAAATAATTGGAGTGAACGTAAGCTGTTGCCGTTGGTTGTTGTTCCTCATTTTGAAACAGGTCTGTGCTATGTCGTAGATGGATGGGGCAGAGCAAATGCGTCCCAGATTATTGATTCAAGAAATGAAACTAAACGGTATGAGTGCCTTTGTTGCTTAGTTTTGTTAGATGCACCAGAGGATGCAACGGAAAGACGGAAATTTGAAGCAGAGGAATATGCGTTCCAGAATAGAAATGTTGCAAAAATGAGAGCAATTCATAAGCATGGTGCTATGGAGGTTCTGGGTAATGCGGCGGTTTTGAAGTTGGATGAAATGCAGAAGAAATATGGATTTAACTATGTTTCTACACAGGGATATAGAGGTGGAGGTGTGCTTGGTTCTTATACAGATGCACTGAATCTTTGTAAAGAATCTATGGGGGATTGTGCAGAGTATGTATTTGACCTGTGCAGAGATACTGGTTTTGCGAATATGGCAAACGGTTATTCCAGATATGTATTCAGAGCATTTCGAGATGCTTGGAGATTGTACCCCGAATATAGAAACGGAACGAAAAAGTATCTTGTAACCTTCCTCAGAGGTACAACACCACAGCAAATGAAGGCAGATGCAGTTCATAAATATCCAAAATTGGATTTGGCGGCTGCTTGCTCCCTGTATCTTGAAGATGTCTTGATTGAGCATTTTGCCTTTGACAGAATCAGAGAAGAAAAGAATGGTAAGGTTGTCTTTGTTAATAAAGAAAGCGCATAAGGAGGAATAAAATATGAAATTTAAAACAACGCAGAAAGAAATCAAGGCAGGATATGCAAAGGTAATTTCTGTAGGCTATTGTAGTTTGCAGACATTATTGCAGTATGAAACCCCAGTCGCATATACATCTGGGAGAGAAGGATGGAAAGCAGATATTTATGCTTTCGATAATGTAGCTATTGTTACAGGGTATGCTCCTTTCGGCAAGTATCATGCAGAGTATAAGTTGTGCGAACAGTATGAAGGTAAAGCACAAGTCGTAATTGAAGCATACAGACACAATTATGATTATCAGGAAACAAAATGCTTGCTGAATAATTTAATCAAACAGTTTATTTATGAGGTAACGAAATAAGAGGAGGTTTTTAAAATGTTATACAGAAATATTAAAGAAGCAACAGGCGCATTTGTAAGAGAAATGAACGCTATTGACCAAGACATGATTAAAACATTGATGCAAGTAGATACAGATGATTGGTGCGAAGTCACAATGCCCTGCATCGGAGATAGGGTGTATGTCTACGATAAGGGAGAAGGTGAAGTCGTAGAAATCAACGGAGATACATACATGGTAGATTTTTATGATGAAGTAATGAATTATCATTTGGATGAACTTGAAGTTGTTCATTATGATAGTTTGCCAATGTGGGGTACAATGTGGAGTTTTGGCGACTCTATTGATGAGTGGTGGCTGGAAAATAAAAACGGATTGAAGCTCATGTCTGAATGTGGATTCAGAATTTATTATAGCGAAAAATACGGATACTTTTTCGGTATTGATGGAGCAGGTTACGATTTTTATGAAGCACATTGGATTCCTTTGTATAAGGCAAGGGGGCTGAAATGGCATGAAAATGATGATGAGGAGTGATGTTATGACACAGCAGGAGAAATTGACAAGAGCTTTAAAACAGTGTGAGGAACAACTTGATGCACTCGGTATTCACTATGGAGATGTAAGTGAAATCGTAGTGAATACCAGAGCAAAGAAACGGTATGGACAATGCAGACGAAGAAACGGAGGTTATGAAATCAATATTTCTGCTGTTTTATTAGATGATAGAGTCCCTGATGTCACATTAAGAACAACGGTAATGCACGAATTATTGCATACTTGTCAGGGCTGTATGAATCACGGAGCAGTATGGAAGGGGTTAGCTGCAAAAGTAAATCAGACGTATGGATACAACGTTAAACGAGCATCCAGTGCAGAAGAAAGAGGTATTGCAGATGTCGTGAAAGAGAATAATCAGCCGAAGTATGTATTTGTCTGTGAAAATTGTGGAATGGAAATTCATAGATATCGGAAAAGTAATTTTACAAGAAACTATACCAGATATAGATGTGGAAAATGTAAAGGGCATTTGATTAGAAAGTTGTAATCAAATGTCTTTTTTATTGGAAAGGAGAAATGAAAATGTGTGGCGTGATTGATATCAACGGAGAAGAATTTAATGTACCTGATGAGGTGCAGTTGGATTCTGCAAATATCAGGGACACAGTGCGTATGCTTGTAGCTGAAGATAAACTGTATGCCATGAGAAGACAGATGAAAAAGCATCGGAAACGGAAAACAAATATTTTCAAAAGAATTTTCAAGAAGTAAGGGAGGATTATTATGCGAGTACAGAACATCACAAGAACAAAAACAATCGAAGAAATTATCAAAACGTCTTATATTGCAGAAGATGGAACAGTGTTTAGAACACAAGATGAATGTGAAAAATATGAAGAATCTGCATTGTTTGTTGTGAGCAATAAATTGAAACGACTATCGACTAAAGTGTTGACATATGCAGATTTGAATGAACGTTGCCCCGATGATGAAGCTGTGGAAATTTTTGACATTCAAACAGAACAGGATTTGGATAATCTGAAGCAGTACATTCGGTTGAAATTATCTAAAAACGGAGCTTCTGATGATACGATTAAAGCGTGTTTTGATTCGCCAGACGGTAAAAGAAATGATTTTGTTATCAACAATATTACTATCGGACATGAGGTTATGATTTTTTGGGATTATGAGGAAGCTTGGTGTTGGGTATATAGAGATGGTAGCGTTGATGGGTATGTAGAATATCAGAAAGATTGTGTATGGAACGCAATTAAAGGAGTAGAGGAGGTTGGTTAAAAATGAAATTAAGAGACTTTTTGGGTATGTATAGTAATCAGAGAGGTATTACAAAAATCAATGACGATAATCTAGGAATGCTTGCTACTGGTACGGCGGCGCAAATTATCTATGGATTTTGCAGGTTGGAAAGAAGTGGATATTCATATAGCAGATTGTGGAATAAGGAAGTTGTATCTTTTGAGTACCATGATGATGAGTTGTGTGTCAGGGTAAGATAAGGAGAGATTGTAATATGAAGGTAACAAATATTCAATGGGAAACAGATGGTTATAACGTAGATTTGCCTACGGAATTGACAATTCCAGAAGATTTTATTGATAAATATGGAGTTGATGAAGATGGTGTATCTGATTGGCTTTCAGATGTAACTGGATACTTGCATGATGGATTTACAATCGTAGAGGACTGAACGGAGGAATTGGCATGGGTAAAAAGAAATGCAAATGGGATGAATTGCCTTTAAAAGAACGATTAAAGAAAAGAGCAAAGCAGATGGGACTTTCAGCTAACATTCTGAATAAGATTGATGAAATGAAAGAAAGCGAGACATAAGAATAAAACAAAAGTTCAATGGAAGAATGGAGGAATAAAAATGACAAAAAATAAAGAAGTTAATGGTAATACTGTTTTATGGGATATTTTGAAAAAACACAGAGGACATCATGTAAGTATTGTGTATTATGGAGACTGGGATAATCCATGCAGTATTTGTTTAGAATGTGAGGATTGTGAACAGGTGTTGCTTGATGCTGAATTTGATACAGTCTGTGCAAGAGAAGATTGTTAATAAAACAAGAGTTTCATTTAGAAAGGAGAATTTATATGATATTAGCAGTAACATGGGAAATGGCTGGATATGTAGAAGTAGAAGCAGATAGTGTAGAAGAAGCAATGGAGAAATTCAATAAAGAAAGCGATTATATGAGACTTCCAAACGGTGATTATGTAGATGGAAGTTTTAGATTGATAACAGACAGCGTTGAAGAAATGGAAGCGATAGTAAATTTCTTAATGAAACGATGATTTGAACGGAGTGAAGAGGTATGAGCGAAATAATAGAAATCTATACAAAAAGTAAAACATTTAACAATATTAGCGAAATTACGAAGGAAGTCAATCGTATCAGAACAAAAGTTACGGATTATGAATTTGAAGAAATGGCAAGATATGTCTGTGACAAACCAAGCGGAAAGAAAATTCTTGTAGAACTTCAAGTGTCTACAAAATGGTGTAGAGATAATGATATTGGAGATTTTATTGAATTAGTGGCTTATGAGTTTGAAGGAGAACTTTCTGATTATTTGGCAGACATAGAACTTAAAACGGTAGAATTTAATGGAAATTGGAAAACTGCTATTGAGCAGATGAAAAAATTAGCAAATGAAGTGTCGGAATGAAATGATGTTTTAAAACAGGAGGCAATAAAATGGAATATATAGAAAGAGTCAACAAGTGTACAAGGCAAATCACGCAAACTGCTGAAGATTTAGCAGATATTAATAATTCTTTGCACAATATCCATCGCAACCTTGATAATGCAATAAATACAGCTAATAAGCTGAATGAAGTCCTTGATAGATTATTAGAGATGCAAAAGAATAAATTGTAAATATAAGAGAGGAATTTATATGAAAGATATGGAAATGATTAAACAGGTTATGTCTGGTTTGAGCAATTTTTTGTATTGGTATAATGAGGATGCTACGCAGCAGCTTATGGAACTGTTTGATAAAATTAGCAGAATAGAATTGAAAACAGCAAATGATTACATAAAAATGTATGATGAGAATTTCTATACTTACGCAACATGGGACGCATTAGTATACAGTGAAACAGACATAGGGGGTTTGACAGAAGAAGAATGTAAAGAACAACTGAACGAAACTATCTGGCAGTTGCCTTGTGGTTGGTATGTACAGTATGTATAAAGGAGTTGATAAAATGGAATACATCTTAACAGAAAAAGGCAAAGAAAAGGTCGCATGGTTCATCAAAGAATGTGCAGCAAAACGGAAAGAGATTTTAGATGCGGGGCTTGACACTGCCGATGATACGAATTTGCCAACAGAAGAAGCTATTGTATCAGACTTAAATTACGGAGAGGGCATTGATAAAGATGGTGATTATTACAACAGCTGGGGCGTAACAGACAATTATAGCTCAGATGCTCCATGCTGTTTGGAAGTTGGAATTGATTTTATGTGTACGACATTTGAGACATTGTTTGAAGTATTTGGATTTGGAGATATGGACAAATGCAGACAAGTGCTTGACGAATATCAAGAGCGTAAATTTGTAAACAACTGTTTTTTTATTTATGAGAATATTGGGTTTACGGATACATTCGGAACTCCATATACAGGTGAAACGAAGTATAAGAAATATACAGGCATGAGATTTACAGTGCTTGGCAGGGTGAAAGAGATTACGGAAGATAAAGAACATGGTGCTGATTTAGAGTGTTTGCCTATGTGGTACGTCCAGTTTGAAAATGGAGATATTGTAGCAGCATATCCAGAAGAAATATGTTTAGCAGAAAGAGAATAAAACGGATATTTGATTGGAGGACGCAAAATGAAGGTAGAAGATTATATTATTCAGTATGCAAATGCACAGAAAAATTTAGTTTTAGGGCATGAATTTATTGGCGAGGAATCCAAACAAGAAATGATAAAAAAAATAGAAAATGCAATTAAATGCAGAGAACTTGGTTTGATTACAGTAAACGAATGTATAAAGATGATTTATGACTGTACATCTTATGAAAAACGGATGGGAACAATTATAGTTCCTGTTAATGATGGATTCTTAGTGGCAGGAAGAAACGCCGATGCAGGCTATGATGGCATCTATATTGTTTTTGAAACAAACGATGGTGATGTTATTGACATTGTAACAACAGAATGCAAAGAAGATGAAGATAAAAAGAAAATTAACATTTATTCTTATCTGGATGTATACTCCGATGATTATACTTCAAAGGACACCATTGACATTGATAAGATTTATGATGCACTTGGTTAAAACAGGGAATAGAACGGGAAGGTGATTAGATGAAACAGAAAACAATCTATGTATGTGAACAGTGTGGGTATGAATGTCAAAATAGATATAAGGTCTTTGAGCATGAAGCTGCTCATTTAGGCTTAACAGTCCCAGAGGCACAAGAATATTTTGAATTGCAAGAATGGGTAAATAGTGTTTCGTCCGTTTGTGAGAGAACAAATAATCAAGATGCAAGATATGCGTACGATAGAGCGATTAGAGATTTAATTCGTTTTGAGAAAAAACATGGAATAAGGCATCTGAAATAGTTGGTAGGAGGAATAAAACAATGGATATGAAAGAAGCTATTTTGAACTTGATTGTTAAGTATGACAAGGAACGTCTGCAAGACAGAGTATACGGTTTAGATGAATATTATACAGGCTATGCTGACGGTTATCATAATGCGCTGGTCGATTTGCTTAATCAGTTAGGGATGGAACATGACGAAGAACGGATATAAGAATGATGAAATAAAATCAGAATTTGAATGGAGATGATTTATAATGACGCTTGCATATATGGAAGAATATTTAAACAATGTAGCTGACGGGACAGATTTTCAGTTTACGCTATCCCAAGATAGTGGCAATTTGACAGTAGGTATACAAGGAGATAATCCTGCTGGTGAAGATTGGTGGATGGAACTTGATATTAAATACCCTGTGGACGAAACGGATTTAATCAATAAGGTAAGGAAAGAAGTGTGGGACTACTATGAAGCATTTGATATTGAAGAAGAAGTTTATTTAAAATTAGAAGCGAAACGGAACGGTTTTCGTGGTGTACCTGATGTTGTGACTTTGGTAAATAATGAAGAACATAAGATAACAGCATTAGAAGAACTTATTGAAACATTGGTAAATGCAGCGTGATAAGGAGGTACTATGAATACATATCAGCTTGGTTGCAATGCTTATTTCGGTGGCGAATGGACTTTTTATGTGAAAGCTGCTAATAAAACAGATGCCTTGGACAAAGGTAAAGAGGAAATGAAAATCAAAGGGAATATGAAACTTGACACACTAAGAGTAATTAAGAAGGTGCAGAAAGGATGACAAGGTATGAAACAGAAAGTGATTGAACATGTGTGTAAAGAGCATATTTATGTTGCAGAAGATGGTACGGAATTTAAAATTGAAGCAGAATGTTTGCGATATGAAAAACTGTGCGAACGGAAACAATATATTGAAAAGGCAAAAAAGATACAAATCAAAGATTTAGACGGAACGGTGCCATTAGGGTATGGTAACAATGCAGAATGTAATTATTATATTTGGTACAAGCTTCGTGATAAAGAAGATATCAACACCTTAAAGAATCTGTATAGTAAAATTAGATTTTATCGTATTACAAGTTTTCCAACAATTATATGTCTTGAAATTTATGATGAGAATTATGATGGCGAATACTGGTATGATGATGACGTTTGGGTTACATCATTGGATGATATCAAAGCAGCTACCGAAAATTTTTGGAAAGATTTCGGTTATCGTATTTCTTTTGAAAATGCAGATCAGGATAAATAAAAAAAATATTGGAAGAAGGGAAACATATGAACACATTATACCTTTTATGCGAACTGGATGATGAACACTATACCGAGCCTGTTTTTACGGTGTTTCAGCACAAAAGAGCAGCGTTCGCTAATGCAATAAAATCATGTTTAATTAATGCAGATGAAGATTTTGACATAGAAGTCGAAGGGGCAAAACGTGTATCTGTTAAATCTGGTGACAGTAATTTCTATGTAACCGAAATTAAAGAATTTGATCCTATGAAGGGAGATTATATGCTCGTATGGCATCATGCGTATGATGGAGTGGGATTTGATATTGCATATGTGGGGTCATATGAAGAATGTAGAAACAAAATGGCAGAATTGATTTGTGATACACAAGAACAAATAGAATGCGAGCTGGAGTGGGAAACCGTGATTCAGGCTTGTATTGATACAGGTAACGAATGGGAAATTTGGACGATTGTAAATTATATGAATCATCTAACATGTGAAAGGAGAGATGTGCTGTGAGAGCTATTAATATTCAGTGGGATACAGATAATGATGATTCTGTGAAACTTCCTAATGAAATGGAACTTCCATTTGGCATGACGGATGAAGATGAAATTTCTGATTACTTGTCGGGAGAAATTGGGTTCTGTCACTATGGGTTTGACTTGGTTGTCGGTCTTGATACTTTTCCTGCTAATAATACAGACTATTGTACATATTTTGAAGTGCCGTATGATTGGTTGATGGATATTCTTGAAAGTCTTGATAGTATGAACGAAAGGAAAGGTGTAGATTTAACAGAGTTCCTAAACAATTATATTTGGGACGAAACAGAGTTTATCTACGAACTTGCAAAGAAACATGATAAATTGCTAACGGAACATGATGTCTATGAACAGGAGTTTTTAGAGCATTAAATTATTATCGGTTGGATCGGCATAAGCAAAATGTGTTGTTTATGCTTTTTTCTATTTATGATATAATAAGGAGAGTGTTTAGGATGAAAAAATTTGAATTGTTTATGGGTTGTTTTGGCAATGGAATCACTGTTTGCAATAAAGCAGTGCAGGAACATGGAGATTATAAAGTCATTGCACACATTGCAGAATGTGGGAAAATCACATGGTATGTTAATCCAATGGGATATGTGCCATCTGATGCACTGTTAAAAATTGAGCATACGGCTAATGTACAGCATGAAAAATGGGCGCAGTGGTTAAATTCTATGCCAAAATTTCAACAGTATCAGACGCTGTTAGATGCCGTACCGATGAATGTCATGCTTTCTGTAATGGATTTGGACTGTGGACTTGAAGGAAGAATTCATTACTTGAAGAAGGTGTGTTATGAAAAATCTTATTTTTGATGGTAATGAGATAGAGGTGAATTGATATGGATAAAGTTATGAAGGCTTGTCCTTTGTGTGATGGAACGGAAGAATATGGAGATAAGTATGGAAATGGATACACCATGATGATTAGTGAAGAAGATAGGGAATTAAACCTTGTGTACTACGATGATTGGTGTGCTGATTTTACTGTCAATTATTGCCCGATTTGTGGCAGAAAATTAAATCAGTAAACGGGAGGAATACCATGTTAAAGCAAACGAATTTGACAGAAATAAAAAATAACGTATCTTTGCCATTTTTGTATTTGGATATCGAGCCTACAGATATACCCTTTTGTGTGTTTCATCCGTATTTGGAAACATCTACTGCGATAGTGGCACTCGATAAAAGCAAACCAATGGATTCTCATAACATGCAAATTGCCGACATATTAACTGACAAAGAAGCTCATGCCCAGTGGAGAGAAATGATGGCTGAAAAAATTCAGAACACCACAGCACTTAGAGAATTATACATTATGGTACGGAAATCGTATCGTTTAACATTTCTGAAATATGCCAAAAAGTTTATGTCTTTAAAGGATTTCTCACACTATCTGGCAGACGCTTGGGTATCCTCCGAAAATCCTAGTCAGGATGTAAATTGCAGTCTTAGCCTACTCATTTCTTGGTTTCAACAGGCAGATAAAAATGTTCTAATGGAAACAGAGGATTATAAAGTATACACTTCCCTGCCAGAAGAACTGCGTATTTATAGAGGTGTAACACTTGGGAGAGAACCACATGGGTTATCTTGGACTGCAAACCTTGAAACAGCACAATGGTTTGCACATCATTTTGATAGAGGTAATCACCAAGGTTATGTGGAAACAGCTATTGCAAAAAAGACAGACATCTTGGCTTATTTCAATACCAGAGGTGAAGATGAACTGGTAGTTAATGTAAGGAATTTGAAAATAGGAGTGATGACAGATGAAATATCGAGAATTTCTTGGCTTAACAGACGATGAAATCAAGCAAATTGTAACAGATATTTTTGCACCAGTAAAAATTGAAAACATCAAAAGATATAAAAAATGGAATAATTTTACCGTAGATATTACCACAGATGGTTGGGGTGATGGGGAAGGCGGCACAATGGAAATTACTGATAACGTTGAATTAACTATGGATGATATTTCTGTAGATTTCCATGTCGAACCAGAAGATCAATGGAAATGGCAGCAATTTCTTCTTGCTAAAGGTTGTAATAAATTATTAAAAGACAATCCGTATTTAGATGAATAAGGACATAAAAAATAGGGAGGTTATAATGGATATGCTGCATGATTTACTTGGTGCAGAACTATGTATTAACGGGAAGGGCGCAGAAGTGAGCGCAATTCTTGGTGTCGGATATGAAGTTAGTTTCTTTGATGTACGTCAGGGACGGATTTATATGGATGCAGATGAGGTAAGAAAATTTTTGGTAAAACGGGAGTGATATTTGTGAATTATAATTCTTTATTGGAGTCAAAAGGGTTTATCTTAAACACATACCCAGATGCAACTTTATGGGAATTGATTGTGGAAAATAATGAAGAACAAAAAAGGCATATTTGTAAGATTTTCAATGCAGTAATTGATGATTTTATGGATATAGCAGATATACACACTTTGATTTTGCAATGCACTGAAGATTATACGCAGTGTGTATTTTACTATGATTGTAACATCTGGGATATGGAAACAAGTGAATTTATGAAATGTGTGAAGAAAATATAATGTAGCAGATACGTTGAAAAGATAATTTTATCGGATGGATTTTGTATGGCTATAAAAGATGCACAAGAACAGTTATTCCACATACTCGGTTTGATGGAATAAAGAAGAAACAATACCATCGGGGAATGTCGTTTATCTAATGGTGATAGTGCATTCTTTTGGTATGACACTCTGCATGATGTACTCAGCTTTACTGGAACGAAAAATTGGTACGAAGATTCATATGCTTGTATACAGGATTTCATGCGTATGTTGATGCTCATTCATTAAGAGTAACACAGATTAAAATTTGAAAGGATATGATAATATGTATTATTTGGCAGCTTGTGATATTGATGGTAGATGTTTTGGATTTTTACGGACAGATAATACAATTTCGAAAAACCCAGATAAAGAAATGGATAAGCTTATATGCTTCAAAAAGAAATCTGAGGCGAGTGAAAAGGTAATGCAAATTAACTTAGGTCATTTATTATTGCCTAATGGAGCACCATTTAGAGTTGCGGTTGTTAAGGGATAAAACTTTCATGGAAGCAAAAGGTGAAATTGAATCGTTTTGCCAAAATAAAATCAATACTATTGCTAACGCAGCATTAGTAGAGCAGAGGGACGATTTGTTGCAGTTACAAAATCCAGTAAGTTTTGTTGAAGAATAAGGATGTGAATCATGGGAATTACAAAAGGATTTTATACAAGAGACTTCTATTTCCTGCCAACCTTGTTATATCACAACGGGGACGGTATATATAAGACTTTGGAAGTGGCATGGTTAAAATGGTATATAGGTGTGGTTTGGTGAAATTTTCCACTGTTAGCTTGGAGGTGATGCTATGGAATTGGTAAAACGATACTTAACGGATTTGCAAGATATGTTATGTGATGAAGTTGTATATGATTGGGGACAGGGTACAGTGTTTCAAACAAAAAGAGAAATGCAGAAATATAATTGTGGCATTGCTAAAGCCATGGAGTTGATAGATACGATATTGGCTTCTGATAAGTTTCATAGTCCTATGTTCAATCAGCTTAGAAATATGAAGTGAAATGAAAGAATTATTTTGTTGATAGACGTATTACATGAAGTGCAGCATAATGCGGAGGAATGATTTTTCATTCCTCTTTTAAATTTGAAGATATTATCATAAGGAGGAATGAAAGATGAAAGAAAACAAAATGGAAATTATCATGGGTATGGAAAATGTGTTGAGAAAAACAAGATACTGTGATAATCTTCAGATTATAGCTGGTTGTTGGGATTATAACAGAAATTGTTTTATGGCTTGCCATGACAAAGAGGAATTGACAAATGCTGATTGTTTGTGTTTGGAAATGGATGGCAGAAAGATTTATCAGTCTATTGAAGCAGATAGTGGAATTGCCATTATTTATGATATTTTGAAAGCAGTTGACAGATTGTAAGAAAATTATGTGTTATAATATAAGTAAAAGGAGGAATGAGATATGTCTTTATTGGGAATGCTAGGCTGGTTAGTTTATGGGGGATTGTCTGTTAAAGATTCTATACAGAATGAACAGTATAAAGAACAAAATAGAGAGACAAGCAGAAGAATAGATTGCCCATATTATTACGATAAAAAAATGAATCGTTATTTTACAGAGACAGGAGAGAAAGTGGTGTTAACATTGGAATCGTTTACACCGAAAGGTGCAGCTTTCCCAGAAATGAGACAGGTTTTAAAAACGGTAAATTATCCAAAGAGGGTGGTATATAGATATCCAGCAGACAGTGAAAAAGGGAAAACCCAGCATGAGTGGCGGATTTCAAAAAATAAACAACAAGCTATAGAAAGAAATCAAAGATTTTTTAGAACGTATGTTAATGAGGCTTCAACGGATAATAATTATTATTATCCTAAATATCATATAAACCGAAGATTTGAATGCATTGAGAATGGCGAAATTTACTCTATACATAGTTATCTTGATAGCGAAGATAAAGATAAGCGTGGATATGTGGAATACGGGTATAAATTTTGGGCGTTTTGTGATTACAGATATGAGTTTATTAAATTAACTTGGATGGAATACGATTTTCTACGGAAACAAAAGATGTAAATGAAAGGGGTGATATAATGGACGGTAGGCTGGAAAATCAGAAAAAAGGCGAAGCAAAAATTAAGCACATGATGCAAGGGCAACCAGCTGTAATAAAAGACTATTATGTATATCTCCATGATAAAACATATAAGACAAAAATTATGTATATTAACAGAATCATTGCATTTATAGGGTATTTGTCCGTGTGTGGGTTTGATGTCAATAAAATGGAAAGTTTTGCTAATGTCAAACTGTCTAATATAAATGATTATATGGAAAAAATTAGATATAAGGAAGATGGTAATGAATATTCAGAGTCATATAGGGCGTTGCAGCTTAATGTAATTAAATCATTTTTTGATTTTTTAGAAGCTGATGGTTATGTCATTAAAAATCCTGCACAGAAAATTAAAGCTCCTAGAGTTAGCAATCAGACAACGGTTACTTATTTAACAAAACAAGAGATTGACACAATTAAGAAGAATATGATAAATGGTGTTGGAAGTCCAAGGGAACGTTCTGCCCAGCGTAAGTGGTTTGAACGGGACTATGCTATTATGATACTGGCATTGTGTACTGGTCTTCGTATTGCGGCTTTAACGGAGATTAATGTTTCTGATATTGATTTCCATGCAAAGATTATCCGTGTAACGGAAAAGGAGAACATTACGAAAGATGTTTACATCAGTGATGAAGTGGTTGAAGCTTTGTGTGGCTGGCTTGAAAAGCGAAAACAAATGTTAGCAGAAAAGGGCTGTGATGGCGAAGACGCTTTATTCATTTCTTTTAGAATGAAAAGACTCGATGCATCTAGTGTGAATGATATGATTAAAAAATATACATATAACATTGATAAAAAAATTACGGCGCATAAATTAAGAAGTACATTTGCAACAAATATCTATGAGGCAACAGGAGATATTTATGTAACATCGAAACTGCTAGGTCATGCAAATATTGAAACAACAAAAAGATATGCAGCCTTAAATAAAGAAAAAGAACGCAATGCAATGGATAAAATATCTAAAAATATCTTTTGATGTTAGGGGGAAGATTATGAAAAATTTATTAGATGCGATCAGTGAAATTAGATTTGATGATTGGAGTTTAATGGAAGCCATTAAAACTGTTATTGAAGAACGCATATCTTGGCTAGAATACAGAGAACCAGAATATGACGGTGCAGTCCATGATGAGTGGGATGAAAAAATTGATGCCCTGAATGAAATTTTAGATGAAATCAATGATATGAAAGATAGTGTAAACGACACGTTAGATAATATCAACGATTTAATATCTGATTATCAGATGACCTATGGTGGATTGAGCAGATTAAAAATAGATATTTAGAGGTGAATGGTATGAAAGGGAGTTGTAGAGATAATCAAATACATTTTACGATTAAAAGGGATTCAAAACAATCAACAGCATGTGTTGCGCCGTTTTCTTGGGGTGATATAAAACTAGATGAGTTTGAATCTACTCACAATAAGCAGTTAGATTATGCCAAATTATTAAGGAGTGTAGCATTCAACTGTTTAAGATTTGCTTCAGAATATGAAATGAAAGATTTGGATTTAGAATATTGCCCAGAGCTGTTTACGCATCAACGTGAATTAGTGCAATTCGAAAAAATGAATCGTGAACATGAATTTGAGTTTTATGATGATGTGTTGCAAGGGATGGCTTGCTGTCATACGGTAGAATCTATATTTAAAACTTATTATGACATGGAGATAGATTTTCAACAGGTGTATTTTGACTGTTGTAGTCAATGCAATTCAACAGATCTTGATAATCCAGATATTTTTGAATGTAATATTTATTCAAATGACACAGAAGATCAAACCGTTATGTATATAGTACAAGTTGTAATGTATCTTCCCGAAGAAAATGCTGATTTTGGTATTATTATAGGAATTGCTGTTTTTGATAAAGAAGGTGAACGAAAGATCTATGCGTCACAATTTATGGAAGAACGGCGAATTTATAAGTGATTGCATTTTTTTGAAAAAATATTTTAGTCTCATTAAGTCTCAATCTACATGTTTCCATATTTTGTGTGTTGACATCCATTTCGGGATTCCATAGAATAATTTTGGAAACGATGGAAAAAATTAAAAGTCCTTGTAGGGTACTGCAATACCGTTTCTACAAGGACTTTCTTTTGCTTAAATTCCAATATGCCAGTTGGTTACTGCAATAACCAAAAGGCAATTCATTCTGCCAAACCAATTTACAAATTTACCATGTAAATAGGTCTTTTTTTAGTGGAATGATTTGGAAATTGTTTCCTTTATTGTAGATGAACAAATTAGTAATGTCAAGAAAAAAATGGAGAAAATCTATGTAAAAGAAAGGAGTGTACAAAATATGAGTTATGTAATTGTGAATAAATATTATGGCGTTAAGCTGGATAAGAAAGGCAAGCCAATGTCATGTAAGAAAGGAGATGCACAAATTTTCGAATATTCTAAAGCAAAGAATATTTGCGATACCTTGCCCAAAACAATGAAGAATCTCAGATTTCATGTTGAACCCGTAACAGATTTTCAAACATCTGCCAGAGAAACCATTGCAGCTTTGAAAAAAACATATAAACCAGAAGCGAAGCTGGATGTACCAAAAAACAAGAAAAAGCTGGTATCTGCCGAATATGAAATGCCAGATTCTGTGCAGCAATGGATTGAAAAAATCAAAACAATGAATGGGTTAATTACAGAAGCCCAGAGTAGAAAGGACGAGCTTCTAGTTGCATTGTCCAATGCAGATAAAGAAAGAACCAATATTGAGCACGAAATTGAAATTTTTTCTAATTTGAATGCAAGTGAAGGCTATAAAAAATATCGTGAGTTAAGAAAATGTTTGCTCCGTAGACGGATTGTGAAAGACGAATTAAAGGTTGTCAGCCTAATTCTGGATACAAATAACCAAGAGAAAAACGTGGTCAACATTGATAAATTTGTAAACAATCTGGAACGTAGGAGCTTTACATATAGGGAAGTCGTGAATGAGTGAAAGGGATGTGTGTGAAATGGGGCAGCTTGAAAAATATTATGCAAACAATGGAAAACGGATTAAGCATATTGTGAACCAGATATTAAAGCAATTTGGTGGCATATCGCAGAAGGATTTAGATGATTTCTATTCTGTGGCAAATGAAACCTTTGTAATTGCATTACAAACATGGAATCAAGATAAGGATTTTGACGCATTTGTATACACCTGCATTAAGCGCAAGATTCTTACGGAAATCACCAGACGGAATCGTCAGAAACGACAGGCAGATGTAAATACCGTATCTTTGGATGGTTCAAATAATAGTGAACAGTCTAATACAACTTTAGAAATTGCTTCGGATTTTGATGTGTGGAATGAAGTGACAAAACATCAGTTCCAGAATGAAGGTATGGAAAGATATTTGCATCAATTATCTAAGCTGCAACGGAAAGTGTTATTTATGATGGCTGACGAATATAAGCCAGAAGAAATCGAATATGTGTTGCATCTTTCTCATGCTCAATTACTTGATTGTGTAGAGGGGATTAGAAGTTATACAAATGTATCAATTTTACTATAAGGAGGCTATAGAATGAAGTTACTTCGTGATAAAACAAAGCAAGATACATATATGTGCCAGAAGGTACTCAATATGCTAAAAAGAAGCGAATTACGTGTTGACCATCCACTTCAGAGAAGACCTGCACAGTGGGACGTTGCAACGAAGAATGGGTTTATTGCAACTGTGATTAAAATGGAAGATTGTGATTCCATCAAAATCTGTGAGCAGCTTACAGAAAACGGGGTCATTTTATGGCTGATTGATGGTCTTCAGCGTGTTACAACATTGAATGGTTATAAAAATAATTTATTTGCCATTAGTAACAATGTAGAGTTTCCAATCGTAGAATATCAGGTTGCCCAAATAGACGAAGAAGGAAAATATATTAGAAACGAAGATGGGGAATTGTTATACGAGGTCGTGTCTTTCGACCTGAGAGGGAAAAAGTATAAAGACCTGCCAGATAATCTGAAGGAGAATTTTGATAATTATCCTATTAATGTGGTAAAGCATCTGGATTGCACCGATGAACAGATTGGATATCATATTCGTAGATATAATCATCAGACCTCTATGAACGCCTCCCAGAATGCAGTTACATTTATGGACAATACAGCCAAGTATGTAAAGGCAATTTCTGATAAGCATAGATTCTTTAAGGACTATTGTGATTTCTCTGAAAATAAACGCAAAAAAGGCGTTGTAGAAAAAGTAATTTCTGAAGCTATGATGGGTATTTTCTGTTTTGATAAATGGAAAAAGGCAACGAAAGCCATTGGCATTTATCTAAACCAAAATGTTGGCAAGACAGAATTTAATAAGTTTTCTGAATATCTGGATAGACTAGAAGGGATTGCAACAGATGAAATTAAGACCTTGTTCACAGAAAAGAATGCTTTGATTTGGTTCATGTTATTTGATAAATTTACAAAACTAAATGTTCCTGATTTTAATTTTGGTAATTTTATGGATGCATTCATTCATAATCTGCATAGCAAAATGGTTGGAGAAGATTCTTTTGATACGCTTAATACAAATCGTTCCACAAAAGATAGATGGATCATTGAAGCGAAACTGAATTTGCTTTATACGCTTCTGTGCGATTATCTTGATTTGACAGAAGATGAACAAGCAAAAGTCATTGATGAAGATACACAGAAGTATATTGATGAATTTTGCGAATCGGATTTAATGGAACTGACCGATTTGACGGAAGAAGATAAGCAGGATGTGGCATTAAAATCTCTGGAAATGACGAAAAATAATTCCGATGATGCATTACTTTATTCCGAATCTGCAAAAGATTGGTTACTAGAAGTAAAAGATTATGACAAACTACCCTTGAAGTATGCAATTCCGTCTGTGATTGGGTTCGTTGATTGGGTGTATAGAAAGGATTATACAGATAATCAGGGAATTAAATGGTTGAATCAATATGTACAGGATAATCATTTCACGTATGATATCAAACGCAATTTAGATGGTTTGATTACTCAATGTGCAAGTGCTTGAAAATTGTGAATAAGTCTATGGCGAATTGGCTGTAGGCTTATTTTTTATATAAAATCCGTGCAAAAAGAGAGAAATGATTAGTATATAAACGTAATAAAAAGGAGTGACAAAATGGAAATTAGAAAGCCAAACTGTGAGGTTTGTATTCACTATGAAATTTGTTTTCAACAATCTATGTTGAGTACAATCGTGGACGATATGAAAACTATAAAATATCTTGGTAAAAAGGAATATAGTTCTTTGCTGACTTGTTTTAGTATTGATGTTCAATGTCAACATTTTACACGAAAGGGAGATAAAAAATATGAGACTTGTAAGTTATGATTTTGAGACTGATGTACCGTATGAAGGTGTTATTGTTTCATTAAAACCATCTGTAGAGCTTTATCGAACAATCTATAAAGTTATTGCATATCCACCATCTTTAGAAGATGATGGATATTGGGTTTTGGGAAAATATCTTACAGAAAGCAAAGCAAAAATGATAATGAAGTTGATGCGTAATGCATGTTTGTCAGGCGAAACTATTTTCCAATTTCCGTTTGATGACGATGTGGTACAGAAATATAAGCAAAAGTTTGCGCAAAGGGGTAATAATTCATGTTAATTACAGAGAAGAAAGACAATTTCCAAATGCTGCATTGGCTTGACGAACTGCTGATTGGACATAGTGGTTATATTGTCGGGGGTTGTTTTAAAAATATTTTTCAGAAAGAAAAGGTAAAAGATGTTGATATCTTTTTTCATTGTGCAGTAGACTATGACGAAGCTGTTCAATATTTTGACAGTATGACAGTTGGTTACAACGGAGATGATAAATTAGAAGAGGAATATAGATTTCTTTATTCCAATGAAAATGTAAAAGCATACATAAGATTAAAAGATAATCTAAGAGTGGAGTTGTGCTGCAAAATTTTTGGTTCTCCAACAGATATTTTAAATCAGTTCGATTTTACAATTACAAAATTTGCGTATTATAACGCATACGTTAGCAAACAAAATTCTGAAATATTATTAGAAGCAGAGTTGCCAGACCCGTTTTTAGAACAGCCAGCACAAAAGTTCACGGTAAATAAAGAAATTGAATTGGTCGGATTGGTTACATACGATAACAAATATTTTGAGCATTTGCATTTGCATAGATTGGTTGTAGATAATAAATTGCTATATCCAATTAGTACATTTGAGCGTGTATTGAAATATGTAAAGTATGGTTATATGCCATGTAAGGAAACGAAGGTGAAACTTGTACAGGCAATTAGAAACACAAACATTTTCGATGACGTAGAATTGTCTAAGAGCTTATACAATGGAATGGACTAATATTACTGGTTTTATAAGGAGGTACAAATAATGAGAAACATCACAATCAAGAACGACACTGAAGTTAGTGCAAGTACGCCAATTTCTCTCAAGAATGGAAATATTGTATTACATTTTAATCGCTTTGGGAAAATCGTTAATTGCTATATGGTGACATCTTTTAGAGATGTTAATGGGTATTACAAAGGCGAAGCTAACTGTTATTCATATTGTTCGTTACTCAATCTTGACACAGGATGGATTGCATTTAAAGAAAGGTGTAGTAGGAATACAACAGTACAGAGGGTATTATCACATTTGAATCCATTAGATTATGGCGGTAAGGGTGCTGTACAAGAAGGGCAATATGTCAAAGTATATACCAATGAACAATACCATATTGAATTGGAACTAACGAAATAAAAGACAGGAGGAATAATTAATGAAATATACAGTTGAAACACACGGAGTAGGATATACAGAAACGCTTGAGTTTAAAGGCAAAACATACAAAAAAGAGTATGAAGGTGATTTCTCTGGAACATCAACGCAGGATAAAGATTTTTGGGAACAGATAGAAGCAAGCGGAATTGATTACTATGAAATCTTAGATGCTGTCAAGGGAAATATTGATGGTTCTTCCATTGGATTTGATATTTCTGAGCTTGCTAATGAATGGGAGTGATTATTATGGGTACAAATTATTATCTAGTTAAAAAGAAACCTACGCTTGATAGAGCGTTGCATATTGGCAAAGCATCAGCTGGTTGGAGATTCCTGTTTTATAAGCCAGCCAGATATGAAGTGGATAGACCATTGAACACGTTTGAGCAATGGCGTGACTATTTGAAAGAATCTACGGAAAGCCATGAATACGTCATTTTAGATGAGTACGAAAGAGAAGTTGAATATGATGAATTGTTAGAGATTATTGCAAAAAAGCAAAGTGAAAACCGACCAGATATGTTTGATCATTGGGAAAATGTAAATGGATACAGGTTTGCAAGTTGTGATTTTAGTTAAGAGGTGAAGTTAATGAAAGAAACATTTGGTAAGCTACTGGTTATGTTGGACGAAATGAAAAGGGCGGCAACTCAATCTCGTGATTATTATGCGGCACGTAACTATCAACGCATTCAAACAAAAATTATTGAGTTGCAAATGAAATACAATGAAAGTCTACGAAAAGAACCTGTTGCTGCTCAAACTACAGAAATGACAGCATCAAAGTATTTGAAAGAAAAAGCAAGGATGACAAATACTTGTAAGATCGCATGTCAGCATTGTTTATTATCTTCCGATAACAATGGGTTACATTGCACTTGTTCTGTACTGCAAGCGACTCGTCCACAAGAAGCAATTTCCATTGTACGGCAGTGGTCTGTAGCGCATCCTCAAAAGACAATTAAAGATGATTTCTTTGAAAAATTTCCTAATGCTAATAAATTGTGTGATGGTATCCCAGATGCATGTGCAGCAAAACTAGGTTATGTGTCTGAATGCCTATACCAAAATTGTGAAGATTTCTGTAAAGAATGTTGGAACGAACCACTAGATGAGGTGAAATAAAAATGGACATACATGAAATGGTTGATAAAATCGAAGTTCAAATCAATAAAAAGATTGAGTTTGCCGAAGATTTCCGATATAGATACGGGTTACAGGAGGCTATGGCTACTGTCAAAGATGTCATAAACGAATATCAGTATGAAAACAGTGAATCTAATCATATAAAAAAGCGACTAACAAGGAAAGACTATTTTTTCAAAAAATTTCCATATTCTAAGAGATGTCTTGCTGGTATCCCAAACATGTGTGTAGTTACAGCAGGGTTAATAGAAACATGTCCATATTTTAGCCCAGAGAAATATGCTATTTTTTTAGGCACTTCTGATACATGTATAAATTGTTGGAACGAACCATTAAGCGAAGAAGGTGATAAATAATGGAAAGATTTTTAGCAGGTATCCTTGAGATTGAAGGGGAAGAGGAAAAATTCTATACAGAAGACTACATAGATTTTTACACAACAAACGATGTTTTTACTATTAACTCTGGTACATCGGAAAATCCTATAAATGACTGGGTATATTGTTTGTTACATTGGTCTATCGCAGATGAAGATTATACTGTCGAACTAAATTATAAAAATGCTTACACAGCAATACCAGATGATGTCCCGCAATATAGATGTATTTATTCTGTGAATACATATGGGTGTATTAGTGGTAAATTATACGCTTACGGAGACACACCACAAGAAGCTCTACAAAAGTGTATAGAAGTCTTTGAAATGCTGCAAGCAAAATATGACGAAATCGAACCTGATGACGAAGAAAATTAAATGTAGATTTTATTGAAGGGAGACATAATATGGAAAGCAAAACAGTAGACCATAGCAATATTTTTGAAAGCTATCTGGAACGAGATATTTTTATTATGGATATTATCGAGAGGGTTGTTAATGACTGGAAACGAACCAAATGGAAAGAGGGTACTTTCAACAGAGAAAACTTAGAGGATTTCTTTTTTGATGAGTTTCAACAGTGGATTGAATTAGGAGTACAAGAATGGTGTGATGAAGAATGGGGTGAAGAAGAATGAAAGAATTGTATATGACCGTATCACCAGATAGTCCATTGTATCGTGACTATTTTATGTGGTTATCTGATTATAAAAAAGTGAAAGAAATATATGGGGAGATACAGAAAAAATATGGTATTGAAAGTTCGCAAGTGTATCCATATGATAATAAATTTGTGATTGTCCCAACACATTCTGATAAAGAAAAATTTAAAGAGTTTTTACTAAAAGACGGAAAGACATTCAGAAAAAATTGCGAAATTAGCAAGGTGTGGATGCAGAGTGTAAAAGGTATTAGATTTATACGAAAACCAATGCCTGTAATCTATTTTACTGAATGGTTAGGTAACACTACATCAAGACTGTTCGCAGTGGGTGACGTTTTATATTGCAGTATCAATGCTGAGCATGAATTTAATAAGATTCCATCTTGGGCGAATGTAATGAAAGCCAGTGAATTTTATAAAGTGATGGAGGACATGGAATGAGCGAAAAATACAATATGAATGACAATATTACCCCAAGTGAAGCCAGAACGCTTTTAGAAACAATGACATGGTTGTGTCATAACTGTGTATTAACGCATTATCAAGCAGGTCAGATTGCGAAAATATGTCAAGATTGCTTAGCACGTTTGGGAAGGAATGATAGTGCAATATGATAATTACAAAAGATAATGCAATGATTCCAGAAAACGAATGGGATGAAGGGTATATCAAAGGTTATGCAGACTCTGCTAGAGACAGTTATTATACATGGGAGAAAAATCAACATCGTTGGCATGATGCAACACAAGAGAAACCTACTGGGGTATGTGAAGTGTATATATATTTTAGTACCTTTGGTAACGCGAGGGAATTGCATCCGTTTAAACATAACTATGGTATTGGAATTTATATACAGGAAAATGATACTTGGTATATTCAGGGAGTTACAACACAAAATGTAATTGTGCGTGGTTGGAAAAAAATTGAACCCTTTGAGATTGATGAATAGTAAAAGAGGTATTTATTTGAGACAAATTAAATTTGCAAAATCCGAAGAATGTAGTTGTGAAAATTGTCTGCATTTTCATATGCTTTTTGGTCGTGTAAATCGAATTAAATTAGGGAAATTATATGCTAATGGTTGGTGCTATAACAAAGAAACGAAACAACCATTCTACACAGCAAACAACATGGTGTGTGATAATTTTCAAGATATTTTTGAGAATTGGAAAGAAACGAGGTGCAAGTGTGAAAACATATAAAGTATATGCCGACCTTGATTATGTCAGTGGGTATCTCAGATATGGACATCTGGAAGGCGAAATCAAATGTGAGTCAGAAGAAGAACTAAAGGAAATGATTAAGAAAGGTACTATTCGACATCACCTCGAAGTGGAAGTTGATGATTATTCTGTAGAAGATTGTGGTGATATTGGAGAATATGAATATGAACTTGTAGAAGAACAAGAGGATATAACAGTTCCTATTACAACACATAGGCAAGTGCAATGGGAAAGGGACGTTGCCATTGACCAGCTTCATTCTTACGGCGTTAAATTTGGTGAGAAAGCTGAGCTACAAAAGGTACGACATGGGCATTGGATTATGAATAAAGATTATGTAGATGGCAAAATTGCATTTGTGCATTATTGTTCCGAATGTGATAAGTCTGCTTATTGGCAGTATAAGTTTTGTCCTGAGTGTGGAGCAAAAATGGATGGGAGGGTAGAACGTGGGATTTGAGATATATTCGATTTTCAACTTACCACCAGAAAAGGAAGAAGGTAAATAATGCGTGTGATATTTTTAGATATAGATGGAGTGCTAAATTCCAAAGAATTTTTTCAAAATAGACAGCCAACACAAGAACTAAATGAAATTGATGAAGAAAAGGTAAAACTCTTGCAGCAAATAGTACAAGCCACCAATGCAAAAATTGTATTAACTTCAACATGGCGTATATATGACAAGACCGATAAAGTGTATCAGTATCTTGTGGATACATTGGCGAAATATGATTTGAGTATTTTTGATTGCACACCATGTATAAATGAAAATAGACCAGAAGAAATTACAACATGGCTATCCATGTGGAATGCTCTCAGAGATGTACATGAACATATTTTTGGTTTTGTGAGTTTAGATGACGATTTTACCGCCAAGCAATATGCAAGATATGGAATGGAACATCAGCTGATAAAAGCAACATTCTATGGGGAACACGGTGGTTTGCAGCCAGAACATGTACAACAGGCGATTGATATTTTAAAAATGGAAAGGTGATAAATAAATGAATAAAAAAATGAAAAATACTGGTATTGGAGTAGTTTGCCTCATTGGAGCAATTTTATTATGCTCAGTCAGTTGGATTTTTATATGTGGTGTCGTTAAATTGATTACCATGTGCTTTGGTCTGACATTTAAGTGGTCTATTGCAACTGGAATTTGGCTATTGATGGCATTATTGAGAGATATTTTTAAAAGGAACACTAGTATGAAGGAGTGATTGATATGCTTACGGTGTATGATAAATGTACATATGAACAGTTAGACGTTTATGATATTACATACAATACAGATGGAACACCATTATTTTTACTGTATATTAAAGACAAGTGGGTGTTGCGTGAGGCAAACGACTTTATGCTCACGCCACCGTGGGACATCTGGTGAAAGGCGAAATAAAGAATGGAGGAATAGAACATGAAAGTCTATATGGCTACATATCAGAAGTTAAATAAGATTGGTAATGATTGGGTAGAAAGCAAATGGTCTAATCACACCTTTTATATTTTTGCAAGGGACGATGAAGAAGCTACCCGTTATTTAGAATCGGCTTTAGCAAAGGTAAATGAATACACTGATGATAATACTAAATATGTATATGATACTGATCCTAAACTGATTAATACGTTGGCAGTAGCACATGACCTGCATAACGGAACATCTATTACGGGTATTTGGTCTTAATATAATTTCAGATATCATAACGGTGTCTTATTTTTTTGTAAGATTTCTTCAAAAATGGAGAAATAATTAATATAAGGAGGTGAGCGTAATGCCAATTATCAATCCTTGGCTGATTTACGCACTTGACACGGTAGATAGTCTTCGAATATTTTGCATTATCTTAACTTTAATATTAACAGCAGCGTTAGGAACGATTCTTTTTATTGTGTGGTGTGATATAGATGTGTTGGATGCGTTAAACGTTCATAAGAAACATATAAAGCGTTTAATTATTTCTATCTTATTTTTATCAGTTCTGTGTATTGCCATGCCGTCTTCTGCAACTATGACAAAGATGGTGATTGCTAAAAATGTAACTCAGGAAAGAGTTGATACAGCTAAAGACGTTGTAGAGCAAGTTTATAACGACATTTTAGATGTTGTGAAACAGGATAAAGAAGATTAAATGACGATTTCATCTCCTTTATCGAAACAGGAGACATACTTGTCTTTTAACCTTGTAATATCCATATAATGCTTTTGAACCAATTGGCATCACCGTTCCCTTCTTTATAAATTGTGATTATCTACACCTAAAAACCTGTTTATTTCTAACAACTCATATTGCCAATGAAATCGTCATTAGCGAAAAAATTGATGGTGCAAATTTCTCTTTTAGATATGATGAAGAAAATGACTGTATTGCAGCTTTTAGCAGAAAGACACAGCTTGATTATAATAACACATTGCGTGGAGCATGGGGTTGGGTAGAGCAGTTAGATGTAAATAAGGTTAAGGATGTTCTCAGCACAGATTTAATTGTGTTTGCAGAATTTCTTGTACCACATACTGTAAGATATCCTCAAGACCAATACCAGAAGCCATATGTGTTTGATGTTTTTAATGCCACAGAAGGGAAATATTTAACACAAGATAAAGCACATGAGATTGCAAATAAACTAGGAATGACGTATGTACCTATTTTTTATAAAGGCGAGTTTATTTCTTGGGAACACATTCAGTCTTTTGTCGGTAAAACAGATTTAGGTGGGGAATATGGAGAAGGTGTTGTTGTTAAAAATATGACTAAATTAAATAACCCAGACACCAGACAACCGTTTTATATTAAAATTGTAGGCGAACAGTTCCAAGAAACCAAACCAATTAAACAGAAATTACCAGTCGATACAAAGTTAATTACATATCGTACTGAATTGGTAGAATCTATTGTTACATCAGCTAGAGTAACAAAATTGGTACATAAGCTAATTGACGTAGGTGTTGTTCGTGAAGATTGGGACGAGCATGATTTGAATATTATTGCTAAAAACATTGGGAAATTGACATATGAGGACTGTATGAAGGAAGAACCTGACGTAGTGAAAGAGGTAGGGGATTCCTTTGGTAAGATTGCACATCGTACGGCAATGAAAATTGTTAGAAGTATGATTTGAAATAGAGAATAATTATATGAAAGGATGATAGCTAATGGCAGTAGACTGGGGTAGAAAGACAATGGCAAAACCATTTACATACAACTGGACGTTAGATATGGGGGAGGAAACTAATTTGGCTGAAGAATTGAAAAAATACATTATGTGTACAACAGAAAACAATATGACGTATTGTGTGAAAATTGAAAAATTTAATGCTCTTGTAAATGTAAAAGATGTATCTGTATACAACAATAAGGTTGTAGAGGTTACATTTACAAATAATACAAAGGAAAAATCTATCTGTGACGATATGGATAAGTTTGATATTGACAGAGGTATCGAGGTTTGTATTTTGAAGTATCTGCTTGGTGGTTCTAATGGTTATAATAATTTGATTAAATCTATTAGAAAGAAATATGACGATAAATTGGATAATCAGAAAAAAGAAGCAGAACGTCATGAACAGATGAAACGTAAACGTGCCAAGAGACAAGCTGCTAAGAAACGTAGAGCAGAACGCAAACGTGAAGAACAGATTGAGATGCAGAAGGAAGCTTATGTAAGAGCAATGAAGGAAATGAAAAATGAAACCTGCCAGTGTGGTAAAGATGCAGCTAAATAAGTGAAATTAGTTTTTCGATAGAGAATAATATAGCGTAGACACTATCACAATGATGTCGGTTATTAGATATCCAACAGGCTTTTGATAAGAGTCTTAATTAGGGTAAAGACCTTATCACGCATGATAAAATTGCCCGTTGTACGGTAACATGCGACTACCGATCTAATAATAATGTATAGGAATCCAACACCATGTAATGCGTTGATTACATATAAGATGCTGTCGGCAATAGCTTTCTATGTCATCTAATCATCTCCATTCTGATTCAGATTGAAACGACAAAATAGTTTTACACTACGATGACGACAACATTCTTATACTGTGATAGTGCCTGTGCTTATTATAAAGCAATTTGACAAGCCAAGCAATATTTATTTTCACGCAAAAGCGTTTGATATAAATTAACATATATTTACTTTTATTTAGCAGCCTTTAGATTATACGGCTGATAAAATATGAATTCAAATACTACAGGAGGAAATAAAATTTATGGATTTTGAAATGATTGGGAAACTAAAGATGCCCAAAGAAACAGAGAAGTTTCATCCTTATGAAGAAACTACATATCCCTCTGGTTGGGCAAAACGCAAACTGATGTTTAATGTCGTTTGTGGCGATAATGTACATCTTCTTACAGTTGATGGTGGTTGTTTTACCGATGGACATGGTGATGTTTATCTGTATAGCAAAAACACAGTAGATGAAAATGGGAACAAGATTAAAGGCGAACAGTTCACCATTCCCTTTAAAGATAGATTGACTTCTAAGAGACTGGCAGAAGTGGCAGAATTCAAGAAGTTTATTATTGACCTAGAGAAACCTAACCGTAGATACCAGCTTGAGAAGGCAGCAGAAAAAATGCGACAAGGTACATCCCTAACGGATGAAGAGCTGAAACAGATGGGACTGGAAAATGAATCCGAGGTTACAGAAGCCCTAGAAAAGAGTAAAAAGAAGCGTCATGAATTTGTGACTGAATGGGATTTTGCAGAATTTATCAAGAAGGTCATTGATAGTGGTAAATACGCAAATAAAAAATTCTTTATTAGAGGTACTGGTGCGTATCAGTATTCTGATGAAAAAGAACGTGTTTATTCTTCCTATGTACCAACTAGAATTTATTTACAGGACGATGACGCAGTAGAAAAATCTGAAGGAACAATTAAAATTCTGTACAATGCAGGAAGCCTGGATGGTATGAGCGTAGAAGAAAAAGGTAAATATTATGTGAATGGTTATATGATGGAATATAACCGTAATCGAAAAGCTAATATTCCTATCCCCGTAACAATCGCAATTCCAGTTCCACCCGAAGATGCAGATGAAAAAGCTAAAAAGAAGCTTGAAGCAATCAAGAATAAATTCACCGTTGATGATGATTCTTGGAAGGAATATGGCGTTGTTGTAAACATGCTAAACGGTTCTCAGAAAATGCAAATTACAGAAGATATGCTGACAGAAGAACAGAAAGACGATTTGGATTGTGGTCTGATTACGATGGAAGATATTATTGCAGATAAGGGCGGTAATGTGTATGGTGAACGCATTCAGGAATATCAGTTTGTAAAACCTGCAAGAGGCTTTACAAATGGTAGAAACGATACTGCATATACGGACGAGGATATGACTATTAAGCCTCTTGTCAATGAAGTTGAAGAAGCGATTGAAGATATTTTTGACGATGACGATGACCTGTAATGTGGTGTAATAACCACATTACTTTTATATAAATTTTAGGAGGAAGATATAATGGCGTGGAGTAAACCTACAGTAAAGCGTTCTGCAACAGATATTAGTCAGATTACTGGTTTTATTATGGGTGTTCGTAAATTTGGCAAAACGACACTATGGGCTGATATGATTATGGAAAAGTTTGGGAATCCAGAAAACGGACTACTGGTATCTTGCGGTATGGAACATGGTACAAGTATGATTGACAATATTAACACGACTCACATTGATACATATAAAGATATGGTCGAATTGAAAAAATGGCTGATTGCAGAAAAAGGTAAGGAACATGATATTAGAATGATTTGCTTTGATAGTGCCGAGGAATGTTTCAGTATTTTTGAAAGCGAAGTAATTCGCCGTTATGGTGTTGAGTATCCAAATAAAAAAGTGAAGTCTATTAAAGCGGCATATGGTGGCTATACAAATGGTGAAAAAGAATGTGCAAAACTTGTAAAAGAATTTCTAAATGAACTATATAATGCACAAATTGTACCTTGGGCGATTGGTCATAGTAAGCTCAAAACAGTAAAAGATAAAGCTTCTATTGATGAAGAAGGGTTTCAGAAACTTGGTTCTTCTTTAATTGCAGATTATGAAGCAGCTATTGCAGATTGTTTTGATATTAGCGTAACAGGATTAATCAATCGGGAGATTGAAGAACGCACGTCTGGTGATAGTGTTAAACGTTACGTAAAAGAAACCGAGAGAAGATTGTATTTTCGTTCTAATGAAATTGTAGAAGCTGGTGGCAGAATGAAAGACCTGACTGTGCCAGAGTTTATCCCGTTTGATAAGCCCAATATGGCAAAGGATTTTATTGAAACTGTAGAAAATGCTTTGAGAGCAGGAAGGCGTGACGTAGCCATCGAGCAGAAGCCTGTTAAGACTAAATCTACACCAGAATCTCCTGTGGTAGCAGACGAACCAGAAGTAGAAGATGAGCCTCCTTTCGACACAGACGAAGATGATATTGATGTAGATGATATGTTTGAAGAAGAAGAAAATACAGACGTAGGTTCTAAATATCCAGATAATCTGGCAGACATTATCAGAAAAGAATTCAAAGAACTGACAAATAAACAGATGAAGGCTGATGTTAGAGCAATTATTTCCGAATATGGAAAACTGAATGACGTACCAGAAGAAGGTCTACATAGAATTTATGATGTGATTCATGGCTAATTATCAAAAGGGGAGATACTATATCTCCCCATACTTTTCAGATAAAGAGGTGTGAAGATGCCGAAGTGTAGAAAATGTGGAGCAACAATAAAACAGAAAGATGCTTTTGCTGTCAAAATAGGCAAACGTAACACCTATTATTGCAGTGAAGAAGAATATCTAAGTGTACAAAAAGAGCAGCAAGCATATGATGATTTGAACGATAAAGTGTTTGAAATTTTCGGCTATTATATCAGAAACTCTGCTTATTACGCAAATTTGCGACAGGTACATCAACGCTATACTTGGCAGGAGATTCTAAATTGTGTAATTGAGCATGAAGAATTATTCGATAGATTGATGCAGAAGGATTTTAGCACAGAGTATGGACAAATCAGATATTTTATTGTTGTATTGGAGAATAAATTATCAGAAGCGAAACCAAAAGAGAAAGAGATTATTCGGCATATTGAAGAAGATATGCCAGATATGAAATATACGAAAAAGGAACGAAGGAAGTCTTTAGAAGACTTTGAGAAAGAAGTTTGGTGATAATTATAGGAGATTTTATTACTGGAATTAAGGATAAATATGCTGTGCAGTTATTAAAAGGCAGAATTGAGACAGAGGGAAACGTGGTGAGCTGCTTTTTTAAAGACATGCTGTTGTTGGACGAAACTAACTTCACAAAAGATGACTTTATTACCAAAGATGGACGTTATTACTTCACGTTATGTAAAAAAATACGTGAAAAAGGGTTCAATTCTTTGGATGAAATTACAATTTTATCAAATTGTAATGAAACAGTTTTACAGCAATTTGAAGCATTGGGTGGCTGGGAAACAATTCAGCACCAGATTGACATTATCAATTTGGATAATTTTGGTAATTATGCTGACAGATTGTATCGAGAAAACATCCTGCTTCGATTAAATGATGACGGATTTAATCTACTAAAGGACGTGAAAATTAACGGCAAAGATGTTACCCCGTTGAAATTGTTTAGACAGATGGATGCAGAATCCGTCCTAGATTGGTATGAAGCACGAATGACAACTTACGGGACTGGGTATTCAAGTAAAATTATTGAAGAAGAAGAAATTGACTTCGATGATGATTTTTTTGAAAGTTGTGCTGAAGGTTTAGAAAATGGTGTGCCGTTTGATATGGCAGGATATGATACTAATGGGGATGAAATCAACTGTTTCCCGTTTCTAAGTAGACAGATTAGTGGTTTATTAGATGGGACACTTTCGATGATTGGTGGGTTCAGTAGCACTGGTAAATCCACATGGTTAGTCACGATTATCATGGCTTTATTACATAGAGATAGAAAAATTTTAATTATCTCTAATGAAGAATCTGTAAAAAAGTTTAAAATCAAATTTATTGTTTGGCTTCTTGGCAAACGAAATCGTTATTTTAAATTAACTAAGAAGAAGATGATGAGTGGAAACATTTCAGATGAAGACAGAAAACAGCTTACCGATATTAAAAAATATTGGAACGAGAATTTTAAAGGCAAAGTAAAATTTATTTCTATCAATGATTCTGACATGAGTGTTGTTAAAAAGAAAATCAGAGAAAATGTCCTGCGTTATGGATATGATGTTGCTATTTATGACACGTTTAAAATTCAAGAAGTTGATATGTCTGGTCAAAGACAAGACCTTGCTTTAGTACGTGATAGTCGTGATTTAGATAAGATTGCAAAAAAATATAATATTATTGTTTTGGCTTCTGTTCAGTTAGCAGAGTATATGAAGGGTAAATTATTTTTAGATGCATCAGTTCTCTCGACTTCGAAACAGATTAAAGAAATAATGGAGAATTTATTTTTGATGCGAAATCTATATACGGAAGAATTGGATCAAAAAAATAAATTTTATTGTCGTCCATTTAGGCTAAAAAAAGTAAATGATAAATGGATTGAAGAAGATTATGAACTTGATATCAATGGCGTATATCGAGCATTATTCGTAGAGAAGAATAGAAATGGCAGTAATACTTCTGATACGGGAGTTGGGTACGTTCTGAAATATGACGGGGATCATGCTATTTTTAGAGAGGTAGCCCAAGCAAGATTTAAACACGGAGAAATAAAATAAGGCGGTGGCACTAATGTTAGAAGAAATTAAAAAGCAATTATTGGATAAGCCAGAATGTATTAAAGAGCTTTTGGAGTATTTTGGCTACTGCAATATTGTCATTCGTCCTAATTATATGCAATTTGGCAGAGATGAATTTTCTTCTAAAAAAAGTATTGTTATCCGTCTTGACAGTAAATGGTTATGGGTTAACGATTATGCTAGAAATATTGAAAAGGACATCTTTGGCTACATTATGCAGCAGCGAGGGGTGTCCTTTTCTGATGTTTTAAACGTAGTAAAGACCGTTTTGCATATAGACAATTTTTACTATTTAACAGAACGTAAAAGTGCATTCGGGGGTTTTTATAATCATATTCGTAAAGCGACACAACATGAAGCAAGAACGTATGATATGAATATTTTAGAACGATATCCTCAAGTCCCCAATATCAAATTCTTGCAAGACAATATTTCTTTAGAGGCGCAATATTTTTTCAATTTAAGATTTGATGTGGAATCTCAGACAATTGTTATTCCAATTTATAATCAGATTGGTGACTTAATTGGGGTAAAAGCAAGATGTAATTATGATGTTGGTGATGGCGAGCAAAAATATTATTATCATGTACCATGCGCTATGTCTACCACCCTTTACGGATACGCCCAAAACTATGAGTATTTGCAGAATAATATCGTGTATGTGTTTGAATCTGAAAAGTCTGTCATGCAGTGCTATTCATATGGAATTAGAAATTGTGTGGCGTTAGGCAGTGGTTCTTTAAGTACCAAACAAGCACGGATGATTCATGAATTACACGCAAAATCTGTAATTTTCATGCACGATGTTGGCTTTAAATTTGAAAATGTGCAACGGAACATAACGGTTTTAAAAATGTATTCGCACTTTAGTGAAATGCAAATTGGGTACTGGAATTATACAAACAGAGAATATCCAGATAAAGTATCTCCTTCTGATTTGGGAGCAGATACTTTGCAATACATCATGGACAATGAAATACAAATGATAGGGGATGAGAAAGACGAAGAAGAATTATAATATTCATTGTGATTGCAGAGGTGTTGGTGCTGGTGAGACTATTGCGTCCATTTTAGACTATAGGGGAATTGATGACCCAGAACACTTTTTTAATCCAACACAAGAAGATTTATTACCACTACATCGTATGAGAAATATCGATCAAGCGGCGTACCTTGTTGAGAAGGCGATTGTCGACAAGCAAAAAATTCATGTTATGTTCGATACGGATACAGATGGTATTAGTGCTGGGGCTATTATGACCCGATATTTAAAAAGGTTTACAGATAATGTGGATGTATCTATCAATGATGGTAAAAAGCATGGGCTTGTCGAGCAGGATTTATCTCGTTTTGATGACGCAGAATTACTGATTATCGTTGACAGCTTAGATAATACGGTGCAGCAATATAAAGCTCTTGCAGATAATGGTGTGAAAATTATTATTCTTGACCATCACGCAATTAAAAACGGTATCCCTTATGATAATTATGTGTGTCTGGTATCTTCCCAGCGTAACTATGGCAACAAAGCATTATCTGGCAGTGGTGTTACATGGAAGTTTTGTAAATACCTAGATATTATTTGGGAAACTGATTTTGCGGATGATTTTACAGACCTTGCTGCGACAGGCATTATTGCAGATATGATGGATATGACAAATATGGAAAACCGTTATATTGTATCCGAAGGGTTAAAGCAAATTCATAATTTGGCAATGAAAAAAATTGTTGGTGGGTTTGAATTTAATAGTACGGCGGTTGCATTTAGTATTGCCCCTTTAATCAATGCTGCAAATAGAATGAACCAAAATGATGTTGCCTTAAAAGCATTTTTAACAGATGATAATAAAGAGGCTTTAGCTTTGGTAAAGCAATTAAAGGCTTGTAAAGAAAGCCAAAACCAAGAGGTAGAGCGTATAATGCCTTCTGCAATCGAACAATGCGAATTACAAATAGATAGAAAAATGATGGTTGTAGAAACAAATACAAAATTTGGTATTAATGGTTTGATTGCGAATAAATTACTTGAAAAATATCAAAGACCAATCCTGTGCTTGAATCATTTTGATGGTAAATATCTTGGCTCTATGAGAGCAATAGGCGTAGAAGATTTCAGAGCAATTTGTAATGGAAGTCATCTGGTACAAGCTGATGGACATGAACTGGCAAGTGGTATCTTCATTAAAGAAGATAATATGGCAGCTTTCCAGCAGTATGTAGAAGATAATCTAGTGTTAGATTTAAAGACAGACTATGACATTGACGCAAGAATTGATGTAGCAGACATTAACAGGGATTTGATAGAACGTGTGAAAGCTATTGATAAGGTATCTGGTTCTGGATGTAAGCCTTTGACTTTCTATATTGATGGTTTAGAGAATTATATTATTGGACAGATGAGTGATTATAAACATCTGGTCGTTAAACCTTATGATTTTCTATATATCATTAAATGGAATTGGCAAGGTTCGTTTGAAGAAATGGAAGATCATAGCTTGATGAATGAAGAAATTCGTGCTGTAGGGAATCTGGATTGCGGATTTTTGGGCAGAAAGTTTGTACTAAAGATGATTTGTGATGATATTGAGGTGGTTGATTGAAACAATTAATTGAAAAAATTATACCTACATTAAATTTTCAGTTCCCATATAATGTGGATGAATATGTCGAACATTTATATTTAGAAAATTATCATTGTCATAAAGATTTTACAAATACCATTATCGCAGATTGTGCCGAACCAATTACAAATTATGCTAAACGGATTAAAGAATTTGGGACAAAATGTTTATTTTCAGGTGAACATGGGACACAAGGAAACCAGTTCGAAGTGTATAAGGTTGCAGAAGCTGAAAATTTAAGATATGTACATTCTACAGAAGCATATTGGGTGAAGGACAGATTGGCTGAATATCCTGTATTAGATAAAGAGACAGGAGAACAATTAAAAAATAAAGATGGTTCATTGCGTGTTGTTAAAGATCGCACAAATTGCCATATTATTTTGGTAGCACTGAATGCAGAAGGCAGGAAAGATATTAATTATATTCTGTCAATGGCAAATATTGATGGATACTATTATAGACCACGAATTGATTTAGAGTTGCTATTACAAATTCCAAAAGATAATATTATTGTCACCAGTGCATGTATTGCAGGTTGGAACTATCCTGATGCAGAGGATGTTTGGATTCGGATAGCACAACACTTTAAAGAAAATTTTTTCTTAGAGGTGCAGTATCACCATACAGAAGCCCAAAAACAATTAAACAAAAAAATTTTACGCATTGCAAAAGAGAACCAGATACAAATTATTTGTGGTTTAGACACTCACTATATTACTGATGATAGTAAAGTAAAACGTGATAAAATTTTGGAATATAAAAAAATTCAGTATCCAGAAGAAGAAGGTTGGTTTATGGATTACCCAGATACGCCAACTATTATTCGCAGATTTCAAGAACAAGGTGTATTAACAGATGAAGAAATTTTACGAGCAATTATGAATACAAATGTATTCTATGCGAAATGTCAGACGATTATATTTGATAGAAAATTTAAAATCCCCGACATTAACAAAGGAAAAACCTATGAACAACGATGTGATATATTTAAAAAATTATTGAATCAACAATATCATTTGGAGAAAAATAAATCTGATGAAAAAAAACAGGGCATTCGCTATGAAGTAAAAGAAATTGTAGATGCAGGGGTGGTTGACTATTTCTTAGTTAGCCATCGTATTGTTGATGATGCGATTCATAATGAAGGTGGCATTTTAACGACTACTTCTAGGGGTAGTGCAGCTTCATTTATTACAAATAAATTGCTTGGGCTTACAACAGTAGATAGACTCAATGCTGATGTTCCAATTTATCCTGAACGTTTTTTAACAAAAGAACGTGTGCTTGCAGGTCAGATGCCAGATATTGATTTGAATGTTGCGACACAAGAACCGTTTGTTCGTGCAACAAAAAAACTTTTAGGGGATCATGGTTGTTATCCTCTAATGGCAGTTGAAAAATTAAAAGAAAAGGCAGCGTGGCAACTATATGCAGGAGCAAATGATGTAGAACCTGCTGTTGCCAATCAAATTTCTAAATATCTGGATGAATATAATAAAGCATTAAAATATGCGGACGAAGATGAAAAAGAGTTTATTCAGGTAGAAGATTATATTCCAGAGGAATATGTACACTTGTTCAGGCAGAGCAACGATTATCAAGGCATCACAATTAATCTCAAATGTCATGCATGTGGTCACTTGTTACTCGATGGAGATATCCGCAGAGAAATTGGTTTGATTAGTGCAGTATCTGAGACAACAGGGAAACGTACATTATGTGCAGCAGTTGAGGGTGGCGTTTTAGATGAATTCGGTTATGTTAAAGAGGATTTTTTAATTGTTGATAGTGTATATCTAACATATAAATTTTTTCACAGCATTGGAGAAGATGTCCCTAGTTTTGATGTATTAAGAGAAATGGTAAATGGTGATGCAGCAACATGGGAAATTTATAAAAAAGGCATTACTTGTTGCGTGAATCAATGTGAAAAAGAATCTACAACTAATAAAGTGAAGAAATATCAACCTCAAAATATTGCAGAATTAAGCAGCTTCATTGCAGGTATTCGCCCTGGATTTGCGTCATTGTTGAGCACTTTTTTGAATAGAGAATCTTATACTACTGGCGAACCTAAAATCGACAATCTGCTAGAAGATACAGCGCATTTTATGATTTATCAGGAATCAATTATGAAAGTGCTGTCGTTTTTAAAATTGCTTATGGGTGAAACTTATGGTGTAATTAAATCCATTTCTAAGAAAAAATTAAAAGGTGAGAAAAAAGCACATTTGCTGCAAGAACTAAATACAGCATGGATGGACGAATTTCACAACCTAAATAACTTTAACAAAGTGTGGAAGGTAATCGAAGACTCTGCGCTGTATGCATTTAACGCTCCTCATGCTTATAGCATGGCTGGGGATAGTTTATATCAGGCATGGTTTAAAGCCCATCATACAGCAAAATTTTATGAAGTTGCTATTAATCATTATCAAGAAAAAGGGAATAAAGATAAAATTGATGCTTTAGTAAAAGAAGCAATGAAATTTTATGGATATCAATTAGGCGGTTATAAATTTGGGGTAGATAACCGAATTGCTAATATTGATGTTCAGCATAAAATTATTTATCCTAATCTGTCTAGTATTAAAGGATTTGGTGAAGGGACAGTTAATATGTTATATCAGTTGGGGCAAAATCAATATAACAATTTTATTGAAGTGCTAACGGCATTATATTCCAATTCAATTAACAAAACAATCGTAAACCAACTTATCCGTATTGAATATTTCAGTGAATATGGTGGCGTATATCAACTATTACAAATTGTAAGCTATTATGATGTACTATATGGTGCAAAACAAATGTTGAAAACGAAGATTGCTCAATTTGAACTTCCTGTGGATTTATTTCAAAAGTATGGACATGAGACAGCAAAACAATTTAATAAATTGGATTCAAATAGTATTTTGCAAGAAATGGTTAATCGGGTTGATGATAGATCATTAACTACAAAAGAAATCTTAGACAATCAGCATGATGTGCTGGGTATTGTATCTTATGTGGATGAGTTGATGAATAAACGCTATTATTATGTTCATGTGTTAGATATTAAAAAATCTATAGTTAACGTGACTTTGTATGAGATTTATAGTGGGAAAACCAGACAAGTGAAGATGTGGACAAGTAATTACAACCATTTGCCGTTCAATGAAACTGACATTTTATACATTACTAAGCTCGAAAAAAAGCCTAAAAAAGAGCCAACGGGTGAGGTAGATCCGAATACAGGCAAAAAGATTTATCGTCCTGTGCCAGATAAATTTGAATATTGGCTAAGTGCATATAGAATTGATAATGAAGTTGGTGAAGTCTTATAATTCAAAATTTTAAATATACAGACAAAGAGATGGAAGAACTGATTTCTTCTATGGTTATTTTGGTTGATACGAGAGAGAAGGTCAACACCCATATAACGGATTATTTCGATAAGAAGAATATTAAATACAAGAAGAAAGCATTGGACTATGGGGATTATTCCTTTATGCTGCCAGCTAATGAATCTTTAGGTATCCCCAGAGATTTATACTTCCATAGGCAAATTTGCATCGAACGAAAAGCCAGTCTGGAAGAAATTAGCAATAATTTTACAAAAGAACGAGATAGGTTTGAAAAGGAATTAAGTCTTGCTCCAAGCATAAAAGTGATTTTGATTGAAAATGCAAGCTATTCAGACGTGGCTACAGGCAACTATAACACCCAATATAATAAGAAATCATTTTGGGCTACAATACATAGCTTCTGGTTTAAATACAATGTTCCATTTTTCTTCATGCCGAACAAACAACATTCTGGTTTATTTATCAGGGGATATTTTGAGTATTTTCTGAAGAATTATATAAGATAATTTATAACCCCTAAAATCAAATTTAGGGGTTATTTTTTTGTAATACTGTTCAATAAAAAGAGAAATATATATTGAGGTGATAAGATGACAGAAAATGAGATGTTGGACTATTTATTATCGACAGAATTATATGGTAACAGTTCAAATAAGCGTCCATATAGCAACTTATATTCCGAACAGCAAATGATGAGGACAGATAAAACAATACCAATTAGAGAATTGGTAGAAAGATTTATTGAAATAGATAAGGAATATAATGGTAGTCCTTGGGATATTAAAAGGATTCTGTCAAACATAGACATTATTATTCCAGTTCAAGATAGAAAGGTAAACAAGTAATTTACCACAAACAATTAGGAGGAAGTATATGAGTACAAAACAAAATAATAGTAAATCTGGAATCGGATTTTTAGGACTTCTAACGATTGTATTTATCGTTTTGAAGCTGGTTGGTGTAATTAACTGGTCTTGGTTGTGGGTATTATGCCCACTGTGGGCGCAGGTCGTATGTCTGATTGTTGCAGCAATTATCATTGGTGTTGTAGAGGGCGTACAAGAAAATAAGAGGTGAAGATATGGAGTTTGATGTGAAACAAGTCATTCAAATTTTTAAACAACTACAGAATACATCTGGTAAGAAAGAAAAGGAAAATATTATTAGCATCCATAAGGATAATGACCTATTCAAACAGTGTTTGGTCTTCCTTCTGGATGATAATATCACAACTGGCATTGCTAAGAAGTCACTGTCAAAAGATATTAAATACAACGGTTATATACCTCTGTACAATTGGAGAGTTCTAATGCAGTATTTACAGGAGAATAATACAGGTAAAGATGCTGACATTCTGGTTGCCCAATCTTTCTTAATGGCACAGGACGAAGAAGATAAATGGTTCTACGAAGGTATGATTACAAAATCTTTGAAGCTTGGCTGTGACAAGAAAACAGTCAACAAGGTCATTCCTGAATTGATTCCACACTGGGACGTGCAGCTTGGATCTAGCTTCGATAAGCTGAAGCTGAAGAAGAATGAGTATTTTTATCTAAGTCAGAAACTCAATGGTATTCGAGCATCTGCTATTAACAATAAATTCATTAGCAGACAAGGTAAAACAATCAATGGAATGCAGCATATCTTGAATGACATTCAGACTCTTACAAACGGTACAAACATGTTCTTCGATGGTGAGCTGATTCGTAAGAATATTGATGGTATCACTGATAATGAAAATTTCAGAATCGGTACAGGTATTATTAACTCTGATGCGTCAACAAAGGAAGAAATTAAATTTGTTATCTTTGACTGTTTTCCAAAAGATGAATTGAAGGACGGAAAATCGAAATACAAATATAGCAAACGTAAGCTACAGCTTTTGGCTTATAAGGCTGAAATCGAAGTAAAAGGTCTTACTAACATTGAGATTGTACCAATGGTATATGAAGGTACTGATACTACTGAAATTATGAAATGGCTTGATTATGCAAGTGACCACGACTGGGAGGGCTGCATGATTAACAAGGATACAGTCTATGAGTGCAAACGTACTACAAATCTGATTAAGGTGAAAAAATTCTTTAGTGCAGACCTTGAGGTAGTGGACGTATTAGAAGGTGAAGGTAGATTAAAAGGTACGCTGGGTGCTTTAGTCGTGAAATATAAGAATAATACGGTTAATGTAGGCTCTGGCTATGATGACGAAACCAGAAAATATATCTGGGATAATAGAGAAGATATGATTGGCAAGATTATCGAAGTTAAGTATAAGGAAGTTTCTAAGGATAAAAAGACAGGATTAGAAAGCCTACAGTTTGGTACGTTTAAGTGTATCAGGAACGATAAGACAGAGGTGAGTTATTATTAACGATACAAAAGTATGTAATGGTTGCCATAAAGAATTACCAAATACTTCAGAGTTTTATTCCAGAAATAAAAATGCAAAAGATGGGCTAGAAACAAAATGTAAAACTTGTGCAAAGGAAATAAAATTAAAGAGATATAAAAATGTAATCTATGAGTTATATTGCACGAAAACAAATACGTATTATATTGGTCAAACAATTAAACCATTGAACGATAGAATTTCAAAACATTTTTCAGATGCAAAAAGAGGACGTAAGCAAGAATTATATGAAGATATCAGACGATATGGTAGAGAAATGTTTACATACAAAGTCATTGAAGAAGTAACAGACAGTGATAAATTAGATGACAGAGAACGTTATTGGATAGATAAATATATAAAGAGTGGTTTTACGCTGTATAACAATGAATTTGGTGGAAGAAAAAATATAGATGTCCCGTATAAAACTAGAATAAAAATGGCTGTCAGCAAAGGTACAAAACCATTTGTTGTATATGACACTAATTATAACTTTATTGGAAGATTTGAAAAACTATCTGATGCCAATAAAAGATTAGGTACATTTTTTACGAATGATAGAATAAAGCAAAGTGGTTATAGCCATAAATATATTGCTATATATGAACAAGATTTTACATATCAAAAATTATCAGATGCAATCAATAGTTTGGACGTATTAAGCAACGGCACAATGCGGAAACATTATGATAATTCTGGTAAAAATAATGCCATGTATCAACGTGGTAAACATTTTTATGTGTATGATAACAATCATTTATTTTTCAAAGAGTATTTTTCATATAGCGATTGTATAAAAGATTTATCTGTAAGTAGTTGGTCTATTAAGAAATATATGGATACGCAGACACCATGTAAACGTGGATATTATTTTTATAGTACAAAGAAGACAGAAGAAAGTTTGGATTGAGGTGATTCTATGATTTACAAAGAAGAAGTGAGAGATTTATTTTCTGTACCAGACGATTATTATTTTGTTCAATGTATTAGTGCTGATTTTGCTATGGGTCAAGGTATTGCAATTGAGTTTAATAAACGCTTTGATACCAAAAATCAATTGCAACATAACTATTCTAGCCTAGTTCGCAGAAATGAATGGGGTAGAATTAAATCTATGGCGTGTTTATTAGAAGGCAGGGTATTCAATCTTGTAACAAAAATTCGATATTATGAAAAACCTACTTATCAATCCATGACAGACTCATTAAAACGAATGAGAGTTATTTGTGATGGTTTAGGTGGAGCTAGAAATATTCATAAGATTGCCATGCCTACTATTGGGTGTGGGTTAGATAGACTTCAATGGGATAAAGTATCTGAAATCATCAAAGAAGTTTTTGCAGGTTCTGACATTGAGATTTTAGTCTGCAAGAAGGAGTAAGAAAAATATGGCTTATTATCTTCAGAAGTATGTTGGCACATATAGGGTGAAATCAGAATATGACCTAGATACAAATGATTTTGCTCGTGATGCTAACGGTAATTTAGAAACAGACAGTACGTATATCAAATGTGCTAATGGCGCAAAGATTTTTCACTATGGTAAAAATATTCTTGAGTGCTATGTTCCTTCCTTACAACGTGGTAGAAATATGTTGAAAAATCTTGCCACAGAGCTTGGATTGAATATTCAAGATTATGGCACACCATGCAATTATAGAACTTTTTATCAGGATTTGGAGAATACTAAAGTAGTGTTTGATATTGATGAATCAGACGCAGAGGTATGGTGGCATTTTCAATCTAAGAATATTGAGCTGATGGCAAAATATATGAAGCCACAAACCAGTGGTGCAAGTATTAGTCCGTTCAGCCCTAAAAATTTGCCAAAGCAAAAGTACGCTCTACCCTATGAAAATATGGTGGTATATAAGCAAATTATCAACGATGCAAACTTAGATAATAAATTGGTCATTGGCAAATTAACAAACGATTTTATCACCAAAATAGTACCCAAAAAACATAGGCTATATGCGAAAAGTGATATGAAAAAAGAAATGCGGAAGGTGATGTTGAGTGGCAAAGAGTTCATTCATTCAATTGGTCTTTGGGATGAATATATGGACTTTTTGCGAGAAAAGTTATTGGAGTGATGTTTTATTCGATACAAAAATTTATGTTCTGTGTTCTTTGTCACAACCTTAGTTTTTGGTTCTAGTTTGATTTCTCTTGGGTGTGAAAATTATAAAAAAGGAGAAATTATATATGAGTACCAAAAACAAAATTCTGTGCTAGAAAAGATTGTTGATGAAGAAGAAGAAATTATCATGCTGCAAACGAAGCAAATTGATGCTTTGCAGCAAAAATTATCTGACGCAGAAAACACAATTAAAGAACAAGAAACAACAATTCAAAAGATAAAGCAGGAAGAAGAAATACAGAAGAAAAAGTTAGAAGATGCTGAGAAAGATACATACTTAGGTAACTTTAACCTCAGTTTCTATTCTAAAGAACAGTTCCCAAATAGTTCTACGTGTACAGGTGTCATGCCACAGGTAGGTGTCACAGTGGCAGTTGACCCAAAAGTAATTCCACTTGGAACAAAAATTTATATTGAAGGTTTAGGTGTCAGAATTGCACAAGATACTGGTGGTGCTATTAAGGGGAATAAACTTGATGTGTTTGTTGCAACAACTGCTGAAGCATATCAGTTGGGTAGGCAAAATAAAAAAGTATGGATTGTTAAGTGAATAAGGAGAAATGTAAATGGAAATTACAACAGTTTTTAACCATATCGCAGCAGATGCAGAAACATGGCGAAGGGTAAAAAATCATTGTAGAACAACAGATAATAAAGATTTTACAGAAAATTATGCGACAGACAAATTTAAGGAAATGTTGCTTATGTCTGAGCATTCCCCTATTAGACTGCTTGAATTTGACTGGACATGGAAACCAATGGAGTATTGGGTGTCTACCGAATGGTCGAGACATAAGTTTGAAAAGTTTATTAGTACGCAGCGTGATGACAGATTGAAGGACGAAACGCCAAGAGGTAAGAAACCACAGGATACACCAGTAACGTTTGATGGTTTTGCTAATATGCAGCATTGTATTGACGCAGCACGAAAAAGACTATGTAGTTGTGCTACAAAAGAAGCAACGGCATATGGGGAAAGTTTTAAATATGAATTACATAAAACGCATCCACATGAAGCTAACATTTTAGTTCCAAATTGTGTGTATCGTGGTGGATGTCCAGAATCTTTTTCCCCGTGTGGATTTTGGGACAAGTTTGTAGAAAGACATTCGGATGTAAATTTGTTTGATTTGCATGTTAGATATCAGACATACAATGAAGAATTTTACGATAGAGCAGAGAAAAAATTTGGAAACAAGCATTGATTTGTGTATGAGGTGAGAAACAGAAGAATGATGGAAACTGCTGATGGTATCATACCCATTTTAGGTGTTATAGCCGTGTTTGCTATTTTAGGCATTTGTATGATTTGGTTAATTGAGTTATTTCAAAATTTATTGGAAAAATCAAGATCGCTGTTTAAATCAATCGTCAACACGCCAGTGCCAGCATATAGACCAATAATTCCAAAACGTAAACATGGTATAACACATGATAATACAAGGAAGCGAGTGAAAAGTATGAACGAAAAGGATTTTTTAGAATGGTGTAAAAAAGAGGTTGTAAGGTATATAAACAAACACTTGGATAAAAGCGATAATAAGAAGATTACTTCTGATGATGTTTTTATGGTGTGGTGCTGCAAGACGTTGCAGAACAATAAGGCACTGCTTTCTACAACTCTTTTTGATGGTATGTATTATGAATGTACCTACAATGGAGATAAACAAGAAATGTACATTGATGTATATAAGAAATGGGAAAATTTTACGAGATGGTAAAAGTTGTATAAAACAAAAATAAAATCGAATAAATAAAGTAGATGGTTGCAAACATCGAAAAATACTAAGAAAGGTATCGAGTAACGTTTTCAAGTGTACACGCTCGCAATTGTGATATGCAATATTTAGGTGGCAAAAGTCGTATTAGCAAACAAATTGCGGAGGTTATTAATGAGATACCAAGGAGGAAAATCAAGAATTGCGAAACAGATAGCATCAGTGATTACGAATGTATGTTCTCAGAGAGAGAGAGAGAGAGAGTAATTTAACATTCGTTAGTCTGTTTTGTGGTACTTGTTCTATAGAAAGTAAGGTCACAGGGTTTGAACGAAAAATTCTGAATGATAAACATGAATATTTGATTGCATTGTTAAATGGTGTGAAAAATGGTTATGAGTTGCCAGAAAATATATCGCTGGAAGAATACCAATATCTACGAACACATCAAAATGAAGATAAAATATTATCTGGTTTCGTTGGATTTGGATGTTCATTTGGTGGCAAATGGTTTGGTGGGTATGCCAGAAATAAAACGAATACCAATTATGCAGCACAAAGTAAAAGGTCTTTGTTAAAGGATATGGCAACGTTAATGGATGCAGAATTTACTTGTAAAGATTATCGTGAGGTTGAGCTGCCAGACGGTTGTGTGGTGTATGCTGACCCACCGTATAATGGAACAACAGGGTATGGTAATGAAAAGTTTGATTCCGATGTATTTTGGGATTATATGAGAGAGATTAGCCAGAATCATATTGTATTTATTTCTGAACAAAACGCACCAGATGATTTTATTCCCATCTGGGAAAGACAGCTAACAAGAACATTGGATGTTAATAAAAATAATCAATTCAAGGCAACAGAAAAATTATTTGTTCACAAATGTAATGAAAAATACATAAAAAATCTGCAATCAATCACACGCTTGTAAGAAAGGATAAAACAATGAGTAATACTAATAATGTTTATGCCGATAATGATAAACGTATGTTAATTTTATCTGATGATATAGATAATTGTTCAATTGCAAAAGTAATGTTTAATTTGCTATTCATCTTGCATATTGATGACGAAAGAGAAGAAAAGGAAGTAAATTTTAAACGTGAACCTATCAAGCTATATATTAACTCCGATGGAGGAGAAGTATATGATATGTGGGGATTGATTGACATTATGCTTAACAGTAAAACACCAATTCATACATATTGTACTGGACATGTAATGAGTGCTGCATTTTTCATTTTTTTGGCAGGGCATAAACGTTTTTGCTATAAGCATTCTACTTTTTTACACCACAATCCCTCGTTTTATCGTTATGGGAAATATGCAGATATGTTAGAAACCCGAACAGAGGTTGACCATATTAACATGCAAATTGAACAATTTGTGTCTGAACGAACCAATCTATCCAAAGAAGATATTCAGACAATTAGGAATCTTAAACAAGATTTTTATATTCACTCAGATAAGGCAATTGAATATAAAATTGTAGATGAGGTTCTGTAATAAGTTAAAAATCTGTAATCAATAAAATACGAATTATATCAACATAAAAAGAAGTTTTGTAAATAGGGAAAATAAGGGATGGAAGAAAATGGATTATCGTAAGGCAATAGATGAAGCAATGTTATACTGTACAACACTACCGAATTTTAGATGTGGTTTATTTATACGTACTGAAGTCGAATATGATATTGTGTGTGATCTGATTGATGATGCATATAAAAATAATTTTGAGATGAAACCATTGCATAAAGGAGCAGGATTTGTACTTACTTTTAATAATGGTAGCACGATTTATTTTATGCATTTTTTAAATGATGTTAATGATGGGGTATGTGCTCCAAGACTGCATATGGTATATATTTCAGAGCATATTCCGAAAGAAGTTATTGACACACTAATCAACCCTATGATGATACCTTATCAGCTTATGGATGTGATTAAGATTATCGGCGCAGGTAAATGAGGTAAGTAAAACAGAAACAATAAATATATATTGGTAAAAGTTATTTATCGTGTGATTTTTAGAAAGAAGTGATACATATAGGCTATTTGATTTTATTAGTAGGTAAATCTGGGTCTGGGAAGACAACAATTGCAAAAAATTTGGAACACTACGGTCTGAAGCAGGTTCAGAGTTACACTACACGAAAACCAAGATACGAAGGTGAGGTCGGTCACATTTTTGTGACAGAAAGTGAATATAGACACATTCCAGACAAGGCTGCTACAACACGTTTTAATAATTATGATTATTGTGCTACACAGCAGCAGTGTGATGATGCTGATATCTATGTTATTGACCCACATGGGATTGAATCTTTTAAGCGCAATTATCATGGTAACAAAAAATGGATTACGGTTTATCTTGATGTGAACCCTTTTACACGTTTTATTCGTATGGTGAAGCGTGGTGATAGTGTTTTTGACGCTTTGGAACGTCTGAAACACGACCGTGATTCTTTTAAGGACTTCAAAAAGCGTCCTGATATTGTTGTTGTAAAAAATAAGAGCGTACAAAAAGTAAGTGATATGATTTATACGTTACATAAGGCTAAATTAGTACATTGGGTTAAAAGAGGGGAATAATGAAGAACTACAAAAATATTGTCTACATTTCTCATCCGTATGGCAATGATGAGAAAAATCAGCTTCTAGTAGGGGAGTTAATTAAAAATCTAGTTGAAGAATATCCAGATTATTTATTCGTTTCTCCAATCCATTCATTTTCGTTTCTATATTCTTGTACCACATATCAACAGGGGTTAGATATGTGCCTGTGGCTATTACATCAATGTGATGAGGCATGGGTGTTTGGTGATTATCAGAATAGTGTGGGTTGCATGGCTGAGATTGCATATTGTAAGAACCATTCTATTCCATATCACATTATGAGTGTAGATTGTCCTTGGAGATATCTTATAAATACAACAATATCTCTTGATTACAAATTTATGAGGTTAGTTCGCAACGAATGTGAAGAATGCGTGGAATGTGGTTTAGGTGGCTATGATGAATATAGCTTACTTTGTAAACGGCATCACATCAATCAGCTATACGAGAAATGCAAAATTGAAAATACATGGACTCACAATTCTATTAGCTTGAGCTGATTGGTAAAGAGCCATACAAAAGAGGGAATATATAAATAAAAGGAAGTGATTATAGATGTTAGTAGCATACAAATACAGATTATATCCTAGCAAAGAACAACAAGAATATTTTGCAAAATGTTTTGGATGTGTACGATTCATCTATAATCGTATGCTTTCAGATAAAATTGATTACTACAAAGTGACTAAGCAGAAACTTAATAACACACCTGCTCAGTATAAAAAAGAGTTTTCATGGTTGAAGGAAGTTGATTCTCTTGCATTATGTAATGCACAGATAAATTTACAGACCGCATATAACAATTTTTTCAAAAGACCAGAAGTAGGATTTCCTAAATTCAAGAGCAAGAAAAACCATAATTACTCTTATACTACTAACAATCAGGGTGGGAATATTTGTATGTCTGACAGATATATTAAATTGCCTAAGATTGGTTTAGTTAGAGTAAAGAGACATAGAGATTTCACAGGAACAATTAAGTCTGTTACAATCTCGCAGAACCCTTCTGGTAAATATTATATTTCTGTTTTAGTGAATCAAGAAGATAAGGAAAAGTTACCTGTTTGTAATCATGAAATCGGAATTGACCTTGGAATTAAAGAATTTTGTATTACTTCTGATGGTGAGATGGTTGCAAATCCCAAATATCTTAGAAAGTCTGAAAAGAAACTAAGGAAATTACAAAAGGATTTGTCTCGTTGTAAAAAAGGAAGTAAGAATAGAGAAAAATGTAGAATTAAAGTTGCAAAACAGCATGAAAAGATTACAAACCAGAGAAAAGATTTTTTACATAAATTGTCTATCAGTATTATTCGTGAAAACCAAACAATAGTCATTGAAGACCTACGTGTAAAAAATATGATGCGTAATCATAAATTAGCAAAATCAATTGCAGATGTATCTTGGAGTGAATTTGTTAGACAGTTAGAATATAAGGCTGAATGGTATGGTAGAGAAATTATTAAAATAGATACTTGGTATCCATCGAGTCAGATATGTTCTAATTGTGGTCACAAAGATGGAAAGAAAGCATTGTCTATAAGAGAATGGACTTGTCCTGTTTGTGATACACATCACGAAAGAGATATAAATGCAGCAATAAATATTCTCAATGAAGGTTTGAGAATGAGAACGGCAGGAATTGTCGGGATAGCCTAAGTAAACTTGTGCGGTTACGCATATTGATTAGGAAGCCAACGAGCTTTAGCTCGTGGGCAGTTCACAGATATGTAACTAGAAAATTTTTATTAAGGATTGGTGATGTATGTTTGAAGGTTATTAAGAAAGATGGCACATTACAAGAATACAACGAACAAAAAATTATTGATGCTGTGAACAAATCGGCTCAAAGGGCGTTGTATACATTTACACCAGAAGATTATGTGAAAATCTGCCAAGCTGTAACTGATGAATTGCTTGCAGATGACTATGAAAATGATGAAATTCCTGTATTACACATTCATAGTGTGGTTGAAAATGTATTACTTGAGTTATATCCGTCTGTCGGACAATGCTATCAGCAATATAGAAATTACAAACTTGACTTCGTAGACATGATGAATGAGGTATACACCAAGAGTCAAGGCATCAGATATGTGGGTGATGTAAGTAACGCTAACACTGATTCTACAATGGTAAGCACACAACGAAGTCTGATTTATGGACAGCTTAACAAAGAGTTGTATAAAAAATTCTTTTTGAATAAAGAAGAACTTCAGGCTGTCAATGATGGATATATTTATATTCACGATATGAAGGACAGACTAGATGGTATTAACTGTTGTCTGATGGATATTTCCAATATCCTATCTGGAGGGTTTGAAATGGGTAATATTTGGTATAACGAACCTAAAACCCTAGATGTTGTATTTGACGTTATTGCTGATGTAGTTATGAGTGGTGCAAGCCAGCAGTATGGTGGATTTACCATCCCCAGAGTAGATACAATTCTCTCACCATATGCAGAAAAAAGTTATAAAAAATATTACGAAGAATATTTCGATACCTTATATGATATTGAAAAGACAGACGGTGTTTTTGTAGATTGTTTATCTAATGTGTCATTTGAAAAAAATGCACATGAATATGCTATGAAAAAAGTAAGACGAGACTTCGAACAAGGTTTTCAGTCTTGGGAAATGGCTTTTAATTCCGTAGGCAGCTCAAGAGGTGATTATCCATTCATTGCTGTGTCCTTTGGTGTTGGGACATCAACATTTGAGGTCATGGCGAGTGAGATTGCTTTAAAAACCAGAATGGGTGGACAGGGCAAGGATGGATTTAAAAAACCTGTGTTATTCCCTAAGCTAACATTTTTATATGATGAAAATTTGCATGGGAAAGGCAAAGAGTTTGAGTGGCTTTTTGATGTTGCCATTGATTGTAGCAGTAAATCTATGTATCCCGACTTCCTCTCGTTGACAGGTGAGGGGTATATTCCTTCTATGTATAAAAAATATGGGAAAGTTGTTTCTCTAATGGGGTGCAGAGCGTCTTTATCTCCTTGGTATAAACAAGGCGGTATGAAACCACTGAATGACGATGATGAACCAATTTTTGAAGGTAGATTTAATATGGGTGCAATTAGCTTACATTTGCCTATGATTTTAGCAAAAGCACAACAAGAAAATAAAGATTTTTATGAAGTTTTGAATTATTATCTTGAGTTAATCAGGAATCTACATAAAAGAACGTATAATTTCTTGGGCGAAAAAAAGGCTTCGACAAACCCTATTGGGTTTATGCAGGGTGGTTTCTTAGGTGGTACATTGCAAGCTGATGAAAAAATTAAGCCTTTGTTAGCACCAATGACAATGAGTTTTGGTATTACAGCACTAAACGAATTGCAGGAATTGTACAATGGTAAGTCTTTGGTAGAAGATGGACAATTCGCTATTGAAGTTATGGAATACATCAATAACAAAGTGAATGAGTTTAAAGAAGAAGATAAAATTCTTTACGCCATCTATGGCACACCTGCGGAGAGCCTCTGCGGTTTGCAAGTAGAACAATTCAGAAAGAAATATGGGATTGTGGAACATGTTTCTGATAGACCATATGTAAGCAATAGCTTCCATTGCCATGTTACAGAACAAATTTCTCCTATTCAGAAACAAGACTTAGAAGAAAGATTCTGGAACTTGTTCAATGGTGGGAAAATTCAATATTGTAGATATCCTATCTCTTACAATAAAGAAGCAATCAAGACATTGGTTCGTAGAGCTATGGATAAAGGATTTTATGAAGGTATTAACCTATCTTTAGCATACTGTGAGTCCTGTGGATATGAACAGCTTGATATGGATATCTGCCCGAAATGTGGCAGTGATTTAATTACAAAAATCGACAGGATGAATGGGTATCTCGGCTACACCAGAGTTCATGGTAAAAGCCGATACAACGAAGCAAAAGTTTCGGAAATTAAAGATAGAGTGTCTATGTAACAAATGAGGTGTTGAAAATAAATTATCATAATATTACCAAAGATGATATGTTAAATGGCTCTGGGCTGAGAATTGTATTGTGGGTTTCTGGTTGTGAGAATCATTGCAGGAATTGTCATAACAAGCAAACATGGGATATAAACAGTGGTATTCCATTTACTAACGAAACTGTGAAAGAAATATGGCAAGGATTGTCTAATGATTATATTTCTGGAATTACATTTTCTGGTGGCGACCCATTGCATCCAAACAATCTTACACAGGTTTTAAACCTATGCAAAGATATTAAAACTATATTTGCAGATAAGAATATTTGGCTTTATACAGGATATCAATTTGAGGATATCTGGATTCCTAACAGTAAAGATATCACATTCATACCAGAAAATATTCAGCATTGCAGGAATATGCTACTTGAGTATATTGACGTTTTGGTTGATGGAAAGTTTGTGCCAGAACTTGCTGATATAAATTATCATTGGGCTGGTAGTACCAACCAACGCATCATTGATGTGCAAAAAACATTACATGAACAAAAAATTGTATTGTTTGAAAGTTAAAGAGAGAATAAATATATGAGCAGGTTAATTGCCTGCTCTATTTTACACAATAGGAGTGATGCTATGGGAAGAATATTTATTACAGGAGATACACATGGGCAATTTCGCCGTCTGAAAAACTTCTGTAATCAAGTAGATACATCAACAGAAGATATTATGATTATTTTGGGTGATGTAGGGTTGAATTATCATCTAAATCAGTTGGACGAGCATGGTAAAAAATACCTGTCTAAGTTGCCATTGACATTCCTGTGCTTGCATGGGAATCATGAAGAAAGGGCTTGGAAGACAGAGTTGTATCACACAAAAATAATTATGAATGATGACTTTCGTGGAGTAGTATGCATCGAAGAAAAATATCCAAATATTTGGTTTTTAGATGAGATTGCAGAGTTTAAATTGCATGGTAAAGATGTATTAGCTATATCTGGGGCGTATTCTATTGACAAGCATTATCGTCAAGCAACGGGATGTAAGTGGTTTGAATCTGAACAAGTGCCAGCATATTTAATGCAGCGATATTTGAACAGTTTGGATTCTTTACCAGAAAAACCACACTTTGATTTTGTTCTATCTCATACTTGTCCATTCAGCTATATGCCAGTTGAAGCATTTTTGCCAAATGTGAATCAAGACGAAGTTGATAATCGAACAGAACATTTTCTGCAATCTGTTATGGAAAGAATTGATTATGACGAATGGTATTGTGGTCACTTCCATATCAATAAGTTTGGTCGATTTGAAAACGAGGTATATGCAGATAAAATAAGATTTTTATATGATGACATTATTGAGTTGGATTGCTAAAAGTATCAAACATGGAGGTGAATGAATGAATCCAACATTCTGGTTTTTAATTATTTTGATTGCTGTTGCACTGTGGTTTGCACTATCTATTCTATTCAAACCAATGGGCAAGTTTGTGACCAAAATTTTCAATGACACAAAAGATATTATCAATGATGAAGAAGAAAAAACGGAGGAAAAAGAATGAAAAAAGGTTTTGTTGGAGCAATTAGCTTTCTTGTAATTTTTATTATCGTAGCAGTATGCGTACTGAATTGTATCACACGTATTCCTAATGGTTACAATGGCGTTCAGTATTCTATGAATGGCGGTGTAAAAGATGAAGTTCTAGCACAGGGTTGGCATCTTGTAGCACCTACAGTGAAAGTAAAAGAATTTACCGTAAGCAACGAGCAGCTTATTCTTTCTAAAGATTCCAGAGACGGCAGTGAAGGTGACGAAAGTTTCAATGTTTCTACTGCTGATGACGCAAGTATCGCTATTAGCTTCCAGATGTCTTATAAATTTGCACAGGAAGATTTGGTAGATACATATAAGAAGTTCCGTGGTATGAGTGGTGAAGATATTGTTAATCATCGTGTAAAAGCCGTACTAAAATCTAAGATTTCCGAAGTAACGACAGACTACAGTATGATGGATATTTACTCTGGTAATCGTAGTGAAATCAATAATAAAATCACAGAATATCTTGCAAAAGATTTCAAAAAGGCATACGGCATTGATGTAATTGACGCTTCTATTATTGATGTACATCCTGATGAAAAGCTACAGAACACCATTGATTCCAGAGTAAAAGCCCTTCAGAAAAAACAGCAAGCACAAGCTGAACAGGAAACTGCAAAAGTCGAAGCTGCTACAGCTCTGATTAAAGCACAGAATGAAGCTGACATTGAGATTACAAAGGCAAAAGCAGAAGCAGATGCTAATAGAGAAATCGCAAAAAGTATTACGCCTGAACTGATTAAAATGAAAGAAGCTGATGCTAGACTCAAACATGGCTGGATTACAGTGCAGGGTGCAAATACGGCAGTTGTAAAATAATTTATTGTACGGGAGTGTGTGATTTGCACACTCCTATTTTTTATTTTTATCGAAATAATACTTAAAGAGGTGATTCATATGGTAGAAGCAGTTATTAGATGTATTGTGTCATGGCAAATATTTGGTGGTGTTATTGGTTCTTTCATTGGCATTGGTGTTGCATGCGTAATTTCCAGTAAACTTTCAGACTAAATAGAGAAATATTATATGAGGTGATAAGAATGAAATTTGATGAAATTAACCAACTCACAGACGAACAATTAGAGGAACAAAAACTATACTATGAAAATCGCAAAGCTGGGTTCAAAGAGTACCACGATGAATTTATGATTGCTGATAGGGTGCTATACGATATTAATAAGGAAGTACAAAAACGGGGAAAAATGAAAAAATGTTATAAGCACAACAAGGAAGACAAATATATATGTGCTACCAATTTTAGTCCTGGTTGTCTGTATGAAAATGCATGTATTGTTCTTGAAGATAGTAGTTTTCTTGAAGTTGATGATTTTGATTGGGTGTATGCCGAACATGAAGAAAATTATGTGGAAATTCCAAAGGAAGAATTTTTAAATCAATTTTTGCTTGTTGCAAATGTGTATTTACAACTTATCACACCAAATATGTCTATGGTCTTTAAAAAGGAGGCAACAAATGACTGAGAAAAATATTTTTACTAAAGAAGCAATTAAAGAATATATTGCAAACAGAAAACAAGTGTTAAAGGATGTTATTGCATACGAGCAAGAATATTATCATTATCCTGTGCCAAAGTTACTGATTGTGCAGGTCGGTGACAATCCTGCTTCTAATAAATATGTGGCTGGAAAAATCAAGGACTGCGAAGAAGTTGGAATTAAAGCGATATTGGCTAAACTCCCAGAGGATACTAGCGTAGATGAAATGCGCGAGCTGCTTACAGTAGAATTGAAAAACGTTCATGCTGCCATTATTCAGTTGCCATTGCCAGACCATCTTGTAAGTTATTTAGATGATTTTTTAGGGACTATGACACCAGAACAGGATGTAGATGGCTTTCTATTAGATTCCTGCCATTGTCCATGTACTCCACAGGGAATTGTTGATTATTTGACTTATCAATATAGCGAAGAATGGTTTGTCGGCAAACATGCAGTTATTGTAGGACGCAGTGAGCTTGTTGGCAGACCATTAGCAAAAATGTTGCTAGATAGAGATTGTACTGTTACTGTGGCACATAGTAAAACTAAGAATTTAAGACATGTAACAAGTCAGGCTGATATCCTTGTTTCTGCAACAGGTAAGATGAATCTCATTAACAGATTTAACATCAAACCAGATGTTGACGCAGTTATCAATGTTGGGTTCGCATTTGATGAGAATGGCAAAATGAAAGGTGATGTAGACGTTGCAGATGTTATGAGAATCACGCCTAATTGTATGCCTATTGTTGGCAGTACAGGTTTGCTAACTAGATTAGCACTTCTGGATAATACAGTGAACGCATGGAACATACAGTGTTAAGGAAATATGGAAGGTGATTATTTGACGGATGATTATACTTGGATGATTAAATTTTGTGTTGATTGTATTATTGCCATGTTTGTATTTGCAACAGGGATGTTCATACGCTTCAAACAAAAAATTCAACGACAAACAGATGAAATTATTGAAGAATGTAAACAAAACTTGAAACAAATAAAAATCGAAATAGAAAATGCAAACAAAATGCTTGATGAATATAAAAATAATCATCAATAAAATTTCTCTTTCATATGGAGAAATATATAGTAGGTAAGGACTTAAATGCCCTGACAAACCAAATGCTGTTAAGTTATCAGTGAGGTAAAAAGAATCGAAAACCTGAGATGGTGAAGAGATAAAGGTGAAGGCTGGAATTAAAGCACCAGTCAACCGATGAGTGTATTGCCTGAAACTCAACAGAGAATATAAAGGCATGGAACAAACCTCAGCCCTAACGTGTTATGACGAGGGATATGGATACTCCCATAGGATACGGAAATGAACGTATTCTAATTTAATATTTTAATTACAAAGGAGAAAATGAATGAGTAGTACCAATCGTTCAGAAGCAAGACAATTTCATATTTCTGACTATTATATTACACCAGTAAATGAGATTGAAAATTTCTTTGCTGCTTTAGATAATACGGTAACTATTGATATGGATAAATGCACACTCGACCCTGCAAGTGGTGGCGATAGTGAGAATCCAATGAGTTATCCAACTGCAATAGCAAACTATTATAATGTGCCAGCTGAAAATATCAGAACTATTGACATTAGGGAAGATAGTCTAGCAGAAACAAAAGTCGATTATCTTCACACTAAGTTAAGCTATAAACCGCATGTGATTATTACAAATCCACCATTTGCTTGTGCCATTGATTTTATTACAAAGGCTTTGAATGATGTGGAAAATTATGGATATGTAATTATGCTGTTAAGGTTAAACTTCCTTGAGACAAAAGCACGAAAAGCATTTTTTGATACATATATGCCAGAATATATTTTTGTCCATCATAAGCGTATGTCGTTTGTCGCAAATGGCAAGACGGACTCTGTGGCGTATGCACACTATGTATGGCGCAAAGGACATTATCCTGATTTTGCAAAAATTAAGGTAATTTGATAACAATGAAAATTTAGTTTTATCGGATAACGAGGTGATTGAAATAGAACATATTGTATAGTTTGGCATCACTATTGATGACGAACAGATTAAAAAAACAATCGAAAAGAACGCTATGCAGCAAGTCGTAGCAACTTTCAGAAACGATATTATTAAAGAAATGATAGGTAAGAACAATTATACTAAGTCTGATTATTCTACAATGATGTGGAATGCTGTTCATAAGCAAATTGAAACATTTCTTGATGAAAACAGAGAAAAAATTATTGAGATTGCTTCAGAAAAACTTGCAGACAAATTGGCTAAAACCAAAAAGGTTAAAGATATGGTTGCGAATACAATTAACAATTTACTCGAATGATATAAAGGAGTGATATGATTGAATTATTGTGCCACTAAAAATGAAAGTCAACCGATATATCGTGTTGAGTGGTGTAGAAACATTGAAGATGCAAACAAATATAGAGCAGGAAAATATGTTTGCGTCTATTGCAAAGAAAATTGCTTTCTTATTAACCCGATGTCTATTGGAAGTGATTGGTCTTTGTGTTTTGACACTGTTGATGGGTTTCTGGCATTGCCTTACAGACAGATTGTATCAATGATACCTGTATCAATGATACCACAGAAGGAGGAGAAATAATGGTCTATGTAATTGAAACAAATTTATCTATGAACGTAGATAAGATTGCCGACCACCAGTCAAGAGTGATTGAAGTACCAAGTTGGGAAGAATATTGTGCCATGTTTGAAAACTATGATGGACAAGCCTGTAGTATTGGTAAAAGTCTGACGCAGATGATTGGCAATAATATTAACGCTCATCGTATTATTGAAAATTTAGAATATGATGGTTTTCATCTAAGCTGCGATATGGTATGGGATAATGAATTGTTTTATTTGGATAGTAGAACAAAGCATTTAGCCTATTTGTGTGAATGACATATCTAAGTACAAAATAGGAAGAGGTGAATCGCATGTTTGAAAATATTAGAACATTTTTTCAGAACAATAACAAAAACAAAGAACCAGACAGAGAAACTCAAACAGAAGTTATCAATAGTATTTCTCCACACGAATATTTCAATGATGTTAAAGCACGAAAACAACAGATTGATGATGAGGGGTTGCAATGTGTATATGACAACTGCATGGAACTGCTAAATAAATATATTGTAACAGGTCAGGAAAGAGGCATTAAAAAACTTATGTTCCATCTTGATTGTATTGAGAAAGAGCGTGAGCTTGTGAAAATGGGTATTGATACTTTTGTCTATAAAGATGATATCGAAGAATATATTGATAAAATTGCTTCTGACGTTGTAAAAATTATTGAATTAGAAAACTATGAACGAGAAATTCCAGATGAAATTATTGATGTTATTTATGCTGTGAAAGAGAAGAAATTGTTTGACCAACTGTACGTTGTCTTTACCGATTATACAGGTAAGGTTGAAAAACGAGTTGCTAAAGAACGCAGAGATAATGACCCAATTTTGTTTGGCGCATTTATGGATGCAAGAAAAGATACAGTGATTGACCGTTTCTATTACCTTGGCGATTGGGAAGATGAGTTCTGTCATCTTACATTGGATAAAATGGTAAATGAAACAAGGAAGAAAACAAATAGGGATATTAGAATGAAATTTAAAACACCCGAAGATGTGAAAGAATATAGAGAACAATTAAAACATCTAAAATTCAATGGTACTAGATTCGTTTATGCTAACGAGGATAATGTTATTACAAATTTTATCTCTCGTGTTTAAGGAGAAATAACTTATGAAACCAAATGTTGATTTGACGCTCAATAGAGATTTTCAAAATAGAGAAATATCAAATGCTCTCTTTGGCAAAAACAATATAAAACATAGACTTGATACTATGCTTGACGATTTAACAAACAGAATACCTTGGAAGCAAGAATCTTTTATTCGCATTTATAGCGATACTGATTTTCAGCAAGAACATACATATAACATCATACTCACAGGGGACAAGACTGAACGGGCAAAAAAGAAATTTTACAATTCGGAATATGATGAAACTATTTGTTATTGTTGTGGTGAGAAAATTACAATTCCTTGGACTGAACGAGGACGTATCTGTAAAAAATGTCAAGCAAATGATAATAGTAAACATGTTCCTTGGGAGGTTTAATCTATGAAAGAACTAAAATTATTTCAGTGTGAATTTTGTGGAAAACAATATGACAATGAACACGATTGTAAAACATGTGAAGATAATCATATATCAGCAAAAGTGATTATGGCGCAGGACTATTATACTCATTGTGATTCAAAAAATTATCCTCATACTATAACAGTGTTGATGGAAGACGGTAAGGAAATTAGCTATGTAAAATATTGAAATTGAAGGTGATGCAGTTTGAAACAATGGCTTGAAACAAAAAAGAATGGCTACGGCAAACAATGCTATGAATTATATTTTAACAAATTTGATGCTGACGTTATGCTTGCAGGAATTGTACAAGACCACAAAGATGATTCGACTTATATCTATGTTTCGCCTGAATTGAATGTTGAGTTTGAAACATTAGAAGCTATAAGTATTGAACATGCACAGCAACAGATTGAAAGTATGCTGATTGAGCATTGGGAAAATGCAATTGCAACATTAGAAACTCAGATTAAAAATTTTAGAAGAGATAAGGGATGAAGATAATGCGTGATGCAACACAAGAGGAACAAAAAGTTGTTTATGCAAATATTGAGAAAATCGCATCATCAACAGGTATAAATTTTTGGGATTATTTTAAAGGAGAGAATAAGATGGACGCACATGAAATTATTAAAGAGTGGGAGGCACAACGTAAGAAAAGTCTTAATGAATGTGAAGAAAGAGCTTGGAGTGTTAAAGACGAGATTAGGCGCAAATGCGAAGAAAGTCCAGAGTTTAAAAAAGCGTGGGAAAGCCGTAATGCCAAAATCATTAAAATTAAATACCACTCTGACGAAATTGAAAAACTGCGCTATATTGATGGCAAATCTGATTGGATTGACCTTAGAGCAGCAGAAAATGTAATACTAAAAGCAGGGGAGTTTAAACTGATTAGTCTTGGCGTTTCTATGGAGCTACCAGAAGGATATGAAGCTCATATTGTTCCACGCAGCAGTACATATAAGAACTTCGGTATCATCCAGACAAATCATTGTGCCGTAATTGACAATTCCTATTGTGGCGATAATGATATTTGGAAATATCCTGTATATGCACTTAGAGATACAGAAATTCATGTAAATGATAGAATCTGTCAATTCAGAATTATTAAGAATCAACCCAAACTGTATTTCGATGAAGTAGAGACTCTTGGCAATGCTGACAGAGGTGGAATCGGCAGTACAGGGAAACAGTAAATCAGATAAAAGTAACCACTACAATGTCACACTATTAGCAGTTATATGTTAGTGGTGTGGCATTTTTATATACATAAGAAAAAGCGAGTGTGAAGTTTATTGCAAGAACAAGAATTATTGAAATATGCCATTGAAAGTGGTATGATTGATTTACAACATCTACAAGCCGAAATTGATATGAAAGAGAGAAGACAGTATCTTAAACAACATCCATATTCAATTTGGCAAGGAAAGAACGATAACAAATTTTATACTTATCTACCTGACGATACGAAAAAGAGAATTTTAGTAAAGCGCAATACAGAAGAAGAAATTCAGAATGTAGTCATCAATTATTGGAAGGAGCAAGAACTTAATCCTACGCTACAAGAAGTGTTTGATGAATGGAATGATAGGAGATTGGAACTAAAGAAAATCGCTCCTTCTACTTATGAACGCAATCAGCAAATCTTTCGTAGACATTACACAGGTATTGAAGACAAGCGTATTCGTTCTGTTACCGAAGACTGGATTATGGATTTCTTGGAGCAACAAATTGCCATACATGATTTAACTTCCAAGGCGTTTAGCAATTTGAAAGGCGTTACAAAAGGATTCTTAAAAAGGGCGAAACGAAGAAAACTAATTGATTTATCTATTGAGAGTGTGTTGAGTGACATGGATTTATCTGATAGAGATTTCCGCAAAGTGATTAAAGAAGATTATGAGGAAGTCTTTAGCGAAGAAGAAACAGATAAAATGATGGCATATTTGCAATCAAATTTAGATGTGAAGAATTTAGGGATTTTACTTATCTTTGTTACAGGATTACGTGTTGGTGAATTAGTGGCATTAAAGCATGAGGATTTTAATGGCAATATCATCAATATTCGTAGGACAGAAGTACGATATGCAGACGGTAACGGGAATCATGAATATATAATTAAGGAATTTCCTAAAACTGAAGCTGGTGTACGTTCTGCAATTATCCCTGCTGATTTTACATGGTTAGCAGACAGATTGAAACTATTAAATCCTTTTGGTGAATATGTATTTACTGATAACGGAAAAAGATTGACCACAAATACAATTCGTAGAAGATTAACAAGACTTTGCCAAAAGCTAAACATCTATGCTAAGTCACCACATAAAATCAGAAAGACATACGGGTCTATCTTAATTGATAACAACCTTGATGCACGCTTGATAACAGACTTAATGGGTCATACCAATATCTCAACAACAGAGCAGCATTATCACCGTAATAGAAAAACTATGATAAAGAAAGCACAAATCATTGCGAATATCCCCGAATTCCAAGCAAAGTAATCAAAAAGTAACCAAAGGTAATCAACCGCATAATGAGAAAACATTGAAATTACGGTAAAAATAGAGGTTATACAACGGGTTCGAATCCCGTTAGCAGCTTGTAAGACCCTTGAGGAATCAAGGGTCTTTTTTCATATTATCTGTTTCCCATGTACTACAACCCGCTATTGTATTGAAAGAAATACACGAAAATTTCCGCATTTTCCAAAAACCTTTCGCCTTTTTTCACAGAATTGATTTTTTTGCCGAAATGGGTTTACTTTCGTTAACCGATGTGCTAGTATGATTAAAACTAAATCACCAAGCAAAAAAAGAAAGAGGATGCAAATCATGAAACAGAATCAGATTTTCGCAACTGCATACTTTTACTTTTACCGTGTTTTCAGAGATTCAAAGTGAATTTTACTGTTAAGGAAAGACGGTTTGTTTTGATGGTTTTTTCTTATTGAAAGCATAGGAGCTTCGCAGTGAAATTCGCTGCGAAGCTTTTTCTTTTATATGAGAAAAGCGTGCAGCACAAAAAAGCTTGTGAAGCAGGAACAAAAGAAAACAAGACAAAAGGATTTTTTAAGGAGGAGAAAATTATGGTAGTAGTATTGAAACCCGACACAAAGGAAGAACAGATTGAAAACCTGAAGGTATGGCTTAGCAGCATGGGCATCAGCACCCATATTTCCCGTGGTGTGAATCATACCATCGTTGGTCTGGTTGGCGATACCTCTGTGGTAGATATGGATCTGGTCAGAGCGTTGGATATCGTTGAAAATGTGCAGCGTATTCAGGAGCCCTTCAAAAATGCAAACCGTAAATTCCATAATGCAGATCAGGTAGTTGATATTGCAGGCGTAAAAATCGGTGGCGGCAATTTCCAGATTATCGCAGGCCCTTGCTCCGTTGAAAGCGAAGCACAGGTTTGTGAAATCGCAGAAAGAGTCAAAGCGGCAGGTGCAGGTCTGCTGCGTGGCGGCGCATTCAAGCCCAGAACCTCCCCTTACGCATTCCAGGGTCTGAAGGGCGATGGTCTGAAGCTGCTGGTAGAAGCAAAGCAGCTGACAGGTCTGCCTATCGTTTCTGAAATCATGAATGCGGTACATATCCCCATGTTTGAAGAATCCGTTGACCTTGTGCAGGTTGGCGCAAGAAATATGCAGAACTTCGAGCTGCTGAAGGAGGTCGGCAAGATGTCCAAGCCTATCCTGCTGAAAAGAGGTCTTGCAAATACGATTGATGAGCTTCTGATGAGCGCAGAATACATCATGGCAAGCGGCAACGAAAACGTAATCCTTTGCGAAAGAGGGATTCGTACCTTTGAAACCAGAACAAGAAATACACTGGACCTGAGTGCCGTTCCTGTTTTGAAAAAGCTGACCCATTTGCCTATCGTGGTTGACCCCAGCCATGCAATGGGCTATGCACATCTTGTAAAGCCCATGGCAATGGCAGCAACCGTAGCGGGCGCAGACGGCTTGATGATTGAGGTACACAATAACCCTGCAAAGGCACTGTGCGACGGCCCGCAGTCCCTGACACCCGATCAGTTCGATGATGTTGCAAAGCAGGTATTCCAGCTGAGACCCTTCGCCTGCAAATACGATTACTAATCAAGCGGTAGGAAAAGAGGGTGAATGATATGAAGGTTGGCGTAGTTGGTCTTGGGCTGATTGGCGGCTCTATGGCAAAGGCAGTAAAGAAAAAAACAGAGCATACGGTGCTTGGATGGGATGTCTCCGAAACCATTCGCTACAGTGCATTGCTGATGGAGGCGGTGCATGGCTTTATGGAGGACGGCAACCCCAAGGATTGCGATTTGATTCTGCTGGGGCTGTATCCTCAGCTGACGATAGAGTATATTAAGGCACACGCAAAGGATTTCAAGAAGGGCGCGGTTGTGGTCGATTGCGCCGGTGTAAAAAGAGTGGTCTGCGAGCAGGTGCAGGCGGTAGCGGAAGAAAACGGCTTTACCTTCGTGGGGGCGCACCCTATGGCAGGCGTGGAACGCTCCGGCTTTACCTATTCCACAGCAGATATGTTCAACGGCGCAACTTTGGTTGTAACGCCGTATAAGGGAACAGACCTCGGTTTGATGAATGCACTGAGCATGTTTTTCAAAAAGCTGGGCTTCGCAAGATTGAAATTTACCACGACAGAGGAGCATGATGCAATGATTGCATATACCTCTCAGCTGGCACATGTGGTTTCCAGTGCGTATGTCAAGGGTGCATTGTCCGATAATTTCAAGGACTTTTCCGGCGGCAGCTTTCAGGACATGACCCGTGTGGCGCGCTTGAATGAAAATATGTGGACGGAGCTGTTTCTGGATAACGGCGATAACCTTGCCAATGAGATTGACAGCCTGATAGCACGCATGCAGGCATACAGCACCGCGATTAAGGCGAAGGATGCGGATACCCTGTGTGAGCTGCTCAGAGAGGGCAGAGAAAAATGTATCGCCATTGATGAAATCAAGGACTTTGATTAAGGTTGTGAAAATAGTATGAGAAAAGTGATTGTCAGTGCGTCTACGGAATATGCGGTTCTGATTGGACGGGGACTGCTTGCACAGCTTGGGACGGAGGTTGCCAAACGCATCCGCCCCTGCAAGGCGGCAGTTATCACAGATACAACAGTAGAAAAGCTTTATGCGGAGCAGGCGGAGCAATCCTTAGCGGCGGCAGGGTTCACCACCTGCCGCTTTTCCTACCCTGCCGGGGAGGGCTCCAAGCATATCGGCACATTGAGCGATATGCTGGAATTTCTGGCAGAGCAGGAAATCACCCGACAGGATATCATTATTGCGCTGGGCGGCGGTGTTGCAGGTGATATGGCAGGCTTCGCGGCGGCGGTTTATCAGAGAGGAATTCGCTTTGTGCAGGTGCCGACCACATTTCTGGCGGCGGTGGATTCCTCTGTCGGCGGCAAAACAGCCATTGACCTCAGGGCAGGCAAAAATATGGCAGGCGCGTTTTATCAGCCGCAGCTGGTGCTCTGCGATGTGGATACCTTAGATACCCTGCCTGAAGAAATTTTCGCGGACGGCATTGCCGAAACGCTGAAATACGGCGTAATCGGGGATGCGAAGCTGTTTGCGGAAACGGCATCGGGTGATTTTAGGGAAAAGCTGGAGGAAATCATTGAAACCTGCGTAAAAATGAAACGGGATATCGTCAATGAGGATGAATTCGATACAGGTCTGCGGCAGCTGCTGAATCTGGGGCATACCTTGGGACATTCCATTGAAAAGAACAGCAATTTCACCCTTTCGCATGGGCATGCTGTAGCCATCGGGATGCATCTGATTGCGAAGGTAGCGGAGCGGCGCGGTCTTGCGGAAAAAGGGCTTGCGGAAACCATCCGACAGGCACTTCTGCACAACAACCTGCCTACTTCCACTTCCTATACGGCGGAGGAAATTGCGGCAGGTGTATTAAAGGATAAAAAACGCAGAGGCGGCGAAATCAGCTTTGTCCTCCCGACGAAAATCGGGCATTGCGAAATCGTGAAAATCCCGACGGAGGAAGTGTTGGATTTAGTCAGAACGGCATTGGCGTAAAGGCGGTATGATATGAATATAAAAATTGAGAAAACTCCATTAAAACAGGGGCAGGTGCGTATCATTTCCTCGAAATCCGATGGGCACCGCTCGCTGATTGCGGCGGCATTGGCGGAGGAGGAAAGCGTGCTGTTCGTGGATGGCTGGTCTGAGGATATGGAAGCGACGGCACGCTGTCTGCAAAGCCTTGGTGCGGAAATTGAGCGCGAACCCTCGGGCATTTATGTGATGCCGATTGGGTGTCCGCTCCCCTGTCCGGTGGACAGGATTGGACAGGCAAATGGACAGGCAGATGGACAGCTTTGTACCCTCGACTGCGGCGAAAGCGGTTCCACCCTTCGTTTTCTGCTCCCGATTGCGGGCGCATTGGGAAAGCATTGCCGCTTCGAAGGCAAGGGGAGACTCCCCGAACGCCCGATTGGCGTTTTGCTGGATGAGATGGCAAGGCATGGCTGCAAGGCAGACGGCGACCACCTTCCTGTTACATTGGAAGGCAAGCTGACCGCCGGCGTATATACCCTGCCGGGGAATGTCAGCTCCCAGTTTATCACAGGGCTGCTGTTTGCGCTGCCGTTATTGGAGGGCGAAAGCGAAATTCGCCTGACAACAAAAATCGAATCTAAGGGCTATATTGATATGACGCTGAAAACGCTGAAGACCTTCGGGATTACGGTAACGGAAACCGAAAGCGGCTGGAGCATCCCCGGCGGGCAGAAATACCATGGCCCGCGGATGCGCTATGCAGAGGGGGATTGGAGCAATGCGGCGTTCTGGCTCGTTGCAGGCGCGATTGGCGGCAGCATCGGTTGTCAGGGGCTGGATATGGAATCTCCCCAAGGGGATCGGGCGATTGCCGCTCTTTTGGAGGAATTTGGCGCGGAAACGAAGGTTGCGCTGAACCAGATTACGGCAACCCATAAGGAAATGAAGGGCATCCGCATTGATGCGTCCCAAATTCCCGATTTGGTGCCGATTCTTTGTGTAGCGGCGGCTGCGGCAGAGGGCAAAACCGAAATTTACAACGCAGGTAGACTGCGGATGAAGGAAAGTGACCGATTGGCTGTGATGGCGGAATGTATGCAGAAAATCGGCGTGGAGGTGGAGGAAAGACCTGACAGCATCATCATTACAGGCGGCTGTAATCCACCTGAGGGGGAAATCGTGATAGATTCCCATAATGACCACCGTATCGTGATGGCAATGGCGATTGCGGCGGTGAGCCTTGGCGTAGAGCTGACGATTCTGGGCGCAGAGGCGGTCAATAAATCTTATCCGTCCTTCTTTATAGAGCTGGCGAAGCTGGGAGGTGTGACAAATGTCCTCTAGTTTTGGAGAAAAAGTAAAAATTATGATTTTCGGGCAGTCTCATTCCGAGGCAATCGGCGTGGTGATTGACGGCTTGCCTGTGGGGGAGGAAATTGATTTAGAGGCGGTGCGGAAATTCATGGAGCGCCGCGCTCCCGGCAGAAATGCCTATTCCACACCCCGTAAGGAGGCAGACCTGCCCCGTGTGGTATCGGGATTATTTGAAGGGAAAACCTGCGGCGCACCGATTTGTGCCGTGATTGAAAACACAAATACACGCTCGAAGGATTATGATAAATTGAAGGATTTACCCAGACCGGGGCATGCGGATTTTACGGCGTGGGTGAAATATAAGGGGGCGAATGACCATCGCGGCGGCGGTCATTTTTCCGGCAGGCTGACCGCACCGCTTTGCTTTGCGGGCGCAGTCTGCATGCAGATTTTGGAAAGAAGGGGCATCCATATCGGCGCGCATATTCTTTCTATCAAGGGCGTGCAGGATACCCCCTTTGATGCGGTGGCTGTGGATGCAGATACCTTGAAGGCTGTCACGGAAAAGGTCTTCCCTGTGCAGAATGACGCGGCAGGGGAGGAAATGCAGGCGACGATTGCGGCGGCAAAGGAAAACGCCGATTCTGTCGGCGGTGTGATTGAATGTGCGGTGGTAGGTCTGCCTGTCGGCGTGGGCGAGCCTATGTTTGACGGACTGGAAAGCAGACTGGCGGCGGCGATTTATGCCATTCCTGCCGTAAAGGGCGTGGAATTTGGCGAGGGCTTTGGCGTGGCGGCGCTGTTTGGTTCGGAAAATAATGACAATTTCACATATCAGGCGGATGGTATGGTTCGGACAACAACGAACCATCACGGCGGCTCTCTGGGCGGCATTTCAAGCGGCATGCCTCTTGTGCTGCGGGCGGCATTTAAGCCGACCCCCTCGATTGGGCAGACGCAGGATACCATCAGCATCAGCAGAGGAGAAAACGATACACTTGCCATTGTAGGCAGACATGATCCCTGTATTGTGCCGCGTGCGGTGCCTTGCGTGGAGGCGGCAGCGGCGGTTGCGCTTCTGGATCTGATTTGCAGGATGGAGCAGTGAGAAAGGTGGGAAAATACAATGGATTTGAATGCAGTGAGAGAACGCATCAATGCGATTGATGACCAGATTGTGGATTTATTCGTGGAGCGCATGAAGGCTTCTGCGGATGTTGCCAGCGCAAAGGCGGAAAAGAATCTGCCCGTTCTGGATTTACGCAGAGAGCAGGCGGTTCTGGAAAAGGTAATGGAGCGTGGCGGCGAGGAATTTGAAATTTATATCAATAAGCTGTATCAGACAATTTTCGATATCAGCAAGAGCTATCAGGCAGGGCTTCTGACAAAGGAAACAGCACTTTCCGAAGAAATTCTGAAAAACATTGCAGACCCTCACATGGAATTTCCCAGAAAAGCTGTTGTTGCCTGTCAGGGCGTGGAGGGCTCCTATGCGGCAAGAGCATGCGACAGATTGTTTGCACTGCCCAGTAAGATGTATTTCAGCAACTTCGAGAGTGTATTCAATGCGGTGGAATCCGGTCTGTGCAGATATGGCGTGCTGCCCATCGAAAACAGCTCCGCAGGCTCTGTAACCGAGGTATATGACCTGATGGTGCGCCATAAATTCTATATCGTAAAGAGCATTAAGCTGCACATCAGCCATGCGCTTCTGGCAAAGCCCGGCGTGAAGCTGGAGGATGTGAAGGAGGTTGTTTCTCATACACAGGCATTGCAGCAGTGCAGCAATTTTCTGAAGGCGAACCCCAACATCAAGGTAACGATTTTTGAAAATACGGCAACCGCAGCGAAATATGTTGCGGAAAGCGGCAGAACAGACCTTGCGGCGCTTTCCTCCACGGACTGCGCGAAGCTGTATGGACTGCATGTTTTGCAGGATGGCGTGCAGAATAACGAAAACAACTATACAAGATTTATCTGCATTGCAAAGAACATGGAAATTTATGCAGGCTCCAACCGCATCAGCCTGATGCTTTCTCTGGATCACAGACCCGGTTCTCTGCATGAAATGATTGGGAAATTTGCCTGCCGCGGCATCAACCTGTGCAAGCTAGAAAGCCGCCCGATTCCGGGGAAGGATTTCGAGTTCCGTTTCTATTTCGATTTGGACGGCTCTGTTTTCTCTCCCGAAACCATGACGGTGCTGAAGGATATTGAGCAGGCGGCAGAAAGCCTGTCCTTCTTAGGCTGCTACTCCGAGGTGTAAGATTATGAAGATTTTAGTGATCAACGGCCCGAATATCAATATGCTTGGGATTCGGGAAAAAAATATTTACGGTGCCGAGACCTACGAGGATTTGAAGGCACTTCTGGAGAAAACTTTTGCCGAAAAGGGCGTGGAGGGCGAAATTTATCAATCCAACCATGAGGGGGATTTGGTAGACCGCATCCAGCAGGCATATTTTGACGGCACAGAGGGAATTGTGATTAACCCTGCGGCGTATACGCATACGAGCGTTGCGATTCTGGACGCGCTGAAGGCAGTTCGCCTGCCTGCAGTGGAGGTGCATATCTCCGATGTGAAGGAAAGAGAGGATTTCCGCCAGATTTCCTATGCGGGGAAGGCTTGCGTGAAAACCATCATGGGCAGAGGTCTCAAGGGCTATGTGGATGCCATTGCTTTCCTTGTGGAAAACAAGGCGTAAGCGGAAAAAATACAAAAGAAAAAAAGGAAAGAAGGTGACAGCCAATGATTTCCGAAAAGATGTCTAAGCTGTTGGAGAGAAGCGCTGCCATGAGCAGCATGTATACAGAAAGTGCAAGATTAAAGGAAAAATACGGCGCGGAAAATGTGTATGACTTCGGGATGGGCAATCCCAACCTGCCTGCGCCCGACAATATTCGGGAAACGAGTATCCGCGTTTTGCAGGAAACCGACCCTTGGTATCTGCATCATTATATGCCGAATAACGGCTTTCCGGAGGCAAGGGAGAAGATTGCGGAGAGCCTGAACCGCCGCTTTGGGGAGCATTTTGATGCGAACAACATCATGATGTGTACCGGTGCGGCAGGGGGCTTGAACTGCCTGCTGAAGGTGCTGATGGACCCCGGACAGGAGATTCTGACCTTTGCGCCCTATTTCGGGGAATATGACAGATATGCGGACAACGTAGGCTGTACGCTGACGACAGTGCCGCCGAATATTCCCACCTTTCAGCCCGACCCTGCGGCATTGGAAAAATGCGTGACGGAAAAGACGAGAGCCGTTTTGATTGATAACCCCAACAACCCGACGGGTGTGGTGTATAACGAGGAGACGATTCGGGCGATTGCTGCGGTTCTGGCGAAAAAGGAGCAGGAATACGGACATGCGATTTATCTGATTTCGGATGAGCCATATCGGGAATTGGTGTTTGACGGGGCAAGCGTGCCTTGGATTCCGAATGATTATAAAAACACGATTGTGGCGTATTCCTTCTCGAAATCCCTTTCCCTGCCGGGCGACCGTATCGGCTATCTGGCACTGCGCAGCGAGGTGGAGGATTTTGAGAATATCGTTGCGGCTGTTGCAGTTGCAACACGCATTACGGGCTTTATCAATGCCTCCGGCTTGCAGCAGCTGGTTTGTGCCAAATGTTGTGATGAAACGGTGGATATCAGCTTTTATGATAAAAACAGAAAACGCCTGTATGACGCGCTGACGGCATACGGCTATGAAATGCCGAAGCCGGAGGGGGCGTTCTATCTGTTTATGAAAACGCCGACGGAAAACGATTTGGAATTTGTGGAGAAAATCAAGGAGCATCGGATTTTGCTGACACCCGGCAGTGGGTTCGGCTGTCCCGGCTATGTGCGGATTGCGTACTGCGTTGCGCCGGAGACCATCGAAGGGGCGTTGCCCGGCTTCAAAGCCATGATGGAATATTATAAAAATAAATAAATACAAGCAGGAGAACTCGAAAACCCATTTTTCGGGTTCTTTTTTTATGCTTTTCTTTCTTTTGTGGATGCAGGGGAGGAAGGGAAGAATGGGAAAAAATGTATTTTGGTGGGAGGTGGAGGAGAACTTCTTTTTTTCTTGGGGAAAGTGCTTGAAGGAAAGCGCTTTTTTAATGAAAAAATCAATAGAAATGGGGCGGAAGGGGTTGTTTTTTTGTGGCGGCTATATTACAATGTGGTTAAAAGTGGCGCAAAGTGGTTTTTTGTGGTGGAAAACTACCGCGAAGGTGTGAAAGTGGCGGAAGGTGGTGACAGCGAAATGTTCTTAGGGCAATATCAGCACTCGATTGATGCAAAGGGGCGTTTAATCGTTCCGGCAAAGTTCAGAGAGGGGCTTGGCGAGCGTTTCGTTGTGACAAAGGGGCTGGATAACTGCCTGTTTGCTTATCCGCAGGAGGAATGGAAGATTTTCGAGGAAAAGCTGAAGCAGCTTCCGCTGACAAACCCCGGTGCGCGTAAATTTGTGCGTTTTTTCTTTGCAGGCGCGGTGGAATGTGAGTTGGATAATCAGGGAAGAATTATGGTGCCGACGCATCTGAGAGAATACGCAGGCTTGAAAAAGGACATTGTTTCCATCGGTGTGAATAACCGCATTGAAATTTGGAATAAGGATAATTGGAACGAATACAGCGACGAAGAGGATTACATCAGCAACGAGCTTGCTTTTGAGATGGAGAATTTAGGGATATAACGAATCCTCGTGTAGCTGTAAGCTACATGAGCAAATGCAAATTTATTTGCATTTGGAATTCTCGAAGAGAATGATTCGTTATGAATAAATTTGCGAAGCAAATTTATGAATGATTTAAAAGTATGAATGACTTAAAAGATAGATATCACACAACACAGACAAATCGGAAAGGCGGCAGGCATGGAATTTCATCATATTTCCGTACTCCTGAACGAGTGCATTGACAATTTGAATATCACGCCTGACGGCATTTATGTAGACGGTACCATGGGCGGCGGCGGTCATTCCCTGGAGATTGCAAAACGGCTGACAACCGGTCGTTTGATTTGCATTGACCAGGACCCCAACGCGCACGAGGCGGCGGGAAAGCGATTGGCGGAATACAAGGATAGAATCACATTTGTCAGAGATAATTTCGGCAATATCGCAAATATTCTGGATAGCTTAGGAATTGAAAAGATTGACGGGATGCTGCTGGATATCGGTGTTTCCTCGCATCAGCTGGATGAAGCGGAGCGCGGCTTTTCCTATCAGCAGGATGCCCCGTTGGATATGCGGATGAATCCGGACAGGCCCTTCAGTGCGTATGACGTGGTGAACGGCTATGACGAGGACGAGCTGGACAGAGTGATTTTCACCTATGGCGAGGAGCGTTGGGCGAGAAGAATCGCGCAGTTTATCGTAAAGGAAAGAGAAGCAAAGCCCATTGAAACAACGGGCGAGCTGGTAGATATTATCAAAAAGGCAGTGCCGAAGGGCGCAAGAAAGGATGGTCCCCATCCGGCAAAGCGCACCTTTCAGGCAATTCGCATAGAGGTAAACGGTGAGCTGGAGGTACTGCAAAGGGCGATTGATGACGTTGCCGCAAGGCTTGCGGTCGGTGGCAGGCTCTGCATCATCACCTTCCATTCCTTAGAGGACAGAATTGTGAAGGAGGCCTTCCGCAAGCAGGAAAATCCCTGTATCTGTCCGCCGCAGTTTCCGGTATGTGTCTGCGGCAAAAAGCCTTTGGGCAGGGTGATTACCAGAAAGCCCATTTTACCGAGCAAGGAAGAATTAGAGGAAAATCCTCGTTCCAGAAGCGCAAAGCTGCGTGTGCTGGAGGGGGTTTCGCAGGATTGATAAATATTGAAAAGACCCGAGAAAGGAGGGGAAAGGATGGCAGCAAGAGACGAGAAGAACAGAAAACGCAACCAGAGCGGTTCTTATTATACCTACGGCAATGTGGCGTATGAATTGCAGCCCGATTATACCCCTTACCGTGTGCGGGAGGAGGAAGAGGAACGGCGCAGAGAAGCGGCGCGCATTGCCAAGGAGGCGGAAAGAGAAAATAAGGTTTCCTTTGCGAAAATGGTAGGCGTTGCGATTATGCTGTTTATCGGCTGTATTGCATTTATGGGGATGCATGTTATGGTAGATCAGGCGGAGGTTTCTCTCAGAAGGGAAAAAAGCAAACTGGAGGATCTGAAATCCGCAAATGCGATTCTGGAGGCAGAGCTGACAGAACAGCTGGATATGGACTACATCAAGCAGGAGGCAACAGAACGGCTTGGCATGAGCGAACCGCAGCCCTATCAGGTGGTTTATATCAACGTACCCAAGCAGAGCTATACGGTGCAGCATGATACAGAGGAAACGACAGCGGAAACCTCTTTGGTGGACAGGATTTTAGATTTCTTTAAAAAGGATTGATGATAGATGAGAAGAAAGGCCAGAGGAATAAAAGCGAATCAAAGGTTTGCTTTTATTCTTTTTGTATTTATGGTGATTTTGACGGTATTATTCGGCAGAGTGCTGTATTGGAAGGTTGTGCATGGCGCGGAATTTGAAGCGGCGGCGAAAAATCAGCAGATTAACCGCTATGACTTAGTCAATGCGGCAAACCGCGGCAGTATTCTGGACAGAAATGAGCAGGTGCTTGCCGTTTCGACAGCGGTGTATAACGTGGTATTAGACCCCTTGCAGCTGGCGGAGGAGGACGATGCCAAGAAAACAAAGCAGACCTTTGATACCCTTTGCGAATATTTCCCCGATTTGAACTACGAGGATTTGGAATATCATATTACAAAAAATCAGGAAACGGGCAAAATCAATACGCCGACACACTGGAAATATCTGGTAAAGGGCGTGGAGAGAAGCGTGAAGGAGGAGCTGGAAAAGAAAAAGCTGCTGGGGGTTTATTTTGAGCAGAGCAGTAAGCGCTCCTATCCGCTGAAAACTTTAGCCTGCCATTTGATTGGCTTCAACAACACATGGGGGCTTGAGGGCTATTATAATGATGAAATGACGGGTACGCCCGGGCGTTCCTTTATCCTGTATCAGGGGGCGGACAAGGTAACCTATCAGGATTATGAGGCGCAGGACGGCAATACCATTGTGACAACACTGGATTACAACATTCAGCAGTACGCCGAGCAGGCGGTGAAGGAAACCATGGAAGCATGGCCCTCGGAGAACGTGGCGGCAATCGTGATGAACCCAAATACGGGGGAAATCTACGCGATGGCTTCTGCGGACACCTTTGACCTGAATGACCTCGATGAGCCGACAGCGCTTGCAACGGATGAAACCTTCAAGGAAACATGGGATGCCATGACGGATCAGGAAAAGAGCGACTATCTGAATACAATATGGAGAAATTTCTGCGTCAGCGATACCTACGAACCCGGTTCGATTTATAAGCCGCTGGTAGTAGCGGCGGCATTGGAGGAGGGCGTAATCACGAAGAACTCTACCTTCAATTGCAGCGGTAAAATTACGGTGGGGGACAGAGATATCAACTGCCATCTGCACAGCGGACACGGTACGCTTTCTGTTGAGGAAATCATGGCGCAGTCCTGTAACCCCGGTGTGATTCAGATTGCACAGAAGCTGGGGGCGGAAAAATTCTATAAATATCAGAAGGAATTCGGCTTCGGGCAGAAAACAGGCATTGACCTGCCGGGCGAGGCAGAGGGGATTCTGCATGCGGAATCGCAGCTGCGTCCCGTTGAGCTGGCAACAAGTTCCTTCGGGCAGACCTTTAACTGCACCTCTATCCAGATGGCAACTGCCTTTTCTGCGCTGATTAACGGCGGCAATCTGGTGAAGCCCTATGTGGTTTCGCAGATTGTGGATGATGACGGCTCTGTGGTGAAGGAGCAGACAGCAGAGGTTGTGCGTAAGGTGATTTCCCGGAAAACATCTGATTATATCCGTACTGCGCTGAAGGCAACGGTTGACCATGGTACGGGTAAGAAAATTGCGATTCCCGGATATTCCATCGGCTGTAAAACAGGGACGGCGGAGCAGGGCAAGCGTGACAAGAAGAACTGGACACTGACCCACATGGCATATTTCCCGGCGGAAAATCCGCAGTATCTGGTATTCAGCGTTATCCATAAGCCGCAGGGATATGAGGACGGCGTGCAGACCACCGCAACCATGACAAAGCAGATTATGGAAAACATTATTAAATATAAGAATCTGGAGCCGACAGAGGAAACGGAAGAAGCCGCAGCACTCAACGGCGGCAAGACGACCGTAACCATGCCCGATTACACAGACAGCAGCATCTATAATGTTGCGCTCGATTTGGAGGGCAAGGGGCTGACGTATAAGGTTGTCGGGACGGGCAACACGATTACGAATCAGGTGCCGAAGGCAGGCGCGAAGGTGGAAGCCGGCAGTGAGGTGATTCTGTATGTTGCGAAGGCGGAAGGAGAAGCAGGCACAGCGAAGGTGCCGAATGTGGTCGGGAAAAGCTACACCGAGGCGGTGAAAACGCTTTCGGATGCAGGCTTTGAGGTAACCTTTGAGGGCGAAACCACGAACAGCACCGTAACGGCGCAGGACCCGAAATACGGCGTTTCCGTAGAGGCGGACAGCGAGGTGAAAATCACGCTGACGAAGAAGGAAGCCGCGGAGGAAACGGCGGAGGAGCTGAAGAAAACAACGCAATAGGGAAAAGCATAGACACCCTGTCTTTTCTATACAATAATCAGTAGAGGGAAAAGACAGGGGTGTTTTGTATGGAGAAACCGACGATAAAGGCAAAAAAACGGCTTTTGCTTTTTCTGTTCTGTTCCATGTGCGGGTATCTGCTGCTGACGGGGCGGCTGGTTTTTATTGAGCTTTTTCGGGCGGAGGAATTGCAGGAGCTGGCGTATGAGCAGCAGACCAGAGACAGGCTGATTACGCCGAAGCGCGGCGCGATTCTTGACCGAAACGGGGAAGGGATTGCTCTGACGGAAACGGTAAACGCCGTGAGTGTGATTCCCGTGCAGGTAAAGGAAAAAGAGAAAACGGCGCAATTTTTGGCAGAAATGCTGGATTTGGAATATGACGAGGTTTTGGAAAAAATCAAGCAGAGGGTTGCCTTGGTGCGCATCAAAACAAAGGTGGACACCGAAACGGCGGCAGCCATCCGCAGGGCGAACTATGCGGGGGTAGAGGTGGACGAGGATGTGCGGCGCATCTATCCCTATACAAGCATGGCGGCGCAGGTGATTGGCTTTGTCGGGAAGGATAATCAGGGCATTATCGGCTTGGAGACAAAATATGACAGGCTTCTGGAGGGGGAGCGGGGGAAGATTCTCACGCTGACGGATTCCAGAGGGAATGAGGTGGACAGCGAACAGGAACGGATTCCGCCTGTGGATGGGAAAAATCTGGTGACAACGATGGATGTGGTGATGCAGCAATATGCGGAGCAGACCATTGCAAAGGCGGTGGAAACGAAGAGGGCAAAGCGCGGTGTTCTCATCATTCTGAATCCGCAGAATGGGGAAATTTACGCCATGGCGAATTACCCTTCGTTTGATTTGAATGAGCCGTTTACCATACAGGATGAAGCACTGGCGGCGAAATGGGACAGCTTTTCCGAGCAGGAGATAAATGAGTATTTGAACAAAATGTGGCGTAATACCGCAATCAATGATACATACGAGCCGGGGAGTACGTTTAAAATCGTGACCTCCTCGGCAGGCTTGGAGGAGGGGGCTGTGACCCCCGAAAGCAGCTTTTTCTGCCGCGGATTTTATGTGGCGGGGGACAGACAGATTAAATGCTGGCGATACCCACGCACACATGGGGCGGAAAGCTTTGTTGAGGGGGTACAGAATTCCTGCAACCCTGTTTTTATGGAGGTTGGGGAGCGATTAGGGGCGGAGACCTTTCTGGAATATATGAAAAAATTCGGCTTTGCCGAAAAAACGGGCATTGACCTTGCAGGCGAGGCAACGGGCATTATACATAAGGCGGAGAATGTCGGACCTGTGGAGCTGGCAACGATGAGCTTCGGGCAGTCCTTCCAGATTACGCCCCTGCAGCTGTTGCGTGCCGCCTCGGCAATCGTGAACGGCGGATATCTGATTACGCCGCATTTTGCAAGGGGGCTTGCGGACGAAAACGGCAGGCTGACGGAGGAATTTACCTATGAGACAGGCGCGCAGGTGATTTCCAAGGAGACCTCGGAAACGATGAAAACGATTCTGGAAAGCGTGGTTTCCGAGGGGACGGGCAGCAAGGCATATATCCCCGGATATCGTATCGGCGGCAAGACGGCAACCTCGGAAAAGCTGCCGCGCAGAAGTGGAAAATATATTGCATCCTTTCTATCCTTTGCGCCGGCGGAAAATCCGCAGGTGATGGCACTGGTGCTGATTGATGAGCCGCAGGGCGTTTATTACGGCGGCACGGTGGCAGGGCCTGTGATGCAGGAGCTGCTGCGGAATATTTTGCCGTATCTAGGGATGGAAGCGAAATATGATGAAAAAGAGGCGGAGGAAGCGGCAGAATTGAAAACGATTGTACCCGACCTTCTGGGCATGACCTTAAACGAAGGGAAGAATGCACTTTTTCAGGCAGGGCTTTCTGCACGGCTTGAGACAGAGGGCGAAACTGTTGCGGGACAGACCCCACCGGCAGGAGAGTGCGTAAACAAGGGAACGAAGGTTTTGCTTCGCATGGAATAGCGAAAAAGAGAAATGGCTTTTCCTTGCATTTTTCAAGAAAAATGGCAAAAATATTTGGTTGTAGGAGATAAGTGTGGTATACTAAAAAATGGCTTATTATTGAGATTTGTTTATCGAAGCCGAAAAAGAAAGGAGGCTGTAAGAGTGAATCTGAAACAGCTTTTAGAGGGTATTTCTTATGAGGTACAGCAGGGAACGGCGGATGTGGAAATTTCCGATTTCCAGTACGATTCCCGCAAGGTAGAAAAAGACGGTCTGTTTGTCTGCATTACAGGATTTCAGACGGACGGACACAAATATATTCCCATGGCATTGGAAAAGGGGGCGGCTGCCCTTCTGTGTGAGCACAGGGTGGAAAACGTACCCGAAGGCGTAACGGTGCTTGTGACGGAAAATAACCGCATTGCGCTGGCACTGCTTTCCGACCATTTCTACGGACACCCCTCCGCAGAGATGAATGTCATCGGCGTGACAGGCACAAATGGCAAAACCTCGACCACCTATCTGATGAAATCCATTCTGGACAGAATCGGCAAAAAGGTGGGCATTATCGGCACGATTGAAAACCGCATCGGCGATGAGGTGCTGAAGGCGGAGCGGACAACGCCCGAATCGAAGGAGCTGCAGGCGCTCTTTCGCCGGATGAAGAATGAGGATGTGACGGACGTTGTGATGGAGGTTTCCTCTCATTCTCTGGATTTGCACAGGGTAGACGGAATTGCCTTTGATGTGGCAATTTTCACGAACCTGACACAGGATCATCTGGATTATCATAAAACAATGGAAAACTATAAGGCGGCAAAGGGGATGCTTTTCGCACGCGCGGCAAAAAGCGTCATCAATATGGATGATGCCGCAGGCGCATATATGAAGGAGCAAAGCAAGGGCGAGGTGCTGACAATCGGCGTGGACAGCAAGGCTGATTTGACGGCGGAGGGCATTGACGTTTCCGCAGACGGTACGGCATTTGACATGCTCTGGCAGGGCAAGCGGTATCCTGTACACCTGCATACGCCCGGACGGTTCAGCGTATACAACGCATTGGGTGCGGCAGGAGCGTGTATTCTGCTGGGTGTGCCCGTAGAGGAAATCGTGGCAGGGCTGACGGCAAACCCCGGCGTTTCCGGCAGATTCCAGACGGTACGCAGCAAAAGGGGCTGTCAGGCAGTTGTGGATTATGCACATACGCCCGATGGCTTGGAAAATGTGCTGAATACAGCGAATGAATTTGTAAAGGGCAAGCTGATTGCGGTATTTGGCTGCGGCGGCGACAGAGACAGAACAAAGCGTCCCATCATGGGCGAAATCGGCGGCAGACTGGCAGGCTACTGCATCATTACCTCGGATAACCCCAGAACGGAGGACCCGGAGAAGATTCTGGAGGATGTTGAGGTTGGGGTGAAGAAAACAGACTGCCCCTATGAAAAAATCGTGGACAGACGAGAGGCCATTCAGAAGGCGGTTGCTATGGCGGAAGCGGGCGACGTGATTCTGATTGCGGGGAAGGGACATGAAACCTATCAGATTTTCCCCGACAAAACCATTCATTTTGATGACATTGAGGAAGTACGCAAGGCATTTGGAGAGGATTGCTTATGAAAAAGATTACGATCAGAGAAATTATCAAGGCAACAGGCGCACAGATGATTGCCTTGGGGGATATGGAGGAAGCACTGAATAAGGAAATCTGGTATGTGACACAGGATTCCAGAGAAACAAAGGAAGGCGTTCTTTTTGTTGCAAGAGTGGGAGAGGTGCGTGACGGGCATGATTTGCTGCCCCAGTGCTTTGCAAACGGCGTGACCGCCTGCCTTTCTCAGAAGGTGGTGGCACCCACGAATGGGGCGATTGTGCTTCTGGTTCCCGATACGGGGAAGGCGCTGCTTGATTTGGCGGCTTATTACAGAAATCTGTTTGATATTCCCGTTGTTGCGGTGACAGGGAGTGTCGGCAAGACAACAACAAAGGATATGATTGCATCCGTGGTTTCGCAGAAATACGATACCTTGTGGACACAGGGCAATTACAACAATGAGGTTGGCGTGCCGCTGACGATTTTCCGCATTGAGGAGCACCATCAGGCGGCAATCATTGAAATGGGCATGAACCACTTCGGGGAGTTGGACAGAATTGCGAAGGCAGTGCGCCCGAACATCGGTGTGATTTCTAATGTCGGCGTAGCGCATATTGAATTTCTGGGCAGCAGAGAAGGGATTCTGAAGGCGAAATGCGAAATGCTTGCACATCTGGAAAAGGACGGCGTTGCGATTCTCAATGCAGACAACGATATGCTGCAGACGCTGGAGGGCAAGCTGCCGCAGAAGGTGCGCTGGTTTGGCGTAGAACATAAAAAGGACTTCTATGCGGATGAGATTGCACAGGTTGGTCTGGAAAAAACAGCCTGCACGATTCATACACCGATTGGCAATGTGCGCGTGAATATTCCAATTCCGGGGGTACACATGGTGCTGAATGCGCTTTCCGCGGCGGCGGTCGGCGTGGAGCTGGGGCTGACACCGGAGCAGGTGAAGGCAGGGATTGAAGGCTTCCGGGTGACCAAAAACAGAATGAGCATTGAAACAACGAAGGACGGCATTACGATTCTGAATGACGTTTATAATTCCAATCCGGTTTCCTGCAAGGCTTCTCTGGATATTCTGGCGAACGCGAAGGGCAGAAGGATTGCCGTTCTGGGCTTTATGGGCGAGCTGGGCGATTATGCGGAGGAAGGACACCGTGAGGTCGGTATCCATGCGGCGGAAAAAGGCATTGATGTGCTTTACTGCATCGGGCTTTGCTGTGATTACATGGCAGATGCGGCGAAAAAGGCAGGCATGAAAGAGGTTTATTATCTGGAAACACAGGAAGAATTCTGGGAGAAGGGACTGCCTACGCTCAAAGCAGGAGATACGATTCTGCTTAAGGCATCCCGCAGCAGAGAATTTGAGAAAACAGTAGCAAAATTGCAAGGAGTGAACTAAAGTGGGTTCTTTGGAACAGGCAGTCTATGCCATCATCATATCTTTCGTGATTGGGGTGATTTTGTGTCCCATCGTGATTCCTATGCTGAGAAAGCTGAAATTCGGGCAGAATGTGCGTGACGACGGGCCGCAGACACATCTGGCAAAGCAGGGCACGCCTACGATGGGCGGCGTTGCCTTTCTGGCGGCATTCGTGATTACAAGCCTTTTCTTTCTGAAGGGGAACAGGGACGGCGCGGCTATCATGCTGATGACCCTGTGCTATGGGCTGATTGGCTTTTTGGATGACTATATTAAGGTGGTAAAAAAGCGTTCTCTGGGGCTGCGCGCGTATCAGAAGCTATTGCTGCAGCTGATTGTAACGGGGCTGTTCTGCTCGTATATCATGAAAAGCGGCATCGGTACGGCGATTTATATTCCCTTTACAGACGGGAAAATGATTGATTTGCAGCTGATTTTTATTCCCTTCCTGTTTGTGGCGGTGCTGGGAACGGTGAACGGGGTCAACCTGACGGACGGTCTGGATGGTCTGGCAGGCGGCGTAACCCTTCTGGTGGCGGCATTCTTTATGATTGTGGCATGGGCGGCAGGCAGCACGATTGCACCTGTTTGCGGTGCGATTGTGGGCGGTCTGATGGCGTTCTTAATCTTTAACTCCTATCCTGCAAAGGTGTTTATGGGGGATACGGGGTCTCTGGCACTGGGCGGCTTTGTGGCATCGGCAGCGTTTATTCTGAAAATGCCCATTTTTATCGTGATTGTCGGGTTTATTTACCTCTGGGAATCCATTTCGGTTATGCTGCAGGTTGGCTGGTTTAAGCTTACAAAGAGAAAATACGGGGAAGGCAGACGCTTATTTAAAATGGCACCCTTCCATCATCATCTGGAAAAATGCGGTTGGAAGGAAACCAAGGTTGTGACGCTTTTCTATGTGGCAACGGCACTGCTGTGTCTCATTGGTTTTCTGGGCTGTAAATATATGTTCCTGTAAGGAATTTTGGAAAGAAGGAATCGAACGTGGAATACAATGGTAAAAAGGCCTTAGTCTGCGGCATGGCAAGAAGCGGCATTGCGGCGGCAAAGCTGTTGAACAGACTGGGTGCAAGGGTTACATTGCAGGATATGAAAAAAAGAGAGGAAATTTCTGCCGATGTGCTGGCATTGGAGGGGCAGGGCATCGTGCTTTACACGGGCGCAAACCCCGATGAGATTGCCTGCGCGCAGGATTTAATTGTATTAAGCCCCGGTATTCCCTGCGACCTGCCTTTTATTGCGGCGGCGGAAAATGCAGGAATCGAGGTTATCAGCGAGGTGGAGCTGGCGTACCGCCTGACACCCTGCCCGATTACGGCAATCACAGGCACAAACGGCAAAACAACCACAACCACGCTGACAGGCGAAATCATGAAAACGGCTTACAGCGGTACGGCGGTTGTCGGAAACATTGGGGTGCCTTACAGCGAGGAGGTAGAGCGGCTGACCGAAAAGGATTGGGTGGTTGCGGAAATCAGCAGCTTCCAGATGGAAAAGGCGAAGGAATTTCATCCGCATATCAGCGCAGTGCTGAATATTACACCCGACCATTTGAACAGACATAAAACCATGGACGTTTACATTGCCATGAAGGAAAGAGTTTTTGCAAAGCAGACCGCAGAGGATTTCTGTATTCTGAACCATGGGGATGAGACTTGCAGAAAAATGGCAGACAAAACCGCGGCGAAGGTATTTTTCTTCGATTCCTCCGAAACGCTTGCAGAAGGCATTTATCTGGACGGGGATGCCATTGAGGTGCGCTGGGGCGCTATCAACGAAACCCTGATTCATGTGGATGAATTGCAGATTCTGGGCGTGCATAACTATGAAAACGTGATGGCGGCGGCGGCAATGGGCATTTGTGCGGGGATTGCATTGGATACCATTCGCACGGTGCTGAAGGGATTTGCAGGCGTAGCACATCGCATCGAATATGTTGCGACGGTGGACGGTGTGGACTATTATAATGACTCCAAGGGGACGAATGTGGACGCATCCATCCGCGCGGTACTGGCGATGAAAAAGCCGATTGTGCTGATTGGCGGCGGCTATGATAAGGGCAGCTCCTTTGATGAATGGACGAAGCTGTTTCCCGGCAGAGTGAAGCATCTGGTGCTGATTGGCGTAACCGCACCGAAGGTACGCGCATCTGCGGAGAAATTCGGCTTTACTGCCATTTCCGATTGCGAAACCTTTGCAGAAGCGGTTGACCTGTGCAGAGAAAAGGCGGAGGACGGCGACTGCGTACTGCTTTCTCCTGCATGCGCAAGCTGGGGCATGTTTGATAACTATGAACAGCGCGGAGATATGTTCAAGGAGCAGGTTCGGGGATATCTGAAATAAAAAACGCTGGAATGAGGTGTGAAAATGAGTCATGTCAAACCAAAAAAGAAAACCGCAAAGCGGAAGTATAGAAAGCCGTTGGGATATGACTTCACGGTTCTGTTTATTGTGCTGATTCTGGTGCTTTTTGGCGTTGTCATGATTTTCAGCTCCAGCTATTATTACACAATGACAACGGAACGATTCCATAATGATATGTTCTATTTCCTGAAACGGCAGAGCCTTTGGGCGGTTCTGGGGATTGTGGCAATGGTTGGCATGATGCATATTCCGTATACCCTCTGGAGACGATTTGCAAAGCTGGCATACTGGCTTTCCAATCTGTTCCTGCTTGCACTGCCCTTTGTCGGGACAGAGGCAGGCGGGCAGAAGCGTTGGCTGGGGATTGGCTCGCTTTCCTTTCAGCCTTCGGAATTTACGAAAATTGCCGTGATTCTGTTTCTTTCCTCTTATGTGATTGAGCATCGGAAGGAGCTGGCAAATCTGAAGGGGTTCCTCAAGGCATGCTGCGTGCTGCTGTTGCCTGTGGCGCTGATTGCAATATCGAACTTTTCCTCGGCGCTGTTGGTTGGGCTGATGGGTGCAACGATTCTGTTTGTGGCAAGCCCGCGTGTTTGGTATTTCGGGGCGGCAATCGCAGGGGCAATTCCTCTTTGCGGCCTTGCTGTAGCGATTCCCAAATTTCGCTACAGACTGACCCGTATCAAGACATGGCTTGACCCCTGGGCAGATCCGACGGGCGATGGCTTCCAGACGATTCAGTCGCTGTATGCACTGGCATCCGGCGGCTTATTCGGGCTTGGACTGGGGCAGAGCCGACAGAAAACCTTTATTCCGGAGGCATATAACGATATTATTTTTGCGATTATCTGCGAGGAGTTGGGAATTGTCGGGGCGGCGTTGGTGATTCTGCTGTTTGCGGTGCTTATCTGGCGAGGGATTCGCATTGCGATGAATGCAAAGGACAGCTATGGGATGCTGGTTGCAACGGGGATTACGGCGGTTATCGCCTTCCAGTCGATTATCAATATCGGCGTTGTAACGAATACGATTCCTAATACGGGGCAGCCGCTGCCGTTTATCAGCTACGGCGGCACCTCGCTGTTGTTTTTGATGGCGATGGTTGGGATGCTGCTGAATATTTCACGTTATCCCAAGGACAGGGAAAATTAAAGTTGAAAACAGGAAAGACTTTTTGAAAAATAGTAGAAAAGTCTTTTTTTCTTACTTATTTACTAATTTAGGGTTGACAAAACTGGTAGAATTGAATAAAATCTTGAGATATAGAAAGAAAAACAACACTGTGAAAGACAGAGAAAAAGAGGAGTACACATCCGAACTATACAGAGAGAAGGATTCATTGGCTGAAAAATCCTTTGTAGAAAGAATGTGGAAGGTAGCTTTGGAGTTGCTTTGTTGAAGGGGATTTCAGAAGAAATTTCTGGGTAGGCAAAGCCGGGAGGTCCCGTTACAGACGATAAAGTGTCCGTTTTTAGAAACGGGAAATAAGGTGGTACCGCGAGCTTTCGTCCTTTGGTTGGACGGAGGCTTTTTTTGATTCACGGTGAAATGAAAAAAATAGGAGGAAATACTATGAAAGAGCTGGCAAAGAATTTTGACCCCTCTGTTGTAGAGGAAAGACTTTACAACAAATGGATGGAAAAGAAATATTTCCATACAGAAGTAGATAAAACAAAAGAACCTTTTTGCATCGTAATGCCGCCCCCGAATATTACAGGGCAGTTGCACATGGGACATGCACTGGACAACACCATGCAGGATATCCTGATTCGCTGGAAAAGAATGGCAGGCTACAACGCACTCTGGGTACCCGGCATTGACCATGCAAGCATTTCCACAGAGCTGAAGGTTGTGCAGAAGATGGCATCCGAAGGGCTGACAAAGGAGGATGTTGGTCGTGAGGGCTTTTTGGAACGCGCGTGGGCGTGGAAGGAAGAATACGGCGGCATTATTCTGAACCAGCTGAGAAAGCTGGGCTGCTCCTGCGACTGGGATCGTGTACGTTTTACGATGGACGAGGGTTGCTCCGAAGCTGTTCTGGAAACCTTCTGCCGTCTGTATGAAAAGGGCTATATTTACCGCGGGGAAAAGATTATCAACTGGTGTCCTGAGTGTCAGACTACAATTTCTGACGAAGAGGTAGAGCACGTTGATATGGCAGGGCATTTTTATCATATCAATTACCCCCTTGTTGGTTCTGATGAAAAGCTGAGACTGGCAACCACCAGACCCGAAACCATGCTAGGCGATACTGCGGTTGCGGTACATCCCGCAGATGAAAGATATCAGCACTTGATTGGCAAGACCTGTATCGTTCCCGTTCTGAATAAGGAAGTACCCATCGTTGCGGATGAATATGTTGACAGAGAATTTGGTACCGGTGTTGTAAAAATTACACCTGCGCATGACCCGAATGACTTCGAGGTTGGGCTGAGACATGACCTGCCCCGTATTTGCGTGATGAATGATGACGGCACAATGAATGAAAAGGCAGGCAGATTTGCAGGCATGGACAGATTGGAGGCCAGAAAGGAAATCGTAAAACAGCTGGACGAAGAAGGCTATCTGGTTGAAATCGAGGATATCACCCATGCGGTAGGCTGCCATGAAAGATGCCATGCATCCATCGAACCCATGATTAAGCTGCAGTGGTTTGTGAAGATGGACGAGCTGGCAAAGCCTGCCATCAAGGTTTATCAGGATCAGGAGTTGAAATTTGTTCCCGAACGTTTCGGCAAGATTTATATGCACTGGCTGGATAATATCCGCGACTGGTGTATTTCCCGTCAGCTTTGGTGGGGACACAGAATTCCTGCATACTACTGTGCGGACTGCGGTCATATCACAGTAGCGAAGGGAAATCCCAAAAAATGCGAAAAATGCGGCTCCGCGAATATTACACAGGATGAGGATACACTGGATACCTGGTTCAGCTCTGCGCTGTGGCCCTTCTCTACGCTGGGCTGGCCCCATGAAACAGAGGAGCTGAAGCACTTCTATCCCACAAGCGTTTTGGTAACAGGCTATGATATCATTTTCTTCTGGGTTATCAGAATGGTATTCTCCGGTATGGAGCAGATTGGCGAAAGACCGTTTAACGATGTTTTGATTCACGGCTTGATTCGTGACGACCAAGGACGGAAATTCTCTAAATCCTTGGGGAACGGCATTGATCCCTTGGAGGTTATCGCAAATTATGGTGCCGACCCCCTGCGTCTGATGCTGATTACAGGCAACGCACCCGGTAACGATATGCGTTTCTACTGGGAAAGACTGGATAATTGCAGAAACTTCTGCAACAAGATGTGGAATGCGTCCCGCTTCGTGATGATGAATATGGAGGACGGCGAAGAACCCAAGTTCCTGATGCTGACCTCTGCGGATAAATGGATTCTGTCCAAGGTAAACACGCTGGCGAAGGAAGTACAGGAAAGCCTGAGCAAATATGACCTTGGTCTGGCGGCACAGAAGGTTTATGATTTCATCTGGGATGAATATTGCGACTGGTATATTGAAATGGTGAAGCCTCGTCTGTATAACAAGGAGGACAGCACCAGAGCAGCGGCACTGTGGACGCTGAAGCAGGTTCTGATCAATGCACTGAAGCTGATGCACCCCTTCATGCCCTTCATTACAGAGGAGCTGTTTATGCATATTCAGGATGAGGAAGAAACCATCATGACCTCTCAGTGGCCTGTTTACAAGGAGGAATGGAACTTCAAGGAAAATGAAGCGGAAATTGATGCCATCAAAGAGGCAGTAAGAAATATTCGTAACATTCGTGCGGAAATGAACGTTGCGCCCTCTAAGAAGGTACATGTTTACGTTGTTTCCGAAAACGAAGGTGTTCGGTATATCTTTGAGCATTCCAAGGTATTCTTTAAGACACTGGCACATGCAAGCGAGGTAACCGTGCAGGCAGACAAGGCAGGCATTGGCGAGGATGCGGTTTCTGTTGTGGTTCAGGATGCGACCATCTACATGCCTTTGGCAGAGCTGGTTGATTTTGCGAAGGAAATTGAACGTCTGGAAAAGGAAAAGACCAAACTGGAAAAAGAGGTTGACCGCGTTGTGAAGAAGCTGGCAAATCAGGGCTTCGTTGCAAAGGCACCCGCTCATGTGATTGAGGAAGAAAGAGCGAAAGAAGAAAAATATAAAGCAATGCTGGCACAGGTGGAGGAAAGACTGGCACAGCTGAAAAAATAAGAAAAATAAAATTTGAATCCCCTTGGAGAAATTCCAAGGGGATTTTGCGTTAGTGGTTCGGGATGATTTCGAGCCAGTAATTGTCCGGATCGTTGATGAAATAGATGCCCATTTCGGGATTTTCAAAGCAGATGCAGCCCATTTCCTTATGCTTTGCGTGTGCAGCATCGAAATCCGCAGCCTGAAAAGCAAGATGGAATTCATTTTCGCCAAGGTTGTAGGGCTCCTTGCGGTCGCGCAGCCAAGTCAGCTCTAATGTGAAATCGGATTTGCCGTCGCCCAGATAAACCAGCTTCCAGCTGCCGTCAGGGGCTTCCTTGCGGCGAACCTCCTTCAGACCAAGTGCGGCTGCATAGAATGCCATGCTTTTTTCCAGATCGAGTACGTTATAGTTATAATGATTAAAGGTAAACATAAGAATCCTCCTTAGTGGTGATGATGGTCGTGGTCATGTCCACAGCCGCAGTCATGATCGTGGTGATGGTGGTCATGTCCGCAGCCGCAGTCATGATCGTGGTGATGGTGGTCGTGTCCACAGCCGCAGTCATCATCATAGTCTTCGGTGATGGATTGCCAGCCGTTTTCGTTGAATACCATACCGACCTTATCCACAATCAGAACCTTTTGCTCCTCGGAGGTGGCTTTATCAATCGCCTCCATCAGCATATCCATCACGTCATGGACGGTATAGACAGGGGGCAAGGCACCTGTCAGATTCTGCATTGCCAGCTTTCTGGTCTGGGTAGGCAGGGTGTCGAAGTGGTTTCTTGTTTTTGTAATAAACGCATCAAAGAGGGCTTTCTTTTCCTCTGCGGTTGCGGCAGGAAGCTCCTCCGGGATATCGAAATGGAACAATTCATCGTTCAAATCACCGAAGAAGCATTCGCGGATGAATTCCTCTGTCATGAGAACCTTTTTGGTATCCGCGGAGAAGTCGGCGAAGGAGCCTGCCTTTTGCAGGGCTTCATATTCTTCCTTACCGATGGCATTTGCTTTATCAATGACGGGCTCAACGGTTGCCTCCAGCTGCTCTGTGAGGGTATCCAGATAAGCCGCTTTTTCAGTCAGAGTCAGCTTATCGCTGATGAAATCGCAGACGATATGATACAAATCGGCATAGGCGGCACTGCCCTCTGTGATGTCCGTGAAGGAATAGGTGAGATAGAACAGGAGAATCAAGGAATTGATATCGTGCAGGATGCAGGAGAAATATTCCTCAATCTGCTCCAGTGTTTCAAAGGTTTCCTTGAGCTCCTCATAGAAATTTGCAAGCTCCTCATCGGAAAGCTTATGCGGCAGAACCATGCGCTTCTGTCCAATCCATTCTGCGAGTTCGGGGAAATACTTGCCATACAGGGGGTTTTCCTGCGGACTGCAAAAGCCCTCGAAGGCTTTCAGAGAAGCATCGATAAAATCCCTGCTTTCGCCTGCAAAAGCGGCATCCAAAGAGGCACGGACGGTGTCATAATATTTATCCCTTGTCATATAGAGGGGGATACACTTGAGAAGCTGCCCCATGTAGGTTTTCTGGTCAAGCAGAGTTTCCGCACTTTCCATAAAGGCATGGCAGTCTGCAAAGAACAGAGACCATTCCACCTGCTTTTGGGATACGCCGTCCTCCTTATATTTGCGCAGGGCAATCTGGTCGCTGACAAGCGTGGAGATGATGTTCCACTGGGAGAAATAGCTGTAGATGGTTTCGTAGATGGAAAGCAGACGCTTTTTCAGCTCCATGCAGTCCTCCAGCGCAACCATGCGGGATGCGGCATCACTTTCGAGCAGATCCTCCAGACGGATGAGATATGCCTTGATTTCCTCCTTGATTTCCTGCACATCGGCAGGGATTTCATAGGGGAGGGCGGTTACGCCTTTTTCGGCATCCTCCATGGCACTCATGAGCAGCAGCAGCAGAGAGCCGACTGCCTGCTGATAGATATAATCCGCAGAGAGATTTCTTATTTTTTCTTCTAATGCAATATTGGACATAAGAAGTTCTCCTTTCTCAGTTTCAAATTTTCGTATCTTTTATTATAAAGGAAAAATGGCGAAAGTACAAGCAGAAGGGGAATGGCACGGGGAAACGGGCAAAATAAAAACAGAGAGAGCAATTCCGAAGAAAAGTCCTCCCTGCTTTTTTTATTTTAAGAAAAAGATATTACAAAGATACTGTGATTACAGTTCCCATTTTGCGCCCATCAGCTTGATGAATTCTCTTGTGATTGCGGAATCGCCGGGCCATGCGGGAGCAGTTACCAGATTGCCGTCTACAACAGCCTCGGAAGCATCAACAGCTACATATTCGCCGCCTGCCAGAGTGATATCGGGGCCAACTGCGGGATATGCGGTTGCCTTTTTGCCTTTCAGCACATTGGCAGCGGTCAGGATCTGAGGACCGTGGCAGATTGCAGCAACGGGCTTATTTGCTGCAAAGAATTCCTGTACGATTTCGATGACTCTGGGGGTCAGTCTCAGATATTCGGGAGAACGACCGCCTGTGATAAACAGACCTGCATAATCGGCTGTATTTACTGCATCAAAATCTGCTGTCAGAGCAAAGTTATGACCTCTCTTTTCGGAGTATGTCTGTTCGCCTTCAAAGTCGTGAATTGCTGTACGGATAATATCGCCTGCTTTTTTATCGGGGCATACAACATCTACCTGATAGCCCAACATTTCCATTGCCTGGAAGGGTACCATTGTTTCATAATCTTCTGTGAAATCGCCTGCTAACATCAATACTTTCTTTGCCATAAGAATTCCTCCTTTAAAGAAAAAGTATGACAGTTTTTTAGAAAAAACTGCTTTTTTATGTAATAAAATTGTTTCCTTTTTTATTTAAGTCTTATTATAGACCTGTTGGGACAAATTGACAAGGGGGTGGGCAAAAAAAATCCATACAAAATCAATCGTGTTAAAATTGTTGAATATGAATGAAAAAAAGAATAAAATAAGAGCGGACGGAGGTGAAAAAATGAAAAAACAACAGGCAATTTTGTTTGATTTGGATGGGACGCTGCTGAACACACTGGATGACCTAACAAGCAGTGTGAATGTGACCTTACAGGCGCACGGCTTTCCTTTGCGGAGGAAAGAAGAAATCCGAAAATTTCTGGGGAATGGGAGTGAGTTTCTGATGCGGTCGGCTTTGCCTGAGGGGACGAAGGAGGCGGTTTTTGCGGCTTGTCTGGCGGAATATCAGGCATATTATAAGGCACACATGGCGGACAAAACCGCGCCCTACGAGGGGATTTTGCCTTTGCTGAAAAGGCTGAAGGAAAGTGGTCTGCGCCTTGGTGTGGTATCGAATAAATTTGATACGGCGGTGAAGGGGCTTTGCGAAAGATATTTCCCCGGCTGCATTGATGCGGCGGCAGGAGAGAGAGAAGCCGAGGGGATTCGGCGCAAGCCTGCACCCGATATGGTCTTTACGGCGGCGGAGCGGCTTGGCGTGAAAAGAGAGGACTGCTTATACATCGGGGATTCCGAGGTGGATTTACAGACGGCAAAAAACGCAGGAATGGACTGCATCAGCGTTTGCTGGGGGTTTCGGGATGCGGAATTTCTGAAGCAGGCGGGTGCGACACAGCTGGTACATACGCCGAAGGAGCTGGAAAAGCTGCTTTTGGGCGAATCAGATAATTTAGAGCATAAAAATAAGAGGTGAAAAACACCTCTTATTTTTATGTGGTTCTTTTTTTATATGGTTCTTATTTCAGAATGACATTATGGAAGGTCTTTTTGCCCTTCTGCACCAACAGCTTACCATCTGTAAAGAGGTCTGCGGTTACTTTGAAATCAATATCCTTTATGGGCTGCTCTGCCAGCTTTACGCCGCCCTGCTGCACGGCACGTCTGCCCTCGGAGCGGGAAGGAACGACCTTAATTGTGGTCAGCAGTGTCAGGATATCCATGCCTTCTGCAAATTCGGCGGCAGAAATTTCTGTAGAGGGGGCATCCACGGTTGCAGCACCCTTACCGAACAATGCTCTTGCGGCATCCTGTGCTTTGGTTGCTTCTGCTTCGCCATGTACGATTTTTGTCAGCTCAAAGGCAAGGACTTCCTTTGCATGATTGATTTCCGCGCCCTCCAGTGCGCCCAGACGGCGAACCTCATCCATAGGCAGGAAGGTCAGCAGAGCCAGACATTTTTCAACGTCCTTATCCCCGATATTTCTCCAGTACTGATAGAATTCGTAGGGAGAGGTTTTTTCAGGGTCAAGCCAAACGGCACCGGAAACGGTTTTGCCCATTTTTACGCCTTCGCTGTTTGTCAGCAGCTTGAAGGTCATGCCATAAGCGGGCTTCTGCGCTTTGCGGCGAATCAGCTCTACGCCTGCGATGATATTAGACCACTGGTCATTGCCGCCCATTTCCAGCATACAGTTGTATCTTTTGTTCAGTTCGTAGAAATCGTAGCCCTGCATAATCATATAGTTAAATTCGAGGAAGGACAGACCAAGCTCTCTATCCATACGGGTTTTGAAGCAATCTGCCGCAAGCATACGGTTTACGGAGAAATGGGTGCCGATTTCACGCAGGAATTCGATATAGTTCAGATTTCTCAGCCAGTCTGCGTTATTGGCAATGATGGCACCGCCCTCGCCCTCATCGAAATTGATGAAACGGGAAAGCTGCTTTTTGATGCAGGCTACGTTATGGTCGATGGTTTCGACAGTCATCATTTTACGCATATCGGCTTTGCCGGAGGGGTCGCCAATCATGCCTGTGCCGCCACCCATCAGGCAGATGGGGCGGTTGCCGCAGCGCTGCATGTGCGCCATAGCCATAACGGTCAGGAAATGCCCAACGTGCAGGCTGTCCGCGGTGGGGTCGATGCCGATATAGAAGGTGACACCGCCTTTTTCAAAAAGCGCTTTGATTTCTTCTTCGTGTGTCAGCTGTTCGATAAAGCCGCGTTCCTTTAATACTTCATAAGCGTTCATGTTACATTCTCCTTTTCTGATATATGATGGATAGATTGATGCAGCGAAGCCTTGCGCAAAAGCATAAAAAAGGGCCTCTCGCCGAAAGGACGAGAGAACCCGTGGTACCACCTTAATTTATGCCTATTCTGCAAAAAGACAAGCATCTTCCTGCCCCTGTAACGTAGGGCAATCGTTGTGTCATTTCCTACACAAAGCTCATGAGGCGTAATTTACAAAAACTGTGCTGCAGACCTTTCACCGACCGGACTGCTCTCTGCGGCTGTAACCAGTTTTGCCCATATACTCAATCATCGCTGTTATCATAAATAATATGAGAAAATGATATCATACGTTTTTTTGAAAGTCAAGCGTCGTTGCGGCAAGTTCTGCGATACGAACAATCATGCTGACTGCCTTTTCCATGGAAGGAACGGGGACATATTCATAATTGCTGTGGAAATTATGACCGCCGGCGAAAAGGTTCGGACAAGGCAGACCCATGAAGGAAAGACGCGCACCGTCTGTGCCGCCGCGGATAGGCTGAATGATGGGAGTGATGCCGCAGTCGAGCATTGCCTGCTTTGCAAGGCTTACAATTTCCATGTGGGGTTCAATCTGCGAGAGCATATTATAATATTCATCATGCAGATCCAATTCGATACAGTTATTATACTGTGCATTTTTGCGTTCCACAATCAGCCGCAGAAGCTCTTTGCGGTGCGCGAAGGAGTCTGCGTTAAAATCACGAATGATATAATTCAGGGTTGCGGAGGTGACATCACCTTCAAAGGAGCAGAGATGGAAAAAGCCTTCGTAGCCTTCGGTTTTCGCGGGTGTTTCGCGTTCCGGCAGGAGAGAAGCAATTTCCGTACCGATGAGGGCGGCGTTTTTCATGACATTTTTTGCAGAGCCGGGATGTACATTTTTCCCTTTGATGCGAATGATTGCGCGTGCCGCATTGAAGTTTTCATATTCCAGCTCACCGATGCGGCCGCCATCCAGCGTGTAGGCGAAATCTGCGTGAAATTTGTCCACATCGAAGAAATCCACACCCTTGCCGATTTCTTCATCAGGGGTAAAGGCAATGCGAATATCTCCATGGGGAATTTCGGGATGTGCGAGAAGATATTCTGCGGCAGTGAGAATTTCGGCAATGCCTGCTTTATCATCCGCGCCAAGCAGGGTGGTGCCGTCTGAGGTGATGAGGGTCTGCCCGATATACTCCTTTAAGGAAGGAAATTCCTTGGGAGAAAGAACGGTACCATTGAGGGGGATTGCTTTGCCGTCATAATTTTCCACAATATTTGAAAGGACATTTTCACCGCTTGCATCGGGGCTGGTATCCATGTGGGAAATAAAGCCGATGGTGGGAGCGTTTGCTGTATTGCCAGGCAGAAGTGCGGTCACATAGCCATAGGCATCCACAGAAACGGATTGCAGACCAATCGCTTCACATTCCTTTGCAAGAAAAGCGGCAAAGGCAAGCTGTCGCTTGGTGCTGGGAAAGGTATCGGATGATTCATCGGAAGTGGTGTGATGCTTTACGTATGTTAAAAAACGTTCTGTAACTGTTTTCATAAGTACCTCCTTATTGCATAGATTTTGAAAGTCAATCTATTTTAGCATGGATTAAAAAGAAAAGCTACATGTAAGCGATATGCAGCGGAGGAGAATTTATATATAAGGTAAGAAAAAGTTTTTAGCAAAAAAATGAAAAAAGGGGTTGACAGGTTTCGACTTTTCCTGTAATATCTATATCACCGCGAGCGACACGGAAACATGACGCTGAGGTTGCTAAAAAGAAAAAACGAAAGAAAGCGAAAAAAATGCTTGACAACCGTTGGTCGGTAAGATATAATAGTCAAGGTCGCTGCGCAAGAAGAAGCAACTAAACTTCATGGAGAGATGTCCGAGTGGTTTAAGGAGCTGGTCTTGAAAACCAGTGATTCCGTAAGGAGCCGTGGGTTCGAATCCCACTCTCTCCGTCAATTAAATACCATACAATGAACTGAGAGCATTATGGAGAAGTACCCAAGTGGTTGAAGGGGTTCGCCTGGAAAGCGGATAGGTCGTTAATAGCGGCGCGAGGGTTCAAATCCCTCCTTCTCCGCCATTTATTTTAACTGAGTTCAAATGTGGTTAAAATAAAAGTACTAAATAAGTACTTGACAAGAAAATGAAGATTTGATAAAATAATCTTCGCTGCTGAAAAGCAGATTGATCCTTGAAAACTGAACAATGGATATGAATAAACACAACCC
>ERZ834382.160-NODE-160-length-103514-cov-10.257406_pt1 | contig 103514 bp, 127 predicted proteins | sample MGYA00519692_ERZ834382 | MGnify/ENA primary metagenome ERZ834382 (study PRJEB31850, sample SAMEA3708751) | human gut metagenome | biome: human gut; feature: human-associated habitat; material: faeces | place: China | collected 2014 ...
AATACCCCAAATTGATATCCCCTGCTTTGCCTGGAATTCACAGGCAGAACAGGGGCTTTTATTTTTTAAAGCGAAATCTCTGGATACCAATGACTTTTATAACCTGATCGAATAGTCAAAATCCGGAGGATATCAGGGTTCAGTCATTCTGTTTTTTGATTTTGAGTCCGGTAAAGTTTTCAAACCGTTTGCAAAAAAAGAAATGTCATTTACAGCAATCCTGTCTATGCAGAGGGTTTTTACTATTTTCTGCAGGGCGATTATGACGAAAAGAAAATCTCTCTGTACCGCTATATTCCCGGAAAACTTTTAGAAAAAGAGACAGAACTTAGTACAGAAGAAGTGAGCCTGTATAATCTTTGCATCATTGGAAATCCGGTACACATCATCAGTCAGGAGGACTCCTTTGTATGTTATTATCCCGAAAAAATTTCTTTTCCGATAACCGGTCATGAAAGCGCCCTTTTTATAGAAGATGAAAAAATATATTTTGAATCCTGGGTGGAAGAAGGCTGGAATGGCAAAAATGACTGTGCCACAGACAATTATGATCTTTACTATAAAGTTATTGTAAAAGATTTCAGTGGAAATACGCTTTCTGAAGAAGTTGGCGATTTGTATCAGGCGGCAGACGGCACCTGGTGGATCGCATGACTTCCAGTTGCTTTATGGATAAAAATTGGATATTTCCGTTACACCATAAATGTGATATGGGCGAAATGATATGTTACTTCAATCTTTTCATCCAAAAATACTGTCTCATTTTATGAATTTGTATGATATTGGGTGAAAACGATCCTGTATCATACAAAACACCCACGAATTTCGATATATGTGGCTGTTTTTCAAAAAAAAGTTCTTTTAATTCGCCCATTTGACAATATTATGTCAACTGCTTTTCAAAAAAACGGGCGAAACAAGCATATCCTGTACTTGTTTCGCCCAACGTATTTCATTTTGCCTGACAGACTTCAAAAACATCTGCACCTTTCCACATACATCACTCCAGCACTTTTTCTAACTCCTCGATCACGATCTTTAATGCTTTGATCCTTGCATACCGTTTATCCACTGACTCTAAGATATGCCAGGGCGCATATGTCGTACTGGTTTTCTGGATCATCTCATTGACTGCATCTTCATACTGATCCCATTTTTCACGGTTACGCCAGTCCTCATCTGTGATCTTCCACTGCTTCTGCGGAGTGTTCTGTCTCTCATTAAAACGCTCTAACTGTGTATCCTTGTCGATCTGCACCCAGAACTTGATGATAACAGCGCCCCAGTCGTGCAGTTCCTTTTCAAATTCATTAATTTCGTTATAGGCACGTTTCCAGTCATTTTCGCTGCAGAACCCCTCAAGACGCTCCACCATGACTCTGCCATACCAGGTGCGGTCAAAGATCGCGATATGTCCTGTCTTTGGCAGCCTCGTCCAGAAACGCCAGAGATAATGTCTCGCCTTCTCGTGTGGCTCCGGGCTTGCGATCGGATGTACTTCATAGCCTCTCGGATCGAGTGCTCCGGTGATCCGCTTGATATTGCCGCCCTTTCCTGCTGCATCCCATCCCTCATATGCAATGATGACCGGAACTTTTTTGCGGTACAGACGGTTATGAAGCTCTCCTAAGCGGTTCTGGAGACGTTTCAGTTCTTTTTTATACTCGTCCTCTCCAATTGTCTTATCCAGTGGGATCTCCGACAACAGGGGCATTTTTTCCATGGAAAATACATTCTGTAAAATTGGCACCGCCATCGCATTATTGGCAAGCGCCACATCAATTCCTTCCGTCAGAATCTCAAGTGCCTGTAACTCCGTCCATTTTTTTGATTCTGCATCAATGATATACCACGGTGCTGACGGCAGATTTGTTTCCTTTAAATAGGAATCAAATGCATTCAGGCATTTCTCATAATGCTCATTCTGCCAGCGGTCATTCCTGCTGACACGCCATCTGGTATCCTTCTCCTTAGAAAGATGTTCGATCCGTTTTTCCTGTTCCTTTTTAGACACCTGCAAAAATAATTTCACGACGAGATAACCGTTATCTGTCAGCTGGCGTTCAAACCGCTTGACACTCTCAATGCGGTGCGCATATGCCTCGTCTCCAAGCTTTTCATGCAGTCTTTCACCCATGATCTCATCCATCCAGCCGGAGTCTAAAAAGCTGAACTTGCCGCTCTCCGGTATTTTTACAAAGTGGCGGTACAAAAACGGTTTTCTCTTTTCTTCCTCCGTCGGTGCCGCCATGGACGCTACTTTAAAGAATCTCGGATCAATGTTTTTAATAATCTGACCGATCAGTGAGCCTTTACCTGCGGTTCCCCATCCTTCCACAAGCACAAGCACCGGCAGTCCGTGCTCTTTTACCTTGAGCTGCTGCTCCTGCAGTTTTCTCCGTGCTTCCTGCAGCCGTTCCTCCAGTTTTGCATCTGACGGACGCTCTGTTTTTTCCCATTGTTTTAACATGCAAATCCCTCCCATTCTTCTGTCATTAGTTTTCCACATTCATTCTGAAATATCAAGTATTTTCAATTATTTTTCATAAAATAAGTTTTCTGTTTATTAATTTCAAAAAAATGTGTCTTTTTTCACAGATTTATAGTATAGTAAAAGTAGATAAATGTTAACGTTTCACATGGTTTCTTCACAAAAGATTCCATGCTATAAGGAGAACGCCTATGCTGGTTACATTAATACCTCTATTTGATGAAAACATAAAAGTCAGCGCATATTCTCTGTATACACAGAAAGCAAATTTTCTGCTTCACCCGAATCTTTTAGGAAGCGGAAGCAATGATGGCGCCGCCCAGATTGAAGGATTTGAACTGATCTTAAATATGGGACTTGAAACTCTTTCCCCGGCAAAAGAAATCTTTGTTCCGGTAAATGAAATATCGATTTTTTCCGATATTCCTTCCCAGTGTGGCCTGCCGCACGAGTTTTTCGTATTGCTGTTAAAAGGAAATATCCCATGCACACCAATGTATATTGACCGTGTAAAAGCACTGAAAAAGATGGGGTATCGATTTGCCATCCGCAAGCTTCCTGTATCAAGTTACGAAGCTTACCATGATCTGCTCGTACTGATGGATTATGTCATGTTAGACTGTGAAGAGATTGACATCAGCAAAGCACGTATTTATTTCAATAAAGTTTATCCAAACATCAGGCTCTGTGCTTCAAATATAACCAAAACAGAGACATTTGATGCAATCTGTCAGGATAAGAGCTGCACTTTATATGAGGGAAGTTTTTACAGACTCCCTGTCACAAAGGGAAACCATGACGTAGCTCCGTTAAAGATCAATTACATTGAACTTATGAATCTGGTTAATACAGAGGACTTTGACCTCACCAAAGCGGCAGATATCATCGGTCATGACACCGCTCTTGTCATCTCACTGCTTCGCATGGTCAATCATATGGCTGTCAACTCTGAGATCACTTCCATCCGGCACGCAGCTGCCATGCTTGGACAGAAAGAACTGAAACGCTGGATCAACACCGCCGTTGTCAATCAGTTGTGTTCCGACAAGCCAAACGAGCTTACGCGTTTATCCCTGTTGCGTGCAAAGTTTGCAGAAAATCTTGCCCCTGCCTTTGAGCTTGGCGGCAAAGCTTCCGAACTATTCTTAACCGGACTGTTTTCCGTGCTTGATATCATCCTCGATAAACCAATGGAGGAAGCACTCTCGCTTGTCAAAGTTTCACGCGACATCGAAGATGCTCTCATCCGTCAGAGTGGTATTTTTGCGGAACCTTTATATTTCATCAAACAATATGAGGCAGGTAACTGGTCCGAAGTTTCCCGGCTTATGATCCTGGAAAACCTTGACACACAGACTGTGTATGATGCCTATATTGCTGCCCTGAAATGGTACCGTGATCTGTTTTCTGACACCTACAAAAAATAATCTGCTGCATAACATTTTGTCATAAAATGTTAGGCTAGAATGCACGCTCCGCGAACATTCTATTGTCATGAATAAAAGCCGAAAGCGACACTTCATTCCGCTTTCGGCTTTCTTATTTTTCATTCATTATTCTTATGACATCATCCCGGAACCCGCATTTTTCATCCGGTTTTTCTTTACAACTTTCTGTCTTGTGAACTCTTCCCTCTCTTTTTCCTCCAGATAATCCTGTATCTCACGCGACAGTTTTTCATACTTTGGAATCGTAATATTCGAGAGTGCATTCGCGCGTTTCTGCGTCTTTTTGATATTATAGGCAAGGCGGTATGCAGAGTTTTCGATCTCCGCAAGACGGATCGTTAATTCTTTTACTTTTTCAAACTGCTGGCACGCCTCATCTAATGACATTCTTGTGTGATAAAAAGAATATGCCGGTGCCTGCTTCTTTTTCTCATACTCTACCTTTGGGATTTCTGTTCCCATGACACTGCGCCGCTTGATACGGATGGAGTTCTCCACCGGAACCGCTTTTGCAATCTGTTCTACCTGATGGATTCCCATCTGGATGTTGGCTTTCTGCAGTGCCTGGTAGGCATTGGAAAATGTCTCATCGATCTGGTTCTGGATATCCGAAGCCTCTGAGATCAACTCCATCAGTTCCCGGATCAGGATATTTCTTTTTTTATCCATCAGGTCAAATCCCTGTTTTGACAATGCGAGCGCATTTTTTGCCAATATGAGGTTTCCCTTCGTCGGAAACGTATTCGGATCCATGCGTCATCCCCTCCTAATCCCAGTACTTTTCAAGAATTTTTGTATCAATACGGTCTAATTCTCCACGCGGCAGGATATGCAGCAGCCGCCAGCCGATATCCAGCGTTTCCGCCATCGAACGGTTTTCGTCTTTTCCCTGCCCGATAAATTCTTTTTCAAAAGCTGTACCAAATTTCAGATACTGTTTATCGGTATCAGAAAGCTCGTCCTCGCCGATGACACTCGCAAGATCTCTCGCCTCGCCGACACGGGCATAGGAGGAAAAGAGCTGGTTTGCAAGATCCTGATGGTCTTCCCTGGTATATTTTTCACCGATACCGTCCTTCATCAGACGCGACAGTGACGGTAGTACATTGATCGGAGGATAAATATTTTTCTGGTGAAGGGAACGTTCCAGTACGATCTGCCCCTCGGTGATATATCCGGTAAGATCCGGGATCGGATGTGTGATATCGTCATTCGGCATTGTCAGGATCGGAATCTGTGTGACGGAACCGGATGCACCGTTTACGATCCCGGCTCTCTCATAAAGTGCTGCAAACTCACTGTACAGATATCCCGGATAGCCTTTCCTGCTTGGGATCTCTCCCTTCTGCGCCGAAACTTCACGCATCGCCTCTGCAAACGAAGTCATATCGGTCAGTATTACAAGGATATGCATATTTTTCTCAAACGCGAGATACTCGGCGGCTGTCAGCGCCACCTTCGGCGTGATCAGACGCTCTGCAACCGGATCATTGGAGAGATTTAAAAACATCGCAACATGGTCACTTACACCACATTCTGCAAAACGGCGCTTAAAATACTCCGCCACATCATATTTGACTCCCATCGCGGCAAACACGACTGCAAACGGTTCGTCCTCGTTTTCGCCATCCTCAAGACTGGCCTGTTCCACAATCTGGGCGGCAAGCTCATCATGCGGCAGACCGTTGCCTGAAAAGATCGGCAGTTTCTGTCCACGGATCAAAGTCGTCAGTCCATCGATCGCAGAGATACCGGTTCTGATATAGTTTCTCGGATATTCCCTGCTGCACGGATTCATCGGCTGTCCGTTGACGTCACGCACAACCTCGGCGTGCACCGCGCCGAGCCCGTCGATCGGCTGCCCCAGACCGTTGAATGTTCTTCCTAAGATTTCCTCCGACAGCCCCACACACAGCGGTCTGCCTGTTAACCTTGCATGCGTATTTAAAAGGGACATCTCCTCCGTGCTCTCAAACACCTGAACGACCGCATAGTCATTATTGATCTCCACGATGCGCCCTAATTTTTTCTGTTTTCCTTCCACGACCAACTCCACGATCTCATCATAGAAAGCGCCTCTTACACCTTCTACTGCGACCAGTGGTCCATTGATCTCACTCAGTCCAAGATACTCAATCGCCATATCAATCCTCATTTCTGAGCAGCTTATTCTTCACACGAATCTACATTTTTGTGTTCAACCGCCCCTTACGCATTTTCCGCCATCAGATGCTGATAAAATTCTTCGATCTTATCATCATACAGGTTTAGCTGCTCTAGTTTGTCATTTGCCACATCATATTTAATGGAAATGATCTTCTCAAATATATCACTTTCCCGAAGAAGCGCCATCGGCATGTTCCGGTCGATCAGTGCCTTGCAGCGGTCGTAAAGATGAAGGATGATCTCCATCATGCGAAGCTGTTTTTCCATCGGCACATAGGTGTCCTCTTTGTGGAATGCATTCTGCTGCAAAAATCCAAGCCGGATCACACGCGCAATCTCAAGCACCAGTTTCTGATCGTCCGGAAGCACATCACTTCCAATCAGCTTTACGATCTCATTCAGACGATTTTCCATCGTCAGAAGATTCAAGATCTCATTCCGACACTGCACGAATGTCGGGCCAACATTCGTCTCATACCATGCCGTCAGATCTGGAATATACTCTGAATAACTGGTCAGCCAGTTGATCGCAGGATAATGTCTTGCATAGGCAAGTGATTTGTCCAGTGCAAGGAAACAGCGAACAAAGCGCTTGGTATTCTGTGTGACAGGCTCCGAAAAATCGCCTCCCTGCGGGGACACCGCCCCGATGATCGTCACACTGCCATCCGAACCGTTTAAATTCTGCACATACCCGGCGCGCTCATAAAATGCCGAAAGCCTCGATGCCAGATATGCAGGGAAACCTTCCTCCGCCGGCATCTCCTCAAGCCTTCCGGAGAGCTCTCTTAATGCCTCTGCCCAGCGCGACGTGGAATCTGCCATGATTGCTACATGATAACCCATGTCGCGGTAGTATTCCGCTAACGTGATGCCGGTATAAATGCTCGCCTCACGCGCCGCCACCGGCATGTTCGAAGTATTTGCGATCAGCGTGGTGCGGTCCATCAGAAGATTGCCGGTCTTTGGATCATTTAATTCTCCAAATTCCTCCAAAACATTGGTCATCTCATTTCCACGTTCCCCACAGCCGATATAAATGATAATGTCCGCATCACACCATTTTGCAAGCTGGTGCTGCGTCATCGTTTTTCCGGTACCAAATCCTCCCGGCAATGCCGCCGTGCCGCCCTTTGCGATCGGGAAAAGTGTATCTAAGATACGCTGTCCGGTCACAAGCGGCCGGTCTGCCGGATACCGGTCTTTAACCGGACGCGGTTTGCGGATCGGCCACTCCTGTGTCATGGTAAGTGCCTTTGTACCGCCGTCTGTAGTGCGTATCGTTACGATCTCATCACAGATCGTATAATCTCCATCCGGTTTTACCGCCGTCACTGTTCCGGATACTCCGGGCGGAAGCATCACACGGTGTACGATCGACTTTGTCTCCGGCACCTCCGCTATGATAGAACCCCCTGCCACCTCGTCACCTTCCTGTACGGTGATATGCGTCTCCCATAATTTCTCCCGATCCAGTGCATCTGCCTGCGCTCCCGTCGGGATAAACGCTCCGCTTTTTTCTGCGATTTTTTGCAGTGGACGTTCAATACCATCAAAGATGTTATTTAAAATTCCGGGAGCTAATTTTACACTGATGGCACAACCCGCACCGGCCACTTCCTCACCCGGCTTTAATCCGGATGTCTCCTCATATACCTGGATGGTCGTCTTTTCCTTCGACAGCCGGATTACTTCCCCGACTAAACGGTGCTCTCCGACATATACCATCTCATTCATTTTATAACCAGGATTTCCCTGTATCGTGATAACCGGTCCGTTGATCCCGTATATCTTTCCTGTTATACCCATATCTGATCCTCTCAAACTGCTCTCTGTTTTTGTGCTGTCTCCCGGCACATAACAGTTTTACATCATATCCAGCATATCTCTCCCGCATGTTTCATTCTCTCTGCAAATGATTCGTCGATCAGAACGTTCTTTGCCGGAATGACTGCCCGCATGCCGCCGGAAAACTCATCCTCAGCGATCTCTACCCTGCATCCGCTCTTCTCTTCAAGGACGGCCTGTCTCTCCTGATCTGAGGGACTGATAAATACGGTCAGATCCTCTCCCTGTGCAAATTCTTTTGCCTTACCTATCTGTGCAAGCAGAAATGCTTCATACGCATCCGTCCGGCGGTACGATAAAAGCTTTTCCTTCACCATCTCAAACAATTCTTCCGTCTTCTGCTCTTTGAGCGCCTGATAATCCTTTTTCCACGCCATTGTCTGCTCTGCATTCCTGCGGTTTACTTCTTTTTTCTGTTTTTCTAAGAAAATGCGTCTTGAGCTTTTAAGTGCATCACGGCAGGACTGCTCATGTTCTTCCATTGCCGACTGATAAATATTTTTCTGCTCATCGAGCATCGACTCGCTCTGGCTGTTTGCAGCACCGATCGCAGCTCCAAAAAAAACTTCCAGTTTTTCATTGATCTCCATGCATCCATCCCCCGTTTACAGTTTCAGCCCGATTGCCTGACTGACATAATCCGTAATAAAATTCTTGCTTCTGCCGCTTCCGTGCCTGTCCGGGATCTCCACAAACAGCGGTGTCCTACGGCTCAGTTTTAAATCATTTACCAGTTCCGGAAAATCCCTGCCGAGTTTTTCTGTCAGCAGTACGATCCCGATATCCGGCTGTCCCGTCACAAAGGAAAGCGCTTCTTCAAGTTCTTCTCTCTCATGCACGACCACACCCTCAACACCGGAAAGCCGCATCCCCGTGTATGTGTCTATATTGTCGCTGATCAAATACATCCTCATGGAAATCCGCCATCCTTCCCGTCTCTTTTATCCCAGAATGGAAAATGAGATCAAAAGTCCATACAATGCGATAGATTCTGCCAGCGCAACGAAGATCAGCGCCTTACCCATAATACTTGAATCCTCGCTCAGTGCTCCGATTGCTGCGGATGCCGCACTCGCAACTGCTACACCGGCACCGATACAGGAAAGTCCGGTTGACAGTGCTGCCGCCATGTATCTCCATCCCTCTGCTGCGGATGCCGCGGTATCGGATGCTGCATAGATATGCCCGCTAAAAAGCAGCATATCTGCCACCACAACTGTTCCGAAAAACAGAACCAAATTTACCGCAAGAGATGCCTTAAAACTTTTCTCTTTCCTGTTTCCGAGCACATATCCCAGAAAAGGGATCACCATACTGAAAATTAAAATTGCCACCAGTGTTATTTTTGCTGCCATATCTTTTTCTCCTCCTATTTCCTGTTTCCGGAAAATGCCACAAACGGCTTTCCGGTTCCCTGATAAAAACGGCTGAACATCTCATAATATTCAAGTCTTAATACCTGGATCCCTACGACGAGTCCCTCAAGACCTGTCACGACGATATTTCCAAGTACCACAACGATCCAGTTCGGCGAACCACTCTCATATCCGGCGAGCGTCAGCACCACTCCCATCATGCCCGCATGGCTGAGTGCAAACGCTCCGACACGGACAAAGGATATACTGTTCGTCGCATAACTTAATACCACATCAAACAATTCCACGAGAGATTCCACAAAAAACATCGCCTTGCTCTCGCCTTCCGGAAACAGCTTTTTCTTTCGTTCAAGCAGATTTGTAAGCGGTTCTTTCAAAAGGATTGCAATGAGCGGCACTCCGACAAAAACAGCAAGAATGCCGGTAGCCGGAACCGGTTTTTCAAATGCATAAAGTACAATGCATAAAACCGCACATCCGTAACACAAAATACCCGCGACTCCGCTCGGACTAAAAAGAATCCGTCCCACATCTTTCGCACGCACGGCATTGATGATATTTAAGACCATCGCAGCCAGAATCAGAAACATTCCAAATCCGATCGCTAACATCAGTGTCGTCATAATGTTATCCATCGGACGCATCCACACGGGTTTTAAGATATCCTCGAATCCAAACACGCTGCCATACATAAAACCGAATACCGTAGACCAGATGCCGGCTAACGATAAAATCGCTCCAAGGTTCATGTGCCTGATCCGGTAAAAAACAAATCCTCCGATCAAAAGGCACAGTCCCTGCCCGACATCCCCGAACATGATCCCGAACATCAGCGTGTAGGTAAGCGCAATAAATATGGTTGGATCCATCTCCTGGTATGCCGGAAGTCCGTACATTTCCACAAACATCTCAAACGGCTTAAACAGCGCAGGATTCTTTAATTTTGTCGGCGGACTGACGGACATATGCTCCTCCACATCCTCCTCCATCACATGGATCTTTGAATCTTCCGCCGTCTCTTTTTCTAATTTTCTGGCATCATCTGCGCTCATCCATCCATATAAAATGTAGTATTCGGTCTGCTCTCCCGGCTTTCTTCCGGGTGTCGTGCAGACTGCAAACTTACGCACATCAAAATTGTTGCAGTAATGCTCTAATGCGGCACATGCACCCGCGATCTTTCCGCCATGTTTTTCCAAGGTATCATGAAGCTGCTTTTTTAATTTCTGCTCTTCCTCGTCATATGCCTGTTTTTTCTGCAATGCCTCCTGATAAGCACTCTCCGGTGTTCCATCAAAAGAATCCGGTATATAGATGCGCTCAAAATGAAACGACAGACACACCGCATCTACTTCTTTTGCGTAGACTCTTGGCACAAAATAGCCGCCCCACACATATGCCTCGTCACTGTCACATTCATAAAATAATACATGATCGGTATCATGGATATAGCGTTCGAGTTTCTGATAATGCTCTCTTGTGATTCTTCCAAAACGGAATGCGATAAACTGAAATTCCAGAATTTTTTTAAATTCGTAATCAAGCCGCCGAAACGGTGCGATCTGATCCATCAGGCTCTGATTCTCCATGCGTTCCTTCCGCACTTCCTCCTGCCGTTTCACGATCTCATCTGTCAGCCGGTATGCCGCTTCCACCACTTTTTCCGCTTCCGCTGGCTCCATTTTTACCGGCATGGCATAGTCTGCTGCCCCACCGGGCTCGTCCTTTAAGTGTTCCCACAACGCCTGTGCCTTTGTGTATGCATCCTTGTAGATATTTGTCTCTGCAAACGGTCTCACATGACCGGATATGCCAAATCCGGATGCGGCATTTTCAAAATGTATCTCATATCTGCTCAGGTACTGCTCCATCACACGGTCGATATCATTTTTCGGCCCGGTGATATGAAGCAGCTTCATTTTCTCTACCACTTGCACCCCTCCATCCCATCATCACAGTGTCTACCGCAATGATTCTTATACTTACATCGCAAAGATCAGATCACGGATCTCATACGGCGGTATACGGTAACGGATTCCTTCAAGTGCCGTCGTTAAAAGATCGATCTCGTGCTCTTTTTCATACAGATAACGCAGAACCGGTGCCACGGACATTGGATGCTTTTTGCATATTTTCTCATATGTCCTTATCATGACTCTCTCCCACGTCAGTTCATCCTCCGGCTCTAGCACCGCCTGTTTTCCACGAAAATATGCGGTCTGCCGGACAAATTCCACAAATTGCTCTGCAGTTTCCGTCTCTAAAAGCCGTTTCGTCTCAGCAGATCTCAATCGGTAGCTTACCGGGATCTGGTGTTTTTTCACATCCGCTTCTCCCATCGAATAAAACCGCTTTGCACGGTACATCCACATCAGATTCTGCCAGTCGATCTCTGTCCCGAAAATCTGTTCTAAGATCTGCCTTGTCTCCTTATCGGAAACCTTTGTGATTTCTTTCCATACTTTTTTATAATAATAAATATCAAGTGCAAATGCATAATCTGCATAATTCTTTTCTGCTGCAGATTCTAATTCCTTTAACAGGCTTTCATATTCCGTTCCTGTCACCGCCTGTATCAGCTCCTGCACACTGTTTGCCGCCATCACCGCTTTTAAGTCAAAATCTGCATGCCGTTCAAAAAATCCTCCGCTTACGGTGATCTCCTGCCCGTTTCCCTCCATCGCAGACTGCAGACAGTTTTTTATCACATTGATCTCATAGCGTGAAAACACAAACTGCAATGCTCTTCTTGGCTGTACACCGGAAAACCGGTACAGCTTACAGTAATCCATATACAGCGAATCCCGGATCACCGCCTCCACCTGACCGCGGTGTGCCACTTCCCCGTGCCGTTCAAATACCGGCGCATAAGCAGGCTGCTCCCTCAAAAAAGCAATAAAGTCTGTCACAGACTCATATTCAGAAATTGCCGTATAATCATCCGCACCAAGCAGTCTTGCACGCATCGCTTTTGTCTTTGTCACAAGACCACTGTACTCTAACAGTCCTCCTGCCATCTTCTTCCCCCATTCCGTCACGCTGCTTTTTCTTCTCTGCCACCCGCCACGCACACATCAGGGACTTATAATGCTCTCAAAAATCTCCTCCGCAAGAGAATCCTTCTTCTGCGCAAAATCCTCTTCTAACCGTCTTTTTGCCGCTTCATAATGTTCTCTCTGCCGTGTAATTTTAGTCTCAGCTTCGGATAAAAGCTGCTGTTTTATCTCTTCTTCCTGTTTTTGTCTCATGGAAGTATATCGTCCATCCATCTCACGTTTATCAAATTCTAACTGTTTTAACATCTTTTCTTTTTCTGCAGCTGCCTCCGTCAGAATTGACTCTGCCTTCTTTTCGATCTCATCAAGTTTCGTAATGATCTCATTCATGAATAACCCCCGTATCCTTTCTGCTGTCTATTACGTTCCCCAAAAATTACTGATATATTAATTATATTCATTTCTTAATCTGATAGCAAGGCATTATTTCCGCTATTTTTTCAGTCAATATGTAAAACAGACTCTTTTTTTCGACACAAAAGAAGGATCAGCCAACGTACCTCATTCCATTGACTGATCCTTCTTTTGTATCATTCATACAATATTTACTTTTTTGTTCCGCTATGCTTCTGCAGACCTTTGTATTCTGGCTGTAATATCTCTTACCTCTGCCATAATAGCCACATACATTTCATGCTCTAATCCCACTGGCGACATATGCGGGCACTCCTGTTTCATGCGATATGCCTGTACTAAAAGTCCCCTTTTCATGTCTTCGAGTTCCAAAAGCTGCTCTCTGCTCATAACGCCTCTCCATCTCCTGCTCTTATTCTATACTGTCATCTCTGACCTACCTGAATATGATAGATCTTTTGTCATAAGTATAACCAGATGCCGTGCACGCACCTATGACATAATAGCATATCTGGTAAAATTCAGGACATCAACTTGTTCGGCAATTTCACCAAATTTTAAAGATGGATTTTCCTGTTTTGCCTATTTACAAACTATCTTTTATTCATTTGTTACAACGCCATCAGCGTTTGCAGCGCCTCTTTTTTAACAATACAATCTCCGTGTTCACGGATATAGGAAATTTGTCCTATCTCTGAAATTCTGCCCGCATCGTACTCGACTGCACCGAATGCAAACGCCCTCATTTCGTCCCTCGAGAACTTCGAAAAGTCCATGATCAGATAGTATGCACCCTCTAACCGGTAAAGGCTGCTCTTTGGAAAAATCTCCTCAAAACAAGCTCTTCCCATGCGTGATGCCTCATCCAAATCAAAGAACCGGAGTGCACAGACCATCTGTCTGTTGATCATCTGCTGTTTTTTTGATTTTTTTTCTTCTTTTGATGACTTCTTTTGATTTTCTTTTTCCTGCGTATATTCCTGTTCTTTTGTATCTTTCTTCCGGTCTAAGAACGCATCCAGTACTCCCTGGCGCTCCTCTTTGCTTAATTTTCGGAACTCCTGCATCTTCTCCGGCGTCATCTGACCGACCAGATCAGAGATTGCCTCCATCAGCTGCTGAAAACTCGTATCTGAATCGCCGCCAAATGTGATTGCCATGCTGTGATCGGAAAGCAGCTCTGCTTTTACCATCGGAGAAATATTTTCAAGGCTGATATTCTCCTGTTCCTCCACGATTTTTAAAACAACACGCATAAACTTCTGTGTTGCTTCTCCATTGCCAATGATCTCATCAATATCAAATCCCATCTCCCGGATCTCGTCCTCGGTCAAGGCACATCTGATTTTATTTTCTCCTACGCGCTTTATTTCCATGTCGTATTCCCCATTCGTATCTCATATGTAAATTTTATTACTATTATCCTATTTTTTTCGTTGTTTGTAAAGTTTAGTTTACTGCATCTGCAGCTTCACTTTTACAATGCGCTCCACAGATTCGTCGATGCGTTCCTCCGTAATCGTTCCATCCTGTACCGCCTGAAGCAGTCCATTATATGCTGTCTCATAATCCTGCGGCATTAAGATCATATCCACGCCTGCATTGACTGCCATGACTGCTGCCTGGTCTGCTGTGTAAGTTCCGGTAATTGCACCCATATTCATGGCATCCGTGATCACGATCCCCTGATAGCCGAGCTGCTCCCGCAGCACATTACTCACCATCATCTGTGACAGGGATGCCGGTGTGTTATCCCCGACTACCTGTGGAACGGAAATGTGTCCGACCATCACAAACGATACACCGTTTTCCAGCGCTTTCTGGAATGGAACAAGTTCCGTCTGCATCAATTCTTCTAAGGACTTGTCCAACGTCACCGCTCCATCATGGGAATCCCCGGAGACACCTCCCTGACCTGGAAAATGTTTTACTGCGCCGAAAACGCCCTGACTGCTTAGTCCCTCAAGTTCTTTTGTGACCATATCTGCCACCATAGACGCATCCGAACCAAACGATCTGGTTCCGATCGCTGTATTACCCGGATTGGTGAGAACATCTGCTACCGGCGCATAGTCCACATTAAAGCCAAGCTGTTTTAAATAGGTTCCGATCGTAACACCGGCATCGTATGCTTTCTGCGCATCACCAGCCGCACCGATATCACTCATGTTTCCAACATTTGTCACGCCAAATGCTTCATTTGCCGCTACTCTTGCAACCGTTCCGCCTTCCTCGTCCACACTTAAGAATGCCGGCAGTCCCGTCCGCTCCATTGCAATGTTCTGCATATTGGTAAGCATTTCTGTCGTCTGTTCTGTACTGAGAAGATTGTCTGCCATATAGATCAGACCTCCGACCGGTCTGCTTTCATATGCTGTTTTGGTCGTATCTCCGGCCGCCGTCACACTGGTATATCCCGTCAGCGCTTCCGGTGTTATGACAAACATCTGCGCCACCTTATCCTCTAAGGACATCCCTGATACAAGCTGCGCTGCCTGCTCATCTAACGGGTCCACGGCAGGTTCTGCTGCTTCACTCTGATCCTGTACGGTCTGTGAATCCTCCATTATCTCCGTACTTTGTGTTTCCGGTTTTTTTTCTGCTTTATCATTCTTTGGTAAAAACTTATGTATGGCAGCTGCTGCCCCTGCAAGCAATGCCGCCAAAATCAACACAAACACAGCTACTACAACTACTGCATGTTTAAAATCGTCCTGTCTTTTCTGTCTTCTTTCTTCCTGATTCATACATTCTCCATTTCCATATATTTCTGTTTATATTGTACGCATATTTTTTATGGTGCCACCCATGCCTCATCTATTCCATCCTGTTTCCACTGGTTCTGTTCCTCAGAATAACCTTCTACAACCAGATACTGATATTTACTGACCGTTTTTAAAGCATCATAAACATAGCGCAGCGGAATATAATTCCGGTTTCCATCCGGGTCTGCCGGATCTGCAAGAAATACTTCATCTGTCTCTTCTTTGTACAGACAGATATTCACATAATGACCACCTGTCTTTTTCCAGTAAGTATTATCATCATGACTGCTGACTAAAACAATGGCACTTTTTGCTGTTTTGATCTGCTCCCGGAATGCCTCATAAGTCTGTGGTTTTATATAAAGCTCCGCATCAAATCCGCATTTACGCATAACCGTTTTCATATCACCCCAGCCGATCGCCCCAATCTTTTTCGTCGGCGTATATCCGGAAGTCTCCCGTGCATATAGAAACATATCCCATGGCGAACAGGTATGATCCGAAAATGTACTGTATATATTTGCCATACAGCACAGTCCACACCCGAAATTACCAAAATAATTGCCTCTTACATACTGATTACTCCATTCGCCGGACCAGGCCCGTCCCTCTCCCCAGGATTTTGGTCCCTGCAAAAAAGAGTAGACATCCGTCTCATTATAATATCCCCTGTTTGCCGCAGCTACCAGAATGTCTTTATTTTTTTTGATCACAGCATACTCTTCGCCGTCCAGTTTTGTAAAAATACCAGCATACAGTTTCACTGCCGGCACATATTCCGGCTGCGTGGCAGAAACGTCTGCAGCATTTTGATCATTTTCTGATGTAAAATCTCCATCCAGACAGTATGCCCCAGCAATCAGTAGAAACATTCCTGCTAACATCGCATAAAATCTGTACTCCTTTCTTTTCTGACGATTCAAATACCCTTCCTCCCAATTCTGATCTGATTTCTGATATTTTTAAATAGTATCTCCCATTTTCATCTCAAACCCGTCTATATTTATGTTACCTTGTAAAGAATCTTTATTCAAGCAAAGATTTTCTTAAATTATTTACTTTACTACTCCTTTTTTTTCCGCTACAATAGAGCAGTATCATTACAGACACTATTATTTTGAAAAGAGGTACACAATTATGGCAAATCCAGTCGTTACGATTGAAATGGAAAATGGCGATATCATGAAAGCGGAACTTTATCCTGAAATCGCTCCGAATACTGTCAATAACTTTATCAGCCTGATCCAGAAAGGTTATTACAACGGACTGATCTTTCACCGCGTGATCAAAGGATTTATGATCCAGGGCGGATGTCCTGACGGAACCGGCATGGGCGGTCCTGGCTATGATATCAAAGGCGAATTTTCCCAGAATGGTTTCAAAAATGATTTAAAACACACCGAAGGTGTTTTATCCATGGCAAGAGCTATGCACCCGGATTCAGCCGGCAGCCAGTTCTTTATCATGCACAAAACATCTCCGCACTTAGACGGAGCTTATGCTGCTTTCGGTAAAATCACGGAAGGAATGGATATCGTAAATAAAATCGCAGAAACCGCAACCGATTACAGTGACAGGCCATTAGAGACACAGCGTATGAAAACTGTTACTGTTGAGACTTTCGGTGTGGATTATCCGGAACCGGAGAAATGCTGATCCAGACTGCAAACCTGTTATCCTGACAAGACAAAAAATCCACAGCGCACACCATATCGTGTGCACTGTGGATTTTTATTATAAATTGTTTGAACCGTCAATTATTTTACCGGAATAAGTTTCTCTTTTCCACCCATATACGGCTGTAATGCCTTCGGTACATTAACACTGCCGTCTTCATTTAAGTTGTTCTCTAAGAATGCGATCAACATTCTAGGTGGTGCAACAACAGTATTGTTTAAAGTGTGTGCAAAATATTTATTTCCGTCGGAACCTTTCACACGGATCTTTAAACGTCTTGCCTGTGCATCTCCTAAATTAGAACAGCTTCCAACTTCAAAGTATTTCTTCTGTCTTGGAGACCATGCCTCAACATCACAGGATTTTACCTTTAAGTCAGCAAGGTCACCGGAGCAGCACTCTAAAGTACGAACCGGGATATCCAGACTGCGGAATAAGTCTACCGTGTTCTGCCATAATTTATCATACCACGTCTTAGATTCTTCCGGTTTGCAGACCACGATCATCTCCTGTTTCTCGAACTGGTGGATACGGTATACACCACGCTCCTCGATACCGTGTGCACCTTTCTCTTTACGGAAACATGGAGAGTAGGAAGTCAGTGTGTATGGAAGTTTTTCTTCGTCGTTAATCGTGTCGATGAATTTACCGATCATGGAATGTTCGGAAGTACCGATCAGATAGAGATCCTCGCCCTCGATCTTGTACATCATCGCATCCATCTCGTCAAAGCTCATAACGCCCGTAACAACGTTGCTTCGGATCATAAACGGTGGAATGACATACGTAAATCCACGGTCGATCATGAAATCACGCGCATAGGAAATCACTGCAGAATGAAGGCGCGCGATATCGCCCATCAGATAATAGAAACCGTTTCCTGCAACTTTTCCTGCCGCATCAAGATCGATACCATTGAAACGCTCCATGATGTCTGTGTGATATGGGATTTCGAAATCCGGTACGACCGGATCGCCAAATTTTTCGATCTCTACATTGCAGCTGTCATCTTTTCCGATCGGTACGGACGGATCGATGATGTTCGGGATCGTCATCATGATCCTGGTTACTTTCTCCTGCAGTTCTTTTTCCTGCTCCTCTAACTCTGCAAGACGTGCTGCATTGGCATTTACCTGTGCTTTTACTGCCTCTGCCTCATCTTTTTTGCCCTGTCCCATCAGCTGTCCGATCTGTTTTGACAGTTTATTTCTGCTTGCACGCAAATCGTCTGCTTCCTGCTGTACAGTTCTTGCCTTTGCATCAAGTTCAATTACCTCATCTACTAACGGAAGTTTGTGATCCTGAAACTTATTTTTAATGTTCTGTTTTACAACTTCCGGATTCTCTCTTAAAAATTTTAAATCGATCATCGTTCTCCTCTTTCTGCGGAACCTGCCGCTTCTTTTTGTAAATTTCTGATTTTGCCGGACAGCAAATCTCTGTCTGACATTTTTCCTGATAACACAAAAAGCCTTCCGCCCTGTGTGCCATCCTGCACATGGGACGAAAGGCTATAAATCACTCTTCCGCGTTGCCACCCATCTTGTCACTGCAGCATTCTTATCCAAAGCTTTTTGTGGAAATCCTTTTGCAATGACCTCTCGATTCGTATGCTATGGGATACGACCCCGTGACTTTCATCACTGACTCCGGAAGTGGAAAGGCATTTTCCTGTACCGGTTCTCACCATCCACCGGCTCTCTGAAACATTCCTGCTGCCGCAGCTTCCATCACTGCCAATTTCTGACGTTATTATACACTCATTATTTCCGTAATGCAAGTCTAATATACCCTGATTTTTTCTTCCAGCTCTATTGCACGCTGTGCCCAGGTATGCTTTTCTGCTGTCTTTTCCACTCCCCGCATGGCAATGTCTCTCATCTGCTTTTCATCTGCCAGCAGGTCTTTGACTTTTACCGGGAGCTGCTCTAAATGCTTCAGATCATAATAGGAAACACCCTCACCCTCTTTTAACTCTTCACTGAGGTACCGGCTGGTATCCGAGACACAGACTGCCCCGTTTAAAATAGAATTAAACACACGGTCATGCGCACCGTCCTTAAACCACGGCATCACATTGACCGAGATCTTTGCGTGCGAAAGCTGCTCTAAGCAAGTCAGGGAATCAGTCTGCGGATGGATCCTCACATTCTGCATGGCAGAACATTCAAGTTCCTCCCAGCCTTTTCCAATGACATCCACGGTGATTCCCGCCTCTGCCAGTGTCTTTATGACCATTCCGCGCCAGTAGTTGCGGACATACAGATCAATGAAGATCATCTTGTGCATCACAAGCCGGAAATCATCCGGTGCAACTTCTCCCATCTCCCGCTCACAGTGGCGCAGTGCTGCCTCCTCAACTGTCTGGTCCGTCTTTTCTAATAATTCCTCAATGATCCCGCGGTAAAACGCCGCATACTCATCATTGATCCAGTTGATATGCTGTTCAAAAAAAGACGGAGGCGTGTAATTTCCGGTCATGATCACATCAATATTCCGCTGTTCATACGACACATCAAGTGCTCCATCCAGCCCGGTTCCCGCTAACGGAAGAAATCCGGCACTTTTATATCCGGGATAATATTTTAAAAAATATGCTTCCTGTTTTCTGTCAATACTGATGTGGTGATATCCGGATGGCAGATCATGCAGACGGTTATCATAATAGTACGGATGATCTGCCGCAATATTATAACAGGGAATCTTATATTCATCCCAAATATAACCGTTTCTTTCACTGTATACACCCGCTTCTTTTTCCAGTCCCTGAAAATTGAAAGTGATCATCACTGTCTCGCCGGGTTTTATGAATTTTCTCAGCCTTTTGGCACTTTCCTTTTCATCTTTCAGATCGTAGAAAAATACTGCATATCCCATCTTTTCAAACTGCCCCGCCATCTGTTTCGAGAAATACGCAAGCGTTTCCACGCCTCCTTCAAACATCACGATTTTTTTCACACGAATCTCCATTTCCATTATCCAGACGTTTATTCATGGCGCAGCGCGTCAATCGGGTTTAGATTCGCCGCCTTATAAGACGGGAAAACCCCGAATACAATTCCGATGACCATGGAAAACAGTACAGAACCGATCGCTGCCGGAATACTGATCGCAACCGGCATCGTTGTCACATAGGAAATGATCTCCGCTAATATAATACCTACAATCACACCAAGCACACCGCCTAAACTCGTAAGCACCGCTGCCTCCGTCAAAAACTGATTCAGGATTTTTGACTTTCTTGCACCGATCGCCTTTTTTAATCCAATTTCCTGTGTACGCTCCGTGACGGATACCAGCATGATATTCATGACACCGATACCACCGACGATCAGGGAAATTCCCGCAATCCAGATCAGCATCGTATTAGTGGAACTGCTGAGTTCCTGAATCTGCTGTGCCTGCTCTAACAGGTCTTTTGCTTTGTACTGGATCGTATCATCTTTGGGTGACAGATAATTATTGAGCACATCTGCACATGCTTTTCCTGCGGATGTCATATTATCGGTACTGTCCACACGGATCACAACATTCTGCGGTTCATCATACTGATAGATGATCGGCCAGGTCGTATTTGGAATATAAATAGAACCTGCCGTATCCTGTGCATAGGTATAATAATCATCAATGGAATTGATGACCGGCTCGAACACCTTCGCCTTTGTCACGATTCCAATTACCGTATAAGGCTCTTTCTGGATCTCGATCGTATTTCCGACCGGATCTTCTCCCTGGAACAGGGCATTTGCGGAATCCGTATCCAATATAGCTACTTTCTTATACTTTTTGAAATCCTCATCCGTAAAAGCACGTCCCTCTTTCATAATGTAATTGCAGGTATCAAAATAACTGTTATCGATTCCGCGCACATATCCACCAGAAAAAGCAGTATTTAAATGATACACTCCGCTGTAATCCTGTCTGCTTAAATAAGCAGAAGCATTTACTACATGGTCAAGATCTTTAATGTCACTCATGACATCGTCTGTTACAAGCGGCACTCCCTGCGGTACTCCGTTGTAATCCATCTCGTATTCCCACTCGCCCTGGTAAAGAGATACCTCGACTGTATTCTCTCCAGAACCGATCAGGTTTTCTTTGATCTGTTCGTTTGTTCCTTTGATCGTCGATACGATCGCAATGATTGCTGCGATACCAATGATAATTCCAAGCATGGTCAGAAAGGAACGCATCTTGTGGGACCAGATTCCCTGAAAAGATAATCTTATATTCTCAAACATCCTGTTCCTCCTGATTAATATTCAATGTCTTCATCCTCTGTCACTGCTGCTCCCTCAACTGCTGTCTTTCCATAAGGGAAAGCAATCTTGTCATCCTCTGTCAGTCCTGACTTGATCTCAATTGCAGATCCATATACTGTTTTCCCGGTTACCACATACTGTTTTTTCAGCTGGTTATTTTCGTCTGCCATCATAACATATGATTTTCCATCTTCCTGTCTCACATATGCCTTATCAAGGTAAATTCCGCCTGTTTCTGACTGATTTGTCTGAATTGCAAGATCCACATATTCTCCATTTTTCAGTGCAGAACTGTCTTCCATATATGCAGTATACTGATAATAAGAAACATTCGGATTTCCTTCTCCCCAGGAATTGCCACTCACAGGATAATCCGATACGCTCGTTACGGTTGCCTCAAATGTCATTCCTGATTCCCATGAATTTGCGGTAACAACCGTTCCCGGTTTGACTTCATCTAACAAAAGTTCGCTGATCGTACCGCTCACGTACAGTCCGTCATCCCCGGTTACCACAAGAAAGGCATTCCCATCATCCTGTTTCTGATCCGGATCTCCCACAGATTTCACAACACCATCAAGTTTTGCATAAACCACACCATCATTGATGCTGTCCTGTAACGTTTCCAGCTCCAGTTTTAACTTGCGAAGCTGTATATCCAGTTTTTTTACTTCTGATTCTTTGTCATTGATTGCCTCTGCAAGTTCTTTTTCGGTATATCCTTCCGGCTCTTCCCAGTCATCTTCATCGTTCCAGTTATCTTCATTCTCAAGTTCATCCAGATAATCCTGAAGACTTTTTCCAACTTCTTCTCCTGAAAAAACATACCAGGACCGGCTTTTATCATAGTCCATAGGCATGGTACTTCCATCGACATCTTTTACATTCGGTGAAATACTGTCATCTGCCACAGGCTCATATTTCTGTACTGTAACTTCTTTTGTGTCACCATTCGACTCAGTACTGTCATCCACCACTTCATCTCCTGTTTCCACACTTTCAAACACCATTTTCCCATCGCTGTCTTTTTTGCAGATAATAAACTTTACATATTTTCCATCCGTATAGGTGCCATCTGATTTTTTCTGCGGCCGCAGCGAATTGTAAAAACTTCCATATGCAAAAACATCTTTATTACAATAATAAATGTAAGGATTCTCTGCTGTCCCATCTGCCGTGTCTTTATTATATGGCTCCGAATCTTCCGTCACATAATTATAAATGCGGTTATCCTTCGCATCCTTTTCCGGCAGTGACTCTATGTAGGCTTTCTTCTGCTCTAATTCCTGCAGCTTTTTATTTATGTACGAGGATGCAGTACTGGCAGTAGAAGGCCGTGTCTTATCCACCGGTTTTGTGTTTTTTAATGACTCTAAAGAATGCTGTGCCTTCGCAAGACTGTTTTCTGTTGTACTGATCTCAAGGTTTTTCCTCTGGATATCGATCTCTGCCTCCGATGTATCATACTGGATCAGCGGATCTCCCTCTTTCACTGTATCGCCTTTTGAAACATAAACCTCCTGCACTTTGTTGGAATCATCTAAATATACTTCCTGGGAAGAATCATTCGTCACAACACCATAGCTTGTTTCAGAGTTCCCATAATATCCATAGTTTAAACTGGAAACAGACTGTACTTCTGCCACCAGATTCTTCTTCTGATACGACTTATAACCATAAATTCCTCCGGTGACTGCACCAACAGTGACGGCAAGTACGACAATGACTGCGATTACTTTTTTTAATTTCATGATGCATCCTCCTTTTCATCGCCCTCAAAAATCTCCCCGTCAATGATTTTCACCATGCGTTTTGCATTGGATGCGATATGCGGATCATGTGTGATCATAACGATCGTAACACCCTCTTCATTGAGTTTCTGGAACAGTTCCATGATCTGCTCTCCTGACTTGGAATCAAGTGCTCCGGTAGGTTCATCCGCAAGTAAGATCTTTGGATTATTGACCATTGCTCTCGCAATCGCAACCCTCTGTTTTTGTCCACCGGAAAGCTGCGTCGGACGAAAGTCCACCCTGTCACCAAGTCCGACACGTTCCAGTGCTTTGATTGCACGCTCCCTGCGCTCCTTTTTTTTCACGCCGGCATAACTAAGCGGCAGTGATACATTTTCCACCGCAGTCTCTCTCGGCATCAGATGAAAACTCTGAAATACAAACCCGATACTGCGCAGTCTTAAATCTGACAGCTGCTTGTCTTTTAACTTTAAGACGTCCTCTCCTGCCAGCTCATAAGTCCCGCTCGTCGGCTTATCCAGACAGCCTATGATATTCATAAGTGTTGTCTTTCCGGAACCGGACGGTCCCATGATCGCAACATACTCTCCCTCTTCCACGGTAAGACAAACATCTTTTAATACCGGAACGACCAGCTTATCCTGCTGATAATCCTTGTAAATATTCTGCAGATTCAGTATCATTCCCCTACCTCCATATCATTGGAATCATCATAGGAATCATCAGAATCCTCATAGTCAGAATCATCGTAATCAGAGTCATCATATTCCGCATCATCCGCAGAATCGTCATAATCAGCTCCGTCGTAGTCTGATCCATCTTCCATATTGCCATTGATATAATTCTGCATGCCATCATCAATCATCATTTCCGTGTCGTACATTCCGTTTTCATACATCATCTCCGTACCGTAATCAAGCATCTCAGTGCCATAATCAAGCATCTCGGTGCCATCCTGATTATAAAGAGGCGAAGAATAATCGACCTCGCTCACATCTGTCACGGTCGTTACACCCTCATAGAGTCCTTCCATCGGCCATGTGATATAATCGTCCAGCGAAAGTCCGGATAAAATCTCATACTCTGCAAGATCTTCATCGTATTCACCAAGTTCTACATAACGTTTTTCCAGACGTTTCTTATCATTTGCCGCCCAGACATAAGCACCGCTGTCATCCTGAACAACATAGTTGGAATACAGCCAGATTCCTTCTTTCTGCTGATCGTCCTGACCTTCGTCAAGTTCAATATATACATGCTGTCCTAACAGCAATCCCTCTGCAGATGGAAGTTCCACATAAAACGGGTACTTTGTTGCAGAGACACTACTGTCTGAAGATGAATCGTCATCACTTTTCTGCACGTTATCTGTATCAATCTTTGAAATCGTTCCATTCCATGTCTGACTTTCATCCACCCTCGAACGTATGATGACCGCCTGTCCATCTGAGATCATCCATACATTCTGCTCATCGATACTTCCTTTTACACGGTATTCACCTGTCTGAAGAATCGTCATAAACGCAGCATTATTGCCATTACTGTCTGTACCGTTCTCGTTGATTTCCTTTACCACGCCGGATTTTTTGCTGACAACAGACGATGCATCGATCTGGTCTTCATATTTTGATATTTCAAGGTTCTTGCTCTCAAGATCAAGTTTATTCTCCTCGATGGAATTTTCCTCCGACTGAATATCTGTCGTCAGTGAAAATTTATCGTCCTCATCTGTCGTTTTATTTAATTCATCGGTCAATGTGGCTATCTTTTTATTGGAACTGTCAATCTCATTCTGGATTCCCTCGAGTTCAAGCTTTGCCTGTTTCACCTGCATCTCAAGTTCGCTGGTATCATAGGTGACAAGTGTCTGCCCCTCTTCTACCTCATCCCCCACTTTTACAAGAATCTCTTTGATGGTACGTGACGAATCCACATTTACCTCATAACTGTCCTGTGACTCCACAACACCATTATACCGGTTGGTGTTTCCTGTATATGTATTCATAATCTTGGAAACTTTTTCAACATACACTTTATCATCCGATTTTCCCGACTGTAAAAACGGAATCTTCTCTGCAACTACATCAAATGCCTCTGTTGCCACATCTATCACATTGTCACGATAATAATAACCGGTTCCTCCAACTGCTCCAATCACTGCAATGGTTACAACCGGGATAATTATTTTTTTCTTTTCCATAGTTCCTCCTTAAATGTCCACTGTCTGCATCCTGCTCATCAGACATCCCGTATTATAGCATTTTTCCTACTTAATATATAGATGAATATTATTAATTCTTTTTTAAATCAAAAAATGTTTTTTTCTCCAAAATGCATGATTTTCAGCTTTCATTATAACTATTTCAAAAAATTTGTTGACAAATCCTGTTTCCCATAGTATGATATCGAATGTATCTGACAGACAGATACAAAACAATTTACATATGCGCGAGTGGCTCAGTTGGTGGAGCACGACCTTGCCAAGGTCGGGGCCGCGGGTTCGAGTCCCGTCTCGCGCTCTTCTCTTAATGATGGGAAACTTTGGTTTACAAGGTTTTCCATTTTTTTTATTGCAATGTAAAAATTAATTACACTTTTTTACTGATCACACAGTGCTTTTTCAAAGCTTTCCTGCGAATTTGTGAGTGGGGTTTCCGTTTAAATTTACTCTGCTTTCACTCTGATCCACACATAACAGACATCCACCAGATGAACGGGCTAAATTTCCATCTTTCAAACCACTTTCACCCATTATTTTCTATTTTCAGCTTCTTCCTCTATCATTTTGGGCGAAACTCCTTCATTTCTGCTGTTTTCACCCTGACTTTTTGATTTTCGTGGGCTATTATAATGAAATCTCATCCTTTTTCACCCATTTTCTTGTATGTTAAATGAATTTCTATTATAAAATGGATGAAATCACCTCTATCTTCTATATATTTCGCCCATATTAAATTTTTATCTCATCCAAGAGCAAATAATAGAATGCGCGCTCCGTGAACATTCTATTATCATGAATAAGAAAAAAGATCCAGTAAAAACTGAATCTTTTTTCAATGCCGGCAATGGGACTTGAACCCATACGATGTTGCCACCGCCAGATTTTGAGTCTGGTGCGTCTGCCATTCCGCCACGCCGGCTTATTCTGTTTTCAAATTGCTCGAACAATAGACATCTTATCATATCATGTAATAAATTGCAAGCAATTTTATTTTAACATTTGCTGATATCATATAAAGAATTTCATACAATGCTATTTTAACATTTGTTGATATCATGCAAAAAATTTCATACAATGGTATTTCCTGATTGTAGCAAAAAAATCCGAAGGTTCACGTTAATCCTTCGGATTTTTTTGATAGTCACTACTCTTCACCAACTCCACTGATTGCAGTTCTCTGTACGCTTTTGACACCGTTCTCCACAGTCGTTGTTTCAAGATAAGTAACGCCATTGATCACAACTGTCTTTGTTGTTGTGGTCTCATCATCGCTGTCTCCACCGCCTCCGGTATTTCCAGCCGCACCGGTTCCAGATGCCTGTGTGGTCTGTCCGGATGTTCCTGTTCCGGATGTCTGTCCTGCGTTTTCTGAGTAACTCTGGGACTGACCAGCTTCTGCTTTTGTTTTCTGGATTTCTTTTAAGATATCATTATAATTTTCACTTGGCATTACTGCATCGGAACTTCCGATCGTCGATACATAACTGTCTGCATCTTTGCCGTCTGCATCCTGTATAGAAACATTCTGTGATGCTGTCTGATTTTTTAATCACTCAGATACTTCTCCACAGTAACTCAAATATTCATCAATTCTCAGTGACACCCCTGCTGTTTTTTCTAAACAATTTCTAAATAAATATTCCGTTGCTTTTATCACAGCCTCAGATTCTGAAATGCCCCAAACACATCGAGTGTCCCATATCCCCACTCTCTGTTTGGATAGGTCCGGTTTTCCGGTTTAGCCGTGCCGCGGATCAGCATATTTTTGATGGAAGTATTCGACATGACTGTATTGTTCTGATCCACGATCGCCCACTGCATGATCTGCGCGCAGGCTCCTGCCGTGATCGCAGCAGCTGCACTTGTTCCCGTAAAGGTGATAAAGTTACCAAGAAGCCCGGGACCATAGACATCCACTGCCGGTGCCACAAAATCCGGTTTGATCTCCCCGGTTATCGTATAACCCCTGCCGGAATCCGCATAGATACTGGTATTTGATGCCTGATAACCGCCCACCGTGATCACCTGCCTTGCCGCACTCGGAGAAGTCAGTGTAATCTCCGGATTGGAACGAAGAAAAAAATTATTTCCATCCGTCAGCTCCCGCAGCGGCAGCCAGAGATGATAGTTTCCCGTCACTGTCAGCTGCGGGAAAATGCGTATCGTCCACAATCCAGGTGTCGGTCGGATAAAACGGAAAAATATGAGCTGGCTTGCCGTCTCTTTTGTATCGATCCGGTAATCCACCGTAATTGTTGTTCCCTCAAAAATAAAATTAAACTGCTCTGACGCTCCACGGCGCACCAGAATCCGTGGAATCTGCTCCCCCGAAGGCGATATTATGGTGACTGCATACAGTTCCGGTGCAGATGCCCACAATTCCACAAAAAAGCCTTTTGTATTTTCCTCCACCGTGATCTCCGCATCCTCATGTTCCATCTCTCCAATGATACGCCCCTGAAAATGATGTCTTGCATTGGCTTCATTTCCAGTTGCAGTCACGACCACACGCTTTCTTCTTCCACAGATATAATTCAGATAAGATGGCAGAAATCCCTCGCTTGCATGACTTCCTGCACTGTTTCCAAGTGCCACACAGATGACAAGCGGACGATTTAAAATATTTGCAACTCCATTTAAATAGGAAACCGCCATCATAATGTCGTTTTCCTGATATGCCGGAACGCCGTCTTTCACAAAAAAGAAATCCCGAAGATACTGTTTTGCCTCCTTTAACTTTACCATGATGATCTCAGACTGCGGCGCCGCCCCGATAAAGTCACCGTTTTCACTCTCACTTCCACATGCCACTCCTGCAAGAAATGTGCCATGTCCGTTCATATCACGCGACGGCACCAAATCATACGGATTTTCCGAAAGCAATGCCGCATTGATCTGTTCTCTTGTATAATCTGCTCCATACAAAATACCAACAGGCGGCGTTCCATCCTGTATGGTCTGATCCCAGATACGGACGATCCGGCTGCTCCCGTCACTGTATCGAAATGCCGGATTTGTATAATCAATACCGGTATCAATAAAACCTATCAATACACCTCTTCCCTTTAAGGCGAGAACGGGCTGGTTCTGCATTTTTAAAATACCGGACACCTCAAGTGCAGTCTGATCCAACAGCCCATAACACTTTGGAATCTCTGAATAAGAATAACTGCCTACACTAAGCGGAGGCAGTCCCTCCCTTGGATAATAAAAAATATCATATCCTTCATCAATTCTCTGGATACACGCCCCTGCGATCGTCTGTTCATTCGTTTCCTCATAAGATACAATAAAATCAAAAAATTCGTCAGAATACACCTGTTCCCTGCAATCCGCCATAAATAAAAAAACTCCGGTCATCTATTCAATTACTAAATAGATGCCGGAATTTTTTATTTTAGAACCACAAATATTATTCTAATTCGAATTTCTGTACAAGTTCATTTAATGTAACTGACTGTGCTGCCAGCTCCTCACTTGTTGCTGAAGTCTCCTCTGCCATAGCAGAGTTATCAGAAACCACCTGTGACATATCCCTGATGCCGTCACGGATCTGGTCGATACTCTTCATCTGGACATCTGCCACCTGTGCTGTCTCCTGAATCATTCCGTTTGCAATACGAACACGCTCTACCGCGTTGTCCAAAGATGCAATGACATCATTTACGATCGTATTTCCCTTTTCAATCTCATCGAGTGATACGTTGATCAGGTTACGTGTCGTATTTACCGCATCGGCACTCTCATCTGCAAGACCGCCGATCTCTCCTGCAACCACTGCAAAGCCTTTGCCCGCCTCACCTGCGCGTGCAGCTTCAATAGATGCATTCAATGATAAAAGATTTGTCTGGCTTGCAATATCTTTAATTGCCTTGATGACACCGACAACCTGTTTCGAGGATTCCTGAATTTTGTCCATTGCCTCACGCATCTGTGCCATCTGCTTCTTGCTGTCTTCCATTTTTTGTTCACCGTTTACCTTATATTTCAAAAGCTGTTCTGACTGATTGCTGATCGCAGTGCTTACACTGTCTGAAATATTCATATCCTGAATCATAGTATCAATCAGATCTGCATTCGGATGATATACAAAAGTTCCATCACTTGTCAACAGCATGGAATATCCATTTGCACCGATCGTATAATTCCCCATCATATTCATGACTGTGTCCAGCCCTACGTCTATTCCAACGACACCGACAACCGTATCTTTCTCGTCAAATACAGGTGTTACCGCACTTAAGATTATTTTTCCTGTACTTGCAGCAACATAGGTCTTTGTCAGCATAGTTTCTCCTGTCTGCGTACAGAGCTGTACCATGTGCGGGTCGTACAGTCATAATCATCGCCGGAAATACCGCCTGCTGATGTAATGGATGCATTACTGTCCAAATCTGCCGTGAATACACCCTGAATATTTTCCGTGTCAAGTCCTGCCACTGCGACAAGCTTCTTTAGTACCGCCGGGTATACCTCATTCTCTGTCCAGCTTTGGTAGTGGTCAGAATTGTCTGCACATCTTCATCCAGGGCAAGCTGTTCCACCATGCGCTCAAACGGTAAAAAATATTTTTCCACCTGAAGAGATATTGCTTCAGAATCCTGCCGCAGCTCTGTGTTGTTGGCTTTGATCAGCAGATTGTAAACCACCACTACTACCAGCACAGCAATCACTGCCCTAACCACAATAATGGAGGCACCGATCTTGCTCTGGATCTGAAACTGTATGCCCTGTTTGTTTCCTGCTTTTTTATTTTTTTCTTTTTTCTCTTTTCTCTTTTGCCATTTTCACTCCTCCATTTTTTCGATTAGTACTATTGTACCATACTTAATCATAGTGTGAACACTTTTTTACCATATTCTTCAAATTCAAAATGAGGAAAAATCTTTTTCTCAGTCTGTAAAAAAGATTTTTCCCCATTTCAGAATCATTCTTTCATCGTCTCATTCAACAGCAGCAATCTGTGCACAGCCTCGCATGGTAATGAGTGGTCCGCCCTTTTTCTCCACATACTCTTTTGTAATGGTCACCATGCCGATATTGTCATCTTTCGGAATCTCATACATGATATCGAGCATAAAATCCTCGATGATCGCACGGAGTGCACGCGCACCGACTTTCTTTTCCTTTGCCTGCTTTGCGATCGCCATCAGTGCGTCATCCTCAAATTCGAGTCTGACTTCATCCATGGCAAGCAGTTTCTGGTACTGTTTTAAGATCGCATTTTTCGGTTCCTTTAAGATGCGCACTAACATATCTTCTGTGAGCGCTTCTAAAGTAAACATGATCGGCAGACGTCCTAAGAACTCCGGTATCATGCCAAATTTGCGCACATCCTCTATGGTCACCTTCTGCAGAATATTTTCATCCTGGTCGTATTTATCCTTAAGCTCGGATTTAAAACCAATCGATGCGGATTTATTGAGGCGTTCCTTAATGATATCCTCTAACTCCGGGAACGCACCTCCACAGATAAACAGAATATTTTTGGTGTTGACCATCGTCATGGGTACCATGGCATTCTTGCTGCTGGCTCCGACAGGGACTTCTACCTCCGCACCCTCTAACAGTTTTAACATTCCCTGCTGCACGGACTCTCCGCTGACATCACGCTGATTGGTGTTGCGTTTCTTTGCGATTTTGTCGATCTCATCAATAAAGATAATACCGTGTTCCGCGCGCTCAACATCATTGTCCGCTGCTGCAAGCAGTTTGCTGACAACACTCTCGATGTCATCACCGATATACCCTGCCTCTGTCAGGGACGTCGCATCTGTGATGGCAAGCGGCACATCTAAAAGCTTTGCAAGTGTCTTTACCAGATAAGTCTTACCGGAACCGGTCGGTCCAATCATTAACATATTGGACTTTTCAATCTCGATGCCGTCCTTCTCATCGGATGCGATCCTCTTATAGTGATTATAAACAGCGACGGACATGACTTTCTTTGCATGCTCCTGTCCCACTACGTACTCATCCAACGATGCCTTGATTTTATGTGGTGCCGGGATCTTTTTGATATCAAGTACCGGCTCTTTCTTTTCTTTCGGCTTTTTCTTTTTGATTTTCTGGTTATTCGGAATAAATCCCTGCATCCCCTGCAGATCTGAGAGATTGATCATGCTGATATTCGGCATTTTTCCTATATTCATGTTCAGCATATCATCCATTGAAAATCCGGTCTGATTCATACTGTCAAACGTTTTCTGCATACAGTCCTGACAGATACAGATGTTGTTCGGGATCTTTATCATCTTTCCTGCAATATGCTCCGGTCTGCGGCAGATGTAGCAGATATCTTCATACTCCGGCTCTTTCTCATCCGATGCGTCTGAATTTGTCACTTCCGCCTGCACGGTCTCCTTTTCATTTTCTGACACGTCAGGGGTATCATTGACGCTTTCCTGTCTGTTCATTTCCTCTTTCTGATCTGTGGATACGGTTGTTACATCATCCTCAGTTATTTCTCTATAATCATTATTATTCATCTGAATACGCTCCTGAATTTTTCCATATCTCTGCCCAAAGCAGACTTATTTAAGACATTGTACCGCAAAACATCTGCAATCACAAGAAAATCAGAAAGATTTCATTTTTATTTAAGGATTTTTGACACAAAAAATCCGGGCAGCCCTTTCACAAAAAGGCCATACCCGGAAATTTCTCATCCGTTATCTTGCACTGTTATCCGTTGTGTTACCGTTATTATTGTTTCCTGTCGCGTCATCCACGCCGTTTTCCACACCGTCAATAATGTCTTTGCCAGCATCGCCGACGCCATCCACCACATCATCCACAACAGCACCACCGTCTGTGTCTGCACCATTCGCGTTTGTGTTATTTGTATTTGTGCCGTTCGTATCCGTGTCATTCACGGTACCATTTGTTCCATTCACATTGGTATCATTCATACCATTTTCGGTATTATTGATACCGTTATTTGTGTTTTCATTGACACGGTTTTCTGTACCGGCTGCCGGATTGTTGCCATTGTTATTGGTATTTGTGTTGTTTCTGTTTGTGCCGCATGCGGTCAGTGCGCTAAGAGACAATGTAAGCACCAGGCATGCCGCAAGCATTTTAAACTTTTTCATGGTCATTCTTCTCCTTTACTTTACAAGAAATTATTTGTAACGGTTCAAAAACTCTCTGAACCATCACCTTTTCAAGGATAGTATGACCATCTCTGCTATTTTCTATACCAGCCTAATTCCATGGATAATTCTTCCTGTACTTTTCTGACATCCACAGATAACTCCTCCACCCGTTCTCGCGTCATCCGGCTGGTCGGTCCGGAAATACTGAATGCATATTTTACTTCATTATGATAATCCCTAAGACTTGCAGCAATACACCGTACACCTTCTTCATTTTCCTCATCATCAAGTGCATAACCGTTCTTTTTTGCTTCTTTTAATACACTAAGCATATCATCATAATCCGTGATCGTATGCTCCGTCTTTTTTTCGATGATGCTCTCATTCCAGATCTGTTTCACTTCCGACTCCGGAAGTTCTGCCATGATTGCCTTGCCCACACCGGAACAATACATCGGATGGACCATCCCCACATGGGACACCATGCGGATCGTACCGATTTTTGCTTCTATTTTATAAATATATAAAATATTGTTTCCTTCCCGCTGAACTAAATGCACTGTTTCCCCGCTGATATCAGACAAACGCTCCATATAAGGTTTTGCAACCTGTAAAATATCCATGCGGTCAAGCATTTTTCCTGCCATGCTGACTATTTTATAAGAAAGCATATACTTCTGGGATACCTCGTCCTGTTTTGCATATCCCATATAGACTAAAGACATCAGAAGGCGATGTACCGTGCTTTTGTGAAGTCCTAACGCTGTGCTGATCTCCATCAGCCCCATCTCACCGTGATCGGCCAGCATTTCCATTACCTGAAAAATGCGCTCTGCCGACTGCACCGGATTTTTTGTTTCTTTCTGTTCTGCCATAATTACCTCATATTCTATGTAAGGTATCAGTTATTTTTCCAATACCTGTCTTTTAGGTTTCATAATTCACATTATTGTTTCATTATATGAAACCATATGACATCATAACATGACCTTCCAATAAAAGTCAAATTTTTGTTTTTTGCAAAATACAACATTTTCTTTCCCTAAATTATTGACAAGGCATTTTGTAATGTTATAATACTATTGTACCGTTGTACGAAACAATGTTTCATATTATGAAACCATTTTAAGAACCTTAAAATTATTCAAAATAAAGGAGAAGAATTATGAACAAAGTATTAGAAGAGTTTTCCAAAATCGGTATTATCCCGGTTATCGCACTTGACAATGTAGAGGATGCTGCACCTTTAGCAAAAGCATTATGCGACGGTGGTCTCCCATGTGCAGAAGTTACTTTCCGTACAGCAGCTGCTGAGGAATCTATCCGCATCATGTCCGAGCAGTTCCCGGAGATGTTAGTAGGTGCAGGTACTGTTCTTACCACAGAGCAGGTTGACCGCGCTGTAAACGCAGGTGCAAAATTCATCGTAAGCCCTGGTTTAAATCCAAAAGTTGTAAAATACTGTGTTGAAAAAGGAATCCCGGTAACTCCTGGATGCTCTAACCCAAGCGACGTAGAAGTTGCAATCGAGCTTGGTCTTGACGTTGTGAAATTCTTCCCGGCAGAAGCTGCAGGCGGACTTTCCATGATCAAATCCATGGCAGCTCCTTACACAAAGATGAAATTCATGCCGACCGGCGGTATCAACGCAAAGAACTTAACAAGCTACCTTGATTTCAAAAAGATCATCGCATGCGGTGGTTCCTGGATGGTAAACAAAGACATGATCGCTGCAAAAGACTGGGATGGCATTACAGCTTTAACAAAAGAGGCTGTTTCTACCATGTTAGGATTCAAACTGTTACATGTAGGTGTTAACAACGCTTCTGAGGAAGTAGCTGCTGCAGAGTCTGCAAAATTCGCCACCTTACTTGGCGAGAATGTAAAAGTTGGAAACAGCTCCATGTTCGTAGGTTCTTTAATTGAAATGATGAAGAATCCGGGACGCGGAACCAATGGTCATATCTGCATTCAGACCAACTACTTAGACCGCGCGATTTATCATCTTGAAAAACGTGGTTTTGTATTTGACGAATCTTCTTTCAAATACAATGACAAAGGTGAGCTTACTGTTGCTTACTTAAAAGACGAGATCGCAGGTTTCGCTGTTCACTTCAACCAGAAATAATTTAAAAAAATCAGGTCTGCACCGGTCGATGATTTGTGCAGACCTTTTTTTCAATATTAAATAATAAAAAAACAGACACGGGAGGTTTCTTATGGATCAGAATTGTGCATATTGTATGGAGGGCGAATTAGTCGCCCAGTTTGGTATTAAAATCTGTGAACTGCCAAGTTCAAAAGTTTATCTTTTCAAGGAGCAGAGCCACAAAGGCCGTGTGATCGTCGCTCACAAAAAACATGTCAGTGAGATCACTGAACTGACCGCTGAGGAACGCGCCGCTTACATTGAAGATATTAATCATGTGGCAGAAGCACTTCACAAGGCATTTCATCCGCAGAAAGTCAACTACGGTGCTTACGGTGATACCGGCCATCATCTCCACTTCCATCTCGTTCCAAAATATACAGACGGTTACGAGTGGGGCGGCACTTTTGCCATGAATCCGGGCGAAAAATTTCTTTCCGATGAGGAATATGCCGCATTGATCGAAGAGATCAAAAAATATTTATAATATCTATTTCTTCATCTTAGGCTGAAAAATAATACTTGCCAGATATGCGAAGATCAGTGCCGCTGAAATACCAGCGGCACTTGCTTTTAATCCACCTAAAAAAATTCCTAAAAATCCATACTCGTCCACCGCTTCTTTCACTCCCTTAAACAGGGTATTTCCAAATCCAGGCAGCGGCACACTTGCCCCGGCTCCCGCAAATTCAATAAACGGCTGGTAGATCCCAAGTGCCCCGAGCAGTGCGCCAAGACACACTAACATCACCATGATCCTTCCGGGAAGCATCTTTGTTTTTTCCATTAAGATCTGCACCAGTGCACAGATTGCCCCTCCAACCCAGAATGCATTGATATAATCCATAATTCTACACCTCTTTCTCTCTTTTAATCTGCATGTTCGATCACGACTCCATGTGCAATCCCTGGCACCGTTTTTCCTTCATTAAAAGACACCGTGGAAAGAAGTGCCCCGGTCGGCACAAACAGAATACGCTGTAATTTTCCCTGCTCGACCTGTTTTAAAAAATGTCCGGCAAGTGTTACGGCAGAACACCCGCATCCGGAACCTCCTGCCCCGGTTCCCTGCGCTTTGCTCTCATAGATCAGCATACCGCAGTCTAAATGCATCTCACTGATATCGTATCCTTCTTTTTTCAAAAGATCGATCAGGATCTCCCTTCCAACACTGCCTAGATCCCCGGTAATAATGTGATCATAGTCCTCTGGCCTGCGCCCGAAATCTTTTAAGTTCTGGCAGATCGTATCCGCCGCCGCAGGTGCCATTGCTGCTCCCATATTCATGGAATCCTTAATGCCGTAATCGATGATCTTTCCGGTCGTGATACCGGTAATACACGCATTGCTCTTTCTTTTTCCAAGCACATACGCACCACTTCCGGTCACCGTCCACGTTGCAGACATCGGCCTCTGGTTCGCATATTCAAGTGGAAACCGGAACTGCTTTTCGGCGCTGGCAAAATGGCTCGATGTCATCGCCACAACGTAATCTGCATATCCTGCGGCAACACACATTGCTCCAAGGGAAAGCGCCTCGCCGCAGGTACTGCACGCACCATACAGGCCAAAGAGCGGCACCTGGTAATCCATGAGTCCAAACGAAGTGGCAATATTCTGTCCTAAAAGATCTCCGGAAAAAAGATAACGGATCTCTTCTTTTTTCAGTCCTGCTTTTCCGACTGCCATTCCGAAAGCCTCTTTCTGCAGGGTACTCTCTGCCTCTTCCCAGGTGTCCTGCCCAAATTTATCATCCTCCCCGATCAGATCAAAACAGGCTCCAAGAGGTCCCTCCCCCTCTTTTTTTCCGACAATACTTGCGCTGCTTACAATATAAGGCGGCGTTTCAAAACAAATACTCTGTTTTCCCGTCTGCATGCTCATACGAATCTCCATTTCCAAACATTTTTATATCATGTTCTCTATGTGATCAGTATGTACATCTTACCGATATTTATACCCTGATGCTGTTTACGCATTGCACGTAATTATGTCGGAGGCAAATAGTGGTTCACAGCATCCGCTGTACCTGTTCCGGTCTGATACCAAGATATGCGCAGAGTGAAAGAAATTCCTCCGCATCCAGCGGTTCCTTATAATCCTTCCGCAATTTTCCTGCATCGATGCCCGCATGTGCCGCCAGCGATTTTGCATCCATCCGGTTTTCTTCAATATACCGGATCATATAATCCGTCACTTTTGATTTTCCCATGTTATCGCACCTCTTCTACAAAAATCTGTTTTTTCTTATTCTATTCTTTAACTTTAGGAATTGCAATTATATTTTTCTCTGCAATTAAGAACTCATTGACTGATAAAATGAGGTGGGATATGATACGATTAAAAAGCATTTTGGCTGCTTTAAATGCAACAGAACGGAGATCAATATGCGGAATCAGAATATAGCAAAAGTTTTAAAAGAATATCGTAAACGGAATCACCTGTCTGTAAATGATGTTTCTATCCTGTTAGAGGATCGTTCTTTTACCGCCGCTCCCAAAACGATTTACGGATGGGAAAGCGGACAGGCAAATCCAAGCGCAGATATCCTTTTAACACTCTGCGATCTATATAATATCACAGATATCCTTGAAGCATTCGGCTATGACAGCAATGAGAATTTTCATGTGACACCTTCTGAGCGGACGATCATTGAAGCCTATCGTGCACATCCGGAAATGCATGAAGCAGTCAGCGTTCTGTTAGGCTGCAGCGTACCACGCAAAGGTTCTGTATCTGCCCACAATACTGCTGCAAAAGAAGTTTCACATCCAAAGCAGCATTCTTCCGGAACGAATACTACAGCAGCTCCTAAACCTTCCATAAAACGTTATTGATCGTTTATCAATCCATTGGCAGCAAAAAGCTCCTGCGCTTGGTTAATACGCAGGAGCTTTTTTTGCTTTGACCTGTATCTGTTAAATTGTTTTCATCATCCCTGTGGCTGACTTCCGTCCGTCTGCTGGCTTTGATCCTGCTGGCTTCCGTCCGTCTGCTGGCTCTGATCCTGCTGCTGGCTTCCGTCCGTCTGCTGGCTCTGATCCTGCTGCTGGCTTCCGTCCGTCTGCTGGCTCTGATCCTGCTGCTGGCTTCCATCGGTCTGCTGGCTCTGATCCTGCTGCTGGCTTCCGTCAGTCTGCTGACCTGCATCAGCCGGCTGCTGTGCCTTCAATGCAGAAAGTGCTGCCTCTGCCGCTGTCAGTGTGTCATAATTTGTTACCTGAGCCTTGTCTGCATCTGAAAGTGAGTTGTACATATTTCTCGCATTCACGATTGCTGTTTCGCTCTCTAATGTTACAGGCCCGATAATACTGATCGCATTGATCACAGATGGAACATCCGCCTGCGGCTGCTGCACAACAGTCGGATTGTCACCCGGCATACGATATACTAAAACTGCATATCCCTTATCGATCGTCTCATAGATCTTCTTTGCTGCAGATGCAGGCAGATTGATACATCCATGAGACCCACTGGTCTTATAGATACTTCCTCCAAATTTGTTACGCCAGGTCGCATCATGCATACCTACGTCACCATTAAATGGCATCCAGTAAGTAACCGGTGTCTCATAATCCGGTCCTCTTAAAACCGCATTCATGGTCTTATAAGTCAGTCCGAACGCACCTGTCGGGGTGTCATGCCCTTTTGAAAGATTTCCTGAAACAAAATCACTCTCCACCACCAGTTTTCCGTCTTTGTAAAGGAATAAATGCTGGTTTGTCAGATTGATCTCAACATAAGAATCACCGTAATCATGCTCGCCATGACTGTTTGCCGTTGTGAGATATACCGGCTCTCTCTCCACATCTTTTCCGGCTTTTAAGTCTGCCAGAATCTGTTCTACTTCCCCTCCGTTATCGATTCTCCAGCCATAAAAACCACCGGTGATCGTAACCGTCGTACCGTAGGAAGTCTTTAACTCTTTCGGTGAATAGGCAGTATTATATTTCTTTGCCAGTGTCTTTACAAAGGCAAGGACTTCTTCCTCATCAATGGAAACTTTTTCGTCGGTTCCCTCAGAAAGCCAGGTACTGATCGTTGTTCCATCCAATACTTCCTTATCATCCCCAAAGTCATATGTAATCGTAACACCGACATACTGGTTTAATGCATCGATCAAAGCCAGCAGATCTTTATCATCATCTCCGATTGCAGGCTCTAAATAACAGCCGCTCTGCTCCAGATCAACGGTTTCATCCAATACTAAAACCGCATCACTTACCGCTTTCCTGACTTTTGCGGTATCGACCTGTGTTCCATAATCAGCCGGTACAAGCGCATACCCGTTTTCTTTTGTATAATCAGAATAAGTCGCATCCACCGGTGTGCGCTGATCTTTCATACATGGTAAATTTCTGACTGCCTCATCCAGTTTCTGTTCATCATAAGATACAACCTTTGCCAGTTCAAACTCCTGCTTCTGGAACATCAGGATCAGCCACGCAAAACCATTCTGCTCCTCTAAAAGTTTCTCTATTTCCCCCTGAAATACCGGCTCCATATCAATATCCGAACCTGCAATGGTTCCATTTTTATCCTCGCGTGCAGTAACTGTCAGATTGTAATTTTTCATCTCAGTCCGGATCGCATCCTCAACTTTTTCCACACTGCTGCCACCGACTGCAATCCCATCAATAGAAGTTCCAAAGCAAAAATGACTTTCAAAATAAATCGCAAACCCGACATAAATCACAGCAATCGCCGTCATAACACATGTGAGCACCAGTCCTGTATAACTTTTTGCTGACGCACCTCCATGCATTTTCCGCTTGTTTTTCTCTTTCATTTTTCTAAATATCCTTTCATCCTATGTGTAAAGATATGTTGTATTGCATAAAATATGCTAACGGACACCTACTCTATTATAATATCCGGCAAGGTCTTGTCAACAAATTGTCCAAATCGTAACATTTAATTAAGAATTCGTTCTTTTTTCGCATTGATCTGTAATAAAAATTACCGTCAAACTCCCCAAAAACACCCGTCATAGCTTAAAGTTTTCTTAAATTTTAAATAATCTTTCTTAAAATAAGGAAAAGGGAATTGTTTCTAAAAAAATGCTGTGCTATAATCCCTATCGTTGAGATTAATGAAAAGAGGGTGAAACCGTGAAAACGAAGACACGCGATGCGGTCAACGCATTTATTGAGAGAAACAAACATGCTCTTCTTCTGCTTTATTTCATGATTTATCTGCCATGGTTTGGTCATTTAGAGAGAACCGTTACCACGCATTTTCATGTGATCCATGTTGCACTCGATGATTATATTCCATTTTGTGAATATTTTATTATTCCATACTTTTTATGGTTTGGATATGTTGCGTGGGGACTTGGTTACTTCTACTTTAAAAATAAAGACGAATATTTCCGTTTATGTACCATGTTGTTTACCGGAATGACGATCTTTTTAGTCATCTCCACCATTTATCCAAACGGACATTATTTAAGGCCGACTACTTTTGCGCGGGATAACGTGTTTGTACATATGGTAAAATGCCTCTACGCAACGGACACTGCGACGAACCTTTTCCCAAGTATTCACGTTTACAATTCCATTGCAGTCAATTTAGCCGTATGGCACAGTGAAAATTTCCGCGATAAAAAGGTCATCCGTATTGGTTCTGCTGTTCTTATGGTAAGCATTATTTTATCTACCATGTTTTTAAAACAGCACTCCGTATTTGATGTGGTTACCGGAATCATTATGGCAGTCTTCATGTACATGCTTGTCTATGTACAGAATCCGGCACGCATGACGGCCGGTGAGCGCAAATATGAGCGCAAACTTCACCAGATCTAAATACAAACGTTATGTTTCCTGAATATTTGATTCGTTTTAAAAAGAGTCATAACCGATTTTGCCGGTTATGACTCTTTTTCATTCAAATTTGGAGAGCCTCTAAATTTTTCTGATTTTCACTCTATCTGAACCTTTACAGCTCACACGCACATCCGGCTGCATATTTTGCACAGATCGTCATTGTACTCTCATCATACATCATGCGCTCTGTCCTCTGGATCGGTGTATACTCCCTTACATCCTTTGCAATATGATCTTCGGCGACAACCGCATCAAATTCATATCCATCTAAAAATGTACCGACTTTACCAAAATAACTGCCGCCTCCGGCTGTCGCTAAATAAAACGCTTCCGCAAATGTCAGCGGCTTACTTTTCTCATCAATCAGACGCCAGTACATTTTTGATACCTGTACCGCTAATGTCAAAGCTTTTGCCATGGAAAGTGAAGATCCGCCCGCCACGTCGGAACCAAGTCCGACCGCAATACCTTCCTCTAAGAACTTTCGGACCGGTGCAATGCCGGAGGAAAGATTTAAGTTCGATTCCGGGCAGTGTGCCACATAGACACCGTGTTCTTTCAAAAGATCCATCTCATCCTCACTGTAAATACAGTGTGCCATGACTGCCGGGTGATCCTTATCTCCGAACATATCAAAAACAGCGTAGGCATCTGCATAATTTTTCGCTGCCGGGACAAGCTCTTTTACCCATGCGACTTCCGATGGGTTTTCCGACAGATGCGACTGCACGCGGAGTCCTGTCGTTTTCTGCAGTTTTGCAAGTTCTCTCATCAGCTCATCCGTACAGCTTGGAATAAAACGCGGTGTTAAGATCGGGTTTGTACGCTCATATTTTCCGGCTGTCTCCTCAATCCACTTTTTCGTATCTTCTGCCGCAGCAGACGCATCCGCCTCACAGAGATTCTCACCACCGTTACGGTCCATATTTACCTTGCCAACATAGCTTACGATCCCGCTCTCCTCCAAAAGATCCATCAAAGCAACGGTTGCCTCTCTGTGAAGTGTCGCAAAAATGCAGGCACGCGTTGTCAGACTGTGCTTTAAATCAGACACAAAACTTCCATATGCTCTTTTTGCATAGGAGATATCCACATATTTTGCCTCTTCCGGAAAAGTATGCACATTCAGCCAGTCTAAAAGTTCAAGATCCATGCCAAGTGCCCGGAACGTATACTGTGGTGCATGCACATGCAGATCCGTCATTCCCGGAAGGATGATCTTATCACCATAATCGGTCAGCGGCAGTGTTTCATACTGTTTCGGCAACTTTTCAAATGCGCCGCGGCAGATACCGTTTTCACATACAACATAACCACCCTCTATACTGCACAGCTCCTTGTTTTCTCCTGAATATACGATATTTCCCTTTAAAACAAAACTTTTCTTTTCCAATATGTTCTCTAATCCTTTTCTTATTGTCTTACCATAATTTTAAAATCTGAATTGCAGACTTCATTACCTTATACTTCACGTCTTCCAATTCTGACGCTGCACATTTTAACTCTTTGCGTATCTCAATATGCTGCGGGCAGTGTTTTTCGCATTTTCCGCAGCCGACACACTGGGATGCGCTTGCGGTGTCTTTCCGGAATGCCGTACACTGTAAATAATCTTTCCGTCCTGATTTTTTCCCTTCCGAATACATCGCATTATAACAGCGGAATGTTCCCGGAATATCCACTCCCCTCGGACACGGCATACAATACCCACATCCGGTACAGCCGACTTTGACATGCTTTTTGATCTCTTCTTTCACCTGTTCGATCAGTGCTGCGTCTGATGCCGTCAGACAGCCCACATGGGACTCAGATGCCGTCTTTAGGTTCTGCTCCACCATTTCCATGGAATTCATCCCGGAGAGCACACAGGTTACTTCTGGCTGGTTATAGAGCCATTTCAGGGCAAGCTCCGCCGGTGTACGTCCTTCCTTGTCAGCGCGGAACAATTTTTTTGCTGACTCCGGTAAAAGATTTACCAGTCTGCCTCCGCGAAGAGGCTCCATGATGATGACCGGAAGTCCTTTTGCATTTGCATAGCGCAGTCCTTCCACGCCTGCCTGTGAGTATTCATCCATATAGTTGTACTGGATCTGGCAGAAATCCCAGTCGTAGACATCCACGAGCTGTTTGAACATCTCGGTATTTCCATGATAGGAAAATCCGATATTTCTGATCTGACCGGACGCTAATTTTTCCTCGATCCAGTCCTGCATGCCGATCTTTTTTAATTTTTCCCAGGTCGGTATATCGGTGAGCATATGCATCAGATAATAATCGATATAATCGGTTTTTAATCTGCGCAATTCCTCCTGAAACATCTTTTCCGCACCTGCGACAGACTTGATCAGATAATGTGGCAGCTTTGTCGCCAGATAGATCTGCTCCCTGCAGTGGTTGCGGTCTAAGATCTCTCCGACTGCTGCCTCATTGCCTGCATAGACATAGGCAGTGTCAAAGTAATTAACACCTGCTTTGATCGCCGCCATCACCTCTTTTTCCGCCTTATCAAGATCGACACTGCTGCCGTTTTTAGTAAAACGCATACATCCATATCCTAAAACAGACAATTCATTTCCTTTTTTATCCCTGCGATACTGCATCCTTTAACTCCTCCAGTTCCGCTAACCATATTGAGGCACACGCATCGGACGGCATACGCAGATCCCCACGCGGAGATACCGCAACACTTCCGACTTTTGGTCCGTCCGGCAGGCAGGAACGTTTAAACTGCTGCGCAAAGAAACGGCGGTAAAATGTCTCCAGCCACTTAAAAATCGTTGCATCGTCATAAGTTCCAGCAAATGCCTGTTTTGCCAGACGGTAAACCTTTGCCGGTGCGTAGGAAAGACGCAGCATATGATACAGATAAAAATCGTGCAGCTCGTAAGGGCCGACTAAGTCCTCCGTTTTCTGTGAAATTTTTCCGTCTTCCGGCGGTAAAAGTTCCGGGGAGACAGGTGTGTCAAGCACATCAAGCAGCACCTGTTTTAACGTCTCATCCCCACAGGTATCCGCATAATAACGCACCAGATGGCGCACCAGTGTCTTTGGCACCGATGCATTGACTGCATACATAGACATGTGATCTCCGTTGTAAGTCGCCCAGCCAAGTGCAAGCTCCGACAAATCTCCGGTTCCGATGACCATTCCGCCGGACTTATTTGCAATATCCATCAAAATCTGCGTGCGCTCTCTCGCCTGTCCGTTCTCGTAGGTCACGTCATGCATCGACGGATCCTGTCCGATATCCCGGAAATGAATGTTGACGGCATCTTTGATATCCACCTCGATAAAATCAGCTCCCAGACAGCGGATCAATGATACTGCATTATCGTAAGTGCGGTCTGTCGTACCAAATCCCGGCATGGTCACTGCCTTGATATTACTGTGATCCATTCCGAGCGCATCAAAAGCACGCACGGTGACAAGAAGTGCCAGCGTGGAATCGAGCCCGCCGGAAATTCCGATCACTGCAGACTTACAGTGTGTATGCTCTAAACGTTTTTTCAGTCCCATCGACTGGATCGATAAGATCTCCTCGCAGCGCAGTGTACGGTCGCGCTCTCCGGACGGCACAAACGGCATCGGATCAATATAACGTGTCAGCTTTGTCTCTTCCATCTGTAAGGAAAATACATTTTCACGATATACCGGCTCTGTGACCGTCTCAAATGTTGTCATTCTGCGGCGCTCGGACGCAAGACGGGACACATCGATCTCGGTGGATATCGTCTGTGCGTCAAAAAGTTCTGACTCCGCTAACAAACGTCCATTTTCTGCGATCAGGTTATGCCCGGAATAGACCACATCCTGTGTGGACTCGCCGTCCCCTGCACTCGCATAGATATAGCCGCAGAGCAGTCTTGCCGACTGTCCTTTTACCAGTTCCCTGCGGTAAGCCGGTTTTCCGGTCGTCTCGTCCGATGCGGAAAGATTTACGATCAGCGTTGCTCCGTGCATGGCATGTCCGATGCTCGGCGGATTCATCGTCCAGAGATCCTCACAGAGTTCTGCTGCGATCACAAGTTCCGGCAGCTCCAGACAGGTAAATAACTGTCTCGTTCCCATCGGCACCGTCAATTCTTCGGTCAGCCGTACATCTGCCACTTCTTCCATACCTCTCGTAAAATGGCGCGCTTCATAAAATTCATTATAATTCGGAAGGTAGGTTTTCGGTACGATACCAAGAATTTTTCCACGATTTAATGCCGCTGCCACGTTATATAATTTTCCTTTGTATGCAAGTGGAAGTCCGACAAATACGATTGCATCCACATCTGTCGTAAATGCCGCGATATGCAATAATTCTTCTTTCGCTTCCCGAAGCAGCTTTTCCTGTAAAAACAGATCCCCACAGGTATACCCTGTGATACACAGTTCCGGCAGAACGATCACTTTTGCTCCCGCCTCTGCCGCCTCTTTAACAGACTGGCAGATCACTTTTGCATTATATCCTGTGTCGGCAACCCTGATCTTTGGTGTGACCGCTGCAACTTTCACAAATCCCTGTCTCATTCTTTCCTCTTTTCCGGTTACGTTTTTACCCCTGCTTACCGCAACCACATTGCCTTGCCTTTTGGCTGCTGTCCGCTTGTACTGTTTTTACGGAACAGCAGCACTTTTTTATTTTGCAGAACGCATTTCCTTTAATTCGTCCACATCAAAATGGTATGCCTTGTTACAGAACTGGCATTTTACCTCGATTGCCTCTCCGTCATTGATGATCGAATCTAAATCTTTTTTGCTCAGCGTAGAAATTGCACGTGAAACTCTCTCCTTTGAACAGTCACACTCAAATGCAGCCGGGATCTTATCTGAGATCTCAAGACCGAAATCTCCTAAGATTTCCTCTAAAATCTGCTCCGGTGTCATACCCTGCTCTAACATTTCCGTTACAGATGCGATCTCCCTGATCTTATTTTCCAGTTTTTCAATGACCTCATCACTGGTAAACGGCATCAGCTGGATGATAAAACCACCCGCCTGGCGCACCGATAAGTCTTTGTCCACTAAAACCCCAAGCCCTACTGCGGACGGGATCTGTTCGGATGTTGCAAAATAATAGGTCAAATCCTCAGCGATCTCTCCGGTCTGCAGTGCGATCTGTCCCACATACGGTTCTTTTAACCCCATGTCTTTGATGACACTCATCACGCCAAGTCCAAGCGCTCTGCCCACATCTAATTTACCCTGTGCATTTAACGGCAGTTCCACCTGGGATTCCATAGGAAATCCCTTGACATGGCCATGGGAATCCGCTGTCACGGTAAGTCCTTTTGCCGGACCGCCGCACTGGATCTGGATCGTCAAAAGATCATTATCCCCTTTCATCATTGTTCCCATCATTGCCGCACCGCTCAAAAGACGTCCCAACGCTGCCGTGATGACCGGTCTTGTGTCGTGGGCTCTTCTTGCCTCCTCAACCATTTCCTTTGATGTGATGGCAAATGCACGAATCTGGCTGTCCGCCGCTGTTGCTCTTACAATATAATCACTCATATTTTATCCTCCATTTCGTACTGTACTCATAAATTTCTGATGACTCCAATGATGTTGGGAGCAAATAGTGCATTCAGGTTTCCTGATTGCTCCTCGCGATCACATAAATGCGCTCGCTGTCCTCTTTTACCGGCTCTCTCGTAAATGCGTCATATGCTGCGACGAATTCAAGTCCCGCCTGTTCTAAAAGGTGTTTTACGGTTTCTAATTCGTAGGCACGCTGGTAGTGCGTCTCCTCAAATCTGCGGTAAAGTCCTTCTTCCTCCCGGATAAAAAGCGTCAGATCATATTCATTGATCTGTTCTTCCTCATCGAAATAGTTATCCCAGATGAAGCTTCCCTCCTCGCGGTTCTCAGCGATTGTCGTCTCGCCTAAGAGTTCTCTGTATTTATATACTGTGTTCAGATCGAAGATAAAAATACCATCCGGATCTAAATATTCGTTGACACGGTAAAACAGGGACAAAAGATCTGTCTCTTCCAGCAGATAGTTCATCGAATCACAGATGCTCACGACTGCACGCACGCTTCCGTACAGTTCAAGTTCTCTCATATCCTGTAACAGATATAAGATCTCATCCTCCGGCATCTCCTGATATCCGGTCTCCGCCGCGATCTCCAACATTTCCGGTGAATTATCCACACCGATCATATCGTAGCCCGCTTTTTTCAACAATCTTGTAATCTTTCCCGTTCCACAGCCTAAATCAAGTACTGTTCCGTCACAGATCCCATATTCTTTCAGAAGTCCTATAATATACCTGCTCCACTCTTCATAGGGAACATTATCCATGAACAGATCATATACCTGCGCAAAACTTGTATATGCTTCCAAATTATAATCTCCTTTTATCGCTGTTACTGCAAGTACCATCTTATCACAGGTTTTAGTTGAAATAAAGCAAAAAAGAATCTATACTATTAGCAGTATGTCATTTTTTATTTGAGAAAAGGATTTTGATATGCCCGAAAATTACGATCACTACATCAGCAAAAATATCAAGGCATTTTATAAACGCAGACTTGCAGCTCCGATCATTTACCTGATCGTGCTCATGCTTGCATGGCACTTTTTTTCGCTGTCCGCTGTATTTTCTCCGGACATTTTGCCCGACGACACCTCGTTAGAGACCGCTTTCCGGGGTGGTAAACAGTATATAAGCACCACACTTTCCGATTTAAAATTTACCGGATATACCCAGTCCATCTTCGGTCACACCAACGGTTATTATTATTACACTATGCGTGACGAGGAATGTATCATCGTATTGTTATCGCCAAATACCAGTGAGGAGGGTCTGCCTTCCATCGAAGAAGTCACCATCAAAGGAAAGATTTCAAAGGGAAATGAAAATTTCGACACCCTGCTTTCCAATCTGTCCACCGATTTAAACTGGACGGAAAACGGTATCCGCAACAAGGTTTCTTCCTACTATATCAGCGAACCGGGATTTAACCACGTTGGAAACTGGATCCTGTTTGCAGCAATTTTCATTACCGGAATTTACGCATTGCTCTGCATCGTGCTCTCTGTCATATACATGTTTTTCCCGGTGCTCTCCCCTGCATGCCAGGATCTTGCACTGTTTGGTAATCCGAAAAAGATGTTAGAGCAGGCGGAGGAAGAACTCGCCACACTGCCGCAGCTCGCAACGGAAGATATGTTTATCACGGAACATTTTTTCATTGAAACTTCCGTCTACGGCAATGCGATCGTACCGATCGATGAGATCATATGGATCTACAAATACTCCACGCTGCACAAGTTTTTCTGGTACCATTTCAGTATCTCCTACACACTGCATATCAGTGCCAACAAGCATCTGTATATCCAGTGCCCGAAGAATATTAAATCCGACATCGACGGTATCATCGATTACCTCTCGGAGGCAAACCATGATATTCTTGTAGGATTTAACGAGAAAAACCGCTTGAAAGTACAGGAAATTCAGGGAACACCGATGCATTTTGAAAAGTTTATCGCTTTCTTAAATAAGCGCGTATAATAAATTCCATAAATTTTTTCCAAAAAGAAGGAGACAGGTAAAAATTATCACCTGCCTCTTTCTCTATGGAAAACTAATTTCACAAACCCGTTTTTTATTATCTGCCGTTATGACAGCCGGCATGCTTACCTGCATGACGTACTGATTGACTCAATCGCCACTGCACCACCGCGCACAACCTCGATCCGGTGGAATTTGGATTTTAACAGAGCGATCAGTTCATTGTTGCGTCGTTCTGTCAGTTTGCACTCTAAGAGTACACTGTCGTTTCCGATATCTGCCACCTGCACATTAAATACCTGTGCGATCTGGAATACCTCAAGTTTTCCAGCCTCATCGACATCTAACACTTTCGCAAATAAAATCTCTTTCATGTGAATCGGCACATCCGTGAGGTCAATGACCTTAATAACCTCAACCATGCGGTTCAACTGTTTTTTGATCTGCTCAAATGTGATATCGTCACTGGTCACACAGATCGTCATTCTTGAAACCGTCTCATCCTCTGTCGTACCAACCGTAAGACTCTGGAGATTGTAAGATTTTCCGGAAAAAAGACCGGATACTTTTGCTAAAACACCTACCTGGTTTTCCACATATAATGCAATCCATCTATTTTTCATATCCGTATCCTCTCCTATTTCAAAATCATCTCGCTCATTGGATTTCCGCTCTTTACCATAGGAAGTACGATCTCATCCGTGGAAATCATAAATTCAATGATGGTCGGGGCATCTGTGTAGGTACGCGCCTCATCAAGTGCCGCCTGGATGTCCTCCTCTTTTTCCACACGGATCCCGTGTGCGCCGTAGCTCTTTGCCAATGCGATAAAATCCGGTGTGTACGGCGGACAGGATGCATTCGGTCCCTTGCAGTTCGCCGGACAGATTCTCCTTCTGCGCAGGCAGGTTGCCTCATAACGTTTTCCATAAAATAACTGCTGCATCTGACGCACCATGCCAAGGTAATAGTTGTTGAACAGGCAGATGATCACCGGCGCTTCCTGCACGACTGCCGTTGCCATCTCCTGAATATTCATCTGAAAACCGCCATCTCCCGTAAAACATACAACTTCCTTATCCCGGTTGCCTATCTTTGCCCCGATCGCCGCCGGAAATCCAAATCCCATCGTGCCAAGTCCGCCGGATGTGATCAGCTGATGCCAGGAATCCAACTCCAGGTACTGTGTTGCCCACATCTGATGCTGTCCTACGTCCGTCACATAGACAGCCTCTCTAAAGGTACGGTTTACATGCTCAAATACCATCTGCGGTGTCATGCCACAGTCCCTGCGCATCTCAAGCGGATTTTTCTTATCCCACTCTGCGATTTCCTTCTGCCACTGCTCGGTATCTTTCGATTCCGCCCATTCAAGCAGCTTTTCTAATGCCAGATTCGCATCTGATACAACCGGAACATCCACAACGACATTTCTGGAGATTGATGCCGTATCCACATCGATATGTACGATCTTCGCCTTCGGTGCAAATTCATTCAGATCTCCTGTAATACGGTCGTTAAATCTTGTTCCGATAGAAAAAAGCACATCACATTTGCTGACTGCCATATTTGCTGCGTATTTTCCATGCATACCGCTGTTTCCTACATAGAGCGGATGGCTCGTCGGGATCGCACCTTTCCCCATGATCGTTGTGACCACCGGGATCTGCATCTTCTCCGCCAATGCGAGCAGTTTGTCATTCGCATGTGCGATATTGATACCTCCTCCGGCAAGGATCAGCGGTTTCTTTGCGGTGCGGAGCAGTTTATACGCTTTTTTCAACTGTCCGATATGTACCGACTCATTCGGCTTATAACCGCGGATCTGGATGTTCGACGGATACTCCGCCGGTCCTGCTGCCGTCTGGATATCCTTCGGAATATCGATCAGTACCGGTCCCGGCTTGCCGGTGGATGCGATATAAAATGCCATCTTGATGATACGTCCCAAATCTTCCCGTCTGCGCACGGTCACACCGTATTTTGTGACACTTCTTGTCATTCCGACAATATCTACTTCCTGGAATGCATCATTTCCTATTAAAGACAGTGGAACCTGTCCCGTAAAGCATACCAGTGGAATACTGTCATAATGCGCATCCGCAAGACCTGTAATGATATTGGTCGCACCCGGCCCACTCGTCACTAAGCACACGCCAACTTTTCCGGTAGATTTCGCGTATCCTTCCGCCGCATGGATCAGTCCCTGTTCATGTCTTGGCAGGACGACGTCAATACTATCCTGTTTATATAATTCATCGAAAAGATCCGTCACAGTACCGCCCGGATAACCGAAAATGGTATCCACGCCCTCTTCCTGCAGCGCTTTTACAAATAATTTTCTGCCTGTTATATCCATATCGTCCTCCCAAAAACCAAGGTATTTTTTCTTTCAAAAAACTATATCCCATCTCACTGGGAAATGCAATGATTTTATTTATCCAATCAACCCGACTGATTTTAAGATAAAGATCCATCCGGTCAGCGTAAATGCCGCTAATAACGTTGTCGTCACGATCACACTCGCCGTCAGCACACCGTCGTTGTTCATGCTCTTTGCCATGATATAACAGCTCGGCGTTGTCGGGGATGCAAGCATGATCAGAATTGCAATCATTTTCTCCCCACCAAATCCCATCCAGACTGCGACCGGAAGGAAAATGAGCGGCTGGATCACTAACTTGATCAGAGATGCCGCGATCGTCGGCTTGATCTTCGCAAGTGCCTTTCTGCCCTCAAATCCGGCTCCGATCGTGATCAGTGCAAGCGGTGTAGCCATCTGCGCCACACTGTTGACCGTCTTATTGATAATCGTTGGAAATTCGATTCCTAAAAGTCCGACGATCAATCCTGCTAAAATGCCAAGAATGATCGGGTTTTTGGCGATTCCGATACATGCCTCTTTGATTTTTTGTTTTCCATCCACCCCGCTTGCATTTTCTCCCTCAAAGGTCAGCACGATCACGGAAAAAATATTATAAAGCGGCACCGCACTGACGATCATAAGCGGCCCCATCGCCGAGGTTCCATAGATATTCTGGATAAAGGCAAGTCCCATCACCGCCGCACTACTGCGGAACGATGCCTGCACAAAAGCTCCCCGCATAGTCTGATCCTTTAAAAACAGCTTCACGCCACCCCAGATCAGCCAGAAACACGCGGTACTGACAAGCGCACAAAACAATACATATTTTAAATCGAATACTGCCCTGATATCCACGCCCGCAATATCACGGAACAGCATAAACGGCAGTGTTACCTTAAAATTAAAACGGTTTGCCACCGTGACAAAATTGTCGTTTAACATACCGATCTGTTTTAAAAAATAGCCGATGACCATCACTAAAAAAATCGGAAACGTCACATTGATACTGTAAATAAAATTTTCCATCTTTGCTACACTGCTTTCTGTTTACGTTTACTTATTTTCTGACTCTCTCATACCGGTAAAAATAATACTCAAGATCAAAATACGTCTGTTCCTCACTGTCTGCCGTTATCTCCCATGCCGGATCTGCATCCAGATCCGGGAAATGTGCATCCGCATCGTATGCAAAATCGATTTTTGTGACATGCGCCACATCACATTCATCGATGAGCTGGCGATAAACAGATTCCCCGCCGATCACATAAATATCTTCGCTGTTATACTTTTCTAACTCTTCATGTAATTCTTCCATATCATGCACGATCAGCGCTCCCGGAACCCGGAACTTTTTATCATGTGTCAGCACAATATTCGTCCGTCCCATTAAAGGCAGTCCATTTGGAAATGTCTCCAATGTCTTTCGTCCCATCACAACCACTTTGCCCATCGTCGTCTCACGGAAAAACTTCTGATCTGCCGGAATCCGCACCAGCAATTCATTTTTATTACCGATCGCCCAGTTTTCATCTGCCGCTACAATTAAATTCATAAAAATCCTCATTTCTGAGCAACTTATTGCGAAGAGGCGACGAGAATCTTAAATTCTCGGAGGCATGTTTTTTTATGCCTTGCCATCAAAGCTATTTGTTTTTGCTCAGAAACAAATAGCCGTGTGAAAGATCTTTTTTTCACACGATTCTCCATCCTGATCACTGCACTGCTTTTCAAGCATCATGCTCTTATCCCGCGCACAGTTTCTTCTCTCTCAAACTCTCATTTTACCCAATTTCCACGAAAATGACAAGGTGTATTTCTATTGCTTTTTCTAACAGAATGGGGTATATTATCATTATGTTTATTTGATTTTTATCCATGCTGGGCATGTGAATAATAAAACGGAGGATGATTATGAGTCAGGCAAAAGTTGACCGCTATAAAGAAGAGAAAGCAAACCGCAAAAAGATTCTTGCAAAAGAAAAAAGAAAACGTATCGCAGGCACCATCTGTGGATGGTTAATTGCATTACTTATCGTCGGATGGGCAGGATACTCCGGTTATAACGCTTACGAAAAGAGCAGACCGATCAAAACGATCTATGCTGATCTTGACGCTATCAATAATTACATGGATACGCTCAGCACAGAAGAATAACTTTTTTACACAAAAAGGTTCCGGTACATCCGGAACCTTTTTTGATTCTTGACAACACACAGTTCTCAAACCTCTCATTCTTTGATTTTAAACTGTGTTAATCTGCCTCTCCCTCTGCGATCTCCGCTTTCGCAAGCGCATTTTCAATCGCATTTAAAAGTACGATCGATGTATACTGATTATCCGTATGATATGTAATCCCTTCCGTCGACTGCTGTTTTATCACCTGTTCACTGACATTTTCCAATGCCGGCTCCATAAGCGGATACATTGTCGCCACTGTTTCATCCAGACTGACCAGGGAAATGGATTGTATACGGTTTTCATCTACAATGACCTGTACATCGGCTGACTGGCTGCCCATCATTACCGACGAAGTGTATACGCCTGCCGTATACTGCATCGTTGGCTCTGCATCGCCCTTCTGTTTTTTTGGTAAAAACATGAAAAGCAGCAATATGACCAGTACGATCCCAAGTCCGACAAATATCGCTGTATAGATAACCTCCTTCATATGAAGGACCACGATCCTCGTCTTTGCGCTCACCCTGTACCTCCATGGTATCGATTGTTATATTGTATGAGTGCAAAGCATATTACATGCACGCTTCTTTTAAACATTCTTCATATTCTTTTACCGGCAGTGGACGCGAAAAATAGTATCCCTGAATATCATCACAGTCCAGATTGCACAAAAACATCAGCTGCTCTACCGTCTCAACACCCTCTGCCGTAATTTCCATGCCAAAACTCTGTGCCAGCTTTGTAATTGAATTTAACAATTTCTCTCCGTTATCGTCCCCTATGTAATCGACAAGACTTTTATCCAGCTTGATCGTATCGAAATGCATACGGTTTAAAGCTGCAAGGGATGAATATCCACTTCCGAAATCGTCCAGAAGTATCTTAAATCCTGCCGTGTGAAACTGCTCTAACAGATTAAATATTTCATTATTATCAATCGTTGCACTTTCTGTAATCTCCAGCTGAATGTATTTCGAATCAAGGTCAAACGACCGGATAATACTTTCATATTTTTCAACGACACTTGAATAATAGAGGCTGACACGCGAAATGTTTACCGAAACAGGAAGCATCTTCTGTCCCTGTTTCTGCCACTCTTTCTGCTGCCTGCACACAGCTCGGAATACATACTCATCGAGCCGGATGATATTTCCATTCCGTTCAAACAATGGAATAAACTTAAGCGGCGGAATCAGTGCTCCATCCGCCCTGCGCCATCGCACAAGAGCCTCCGCTCCCACAAGCTTTCTCGAATGTGCACTGTATTTTGGCTGATACCAGATTTCAAACTCTTCGTTTTCAAGCGCTGTTTCAAAATGTTCTTCTAATTCACGGTTTTCCTGAATACTCTCATGGTTCAGCTCATCATAAAATATATAATGCCTGTCACGCCTTCCTTTGATCTGATGCTTTGCCTGCACTGCATTTCCGTATAAAGGATCGATCTCATCTAATACGATCGTATGAAAAATTCCAAACACCGGGAAAAGATTTGGTATTTCCAGACGTTCCGGTATCTCTTCTATCTTTCTTATTACATGTTCCAGTCTTTGTTTGATGTTTTCCTGATTTTCATCCATCCAGAACAATATAAACCGGTCGGCATTGACATGCGCTGCCAGTTCATTTTCTCCCGTTTCGGTTTCAAAAATCTCCCATATGACACGCAGCACCTCATCACCTTTTTTGACTCCACAGGTGCTGTTGATCAGCTTAAAATCTGTCACATCCATAGCAATCAGCCATCCTACACCATCTTTTTTGCTTTTTGTCTTTTTCTTAAAAGCTGCAAAATTATCTCCTAATGTGACAGGATCCTGATATGCAAGCGACATAAGTTCTTTTTTACTTTGGCGCCAGGAGTAAATATACACCCCGACGCTGACCGATATGACAACCAGAATGATCACCATCAGACTGTTGATCGCATCCATGACCACCTGCATACGGCTTGTTAAAACGCTATCCTCTACTGCAGTGACCACATACCATGGTTCACCGCTCTCTTCTATTTTAAGTGGCATATAGTAATAAAGTGAGACTTCTTTCCGTTTTGGATCCAATCCATAGCCACTTTTTCCCTCTTTCATGTTACTGAGCATCAGGTCTCCGGCATAATCATCTCTTTCATCCTCAGAAACATCCGTATTAAAAATATTTCTCCCGATTCCCCATTCTTTACTGTTTCCGGAAGTTGCAACAATCGTACCGTCTATTTTTATGATGTAATTAAAAGCCTGTCCTTCAAATATCTCATTCTTCAGGCACCCCTCAAGCATTTCATCTTTGCAGGTTGCAAATAAAACTCCTTTTACCGTTTTCCGTTCTTTTTCATATACCGGCACACTGAATACATTTATGGTTTCATGTGAAGTATCAATCCTGTCTTCAAATGCATCCGTCAAAAAGTTTTTTCCCCGCATCGACTGTTGAAAAAAATCTCTGTCAGACATATTTAGCCGATAGCCATCCGTCGTTTCTGCTGTACCATCTGCCGCAATATATCCTATCCGTTTGAACTGGTAAGTCTCTACGAACCCCTGCATTTTATCAACAAAAATACTCTCATCTCCATCCGAAAGTTCCCTTGCCAGACTGTCAAGCAGACGAAAACGCGTACCTGCTTCTTTCTCCACAAGTATTTCATTCTGTTCAGCCACACCCTCGATACTGCTCATCAGCTGTTGCTGCAAACTGTTTCTGATCTGTCCAAAACATCCGAATAATGCTATTCCAAAAATCAGCAATATTACACATAAAACCGCAACATTGTGTATTCCTGTATTTTTTTATACATCCTGGCACCCCATAACTATTTCAAAGTCCTAATACAAATATTTTCCATGACCATTTTCCCATATTTTTTATTATAACACTCTTCATTTATGAGTGCCACCCTAAAAAAACGTTTTCAGCTGTCGATTTTTTCAAAAAATTATTGACAAATTGCTTTTCCCATAGTAAGATAGAACATGTGTCTGACAGACAGATACAAAACAATTTATGTATGCGCGAGTGGCTCAGTTGGTGGAGCACGACCTTGCCAAGGTCGGGGCCGCGGGTTCGAGTCCCGTCTCGCGCTCTTTGCAAGATACAATACAATTTTATATATGCGCGAGTGGCTCAGTTGGTGGAGCACGACCTTGCCAAGGTCGGGGCCGCGGGTTCGAGTCCCGTCTCGCGCTTTTTGCAAGATATAATACAATTTTATATATGCGCGAGTGGCTCAGTTGGTGGAGCACGACCTTGCCAAGGTCGGGGCCGCGGGTTCGAGTCCCGTCTCGCGCTTCTTTTAATTGTAGCGGAAGCCTTGATTTTACAAGGTTTCCGTTCTTTTTATGTTGTTGTGGTCAAGCTTTTTTGTAACATTTGTGGCCAAATTCAAAAATTATTACATATCAAGTACACCTGAGCCCATAATACTAAAATTCATGTCATTTCCTGTTATTTCTCTTCCCATACATCCCTCAATAAAATCAAAGTATCCATCTGAGCCTGAGTGTTTTTCCCATGTGTCAATGGATTCCTTGATTCTTAACAGACACATTACCGGAAATCTATAGTATTCTTTCACTTGTCCCTGTGACAACATATCCACCTGGAATTGTTCTTTTAACAGTTCCATTATCTCTTCATTCGTGTAAGGGTCAAATGCCATAAGCAATGCTTTTTCAAGTCTTTCATTTTCTTCATTTCTAAAGTTGCCTGTGTCATATTTTTCACCACTGCAGTTTCCTTTTACATCAAATAATACCAATGCAATGGCCTCCCTTAGTCTACGGCTGTTTGATTCCGGAAATTCGCGGTGTATTTTTAATACATTTCCCTCCATTGGCAGCAACAGCATAGCGTATGTTTCTTCTTCGCCTTTTCGGATCTTCCCAAATTCCCGTTCCATCTGTGAATAAATTTTTTCAAACTGGTATAACTGCATGATTGTTTTTCCTTCACATCTTTCTATAAATTTTCTTCAAAAAAGCTTGACTGATCAGCCAGTATATGTTGCGCAAGCCTTGTTTATAAACATATTTCAAGGAGGTGCCTCATGGCTCACTCTTTTTTAGCACAATTAAAAGCAACCCTCGATAATGAAATATCTTTTAAGAAAACTCATATTGCATGAAATTACCATTATGTACAAATCCGAAATCTGTATACAATTTAACCCCCATATCAGATGCCGTAATCTGTATCACTCCGCACCCATATTCTCTAGCCTCATTTACAACACGAGATAATAATTCCTTTGCAATACCTTTTCTTCTATATTGTGGTTCTGTAAACATACTGGATAACAATCCTATCTTTCCATTTGGACATCCAAAATAAGGCGGCTTCTCCACAAATGACATTCCACTTGTCCCAATAATATTTTTTCCATCAAGGGCAAGCCAGGATACAAATGTTCCGTCTGCCATATGACGGGTATAATAGTCCTTCAAGGCAGGAACTAAATCAATTTCTTCTTTAGCCCCTTCTTCTCTAAGCTGATTTATCCTCATATTAATAAAAGTATTCAGTTCTTTTTCCGTAAGCATTTTATACTCAATAGCCATTTACATAATGTCCTTTCATGTGCTAATCTTTATGATACAGCTATGTTTATTAATACCTTTATCTTAAAACATTTTCAACATATTCTTGGTATCCCTGCTCCAAAATACTAAAAGAACAACTGTTGTCAGTTAATTTCTGTTTTCGATTTGTTATAACCATTTCATATATTTTATTTGCTTTTTTCTGAATCCGCTCAGCATTGTCCATACAAAACTGATATTCCTTATTTAGTAACAAGCGGTATTTTTCATCTTCTACATCTTTAATAACCAGTCTTTCAATACACTCCTCCGGCACTGGAATCATATAGTTGAATCGTAAAGCCCCCTTGATTTCTTTTTCATCTTCCGGTATACGGATCAAAATATTAGCTTCCTGCTTTTTGTCAAAAGAAGATACAGACACATAATTCAAGAAGTTTTTCGAACGTTTGTTCATCTTTTATTTTCGCTTGGTATACTTCTTTTTTGTTATATGTGCCTTTTTGATATCCTCTTTCCCTTCATTTTTCATGTTAAAATTAATATTATTGCTCTCAATAATCTCTTTCATTTTTTCTTCTATTACATTAGAATCAAACTCAATTTTTCCTTCTAAAATTGCAATTGTACGATTAAATACCTTGGCAACAGACTCTTTCAACATTATGTTTACTTTAGGATAAAAACAAACATAACTATCCGATAACTCGCTCTTTTTCACAAGATACAATCTTCCTTGCTTTATTAATGGTTCAAACTGTTTTTTTATATAGTTCTCGATATCATATTCTGTTCCATCATATACGATAATAACCTTCTTTTTACCACTATTATTAAGTGAATCTATTTCTTTGAAATTTAGCAGCTTTCTCAAGCGGTTACTAGAAATAATAATCCCTTCATGTTTGATTTCATTTTGATACAAAAAGTATTTTTCAATTTCCTTATTATCTATCAGACACCTTGGCTTAGTAAATTCCAACTCAATCTCTTCTGTAACTGCATCACAATTATGTAATAGATTCGTCAATTTATCTGTTTGTTTTCTTTCTACACTCTCCTCTCGTCTTACAGGCTCACAGTCTTTTACAAAGTTCCAATCTCGCTCAAATACATTCTCCAATCCAGGAAAAGTTATATCTTTAACTTGAGCATAAAAAGCATTTATATACTTATCTCCAGAGTCTTTACTTATTACAAATTCATAATCATCCACGTCATTGTTTTTATATATCAACAATTCCTTTTTTACAAAAACTAACCTATCATATGCTACATCTAATATTTTGTATAACTCTCGTGAAACATTATGTACGAAAAAAACACTACTTTCAATTTGATTTTTTTGGTAAATTTCATTTATCTCTGCATAATTTGTCTCTAAAAACTCTTTTGTAATGCTAATCTCTTCATTTAGACAAAGATCCTGCTTCTTCACCTGCGATATAATTATATTATCACTTTCTTCAAAAGTCCCCGTGATCATATCAACCATAATTTGATTAATATTTCTTTTTTGAATAGTAACAAGTTGTCTGGTTTTTAGCGCTTTTCTGCCTCTCTGTGTCATAGAAATTTGATTTTGAGATGTAGCAAGATACTGCTCTTCAATCATATCTACAATTACTTCTTTTAAAAGTTTAAATTCAACCCCCATAATTTCAGAAATCTCATTGATATCACATACGCCAATATCAATAAATTTTAATATTGTCTCATAAAACAAGTTAATCTCAGCCGTATCTCTTGTCAAACACACGACACCTATTTCTCTATACGGTACATAAATGTCCTGCCTTTTTATCAAATGATGATTTTTTATTTCTTTGGGAATATCCCGCGCGATAGATTTTATTATATGTTCCATACTACTTCTCTCCTAACATTCAACTATCCGACACCCTTCTGACTCTTTAATATACTCAATAATTTGAGGAAACTTATTTCCTCTAATTTTATAGTTATCCAAAAACTTCATATCTCCAACGATAATTAGCAAACATCTCGCTCTTGAGAATGCAACATTTATTCTCGCTTCTGATTTGAGAAAACCTATACCGTATGGATTTGAACTACTCCTTACTGTCGAATAAATAATAATATCTTTCTGACTTCCTTGAAATGCATCTACTGTATCGACATCTATATCAAGATTCTTTAAAGAGAGCTGTTTAACCATTGTTTGTAAGTTATAGCGCTGCGGTCCATAACCAGTAATAATCGCTATCTTTGTTCTTATTTGCATCTTAGCATCTAATTCAATTAATTTCGCTTTAATAATCTTTTTTTCTAAATTGTTCTGATAGGATTTTTTCCCATTATTTTCATACGCAATTTCATATCGTTCTTGTGGTGACCGCTTTGATGTATCTAGCCATTCTATTGCAATATCTTCATATCCTTCAATGGATAACGTTCGTTCCTCTTTTTCAACTCCATTTTGAATATCATCATCATAAAAAACATGACTTACAAGCGTTCCAATAGTTGGATGCATCCTATACTGTACAGTAAGTCTATGCTTGTTATCTTCTGGAAACATCATATATAATTTTTCAAAAATACCTTGTGCCAAATTTTCCTCATCAATTTTATCCTTATTGTCCCTGATAAGTTCTGTATCTAGCACTGGCGGTAATTGCTGATGATCTCCAACCAAAATAATTTTATGTGCTTTATTTAACGAAACCGCAAGCTCTGGAAATGTTGCTTTAGCCGCCTCATCCACAATAACATAATCAAAATCTACATCTCTAATTATTCTATTTGACACAAACCCTGTACACGTTCCTGCAATAATCGTGGTGCTTTTTATAATATACAACTCCACTTCATCGCACTGGGACATCTGATTTTTCCATTCCTTTTGAATCTCCAATATTTTTCTTACATGCCCAGATTGAATACCATTCGTTTTTTTCTGAAATTCTGCTATTAATTGATAATCCTTTACCTCAAGATTATTATTTTCGACTTTTGACTCTTCTAATTTCTGATAATAGTTTTCAAATTCTGCTTCGTCAATTCCAACTTCTTTCATTATACTTTGTGAATATTTGTCACATCTCTCTTTTACTGTTTCTATCCAGTGTTCTTTAACATCTGTAATCGAATATTCCTTTCTAATTTCGTCGTTCAACTTCTCATCTCGCCCAATTCGTAATAAATCCGGTCTCTCTTCACTATCTCTAATAAGGTCTTCTAACATTTTATCTACCGCCGGATGCGATTGTGAAACAAGCAAAATTTTTTTAGGCTCCATATCCTTATTTCTATTATTTTCTTTTAATATTTGCAATATTATTTCAATAATAACATTTGTTTTCCCAGTTCCAGGAGGTCCTTGTATAATAGCAATTGAGTCTGCTTCCAACGCCTTTTGTACAGCTGCTTTCTGTGGCGAATCAAGTTGTTTATTAAATAGATGCAATTCTTTTGATATAATACTAACCGATGGATTCTCTACACCTGATATTATTCTCTTCAAACTAAAATTACATTGATAATCTTCCTTTTCCAAAATATTCAATGCATCTAATTGTCTTTCAACATTCACTAAATCTTTGCGATAATCCATACATATCAAACCTTTAGCAGGCAAACTAACTCTACCCACCCTTTTTATCTGTAAAATTACATGTTCATTTTCATAGATATCGTTTTCATATGCACCTATCGTAACAGGTTTTACTTTGTCCTTGCCTTTTCCTTTTCGTTCGTATACAAAAAGCTGCTCCTTATTCAAACGCTCTTCATCAATAAAAACACCTTTCTTCAAACGAAATCGTAAAATATCTCCATCTAATTGAAACGAATCATATGGTAATCTTATTATGTTCTTTTCAATATCTTCCTTCACCAACTGTAAAAGGTCGCGCCATACACCATACTTACTCTTATATTCATTCTCAACATTATTATTGGAAATATATTCTGAGTAATAATCAATAATCGTATTTTTAATTTCTATACTATCATTCTTAGGTTCCCTATGAGCAAATTTCTTATCTACAAATCGCACTTTTCCTACAACTTGCGCATATCTCTTCCTTAATCTATCGCGGTCAATCGGCACCACTTTTCGAAACTTCAAAACATCAAATACATTTAGTTCTTCTTCATAAATACATTCCATAAGGTAATTATATCCCAAAAAGATAAACACCTTTTCATCATCTTCCTCTTTGCAAAAAGCATACATTTCCAGAAAATTTTCTGGCAAATTTCCTTCAGCAGCCTCCTTTACTGTAACCGACTGTGGTAATAATTTAAAATTCTTTAATTCTTTGAATCGTTCATACGCCATAGTAAACACAACAGTTTTTTCTGTATCTAAAAAGCGCATAAATAATCTTGAGATATCTTTCTGTAACTCAAATATATTTTCATAACGATCATCTGGATTTTCTGCCACCAATTTTTTAACAATTGGCTTCAATTCAATATCCATTCCCCGCACTGAATCCATAGTTTTTTGAAACTGTACTGCCAGTGGCGGCTGTTTTCCTGTAAAAAGATAATAAATTACTGCACCAATAGAATACAAGTCACTCTTTTCTGTCGCATTCTCACTATGCTGATGTACTTCTGGTGCAGAATACGCATTTGTACCTAATGTAAATACTGTTGCAGAATTTATCATGTCATTAATTTTACAAATTCCAAAATCAATAACCTTTACAACCTTATCCTCTGTAACCATAATATTATTTGGATTAATATCTCTATGTATAATACCATTGGAATGTGAGATTTCTATTGCATCTAACAGCTGCCTTACAATAGAAAATTTTTCCTTAGATGAAAGATTTTCTATCTGTACCTTGCCCAATTCAACCCCATTAATATATTCAAGATAAATTACTCCAACCTTTTCACCCGTCTTGGTTTCCTTTAAGTAATCATCTCCAACTATACTAACAATATTCTCACTTTTATTAAGCTTGTACAATGCTCTCATTTCTCTTGTAAATATAGCCTGATACAACGGATGATCAATACCATGTATCACTTTTCTTACTATAAATTCATCTGAGTCTTTTTTCTGCAAAAGATGAACTTCGGAATTTGTCTGCCCACGATCACTTAATTTATTTACGACTTTCCAATCACGAAATGTACTCATTATTCATCCCCCCAATTATCTTTTCTTTTGATTATCTTTTCTTTTGATTATCTACACATTATTTTTATAATATCATACTACAAGTCACAATGTATTCCATATATTTTTAATTTCTACGTCACATCTCCACTTTACCTGCTTCGTTTTTCATACTACTTCTTACTTCTCTTGCAAGTGCTGCTAATGTTGTAACTCCAACAATCTCATTAACAATGAGTCGCAAAAACTCGTTTTCTCCAATAGGACTACATAATATAATTACATTCAACAAAATGTAAAAATAAAGTTTTGAGTATTGTATTTCTGCTCTAACAACTTCCCATTCTTTTCTCATATTTTCTTTTCTCTCATTTCTATAAAGTTCATCTTTCATTGTGCCACGCCAATTATTTTTTGATTCACGCTTCAATCTGCTTTTCTGCACACTACGAACAACTGATCTTGTTGATAGCCACGCGCACAACTCCGTAATCTTGAAATAAAGACATATAGAAACAAAAACTATGATAAATGCTATTGCTTCATCATTCAACTTAATTTTCAACCGAAGATCAACAAACTCTTTTAAAGTTGGCACTTTTATTGCTGCAATAGAAAAGAGCAGTAAAACAGCAAATATACTCAATAAATAATATGGGAACAAATATGCCACATGCTTCTGTCTTACCAAATTTAGTAGCTTATTAATAAATCTAATTATTAAGTGATATGGTAACATTAATGCCAATGCCACTGTTAATATAAAATAACAACTTTTTTTCTGATAGCGATTATCATTGCTTCCTAATTGAGCAATTATTCCGTACAAGACAGAATACTGCCCCAGAATTATCAATTCAAATGAAAAAAATACAGAATTTTCCCATACACCCTTTAAATCGCAAAAAATAGGCGCATTGGGTATTAGATAGATAAATATCCCTATAAAAATATATACCATTCCTATAATAAATGGAATTATGTTTTTTCTTACTTTTTGTGATATTACCTTACAATCGCCTACTTGCGTTTTACTTTTTTTATCATTCTGCCTTCTAGGTTCTGGAACAGCTACCTCCTTTATTATTTCTTCCCGCTTTTCCTTCCAGCACTGCGTAATTTTACCTTTCCAACATTGTTTTTTCATAAAACTCATTTATCCTCCCGTATATTATTTAGATGTTCCCAAATTATTGCTATTTACCAATCATAAATCTCTCTATATACAAAATAGTATAACATATTCTATTCTACAATCACAATTTGATTATACATAGTAATAGCACCCTAGTCTCCCAGAGTACCATCTTTCAAATAATCTCATACGTCTTATACAAATACTGCTTCATAAATCTCTCCAACTCCGATGCCGGAACCCGGATATTCTTCCCCAATCTGACCTTTGGGAAATCTTTCTGGTTAATCATCTCATACGTCTTCGTCCTACTCAGTCCCAGCACCTGCTGTACTTCTTTCGGCGTTAAATACCGCTCCATCTACTTCCCCTCCTGACACCTTTGCTATTATTATAAGGAAGCTCCTAATAAAATTTTATTAGACGATTACAAAAAAGAACATATACGCGTTGGTCTGGCTTATACTCCTAATTGTCAAATACTCTATTCTGATTCTCCTTTCCAGATTTGACATTTACTCTAGCAACTTTTTTGGCGACATTCTTGGCGACACTTTCTGGCGACACTTTTAATGATATTCAATGGAATATAATGACACTAAAACGAATTTAAGTACCTATTTTTAAAAACGAAAAAAGCCTTGAAATCCAGCAAACACGCGACTTTCAAGACCATTATTGGGAGCAGGGGATGAGAGAATCGAACTCATGAACCGCATTTTATCAAATTCCACTTATCTTGTGGAGTGCCGATAAAATGCGGTTTTTACTTGTTCTGATTACTGCGCATTTCGCACGTTTTTGCATTATCCGCATAAATTTTACAGCACTATGCAACACGAAATGCAACACGATATATTTTTCCTATTCTGCTTTATTTATATATTCTTGCATAAGCTCTGTAATCTTGCCTGCCTGGCTCACTCCCTCTCTCTCACAGGCTTTCCGAAATTCTTCTACCACATCTTTTTTTAACTTGTATGATTTCGAAATATATCCTGCCTTTTCCTGGTATTTTTTCGATGCTATCGTTTGTTGTTTAGGACTTCCCTTTGGCATCTTTCTCCTCTTTCATAATGCATACTACATTTAATACATTGCTGATTATACTTGTTAAAATTGTTGCTCCAAGTAAAAGATCAATTCCTTTTTTTACAGCCATGTAGCATAAACAAAAAAATGTAATCCATGTGCTAACCATTATTATTTTTTTCATAGACATTTTTTTACAGATGATTTAAAATAGCGGTGAGTGGTGGGATTCACCCACCGCCAAGCACTTACTTGAAGAATGTTTCATAGATCATGCATACCGCAGTTACCACACCGTTGAATATGCTTACTATGATTGCAACTTTTTCGAGTTTGTGCTTTTTCTTTTTGTTGCTCATCTGTATCTCACCTCCTGTAATTATAATATCATATGGTACACCCTATGTCAATAGTTATTGTAAGGATTTTATGTAAATATTAAAAAACCCGCACAGATTTCTCCATGCGGGCTTTTTCCTTTATCCAATATAAACTTTTCCATTAATTCCAGCGACCAAGCATGCCATCGTGGCATCCAGCTTGAACCACACGGATCCATCATCGAACTTTCTAACCTCTACCGGCTTAATATCGGCACCTTTTCTCAGGTATCCGATACCATTTTTGTTGTCACAGGACGTCTTAATCTGGTTTGATAAGTAAATATACTTGCCCTGCTCGCCGTAATATCCATTGTAGACTGGAACAGATTCTTTGACGCGATACCAGTTTCCGGCTTTGTATTCGGTCTTTGTGGCTGTGGCAGCTTGTCCAGTAATTCCACGAACAATAGCTTCTGCCATGCGTTTGTAATTATACAATTTTGCGTCGTCCTTATCATCCACAAAACAGCACTCGATCAGCATTGCCGGATTATTTGATCTGCGTAGGAAATACAGCTTCGGGTTGACCTTTACGCCACGGTTTGTAAAGCTCAGTGCTGCAATCTGCTTAACGACCGCTTCTGCATACTTCTTTGCCTTGCTGCTGGAATTATACAGATAAACCTCTGTTCCCGTGGTTCGTCCGTTACCGGCGCGATCATTTGCTCCGGAATTGAAATGGATTGACACGTCCAGATCTGCCTTGTGAGTATTACATTTTTTCACAATCTTTACCAGTACATCATTAGCACTTGTTCCATCATTAACGGTGCAATCATAAACTGTATGTCCTGCCGCCTTTAATAATCTGATAACCTCATCCTTTACTTTTCTGGCTTCTGTAGATTCTTTAATCACACCCACTGCTCCGCAGGCTACTTTTCCGTCCGGGTTATGTCCGGCATGTACATTGATAATCATATTTTATTCCTCACTTTCTACTTCCGGGATTCCTGTAATTGACATTAACATAGACAACACACCCGCCAGCGCGGATGCTGACAGAACATACTTCCAGTCAACCTGTCCCATTGCTGCCGCCGCTCCGATTCCGGCAATCGCAGCCTGTGCCATGGTTTTTACCGCTCTGATTCCTGCGGCTTTTAACCATTTCTGTGTGTCTACTGATGGTTTGAATACTGTGTTTTTTAACATAATTGCTCTCCTTCCTGTGGCTCCGTTGGCAGAGCCATCAATGCGTGGTATAAATTGGTTCCAACGCCATTTCCTTTTAAGGCATGGTATTGCTGATACTCGTCCTCTAAGGACTGTTTGACATATACCGGGCAATATCCAAGATCATCATGGTATTTATTGTAGAGACGAATCAGATCCGCCCTTAAAAGTGCCCGGATGCCTTTTCTTGTAGCGATAATCTGGCGATACGAATATGCGATTGCAGTTGCAAAGGCGGTAAATATCTGCCAGTTATCTGTGATGAATTTTAAGTGCATAATTTCCCTTTCTGCCCGTAGGCTTGTTATTTAAAAGAGCCGGCTACACAACACATGGTCATGTAATCGGCTCTTAGGCGCTTTAGATTATTCAGTTGTCTTTACTGCATCCAGCTTATCGCTGATCTCCTTAAGCACAGCATCTAACTTTCTCCAATTTTCATTTTCCAGTTCCATATCGTAGAATTCATTTTCTTCCGGGATATTAAATCCATAGTTTTCTGTCTGACTCATCAGGCATCCTCCTCTTCTGTGTATACTTTGCCTGTGATCTGCTCATATTCCTCCGGCGTGATCCATTTACCTACAGCATTATGTACACGGTTCTCATTCCACAGTCCTTTGTCATAGTAATTTTTTACTTTTTCATAATTCTTACTCATCTAAACTTACCTCCATCTGCATAGCCATATAGTCAATATCTGCCCTCTGTTTTTCGATACTGTCCGCGTTCTCGGCTGTTTTTTCTGCATTCTCGGCTAAACTCTCAGATACAGCAGTGATCCTCTGCTCGATGTCATTAACTTCTTTTTCCAGGACAACGATTTTCACATCTTCCCTCAGAATAACCTGTTCTAAGACTACATACCCCGGAATCACTGATGTCAACATGTCCTCATCAGTATAAACCTTTAACACTGTAAGTTCTTCTTTATCTGAAAAAGCTTCCTGCAGTTCTTCGCAGGTTTTGTTATCTGCAAATTCAATATTCAGTTTTCCATCCACATGATTAATATTGTTGATGGTTAAAATGTTTTTTGTGGTTTTTAATTTCATAAAAATTCCTTCTTTCTTATTATTTTTCGTAAAACAGCGGTTTAAAGAATAAGCATTACATTAGAATTGAAAAAAGTGATTGGTCCGGAACCTTAGGGGACTTCATACCGCTACAGGATTCCACTGAAAAAGTAATTAATCTGATCGCACATAATGAACTTGACGACACCTATCCTGCTGTACGTGTTGGTCGGGCTGATGCAGATCACGATGGTAATGATATTCCGACCACATATTTAAAGAAAGCCGACGCCAAAACCATGTTCAATACCGGATACCGTCAGGTAAGCAGTAACGAATTTAATAAATACTTCTCCGATACATGGAGTTATGCAGGTGCGGACGGATTATCTATTGATTCCGGAACGTGGCTGGTAAATTATTACTGTTGGGTTTCTGAAAGTTCTACTGTGGATGTTGTATCATTAAAAAGTACCGTCGATCAGGCGATTGGAATCACCGCCCCAAACAGCGGAAACGGTGGCACGTGGCTGACCATGCATGAAATAATATCTGGTAAGGCAATTACCAATTTAAAATTTTTAATAAAAGTACCAAAAGCTGTGACATTTGGACAGATCAGTACAAAGATAACTGCTATAAAACTGTGTTAAATATTAAATATATAAAACGCAGACCTTAATCCTTATTGTCTGATAAGCTTGTGAAAAAACGTAAAATGAATATGGGACGTTATAATAAGTTGCTGAACCGACTATAACACCTATGTTATCTGAACCATTGCCAGCCATGGAGGCATCGTTGTGTGGACCGCCGCAGATAAAACCGCCAAGAATTGTGTGCCCCTGTGCTATTAAATTATCAATTTCAGTGGTTTTTCCGCCGACATATCCCCAATAGGTATATTTAGGGAAAAATGCTTTGCTTTCATTGGTAGTAATGCCTTTGAACTCTATAACAATGGATTTCACCTTGTTTTTTTCAATAATATTATCAACCTCTGTCTGTGTATAATATTTCTTTAAACCGCTGTTTAACGTACTTATCTGTTTCGCCAAACTGCCATCCACATTCGGATTTGCCTGTCTTGCATCAAGGGCAAAACCTGCTTCCGTGGTAGTGTTATTGTTTACGACGGCTGGTATGGTCGGCTTATTACTCAAATCATTATAATTACCGCTAAAGGCTACTGTTTTCAGATCTGCAAGCCACTTTGCAATTTTCCCGAACAGCACCGGTAATGTCTCTTTACTTTCAATATTCTTTCTCTCATCCGCCTGTGTAAACTGCACGTTTTTTATTTTCTTTATCTCCTCATTTGTTATCTTCTGTTCTGCCTCTCTTTTTTTTATCGTCTCGTCGATCTTATCCATGTTGTTTTTCCAAGTCTCAAGTTTAAAAAATTCCTTTATGTCAGGCTTTTCAAATCCGTAATTTTCTGTCTGCTTCATACAAGTACCTCCTCTCTCAGCTGCTCATAAGTGAACTTTTCTAATTCTTCATATGCAAATCCTTCAAGTACTTCATAAGTGTTATACATGATCATTACATTTATTGACACGTTGAGTGGCAAACATTCCTCTAACAGCTCCTGTACTGCATCGATCATCCTTTTCGACTTAAGTGCAACCTTTATATTCATATACGGTCCGTTTTCTTCGTCAAATGTTTCAATTTTATATCCATCCGGACACAGTGTTTCCAGTCTCCTTACCAGCGTTCTATATGTATACGGCATTTTTTCCAGTGTTTTTGCTTTAACCCTTAATCGCCGATCATCCAGTGTATCACTGTCCGGTACCATGATCTGCAGCAATGCTTCCCACTTTTTCACATTTTCTTCACCCATCGTTTCAAAAAAAAGGTTGTTTTCCAGTTCTTCCACTGCTGTATCAAGATCCCTTTCCTGCCCGTCATTGATCTCGTAAAGCTGCTTTATATCTGGAATCTGCATGAATATCTGTGGTGCATCAAACAATCGCAACACCCCCAAACGTTGGGATTTGTGTATAAGCAAGTGTCACATTCTCTTCTTTATCATTCAGCTTTGTTTCAATTACATCAATCACTCCCTCTACACTTAATATCCGTGCCTCCACCTGGCTGATTCTAATATACTGGTTATTCATTTTTGAACTTTCCCAGCTTTTCCGAATGGTCGAAAGGTATTCCTGTATTGCTGCTTCGATCTTGCTTTTTGATGTGTCTGTAGAATATCCGGAATCCCATACGACCTTCACAGATACACTGACTGGAACCGCTTCAACCGCCTGAATTAAAACATTATGGCATATATTTGCAATTCCATCACCTTCCCCGTGTGACTGCTCCGGATCAACGGCATCCTGAACCCTTTTTACAATTTCCTGCGACGGTACACCAAAATCACTTCCTATAATGGTTATATAAATCCATGAACTTGTTCTGTCCCTACGTTTTGGCTTGCACCCTCCGACTCCGTCCAGTTCATCCACTTTTTCCCGATAATCCGCAATATTTCCGCCAAAGGCCTTACTGTAAAAGGTTTCAATCACCTTTTCTCTATATACCTCTTCATCCTCATCGTTCATCCCGCTTCTCAGAATTTCCGTTATTTTTCCGCCCTTGTAATCGTCAACATAATCTGCCGGCACAAGCTCGCCCGTGTTTGTGTTTGCTTCCACTCCCTCTGTATCACAGGTCAGTTTATAAGCAAATCCATCTATCAATTCTGATACTGTATATGTGAAATCATTACAGATAAACTGCTGCCCTATTTCAATCTCCTGTTGGAACTCTCCTTTTACAACCGGAGCAGTCGCATAATTATAACTGACACCTCTCTGTAATTCTCCATACTGAATCAGGTGATCAAGATCCATCGTATCCGGAGACATGTTTCTATTAATCGCATCCATGTCACCGTAAGTCTCTTCCAGCTTTTCCGCAATTTTATCGCAGGCATTAAATGCCAGAGACGCCTCGCCAGTGTCAACATCCTGTCCGAATTCATCCAGCATCTCATCCAAGATGTTGTTGTATGTCCTGTCGTCAAACATTTATATCCACCTCCCCGTATACTGTCTGTGCTGTAAACGAGGCCATCAGTTTATCTCCCTCGATTGTACAGTCAAGATTCTCTATTCCTGTTATATTTTCATTCACTGATAGCGCATCCTCTATCATCCTTTTGACCTCGCTTTCTACATAATCCTGCTTTGCATTTTGTCCGATTAATGTATTAAGCTCCGATCCGTGGTCCCATGAATATTGTGTATAAAAATATCGATCTGTGCTTAAGACAATTATTATCCACTGCTCAATCGCTTTTTTGCCTGTTATGATTTTCCCCGTTAACTTTCCGGTTTTAAAATCTATTTCATAATCTCTCGGTTCTTTTTCCTCCCGCTGCTCAACATCAATTTCATCATCATCCAAATCAAATGGAAACATCTACATTCACCACCTTATCGAGGATCAGATATTTTTCATCTGATAATCTGTAAACAGCCACCATATCACCCGCTTTTAAAAGACTTTGTATTTTTTCAACCTGTTTCTCTTGATCATTCTCAACAACATTCACGTTCTTTTTCATGCTTAGATGTTCTGCCACATAAAAATCATCCTGATCCAGAATGTTTTTTGCTACCTCGCATTCCGTGGGTGATTTCATAATACCTATCACGATCTTCGCCGGATTATTTTTCATCCCCTCTTCCTGCATTATTTTCAAAAGCTTCTCATATCCATTCATGGCCTATCTCCAACACTTTGTGCATTTTCTATACTTTGGTTTTCCCTTATTTTTACCTTTTTTATTAAGAATCTTTAACACACCACTGACAGTTGTCTTTAAAGGTGTCGCACCCTTTAGTGATGCACATGCAGGGTTTGAATGAAAAACAGTCCCGTTTTCAAGATAATAAGCAACTGCGCCTTCATCGTAAGTTTTCTTATTATCCTCCGTAGATGCCTTTGTTTTTCTATTGTTGGAACTTCCTGTGGAAGTATCCGTGGATTTTTTCTCTGAGCTATCCGCTGATTCATCTGCACCGCTTTCCATAATATTCTGCCATACAAGTTCTAACTGCATGGTATGTACACCGTTTTCAAATGTATGTGTATCACTTGTGATATAAAATTTCCCGTTCAGTCCTGTTGCCTTGTCATAAATAACAATGCTTCTCCCGGAAACCGCTCTGATATTTCCAATCGCCTCAACAGACGCCTCTTTTGTGATTCCGACCATAAGCGCTTCCGCCTCTTTCTTTGCGTTCACGCCATCTTCCTTCGTATATGTTGACTGATAAATGCCATATTTCTGTGTCAGCTTTTTCTTTTCAACTTTTCCTACCTGCTGCATGCTTTCATTGTAAATTTTGACCAGGTTTACCATATTATCCGTGGTATCTGAATAACTCGCATCCGTGATATCTTTTCCCTGATCCAGCGTCACTTTTGAGTCTTTCCCTTTCACGATTACAGATAATTTCTTACCATCCATCGTCAGCATATATTTTTTCTTTGTTTTTCCAACAGCTTTTCTATATGCTTTCAGAATTATTCCATAAAGATTTTGATCTTCAAATATCAATTTCGGAATATTTACGCCCGTTTTCGCCAAATCGCTGCATTTAATTCCCGCCTCTGTGCAAATCTGTTTTGTAATCTGCTCCGGTGTTTTGTTAACGAACTTTCTTGACGTGCTTGATCTCAGCAGATAATGCATAAAATCCTTTGCCGTATAGGACGCAGTACCGATCGCAGCACTTTTTTCTCTGCTTGTGATCACACCAATAAACAATTTTTCTTTATCTGAATATAGTGTCACTATGTCTCCAAGTTTTATTGAGGCATTTTTAAATCCTTTGTCATATGGATTTACCGGAATAGAGAATGTAATCTGACGCGATGCCTGTGTGTCAGTACCGCTCCATTCCACCTTTTCAAAATTAAGCTGTACCTTATTCCAGTAAAGTTTTATCACTTAACCACCACCTTATATCCGATCAAGGCAACAGTCTCCTTTTTCTTAAAATTTTTTCTTTTTGCCTTATTCACCACTGCAATATTATTTTTTCTAACAGTTTTCCACGTTTTTGATGAACCAAGATACTTTTTTACCACCTTGGGCCAAGTGTCGCCCTTTTTCCATGTGTGTGTAGACCCTTTCTTTTTTGTGCTAATGCGTTTTGCTGCCACAACCTCTCTGTATTCTTTCAGTGTAAGTGTGTATTTGACGTCTCCTGATCCGTCATTTTCTCCATGAACAAATGATTCGATCGTGCAAAACATGTTAACATCTGTTTCTGTGATAATCAGATGTACTGTTGTGTTTTTTTCATATAAATTTTTCAATTTTTTACAATAAAAATTATATGGATCATGGTATTTTCCGTGTCTAAAATTATATTTTTTCGAAGGAAAAAAGGACTCCAATGTAATACTGTAGAGTCCTCTTTTCCCCTTCAAGTTAATTTCTCCAAGGTTGTGAATGTATAACGACTGATTGTTTTGTGATCCGGAAATTTCAAATGACTCAGGGTTTACCGGAAACAAAATTGTTTTTTTTTCATTATCCCAGTTCAGGTATATATCCATCGTCATTTCCTCCGCCGTTGTTCTGGATTTCTTCCAGTTTTTTTGCAAATTTATCAATAAATTTGTCCATGTCCTCTTCTTTTTTAAACACTATTGTGTCGGCAATCTTTTCAATCACAACACCAGTTCTTCCTTTCGATGCTGCTCCGTCCTGATATGCTTTTCTCAGTGACTTGTCATGCGGGTACACTCTCGTCCCACTCGGAAGATCCACGATCTCCGCTCCGCGGTCATGAATCATTGCGGGGCCGCCTTTCCAGTCCATAGTTCCAGAATACAGCATCGGAATGGTTGGCAAGTTTATATGGAAGTCTTTTCCTCCAACTTCTGGTACCCAGTCCGGGATTGTAACACCAATATTGTTAATACCGGCGATTGCTCCATTGATCAAACCAATCACTGCATTCAGTGGCGTTTTGCAGAGTCCAGCTAGTGATTCAAACACTCCGGCAAATATCTCTTTTAAACCTTCAAATGCTTTCCTCCAGTTTCCGGTAAATACTCCCGTCAAAAAAACGATCAGACCATCAAATATTTTTAAAACTCCGCCTATTGTATCCTCAGCAGAAGTTGCCAGTCCTTTCAGGAATCCAATCGCAGCTCCTATCGCTCCACCAAGCACACCTTTAAATACTTCCTTAGCAATTCCCCCGATTTTTGTCATTACAGGCTGAATTGCCACCCACAGCGCTTTTGCGTGTTCGCCTATTTCTGTGAATTTTCCTCCAATTGGTGTCAGTTTTTCTTTCAAACTATCACCTGAAGCTCCACATGTCTGCATGATTTTCTGAACATATCTAAACACCTTTGTGGCTGTGGCTTTTATTTTATCCCAATTTTTATATACAAGTACCCCGGCAACCACCAGTCCTGCAAGTATAGTGATCACAATTCCGACCGGGGAAGTAACAAGTCCTGCGATTGTACCAAATGTTTTAAATGCCTTTCCAACCTTTCCGACTGCCGTCACTACTTTCCCGATCGTCGAAACTGTTTTGCCAAATACCAAGATTGTTGGTCCGATTGCGGCTGCGATCCCAGCATATTTCATAATGTTTTTCTGTGCAGCCTCATCCAGGTTGTTAAACGCATCGATCATTCCTGTGATCTTATCAATTCCTTTTTGCGCCGGTCCTGCCAGGTTACTTCCTATGCTGTATGTGAATACATCAAACGTTGATTTCAGCTTTTCAATCGAGCCTCCGACACCACTCAATAGCGAGTCCGCCATTCCCTTTGCTGTACCGTCCAGATCATCCAGCGAGTTCCTGTAATTTTGTACTGTCTCCGGAGCTGTGTTGATCAAAGTAAGCCATTTCCCCATCTGATTCTTGCCAAAAATTGCTGATGCTGCCTGCATCTGTTGTTCCTGCGTTAACCCCGCAAATGCATCATGTAACTGTCCCTGCACTTCTACCATGCTTTTCATGGTTCCATCCGCGTTTGTAACGTTTAGACTTAACTTTTTAATCCACGCCGCGCCATCTTTGGCCGGTGATACCAATCGCGCAAGTCCGGTTTTCATAGCGGTTGCGCCTTCTGATCCTGAGATAAAGTTATCTCCAAATACATCCGTGACTGCTGCCAAATCCTGCATAGACCAGCCTACTGTTTTAAAGATGGATGATCCGACGCTCATTGCTTCAAACAGATCTGACGTCGTTGTGTTTGCCTGCGCCTGTGCCTGGGCAAAAATATTTGCCGCATCGCTCGCTGTTAATCCCTGCGACTCAAATACTTTTAAAGTATTTCCTAATCCGGATGTGACTTCCGATAGATCTGTTGCCGTTCCTGCCGCAAGCGATAACGCCGGCTCCAACATCTCCGCTGATTTTTTTGCATCAAATCCCTGCCTTGCAAAATTTAATGTCGCATCCGCAGCTTCATCCATTGTAAAAACAGAATTTGCCGCCGCTTTTTTTAATGCACCTTCCAGATCACCTGTCGCCCATTTTGTATCGCCCATCGTTGATTCAACAAGCTTCAGCGTTTTATCCACATTACCGAAGTTTTGAACTGCTGCCACACCCATGCTTGCCACAGGCACTGTGATTGCAGTTGTCAGTTTTCCTCCGACTGCAGATATGCTGTTTCCCGCTTTTTCAATGTCTTTTCCAGCTTTGATCCATTGACCTGAACTGTCTTTTAAACTTGCCCCGACTGCATTCAGCGGACTGGATATTTTGTCAATCAGTCGGAGCGTTACGTCTACTATTTTCCCTGCCATAATATCTCCTTACTGATTGCTCATGGTTTCAATTTTATCTGCTTCTTCCTTGCGTTTTTCTGCCTCATAGTGCATAAACGCTCGTATTACCTGTTTCTCTCCATACCCCATCCGGTAATACTCTGATGGTTTCATGTTGTGATAACGAAAAAGGAGGTACATTAATTGCACCTCCCAATTCGTTTCAATCAGTTTTTTATTTCTTCCTCGTTTTCCTCTGTCAGCACTCCAGATAATTCCGAAATTGCCGATGATATATCTTTTGCTTCCATGCCAAACAGCATTTCTGCTAATTTAATCGCCGAATCGCATCCAAAATGTTGCTGCAAGTTTTTATCTCTTAAATCTGGCTCAACACATCCTTCCACGCAAGCAATTAAAGATGCGTCATACACCTTTGAGAAATCCACTTTTCCATTACTGTCAATCTGATGTGCTGCAATATCATTTAATCTTCTTGCTTTGATTTCACGGATCTTTACATCCACCGGCTCATCTGTTTCAAGAATTTTTGCAAGTCTGCGTGATTTAAACACACCTGTTTCCAGTTCTTCCGCTTTTTTTACATCCGCTTTTAATAATTCATCTACTAAATTCATGCTTTTTTCCTCCTAAAATGTATCGATTGTGTCTAAAACATCCCATCCTGTAAATGTGAACGGGTAACTTTCTTCTCCGAGTTTTTTCGCTTCCCAGCTGGCTATCGTCATTTCATCAAACGTGCAACCTGTCAAACGAATTCTTTCTATTCCGTCTGATGCAGGGTCAGCTAATTTTGTAATAATTGTGCAGGTCGTTGATTTTCCGGCTTTCAGATTGTCGCTCATTTTCTTAATGAAATATGATGAAACTTTATTTAATTTCACAGTTCCTTTACAGTCGATGCCGGTTACCTTGTGACCTTTCGCAAGACTCCCTGTCTGTTTCACTTCTGATTTTTCAATGGACACTTTTGCTTCAAGACCCGTCACTTCTGCCATGTAGTAGTCGTCAATCCATAATTCTCCAAAAGTACCATTGATCTGTTTATCTGAGTTGTATTTCAATCCATCCATGATCTTTCTCCTTCTTAAATTGCGATTGGAAGCACAATATCCTCGATTGCGTCCAGAATTGATAATTTGCATGTCAGAAATACATAAGATCCGGTGTTTGCGGTCTTAATATCATCATCCGACATGGAATCTACATTTTCCCCGTTATCTTTTAAGTAAGCCCTGTTTGCACTGACATCAATTCCGATTTCATAGGACTGGATTACGTCGTCCGTAATTAACCTGTCAAAATAATTGCTAATAGCAGAAATTAACAGGCACTTGTTGTCGTACTTGTTTGGATATTTTCCGATGTAGCTGTCCTCTGCCGTCATCCGGATATCATTTGCGATCATATCCATGACATCTACTACCTTAATTTTTTGAAACTGTTTATTCTTTTTATCCGTTAACGTGGTTAATGAGTTCACACCTCTTGCTGTCTTTACTTTCTCGCCGTCCCACCAGACAATAAACTTCCCTGCATCAACGGCTGCATCCATTTCTTCTTTTGTGAGTCTCTTGCAATCTGTCAGCTCACTCAATGGCGCATATGTGCATGAGATCGATAACGGCGTTCCGGCAATAATTCCAGCAATTCTCGCGCAGTACTGTTCTGTGGTGTACTTTTTATCGTTCACCATCACCTCTTCTGTTGCATAATTGATGATTCCTTCATTATCACCAGTTGTGTTTGGAAGTACTGCTTTGATCAGTTTATTTGCTGCGCGCTGCGCTTTTACATATGACACGACAGCTGTTGTCTGCTCGTCCGTTTCCACTGTCGGTACTACAAGGTAGTCAAATTTAACAGTTTTTAAATAATTAAGCGCTTCCGAATAATCTTCCGCACTGTCCTGAATTACATAAGCGATCACTTTTTTCGGTGCATTAATATATCCCATCAGTGCAAGATTAATCTGTTCCTGATTTTCTTTTTTTAACGACGTCGGAACATCCTCTGCGGATGTACACACGATCGGATTCTTAATTAATCCTAATGATGTCTCTTTCAAAATCATTGCAATGATTCCTCTGTCGCCACGTTGTACTGCTGTTGCTGCCATCTCCGTGAAGGAGATTGTAATACTTGGCATTCCCATCTTTTATTCCTCCATTTCTTTTTCTGTGATAACCCGCTCTACCAGCGGTTCATTTACTTCATGTACAATTTTTTCCAGCCACTCCAGTCCGATCGATATCTCTGGAACGTTTCTATCTGTACCCGCATACTGCCAGTCAAAATCTGTAACATTCAGTGATTTTTTTTCGATTTTTACATTCAATCCAAAGAGATCCTGGACTTCCTGTATCATCCGAAGCATTTCTTCCTCATCCACCTGTTTTTGCAGAATGGTGATGTAAAACACCACCTGATGGTGGCGCGTGTTATAATTTACCGGAGACGCATCAATCGGTCTGATTTGTGTAAAAAAACATGGCCTGTCGTATCCTTCTACGACGGCCATGCTGTAATATTTGTATTTTGTTTTCGGATATCTGGTCTGTAAAAGTGCATTCAGCCCTTCTTTCAATTCGATTAATGTTATATCAATCCCTCCTCCCGTAAGAGTTGGTTAACCATTTTCTCCACACCTTCCGGTATTGCAATCTGTCTCTTTCTTGATGCCGCATCCATGAAATGATATCCAGGTGTGAAACCTACTGCACTGCCTCCATTTGTCAGCGAAATCTTTCTTTTTTCTCCGTTTACTTTAATCGTCCGTGTCTTTGGAACCACATTCATATGCCCGTTTTCAAGCAAATGGAAATGGGGCGATTTTGCAGAAATTTCTACATATTGGCCACTTCCGTATCCATGTACCGGACTTATTTCATAGGACCCCGTTTTTGCAAGCGATTTTTTTGAGGTTCCATCTGTATCTGTATCATTTTTCACCTGACTTACTACATCTTTTCTCAATTCTTTTGCCTGTTTTACAAGTAACTCTGCGGCTTTATCCGGATACTTTCGTGTCAGATCTTCAAATGAACCTATCAGCTCCTCCAAGCCGTCCACCTGCATTGACATTTCACTGCTCATCCGGTATCTCCTCCTTATTCACACGTTCATAGCAGTAGATTTCTAACATTTTGTGTTCAAAATCCACATCTATAACGCTGTTTATTGCATAAACAGTTCCGTTATACCTGATATAACAATTTGTGTCGATTCCCTCCAGATACCGTACATAGCACTTATGTGATACCCGGCTCTGTATTTTCTGAACTTCATAAAACTCAGTTCCACGAATCGGATAAAATGAAGCCCACACGGTTTTCATTTCTTTTAATCCCTGTGTGGTCTGTCCCATTTTATCTTCTGTCTCTCCAAGTTTTAAAAATGTGATCCGTCTATTCAGCTTTCCTATATTCATAGTTCTCATATGCTGCTCCTAAAGAAGATTCACAGAGTGCAGATTTAAGATCGTCTTTACTGCCGGATTCATATTGGTCGATTTATAATCGATCATCAGATTCCTGTTGTCAAACATGTCCATTACCAGCACAAACAAAGCCTGCGTGATGTCTGCATGTTCATCTAACTCCTCTTCCTTTAATCCGGTATACGCGGCGATCATTGCTACCGCGCTCTCCCTCATTCTTTTTAACTCATTCAGCTCAATGTCTGACGGATCATCCAGTCTGGCGTATTCTGCCAAAATCGTCTCGTCGACTTCACTTACTTTCATAAGCTACCTCTTATTTTCCTGCACCCATCACAAGTGCTGCGATCATCTCCGCATTCTGTACCTTTGCATCAAATTCTACAAATCCAAGCACTTCAACAACATGCTGACGTGCTTTCGTTTCTCTGAGCACATCAATACTGATTTCCTCAGAAACTTTCACAGCCAGACCCTTATAATCGCCGTAGTAGATTGCCGTCTTTCCTGCCGCCATGGTATCCATCTGTGCGGATGTGTAAACATCTTTGCCGAATAATGTGTATCCCCATCTGGAAGTTGCGTCTTCGTTCAGCAGATAGTTTCCCTGCCCGTCTTTCAGCTTTCTAATCGCTTTTCTTGTCGCTTTGTTCATGATAAAGTAAGCATTCGTCTGATATTTGTCCGGCACAGCTTCCTGCAGATCAATAATCTCATCTGATGTAACTTCCGTAGCCGATTTAGCGGTAACTTTCTGCGTCACGCCGGTAAGTCCATCTGCTTTTCCAGGTGTCCCGTACAACAATTCTTTTTCAAGGAATCTTGTGATTGATAATGCCATTCTGTCAACGACAAAATCCACAATATTAAACTGTGAATTGTTAATCAGACTCTTTGACACATCTGTAATAGCCCTTGCTAGAAAACCTCCAAGTGTGATGCTTGCAAATTTACCGGATGAAGATTCTCCCTCCGTAAACTCGTCACAGTATTCCATCTTAATATCCTTTGTTGACTCGTCATAATATGGGATCGAAAGAGAACCTTTTACGTTATAACGGTCTGCATCCTGGTAGATTGGGCAGATATCGACCACCTTAGTGATGATTTTATTTGCGATCGTGGATGGAATCACCGCCCCATTATCCGTTTTAATCATGTTGGAGTCTTCTCTTTCCTCCACTTTCCCACGAATATACGCATCGAATTCATTCATATCACGCTGCTCAAGATCACGTTTTTCCTGCTCTTGATCTTTTTCTTTTTTCTCTTCTCCTTCCGCCGGAACATCTTCATCCAGATTGCGTGTTGCCTGAATTGCCCGGATCGTTGTATTAATTCCAAGAATATCTTTTTCTAATTCTTCAAACTTTTTCATTTCTTCCTCATTCAGGCTTCTTTCTTCTGCATCTGCAGCATCCACAAGTTTTTTCATTTCTTCCTGTTTTGCAGATCTCTGCTCCGTAAGGTTTTTCAGGTTCATAAACTTCGGCATTTCTTTTCCTCCTATTTTTGGCATAAAAAAAGCAAGCTAAATGCTTGCTCTGGTTGCTAATATTCTGTTTCTGAATTTATAATTGTCTTTCTTTTTTTCCTCTGTCAGGTCTACCGTTTCCATCTTATCATCCATGCTTCGGAGTTCAATGATATCATCATCTCTTGTTTCAATGGATGTTCCACTGTATGCGGGTTTTTTTCTATCATCCAGGATAGATACTTCTTTTAATTCCAGTTCACGAAGTTCCCTGTGTGATATGTCTGATTCTTTTTCCCATGAATCCCTGATTGGAATAAAGCCGAACGACCATCCCACCAGTTTTCCCTCGCGGGCTTTTTTAATCACTTCCGCATCTTGGATTTCACACTGGCACCTGAGTCCAATATTATCTTCATAGATCTTTGTACTCGCGTCTCTGGTAGAAGTAAGTTCTTTTGAATAATCATGATTTAAAAGGACTTTCACATCATACCCTGTCTTTTTTGACCGATCCAGTGAACGTTGAAAAGTTCCTGCTTTAATTTTTTCCACAAACGGACCGTTTGCATTGTGTAAAACTTTTGAATCACGCTCAACCGCATTTACATATCCATCTATCAACACAGAATCCGCTCTGATCTCAATTTTCATCTCCTATATCATCTCCTTCCTGCTGTTGCACCGGTGCAACTTCGTCTTTTTCCGGCACTGCTGCCTCTGCTCCCATTTCTGACATTTTATTTGTATTTGGGGTATAAATTTTATTTTCTTTCGGATAATAAATTACATCCTGCAGTCCCAATTTAATAAAATCTAAGCCGAAAGCCGGTAATTTTTCGTTTTTCCGGACTTCATCAAGCTGCATAAAACCGGAATCCAGTGCTGTTTTATAAGCTGTAAATCGCTTTTCAATGTCTCCCTTGGTCAGATCTGTATCATCAAACGCAAAAAACATTGTTGTTTTTTCATCTTCTCTGAGCATTGCCCGGTTAATTGCCGTTGAAAATCGCACCAGGATAGGCATGATGCAACCCTGAAAATACTGTTTTTTATCCTCCGCCGTGGAATTTCCATTGATAATCGACGGTGGAATCAGAAATATCTTGCATGCATCCTTATTATTTGTCTCTTTATTTTCATTCAACTGCATTTCCACGGATGTGCTGGATGATTCCTGAAACTCCAATCCGTCATTCAGCACCACAACATTTTCTGTATTGTTTGCATAAAGCCTTCTGAATGCTTCTTTCAGCATGTCTATAACTTCTTTCGCTACTCTGTTTTTGGCTTTCAAAAAACCTTTTTTATTTCCACCTGTTTTTACAAGATTTTTTTCATACTTCTGTGAGCTGTAAATGATATCCATCAGCTCTGGTGATTCCTCTGTGATCGGTTTCCCATAACATCCATTACGGGTGTTTCTCAACAATTTGATGAATTGCCACGGTTCATATGTATATCCGCCCACTTCCAACTGGTAATCTTTGAAAATTGGATCTGTATTTTTGCGAAATCCAATCCGTTCCGCCTCTACATAGTGAATAGACCGTACCTGTCCACCGATCCAGTTCACGAATGTATATCCTCCGCGGCTCAAAAACATGTCCACGACCATTGCTTTTTTAAACTGCACCGCATCCAGCGTGTCTCCTGTATCGTCATTTAAAAGAAATGTTCTCGGATCATCTGTCACTTCCTCGATCCTATCTCCATTTCTTTTATACAGTTTGATTTTTAACGCAGACACTGTATCAGCAATCATGTTTATACATGCTGCAATCGCTGGTATATTCATTACCGTATCCCGGTCTACTCCATCCTCTCCAAGCAGTGACCGCAGTAGCGGATTAGATACCACCTGTGCATCAGGTGTTGTGTCTTCTCTTATTTCCGGCTTTTTTTTATTCCTGTTGAAAAGTCCCATGTCTCCTCCTTATTTAGAACTGCACGAAGTAATCAGATTCTCCATAAAGCAGTTCCTGCTCTATCAGGTATGTACTATTTATATTTCCAACCACCTGGTCAACCTTTTCTTCTGACTTTTTCTTGTTAACATATTTATTTTTATTTGTATCCTCTGTGCACCTTGCATTTTGAAAGTTTATTTCCAGCATCAAGTTCTCATCATAGAAATATCTTCCAGACAAAATACATTCTTTCAGCCACTTTGTCGGACTGTGGAGCACACTTGAATGCTGTTTTATCTCGACACAGGTATACCCTGCTTTTTCAAACTTCTGGACACTCGACAATGCATTCCATTTATCATACCCGATCTGCATAATCTTAACCCCCAGCTTTTCTTCCAGTGTCAGAACATATTCTTCCACCGCCGTGTAATCGATCACTTCATCTCCGCATGCAATACAGCATCCATTCCGGATCAGCGCGTTATAATCAACACCCTCTTTCTTTGTTTTTTGCGCGATACGCCCCGCCGGAATAAACCCCATCGTCCGCGTATATAAAACAGCATCGTCTTTTGTTGTTCCATCATGTGTTTTCATGTCGACACAGACATTATCCTCCGTCATCGAAAAATCAAGTCCCAACCATACTTCACGGCCACGCCACCATGCATCATCTCTCTTTCTTTTTCCTTTGCGCACTTTCGTGATCTCGACGTATCCTTCAACTCCAAGTCCTTTATATTTAATATTGTTGTGCTTGCACAGATAATTTTCTCTTTTATTCTCATAATCAATGGCATCCGTACGCTTATCCACAATCTTTCGGAAAATTCTCTTATTTGTGCATGCGACCGGGTTACTCTGATAGATACACAAATCATTATGCTGCCACTCATCCCCCTGCCAGAGTTGATCATCCGGCACATAGATCAGCGAAAACATTCGCCTATCCTCCCGGAGACCGTCAAGTATTTTCTTACCTTTATCCACTTCATCGATCATTACGTTGTTGTCATTCGGATATTCAGTACTCAGGATGATTCCGAGTGCATTTAATAGTGTGATCTGGCCGGACCGCATTGCTTCGACCGGGTATGAATCCATTGCCCCCGCCTCATCCGCAAGAAATGCGCTGGGAAGTTTTCCGTCCATCTTATCCTCTGAGTATGCAAGTGGTGTGTACTCACTCTCTGTCAGCAGACACCGGATCTCGCTCCGCAGTGTCTTAAACACCGGCTCCAGCTCATCACTCAATATCGGACTGCTTTTTATAATTTTCTTAATCGCCACCTGGAGCTCTTTTGAAAGTTTCAGATCCGGTGCGACTGAAAAGAACCGCGAAAATCGCGGTTCTGTCAGCATCAGTAGAATAAAGATCACTGCTGCATTGAACGTTTTGAAATTTTTTCTGGCAATTTTTAAAAGTGCTGTCTCGTAAAACCGGACCTCAATATTATCATCCGGATCTATCATTTTTGTACAAAAAACAGCTGTTATAAAAAATGCTGCATAATCTTCCAATGACTCATCCAGTGGATTGTGTAAGTCTGGATGCACCATCAGGTGTAGAAGCTTCCAGATCTTTTCATAAGTCTGCTCGCTCACATATGCCTCCGGATCCTCGCCGTCTGCAATCTTTTTCCAGGATTCACACTGTAACTTCACATAATGCGGTACTTTATCATTACCCGATTCTATCGCCCATGCACAGTACTTGTATGCCCTACTTTCTTTTATCTCCAAATTAACCACCGCCTAATGCTTCTAACAGTGGGTTTGTCGTTTTCTCCGGCTCTTTCGGAATGCTTCGGAGCATCGCCGCCATGGTCATTCCCGATTCTTTTTCAATCGCCAGAAGCATTGCGCGTTTTTTATCTATTTCTTTGTCATACTTTATCAATGTACCTGATAGTCTCGCCATTTTATCTGCAAATTCAATAGATAACTCAGCTTTTCTTTCCGCATCCAGTTCGGCAAGTACATTCTTTTTAAACAGTGTGTTCATATTTTTCATATTTGTTTTCACTGTTTTTCTAAAATCTTCCAGGTCCCTGCATTCCGCCAGGATCAGACAGTAACGATTTATCACCGTCTCATACATTCTGTCATTTTTTCCGATTTTATCCAAAAGTCCGGTTACTCTGTCCCATTCCATTGATGCTTTTTTATTTTCTTTTACCTCTGGAAACTTCTTAATCTGTTCACCTGACTGCATGCCATCTTCTGCACGTTTTCTCGATGCCAATTCTTTTTTTGTCCTATGCGCTTTGTCCTCCATTTGGATGACGCTCACTGGTTTTGATGGTCTGGCCATAAGCACCTCCAATAAAAAAATCGTTCATTTTGGGAATTTTTTGTCTTTAAAGGTGGGGCGTCGGTCTTTTAGAACAGAAAAAATCGCCGTAAAAAATAGCGGGGGGATAGTCTGCATCAACCATGGTTAATATACCAAAGGTGCATCCGCATCTTCTCCTGCGTCATGCATAGACTTAAGTGCAAGCTCGCGCTGTGTCTCTCTGGTTATAATACCAGCCTCACACATCTCATGATGTACACAGCACACAGTGATAAGATTATCGCCATCCATACGCTTTGTATAATCCTCTTCAATCGGTATAATATGGTGCACCGATAAATCTTTTGTATTGTATCTGTTAAGCGTCCCTTTAAGTCCTGCCTTACAGCATAAGCACATGTACTTGTCCCTGTCTCTGATTCGCAATGACGTGTTAGTCCACGCATTTGTTTTTCTAAATTTCGAAGCATCTGTTTTCTTCCTCGTGCTCCACCTTTTTTCCATTGCCTGTTTTTTTTGAGCACACATGATTTTTTTATCATGTATGCGTCCGCAATAATTACATGAATTTAACATTTTTCTCACACAAAAGGAGTTGTTTTCTAACAGATAATCAGAAAACAACTCCTCATCTAAATGGTTAAAAGGAAGTCTTAGTGAGGTTTTCACCTTTTTGCTAATACCATATTAGCACTTTTGGTTCTGTAATGTCACTGACACTATACTGTAATTGTACTGACATCATGCTGACATTCAATCAATGTTTACCATTTCATGCGCTTCTTTGTAGATTCTCCATTCCTGGCGCACAGAATATCCTTCCTTTTCTGCTATTTCATTAACAGATAAGTCTTCTAAATAAATCCCGCATAATAACCGGTTATGTTTCGGCGATTCCACAGTATCGATATACTGCTGTACAATTCGTTTTTCATCCGCCGCCCTTCTCAAAAAAATATCCCGTCTCTTTTCAATATCTGCCTTTTTTACAATTAAATCCTCGGTCGTCATGTGGTTCCCGCCTCTCGGCATATCTGTGATTCTTTTTGAACCAACCGCCTCCGCCCTGTTTTCCAACTCGTCCGCCTGTTTCTGAAGCTCTTTCGCCATTTCCATCAATTTTCTATATCTCTCAAGTTTCCTCTTAATATCCTTCTGCACCTCTGCCTCCTGCACTGCATAAAGCCGCTTATGCATATCTCATTTTTTTCAATCTCGCCATGAATGTTATTGTTACTTGTATCGGCCATACCTGCCCGTATCTCTTATTTATCTCTGCCGTGATTTCTTCCGGTGTCAACTGCTGCTCGGACTCCTTCATGATCTCTAATACTTTTTTCTCCTGATCTGATAAATTTTGCATGTTATTTTCTCCTTTATAATTATATTTGTAATTTCTGTATAATTATAATTTACATGTGTAATGTTGTCTACTGCTGCATATGTATTAAATGTCAGTTTATTTAATCAAAATCACATCTTTTTTTATTCTTAGCTATATAGTACATATCTTCATCGTTTTCATTTGCATGCTCAGCGCGATAGCATATATCGCAATTTGCAGACTGGCATTCATAGCAACCATCGCATTGACATCCGGCGCAATCCATAGCCCTGAAATTCTTAATATTTTTCATGCATACACCTCTTTAAAATTTCTAATTTAAGCCCGTCCCATTACCATTATTGTTATTGTCATTAATATGCCCCAGTAAACAATTTCACACAAATCTTTCTTTTCTTTTGCTTCATCCATTTCTTTGAATATTGAAAGTATAATCATAAATGCGATTACTTTAAAAATCATTTTGTCAGCACCTTTCTTCTTCCACTTCTACGACTAACAATTTCTAATGTGTCCCTGCTCTCCGATATTACCATCCAGTGATCCGGTACCAGGTTGTTATTTGATATAATTTCTTTTTGTGCTCTTGTTGGTTTGCTTGGCTGTTTCATGTTCTATGACCTCCCTTATCTGTCATGTTTACTTTCTTAATCCCCCTATTACTGCCTGGAATACTGTTTTTCCATCTATTATTCCGCAACTTGCGTCTAATATCACTCCATCTGTAAGGTTAATCCATTCTTCAACTTTACGGTTGAATAATCCTTTATCGGTTTCACAAATCGCTTTTACATATCCGTACCTCTCTGCTTTTTTACAACTCATTGTATCTCTTTCCTTTGGCACATTCTTTGTTGCAGGCATTGATTTCTCAATCATTTCATCCCCTCCGTCATCCTTCACGATCTCTATTGCATCTATCAAAGTCTCTATTATGTATCCATATTTCAAATAATCCTTATCTTTAAGGTCACGCAGCCTTCGATAAGTAGATTTCATATCCTCCAACTGCTCCACAACCTTGTCTGGATCGTAGGCAGTCGGCTGTACATCAATCACGCTTTGAAATCCAAGGATATGTGCCATATCAACCAAACTAGCACTTTCTTTTTTGACTTTTTCAAGATGTTCCACTACTTTATCCGCATCAATTAATCTTCCCATCGTTCGCCCTCCTGTTCCATGCTTCTACTTCTTTTCTCTTTGCGGCATTATAAGAACCCGCCCAAGTTCCACCGCTTCTTCCGTTACAATTATCGCAGATAATCTGTGCCCAAAATCCTTTATGTTCTCCCTGTATACGTTCGTAATTCATGCTTGCTTTTCCTCCGCAAAACGGGCACGGTTTAAGTTCTTCATTCATTCTTCGTTTTCCTTCCATTTCTCACATGTATCATCCAGTCCACGGAAATCTGCACAGTGTTCACTGTCTCCATTGCAACAAACGCCCTCATATTCAGCGTAGTATTTACATGTACTGCAATATTTTTTTGTTATTGATTCACTCTCCGTCATGACTCTATCTTTCATTTCTGCCAATTCCTCCTGACTGAATTTTGTGTAACTGATTCCACAATTTGTAAATCCTCCTGCTCTATACGCTATGGTTCTCGGCATCCTACACCTCCAACAGTTCCGGATTATCAAAAACGTTGCCGATAACTTCTACACACTTTCGTTCGAGTACGTAAAATCCTAAATTACAGTAGCAATATCCGCTTTCTCTATCTTTTGAGTAACTATAATCAAGCGTCCAATCGCCCTTATTATATTTTACAATTTCCGGATATTCTTCTTTTCTATCACAAACGTCATTCTCCCAGATCAGCTTGCCGTTCTTATCCTTAAGTCCGGTACACTGGCAGATGGTGTTATCCAAAATATGTACATCATGCGGAATACCTGTAAGCATATTCCACTCCACCCATTCGCCGTTATCAATCCGCTTTCCACGGCATAAATATCTATTCTCCATCGCGTTCCACCTTTCTTCCTTTGATCTGTTCTAACATGATCCTCGATACCTCTGGAAGTCTTAAACTTTCCATGCATCTATTATGCAGATTGCTTTCCTCATTCCACTTTGCCACCGGACATTTCTTACAGAGGGTGTTCGTGCAGAACTCTCCGATCTGTCGGATAGTCAGTTCTTTATTTGTCATGTGCATTGTTCTCATCTCCTTTGCAAAATCCTCTGTGTTCATGCACGGAGAAAGAAATACTTCCAGTCTGCTTCATGTAAGTCAATTTTTCTCCGGTCAACTCACATTTGTGTTTACGTTCATTCAAATACTGACATCTTCCATCACAATACATCGCTTTCCCCCTCCATTTCTTTCAGCTTGGCTTCGGCTTCCTCTCTGGTAAGGAATATCCTTTCGCCAATGTCGCACGGTAAATAGCAACTCTCACCCATATCAGCGTCATTTATAACATCAATTCTCATAATAGTTCTGTCTTTATGAATCTGCTTGATATATAACTGGATAACGTGCATCATAATAACTGGCTCTTTCGCTCCTTTATTTACCCGATACAAAGTATCTCCAACCTTGCACGGCAACCGCAGAAGTAATCCCTGCTCTTCGGCTTGCTCTCTATTTGCAAGTCTTTCCGCAATCTCTTCCAGGGCTTTGTATCTTCCATCTTTCGCAAGCTGGGTAATGGTAATTCCCTCATCATCCGGTAAATCTGCTGGATGAAATAAAACTTCTCCATTCTCTGCCACATATGTTAATCTCTCCATGCTATCCCTCACTTTCTGCCTTAAGCCATTGTTCCACCTCTGTAACAGAACACATTGCTACGCCGCCCTCAATGGTCTTTACGCTACCCTGCTCATATGTTTCGATTGAGCAAAGGAAATCTAAAAGTTCTTCATCCGTCATGCTCCGGATCCGGTCTGCATTGGTCTGCGGTCTGCATTCTTTCACAATCTCAAAGCACTCATCCTTCCAAGCTAAAACATTTTCTAGCTTATAGGAACTGTAGCCAACATGATAATAGTCCTCTCCGATTTCCTTGTACTTGATTTCGTAATATGGCTTTTTTTCTATCATTGTTACGATAATATCTAAGCAGGAAACTTTAATGCGTTCCGTTTTGCTATCCCGTGCCGCAGTTCTTATACACTCAATCATGACTTTCCTCGCTTTCTGCCAGCTTGGCATACATCCAACTAGATACAATTTCTCCGCTCCATGACGTTGCGCCGTTCGCCCAAGTGTACACCATTCCGTTTTCATATTTTGCAAAATATCTCTTTTCCCATTCTGACTCAGCAGCATCTTTTCGATCTGTTACCAACACTGGTGTATCGACCGGAACTTTACTCCAATCAACCGGCGGTTCAATCGGTTCAATCGGTTCGACATATTCGCTGTTCGCCCATTTTCTCGTCTTTATATCACAATCTCTTATTGTGCCGCCATTAAAATTACACTCGTTGCACTGTGTTTTTCTGCAATTTTCCAGCTTTCCATTAACGACGGCAATGTTCCCCCCATTGCACGCGATTTCAATAATCTCTTTTGCATACTTCTCTCTATTCAGCATCTTTCTTCTCCTTCCCATACCGCAACTGATACGGCACTTCTCTGAATCTTTTCAGTGCATCCGGATCTGGATGCTTTGGTAACTTGTCTGACGATTTGCCATCTCTTTAACCGCTCTGTTGCGTTCTTTATTATCTCTATGCATTGGATTCCTCCTAAACGCCCGTAACTTCCCGTATTTTCTCCGTCAGTTCTGTCTCTTTCCCGCCGTTTAAAATCTTGATCTCTTCTGCGGCACCTTTCAGCATTTTTTTCATGTGTTCGATATTGTCCCTCTTATGGCTTGCCTTGACCGCTTTTTCGTCGATTACTGCCGCAATCGTCGGTGTCTCTTTAAAAGCACTCCTGTATGACTTTACAATCTCCTCGATACATGACGTCGGCGTGTCTGCTTTCTCCAGCGTCTCTTCCAGGATTCCAAGTGTTAATTCCTGCTGTTCTGTGCGTTCCAGTTCTTTCTTTGCTTCCTCTTCCAGCTTTTCATCCAGAATGCGGTGGAAATCTTCATACATCTCGATTCCTTCATCACTGTCTCCAAGCACTTCCGTGATGACTGTTTTTAATATCTCCCTCTGCTCTGTCGCTGTTGTCTGCATGACGCATCCTAATCCCTGTGCAAGTTCCCAGTGCGGCGCTTTCGTGTCTCTCGTATAAAAGAGCATTGCGTCCCTGTCTTCCTTGCGGTCTGTAAATGCCGGAAATATAAATCCTGTATCTGGTGTTCCAACTACTGCATCCCTGATCCTGTTTATGATCCTGTTCTCCTCCTCGCTGTATGCCAGTCCTGGAGCTGTCAGATTTACCGGGCAGATTGTACAAAGCAGATATTCGTATACATCCTCTGACTCGTCTATCTTGTTATTATCTGAGGTATATGTAATAACGTCATAAGCATCACGGTAAAGCAGGATCAGATAGTTTCCGACATGGTCATAATTATCAATCACTCTGTCATAAAATGCTTCCAGCAGATTCTCGTCTTTTAAACCGCTGTCTCTTATCGCAAGCAGGAACTGCTGCATGTCGTTTTCTTCCTTTGCCTCCTCTGAAAGTTCCAGATTCAGCATGTTATCTTTCAGTTTTCCCTTAAAGATTCCTTTTGCAATATCCAAGTATTTATAAAATTCTTCATCCGGAAGATTCAAAAATGTCTCTCCGAATGTGGTTACGATATTTTTATCTGCATCCACATAGCACCCACAAATACGGGAAAAGGTGCAGTTATTCTTTGCCAACCTTCTTTTTAATTCCAAGATATCTTTCTTTTTCATTTTGTCGTCCTTTCTGCCATTGCTATATACTTCCCGTAACTCATCCCGGCTTCTCTTGCTTTTTCTAATACGCTGCTTATATCGCTGTTATTGTGTGTCTGGTTTCTTCTTTCCTCGTGAATTTTTCTATTACGTTCATTTCTACACTGTTTTCCACAAGTCAGCGCGGCAGCTGCTATTGTTTCAAATTCTTTTCCACAAATTATGCACTGCTTCTTGTATGTTTTTCTTACAAACACTGTTTTCTCCTTTCTCTCCGGCACCGGTTGCCGGAGAATCGCGCGTTTACTGGTATCCTGTGATATATTGATTAACCAAAAGTTGGAAAATCCCATTTCTTATACCGCAACTTGTCTTCGTTCCAGTCCGGATACTGCTGCATCAGGTATTCTTTGAATATTACGATCATCTCTGACCGGAGTCCTTTACTGCCGTTGTCCAATAACATGTGATGGTACCGGCAGCCCACTGCTCCGTTCTGTGGTACACCAAGTCCGCCCTGGGACTTGTTTATGTAATGCATGATATCTTTTGTCCGGTAGAGCATCGGATCTTTATTTTCCATGTGGTACTGCCGCCTGCAGAAGATGCAGCTCTCATCGTCGCGGTAATAGATGGTCCGGCGGGTTTCTTCATCGAATTGGAACTTCATGTTTTTTCTGGTCCGGTACTGCATGTCAGTCCTCCTCGTTTTCTGTCTCTTCGATTTCCTCAACCTTCCTCAGCCTCCAGTGTAGATCATCCAGAATGGAAATCATTTTTTCTATCCTGTGTGGATCTCCGGAGTTCCAGAGGTTCTGTAACGTGTTCAGATTGTTTGTGATCGCCGATTTATATCCTTTGTTTATATTTTTATTATCAGTCATACTGTTTTCTGCATTTTCTGTTATGTTTCCTGTACTTTTCGTCTCATTTTCTGTGATTTCCGGTTCTTTTTCCTCTTTTTCCGGTTCATCTGGCATGTATTCCGGATGGTTCTCAATGCTGTCCTGTCCCGGTAACTGCTGCTCGCCGGCCGCCTCCGGCTCATCTGTCTTAATATCTTCCGGCTGTTCCTCCGGCTCGATCGGGGATGGTTCCGGGATGTCCGGCTCAATGTCATGCAGTGTCTTGGGTGTTTCTTTTACCGGCTCCGGTTTCTTTTTCGATGGCTGCACGTGTGACTCTTTCCGTTGCACCGGTGCAACTTTGCTTTTTTCAGTTTCCGGAAAATTTTCATGAAACATATTCTCCCATGCACTCTTCACATCAAATGATCCTGTCATGTTCCTGATCGTCTCGGTAACTTCCTCCTGCATGATCTGTTCTTTTTCCATGCTTCTTGTGCTTACGATCTCGATCATTTTCTTCAAATTGTTCACGGATACGGCAAGTTTTCCGATTCCCGGGATTCTCGTCATGTAAACTTTCATGTCCGCCGGGGCCATGATCTCAAGCACATCCTGTCCATTTTTCAACGTATTGATCACGTCTTTGAATAACTGCGGCTCATCATGGAAAATATTTAAAATCACCTTTTCAAAGATTGTCTCCGCCGTTTTCGTTGTCTCAGTCTCCTGCTCAATCATTACTTCGATATCTGAGATTTTCTGCTCTTCCTCAAATTCTTCTTTTACAGTACTGATTTCCGTTTTACTCATTTCCGGCGTCAGAATCTCGTTGATCTCATCCGGCAGTGTCAGCATAAGTGATAATTTCGCATAGCCGAATTTCTGATATTCCTCTTTCAGTTCCATGGAATAGCCATCTTTTGAGAATCGATCGTTGATCCGGATAAAACGTGATACCTGTGTTTTATCAAGCCCGTATTCTTTCATGGCAAATTCATTGACGTTCGAATAGCCTGAACCCGCTAAAATACCCGTATCCTGTGCCACTTTTAACAGGTAGCCGATTCTCACGAATTTTTCTACTGCTCCCTGCAGTTCCGTGTCCAGATCGTGCTTATATGTCGCATAATCTGTATATGTGATTACGTTGTGATCCTGTGTCATGATTTCTTCCATCTGTGCTTCCTTTCTATACTGCTGCTATGAATGCTTTATCCGGTTTCTTTTTCCTGGCTTCCAGCTGTTTTGTGTAATCCGCTAATAACCTGTCAAAAAATTCCCGTTTCGGTTTCTTGTCGTGCGCTCCGTACCACTGATATATTTTTGTGCCGCTGATCTCAATCGTGATATACGGTGTGTTCGGTGTCTTTTCTTTTCTCAGGAACAAAATTGCTGTCGTTCCCCTGTTGTGTTTTGAAAGATAATTGTCACCACCGACACAATGGTGCAGTTTTCTTCCTTCCATGATGATCTCCCCTGCGTCCTTTGCCGGTCTGATAATGTATCCCTCCGCTGCTGCCTGATATTTTTTACAAAGACTCTCGTATCTTTTTGCAATTTCCGGAAACTCTTTATTTTTCTTTTTAATATACAGTTCATCATGTCTCGCATTGCTTTCCCCTGTCATCTGGTCATGTACCAGTTCAAGATCTCGTGGATAAATGAATACGCTGTTTTTCATGTCATAGCCCAGTTCTTCACGCATATTGAGATAGTCATCGTATTCCTGTACAATATTCCCTTTATAATTTCCATACGGCTTCCATCCCTCCGGCACCGGGCTGTATTTTTGAATTGCATATTTCTCTGTCCTGTTTATCAACTGCTGCAAGGTCATGTATTTTAACAGATGCTTTATTCTTTTTTTCATCTCCCTGTCAAATATTTCCGCTATCCATTCTTCCTGCTCCGGTTTCCACGCATAGCCTTCTTTTTCTTCAAACTGCAGAGTCTCCAGTAAACCCAAGTCTCCCGCCGCTTTTATCACCTTGTTTATATTTTCTTTTTTCTCCAACCGGAGCTGTCCCTGTAAGGTGTCTTTTTTTCTGTTTACAAGTCCACTTCTTCCCTCTTTCCATATGAGATGTCTTACCAGCCTGTGCATTCCCATTTTGCAGTACATCTCGATTGCCGGGTTGTTTGCATATGTCATAATGGCATCCGTTAGACTGACACCGTTAAATGTCTGTCTTCCCCAGTTGTTCATCGCCATTTCTACCAATATCTGCTCCATAAAATATTTTAATTCGGATTGTTTAATCTCTTCTCTCCAACCGGGATATAAATCTCCATGTAAAGTTTTCAAATACGGGTATCCTGTTCTATCTGATATGATCCATTGGTATTCATCCTGTCTGTAAGTGTAAGAACGTACCATTTTCTCTACTTTTCCAAGCTGTAAAAAATACCGGCTGTCCTCTTCCAGCAACTCTTCCATTTTGGAAAACTGACTGTATCTCCTGTAATATGTGAAAATCCGCACAAACAGGTTGTTATCTTTTGATCTCTGGTATAAATAAAATCTCGCACTCTCTCTTACCGGCTCTGTGATCCTTTTCCACTGATAAGTTGATATATTCCCGCATTTTTTACATACTGCCCGCTCTCCTCTTCTTGGGATCTCGTCATGCAGTGTTCTATATTCCAGATCTTTCGGTGTGTAGATTTCGTATTTCCCGCCGCATTTCCCACAGGTGCATTCTGCAAAATTGCCTTTTCTTTTATAATAAATTTCCGGCGTTTTAAATTTCTCCCCGCACCATTCTTTAAAATTCTTCGGAAGCTCCGGCGTCAGTTCTTCCAGTTCTTTTATTCTTTCTTCCTCTGTTTTCTTAACTGCTGCCATATCACTTCGCCTCTGTATAATATTTTTTTATAATCTTCTTTGCTTCTCCCATTCCAGGGATTCCAAGCGTCACGCGTCCGGCGCTTACTTTTGCAGCTTTCAGAATATCTTTATCTACTGGAATCTGATTGTTAAAGGACCATTCCAACAGCTTCCCGATGCACCCTTTGATACTTTTCCCCTTTTTCCTTACTGCTGCCTGCATATCATCATGCTCCATGCACTGTGATCTGATGTAATCCACCCAGTCAGTCATGATCTGCTTTGGCTTCAAATCTTTACATTCCACATCAATTTTCCCGAGTGCTGCCCCGAGCGGTGTCGTCAGTGTGTCTGTATATCCGTTCCAGTAATCCTTTGCGTCCTCCTTATCGATTCCGTTCTCCTCTGCCAGTACCAGGAGACTTTCCATATCTCCTTCTGTTTTCAATCCCTCTGCTGTGAGGTTTATTTCTTCTGCGCTGTCAAATTCTCCGAATCTCTCAAACATCCCTTATTTCTCCCTTCGCTCCATTTCTTCTATCAGTTCCTTCGTGTAAGCATTTGGCTGCTTCAAATAAAAGCTGCATAAATGCCCCTGCTTTCCTTTGATCAGCTCCAGCCACTTGTCCTTATTTTTGACCGGCTGTCCTCTGGTCGTGATCCATCCGCTCTTAATCCAGCGTGTCACATCTTCCCTTCCTGCAAATCCGTTGTACAGGTATTCACTGTCTGTATAAATCGACAGCTCGCATTTCTCTCTCATACGAGTAAATGCTCGTATCAGAGCCTCCATCTCTGCCCGGTTTGCGTTCATGGACTTGACCGGCTCAATGTGCTTTCTGATCTCCGGCAGACTTTTCCCCGGCGGGTAATATTCCAGGCAATAGCCGACGTAGCCGTCGCGCTCCCATCTGCCCTTTATGGACGTAACGGTGTATATACTGACTGCCCGCATAGGTCCTCACACTCCCTTCTTATCTCCCCGGCATCCCGTTCCAGCCGGATCTCTGTATAGTAGTAGTACGACATGCCGGTGTACGGGTTTTTTCCGTGCCGGATGCTGTCCCGGTCTATGTAATAACCCGGTTGTGGTTTCGGGCCATTCTCGATCAGCTTTCTTACTGTCCGGCGCTTATACTTATGTGTCTTTTTTTCTGGCATCTCTAAATTTCTTGAACAGTCATATTTAATAAAAATCTTTGTTTCTTCCTCTTCCCCGAACAATGTCAACTGACCTGTGATTTCTTCTGTGGGTTCTTTTACGATATAATTTGCCAGGTCCTTAAAATAATCTTTTTCATATACCGGTTCGTAATTCACATGTCCATCTGTCAACTTATTCCACACCTCCGATACAATCTCTGCCGTTCCTGGTGTCCCATCTAATCTGTTCATCAAGATGTGGAAATGAATTCCTCCTCTTTCCCCTACTTCTATCCTGTATACAAACTTTAATATCTGTCCTCTCTTTTTATATTTATTTCTCACTGTATCAAAAAAGGATTTACGGACTCCTTTTATTTCTTTCACCGGCATTCTTATCCCTTTTGGAAATTTCATTGTCAGCCACAGATCACCTGGTTTAAAGTTGCAGCGAATCTTTCTCAATATTTTCTTTTCCCTGTTGTATTGATTTTGTTTCTTTACCTGCTCCGGGGTAGCTTTCTTTTTCTCTGCTCTTTTCTCTCCCTTTGCTCCAAACTTTCCTACAAACTTAAATTCATGTTCAATAAATCTTCCGTACTTATAAACATCGTGTCTATGTGCCATGCCTCTGCTCCGTATCTGCTAAGTTTAATATATTGAGATTGTTAAATAAGCCGGGGCTTTTCCCCGTTTTCTCTTGCTTTTTCAGCAGGCGCATGGTACACTATACCTGTCATAAGTACGGTGTATATCGCACCTACCGGAGCATTGAAACCCAGAATTTCAATGCTCTTTTTTCATTACATTTTCGAACGTATGTACTGTATAATGAAAACCGTGATAAATGCACCAGTCCAGTGCTTTTATATATTGCTGTTCATCAATCAGACCGATCACCGGATGATCCTTATCCCGTTCTCCGAAGATCTCTTTCCGGATGCTTTCATCTACATTCAGACACATAATTGCTGTCGCAACTTCATCTGCACACAGAACTGCTTTCATGTATTCTTTTTCCATCATCAGCTTTTTAAAAGTTCCTGCCATGTCGTACAGGGCTTTTATAATCTGGTCCTCTTCTAACATTCATTCTCACCTCCGCAAATACCTTTTCTATCCTGTCCCATCCGAGTTTGTCCATAATCTGCAGTGCTTCTTTTCTCATTCCGCAAATTCCCAAGGTAATATAAATCTGCTCTGCATCCATTGCAGCTCGTCCAGGCTTTCCTTCTGCAAAAGCCTTTTCAAAACTTCTCGCACGTTCTTCCACCCAGTCCATCAGTTGTTCCGGTGTTTTCATCATTTTCCTCCACAATGTCATAATAAAATTTCAGCTCCGCCTCTTTCGCCAGCATCATAGAAGTTGCGAGTCCTTTATTTTCCCATCGTGTTTTTGTGTCGGAAATCTGCCGATTGAACTCTGAACGCTTCATCTGCGGTTTTTTTATCGCTTCCCCCAGCTTCTCTTCCAGACTGTCTGCTATCTCCTGCAGCCACTCATACCCGAGGTCCGTCCCGATTGTTAAATCGCGAAGCATAAAAGCCTCTTCTTTTGTCAAATCTAATGTGATCATCTTTCTCTCCTCATTTCTTCGAAAAATAATGTGCTCCGGTCTTTCTCCATGGTGTCCCATAATCAGACCACTGACCTTCCCGGAAATAATAAATTCCCGGATATCCTCTCTGTTCTACTTCCATTTTTACCGCCTGGTACGTCTCCTCTGACGGTTCCCAGATGCCTGCCATCCCGCCATCCCAATATGATGTAAATTGATCCTTCTGGGATATCACGCCGGCGATCGTATCCGGCCACTCTCCGGAATGATCCTCTGCTCTGTTCAAAATCACATCTGCAACTAGGCGTTTTCCTTCCAGGCTCTGGTTTCCTGCTTCCGCTTCCACGCAGATCGCAAGCAGTTCTAGGCTGTCCCAGTATTCTTCTTCTGCAATATCTATGGGATGTACTGTATATTCCTTCCCTAGTGTTGTCTCCGGCTGTTGCACCGGTGCAACTGGCGCAATCTGATCAAATACACCGGAGACAGGCTGACCGGATACCGGCGCCGGTCGTAATATATAAATTACTGCATACATGATGATGATTACGATTACCATCACATAAAATGGTTTCTTATTCTTTTTCATTTTTCATCATCCCTCCTTTACTCCGGCGCATCCTTAAATTCAAACGTTATAACCACGCCTGCTAAATCTGCCAGGCTGTACAGATCTTTCAGCCGCATCCCCTCCGGATGCTGGATGCGATCTTCGACCGTCCGCTGTGGGATTCCACTCCTTTTACTCACTTCTTTTGTTGACAGATTTTTTGTTCTGAATCCGCCTGTCAGCATACCTGCGATGTAATCACAGCGCTTTTTCAACTTGTTTTCGCACAATTTACTGCTCATTATTCTTCACTTCCTTTCATATTTCCTTGTATTTCCCGCTCCTTATTTTTATAATTGTCATATCAACAAATTAAGGAGGTTTTCTTATGTCTTTACATCAGTACCATGTTGATTTTTCACAGCTCTCACCTAGTGAAAAAGAATCACTCAGTGAGCGTGTTGATAATGCCGCTTTTACCGGCATTCAATGGGAGCAGGGTTTTCAGTCCGGTGTTTTCTTTGTGGAAGAAAACCAAGACCTCAATTATTTAAAGATTCCTGCATGCTGTCATCTGCGTCGCATTTTATAGTGTTGTTTACTGCTGCACGAGCTGTCTCTTTGCTGTATCAATCTTGTCCCTGGTGATCAGTACATCCGCTACGTTCTGAATCATGAGTAGATCAATAGGTTTTAACTGGTCAATTTTCTTTATAAGCTCTTTTTTCTTCTCTTCCATGTTTTTCTCCTTCCCGCCGGGGCATTCCCGGCTCTTTCCTTATGCTTCTATAGTTTCATCATGCGGGTTGATCACTTCCCGCCCTTCCCATTCATACACTCTTTTTGTCTCCGCCTCCTCTCTGAACTCATTCGGTCTTCCCTGATGTACAATTCTTTGAACGGTTACCGTTTTCTTTGTTCTCGCAATTACGATGTATGGTCTTGATTCATGTTCTTTGTAGATTTTTCCAACCTCGAATCTTCTCATATCATTTTTCCTTTCTATTTATTGCTGTGTTGTCTTGTTGGTATATTGCAATTATATGTTGGCTTATATCTTTTGTCAATACTTTTTTGTAATTTACCAACATTTTTTTATTGACAGTGTTGGTTTATGTGCTTATAATCATTTAAGAAGGGAGGGACAGTATCAATGGGTGAACGTTTAAAAGATTTACGAAAAGCCCTAGGCTTGACACAGCAGGAGTTTGCTGACCGGATTGGAATTGCCAGAGGAAACATCGGAGCTTATGAAGTCAGTAAAAATTCCCCTAGCGATGCGGTTATCTCGTTAATCTGCCGGGAGTTTAATGTGAATGAGGTATGGCTCCGTGATGGAACTGGTGAGATGTTCCAGATTCCGGATGACGAGGATGCAGCACTGGTTTCTGAGATTCTCGAACACACAGACAGGCGGTTTTATCAGGCTGTATTGAATATCGTTCGTACATATTCACAGCTTTCGCCGGAGTCGCAAAGTGCTTTGGATGTTTTTGTTGATCAGCTGCTTGAAAATGCAAAAAACCGGAAGGATTAATTTTCCTTCCGGTTTTTATTTTTGTGTAGCTTTTTATATAAATTACAGTTATAATAAGTTCAAAAATATTATGCTTTGGAGGTTTAATGATGAATCAACTTGATTTTTTAAAAGAACGCATCATTCATGTTTTTAATGATCTCGCATCAGAATTTTCTCTTCCGCAAAACTCGTTCTGCATTACAGATAATTTTTCTCAGGCAGGAACACGCGCCGGAAAACTTATCTCTACCGAACTCGACATTGTAGAATATGCCTATCCACCGGACCGCCACAACTCCATTTCAAAAACTTCTCTTATTCTTTATATTAAGCCTAATCCTTCTTTTTTTGAACTACTGATCAGGCACGACCATTTTCAAAAACTTCCACAGCCGGCGACTGCACAAGTAAAAAATGTTTCTGATAAATTATATACACATCTCCTCTTTGCATTTGATGATGTGTCCATTTTAGAATATATTTCTGCTAACACCCGTTATTGCTTAAGTTCTTATTCATCTTCAAATACCTTCGGGTGCTGCTCGCGTTATAAAGAATGCTCTGACCAGAAACAATGCGTGCACGTTAATAAATTGTATGCATATGGCTGTCAGTATCGTAAAAATCTTGAATCTCAAAACATATTTTATTAATATTTTCATACAAAGGAGTATCGCCATGACAAAAAACCAAAGAATCAACAAAGGAAATAGTCTTCTCGTTTTTCCAACTTCATTTTCAATTATCGACATCGAAACCACCGGTTTATCGCCTCGTTATGATGAGATTATCGAGTTGTCCGCTATTAAAGTCATTGATGGTTCAGTAGTCGATAAATTCACATCTTTAGTTCAACCTGATTCGTCCGACGGTATATACATTGATTCCTTTATCACAGAGCTTACCGGCATTACAAATGAAATGCTGGCTTCTGCTCCAAAGCTTTCTTCTGTACTGCCTGATTATCTTGATTTTATCGGCAATGATCTCTTGGTCGGTCATAATGTGAACTTTGACATTAATTTTATCTATGATAAAACCGAATCCTTACTTTCCAGGACATTCTCTAATGATTTTGTTGACACCATGAGGATCTCCCGCCGATTGCATCCTGAGTTCCAGCATCATCGTTTATCTGATCTGTGTGAGAGATATGACATTGATTATTCCGATGCGCACCGTTCTTTATCTGACTGTGTTTTAACTATGAAATGTCTTTCTTTTTTATTTGATGACGCAAAGCAGCTCTATGGTTCTGCTGAAAAATTCATACAACATGCATCCTCAAAATCAAAATCTGTCCGTGCTTCCGATATCATCACCACATCAGACTCTTTCATGCCTGATAGTCCTTTGCGCGATAAAGTAATTGTATTTACCGGTACACTCGATACCTTAACCCGCAAAGAAGCCATGCAAATCGTTGCAAATCATGGCGGAATAAATGCTGACAATGTAACACAGAAAACAAACTATCTCGTTCTCGGCAATAACGACTATTGTTCAACTATTAAAGACGGTAAAAGCAGAAAACAGAAAAGGGCTGAACAGTTAAAATTATCCGGTCTTGACATTGAAATTATACCCGAAAGTGTTTTTCTTGATATGCTAGACGAGGACTGATGTGCAAAACCCGGAAGGATCGATATTCTTTCCGGGTTTTTTGTTTTTTCTATATTTTTTTATTGATTATTGGTAACCAATATGTTATTATAATCTCAGATAAAGGAGGTAGACATGGAAATTCAATACGAAAAAGCTGCTGTCAAATACCTTAAAGGTTTACAAAAACCTCAACGTGATCTAATTCTCGACGCCATTGAGAAATTAACTCACAAGCCTGCCGAAGGCGATATTAAAAAAATGAGTGGTTACAAAGATGGTCGCTATCGACTACGCGTTGGAAAATATCGAATCATTTACAAGTATCTGACAAATAATGAAATTGAAGTGCTCTGCATCATGGATGTTGGAAGCCGTGGGGATATTTATAAGTAATATCCCCACTTCAAAGAAAGGAGTCCTTATGACTAATACTATTGCACAAACTGTATCAATGTTAGAAATGCTTCCTACGCAGGAACAGGACTTTGCATATGAATTTGTAAAACGTCTTGTTCTCGCATGGGATCCGGATTACACAAAACTCACTCCAGAGGAACGTTCTCGTCTGGAAGCCGCCGAGCATGGTGAATATATAAATGGAAAGGATATTGACTGGGATGCCGAGTGAAAAAAGAAGTGCCAATATGATCATCGCGAAGGCTGGCGGTAATGCCAGTCAGAACGCTTATAACTGTAAAGTTTCCATTCCGAAAACATGGGCTGATAAACTCGGTGTGTCTGTAAACGATAAATCTCTTTCTTTAGAATTTGATGGTCGTTCTATTGTTATCAAAAAAGCTTAAAACACCGGAGGGTACTGCTGCCCTCCGGTGTTCCACTTCTTCATATTTTTATTTTAAAATGTTTTCTCATGATCGTTAATATCTGCTTTAGGAATTTCTCATCCGACTGATCCATCCTGTCTATATATTCCTTCAACTGTATTTTCATAATTTCAAGCATACTGCTGCCCCTCCTCAATGGCATTTCTTCATCCGTAAGTGTAGTTTTCAACAGCGCGCTTTGTTCTTATGTTTGTATTATATTTATTATGCTTGTCATTTGCAAGGTTTGTCTCAATATTGAGACAGATTTTTTATATGATCTCTTGAGTACTTCGATTCGTACAGATCTTCCAGTGGTACCTTAAGCTCTCTTGCAAATTCTTCCAGATCATCTAGCGTCGGGCTCTTTTGTCCTCTTAAAATCCGGTATGTAGTCGCCCTGGAAAATGGTACACGCTCGATCAGTTCCCTTGCCTTGATATCTTTTTGTTCCATGATTTCCTGAATTTTTATCTTTGCCATAGGCAAATTATAAAATGATACGTTTGTGGAGAATACTGGAAATTTATGGTAAATCCGGTTGCACCGGTGCAACTTTGTGTTCAGTTGGTGACAAAATGTCACCAACTGGGATATTTTCCTGTTTCTTTTTCATTTGATTTATGTATAATGTAATTAAATTCTACAAAACGAAAACCGCCTCACAATGAAGTGAAGCGGCAATGTAACTGCTCTGAATGAACAATTCTCTCAACAAATATATTGTATCATTCAGGGCAGTCATGTGCAAGTGAAATACTACTCACTGGCTGTTATTTTTATACTTAATTTTAGGAGGATGATACAATGGCTACTGCAAAAAAATTACCTTCCGGATCCTGGAGGTGTCTGGTGTTTAGTCACTATGAATATGTTACCGGTAAAGACGGAAATGTAAAAAAGAAACGGGTTTATGAATCATTTACATGTGACGATCCAAGCCCGGCCGGCAAAAGAAGATGTGAAGCTATGGCAGCAGAGTATGCCGATAAAAAAGAACAGAGTAATCTTTCAAGTTATAAATTGACCTTCCGGGAAGCTGTGGATGCATATATCGTTGAGCGTTCTCAAATTCTATCTCCGGCATCAATCAGGAAATACAGAAGTATGCAAAAAGAATTTTCCATGCTCGATGATTACAAAATAAGGGATATTAATAAAAAAATCATTCAGCAATATATAAATTCTATCTCTGGATCACTGTCTCCAAAAACCGTAAGGGACCGGCATGGTCTTATTACAGCGGTTTTAAAACGATACAACCCGGATATTATTTTGAATACTACTCTTCCAAAAAAGAAACGCATTGAGAGAAGCATTCCATCAGAAAGCGACATCAAGGCTTTAATAAGTGCAGCCAGTGGAACAGAAATGGAAGTCCCTATATACTTGGGCGCGTTCGGTATGATGCGTCGCGGAGAAATATCAGCATTAAAAAAGTCAGACTTTAAAAATAATGTTATCCATGTAAGTAAAACGATGGTTCTGTCGCCTGATAATAAATGGATTGTGAAAGCACCGAAATCTTATGCAGGTGATCGTTTTGTTCCTGTTCCACAGTTTGTTGTTGATGCATTCATGGCATTGCCGAACGATGGTGTAAATATGACTCCAAACATTATTACATCACGTTTTGAGCATGTGCTAAATAATGCAGGTATCGAGCATTTCCGCTTCCACGATTTACGTCACTACTCTGCAAGCATACAACATGCGCTTGGAATACCTGATGCTTATATCATGCAGGCTGGCGGATGGGGAGATGATAGAGTATTGAAAGATGTGTACAGACATACTTTTGAGGAATCTGAAAAGAAAATGGGGAATATAGCAATTAATTATTTTGATAGTATGCAACACGAAATGCAACACGACATAAAAAAAACACCGTAAACTCGGTGTTTTAAGAGCAGGGGATGAGAGAATCGAACTCCCACCAAAGGTTTTGGAGACCCCTATCATACCATTTGACCAATCCCCTATATATAAAATGATATATTAAATATATCATTTATTTTACTTACTTTTTTCATAAAAATCAATAGAACTTTTACCTTATTTCTGATATCTTCAAAACTTCATACAGAACTCCGATTTTATTTGGTCAAGCCCTCGATCGATTAGTAACAGTCAGCTCCACACGTTACCGTGCTTCCACCTCTGCCCTATCTACCTTGTACTCTTCAAGGGATCTTACTCACTTATGTGAGGGATATCTCATCTTGAGGGGGGCTTCACGCTTAGATGCCTTCAGCGTTTATCCCTTCCGGACTTGGCTACTCTGCCATGCCGTTGGTCGACAACAGATACACCAGTGGTCCGTCCATCCCGGTCCTCTCGTACTAAGGACAGCTCCTCTCAAATATCCTCCGCCCGCGCCGGATAGGGACCGAACTGTCTCACGACGTTCTGAACCCAGCTCGCGTACCGCTTTAATGGGCGAACAGCCCAACCCTTGGGACCTACTACAGCCCCAGGATGCGATGAGCCGACATCGAGGTGCCAAACCACTCCGTCGATGTGAACTCTTGGGAGTGATAAGCCTGTTATCCCCAGGGTAGCTTTTATCCGTTGAGCGATGGCAATCCCACTTTATGCCACCGGATCACTAAGTCCTAGTTTCCTACCTGCTCCACCCGTCGGTGTCGCAGT